>ERZ824473.49-NODE-49-length-191015-cov-6.552105_pt1 | contig 191015 bp, 186 predicted proteins | sample MGYA00519874_ERZ824473 | MGnify/ENA primary metagenome ERZ824473 (study PRJEB31778, sample SAMEA3449151) | human gut metagenome | biome: human gut; feature: human-associated habitat; material: faeces | place: United Kingdom | collected 2010/2012 ...
ACCGAGCAGACAATTCTATGGACTCCGTAATCAGCTTCACTTCTGATTATTCTAAGATTTGGATTGAAACAAACGCAACGCTTTCTTTCACATATAGTGTCAAAGACCCAGCAGAAGTGCAAAAGGGACTTGCGGCTTTCCTTGGCAACAATAGCTAAGGCAATCTTGCGTTTGTGAGTCGGAGGAAATATGCCTAATGCAAAAAGAAAAGTTTATACTATGCCCCGTCTGCGGCAACAAAACAAGGGTGCAGATACGGGAAGATACCGAGCTAAAGAACTTCCCGCTATTCTGCCCCAAATGCCATAAGCAGACATTGATAAATGCAAAGCAACTGAATATCACAAAAGCAGAAGTGCCAGACGCTAAGACGCAGAGCCGATGAACTTGTGAGATACCTCACAGCTCGTCGGCTCTTTTTTCATCAATAAATTTGGCAGCACAGCCCACCAAATAAAAAAACGGTGCTTTGGTGGGCTGCTCTGTCACGCCCAAACAAAAATAGCTCAGCCCTCTAAGCCCGTTTAAGGTTTGGAGGGATTTTTTATGTGTTGGTCTAATATGACCGCAACGCTGCTCATCAGAAGCAGCGGATACATATAGAGTGTCACGCAGGAACGAGGATAATCTGTTAAAAAAATCCTCGCCTGCTCGTGGCACTCTTATGGTTTTCAAATAGAGATTACATTTCTATGTCATAGGTATAGTTATGCTTATTGCCGCAGAGGTCTTTGTACCTTTGCGGCTTTTTGTTTGCCTTGCTTTTCTTTGATACAGAACAAGTCCGTATCTGGCGTTGGCTGCCGCAGTCCGCCTGCCAATCTGAGTTTTCAAAAAAATTCAGATTGGAGGAAACAGTATGGCGTACAACAAAGCCAGAGAAGAAAAGAAATGGCGGCTCTGGAAAGAAGCCGAGGAAAAACAGTTGCGGAGTTTGGGTGTCAGTGAAAACGACATAGAAAAGCTCCGTGTTCACGATTGGGCGATTTTCAATTCCGACAGGCGTTACTATCAGCGTATGCAGGAAACAGGTACATACCTTGAAGAAGTCGCAGCGGATATAACACAGCCCGAAATAAAAACGGTCGAGGACTTTCTGGACAATATCGAAAATCAGCAGCTTTATCAAGTGCTGATTAAGGTGGACAGGCTTACCTTACAGGCGATTTTATTGCAAATACAAGGTTATTCCATTGCCGAAATCGCTGCCATTCTCGGTATGAAAGAGGATACCGTCTATAAGCGGTTAGGAAGGCTGACGCAAAAAATTAAAAAACTTTTGGGATAGTGTCCAAAAAAGCACTTTCCCACGGGCTACAGGGTGAGAGGACAAAACCTCTCGCCCTGTTTTCCTTTGTGTGGCGAAAACGGGATTGCTCTTTGAAAACCGAATACCCATTCGCCAAATACCTTCTCTTTGTGATTGTGATGAGCATAAGCGTGTCGAGAGGTACGCCATAACCTGCCGTAAAGCAGAGAGCGATAACTACCTACTCAAAATATCGGGCAGCTCCCGATTTCGCCATAACCCACAAAGAGGACAATGATACTCCCGTCCAGTCACAGTCCGAGCGTGATAAAACCGTCGCAGGCAATGAGGGCGGCTCTGTCAGAACGACAGTTGGGGTGAAACTCCCGTGGCGTCAGTCCGCTGCTGACCGTTTGGCGACTTCCCAATAGCATTTCGGGGTGTCGAGGACAAATTGAAATGCTTTCTCATAGCAGCCAGACGCAGGGCGGTCATAAGAACAGAGAGATTGTTTACGCTCTCCCGACCTTAAATACTTCCTTGTGTTTGGCTGTCTACATAGGCAGAAAAACTCTGCCTAAATCATATTGGGAGGTCAAACACAATGGAATTGACTATCAAGCGTGGCGATATTTATTATGCGGAGTTAAATCCCGTTATCGGCTCAGAACAGGGCGGCACAAGACCTGTACTTATCATTTCCAACGATATAGGCAACAAGCATAGCCCTACGGTCATTATCGCTCCTATCACAAGTCGGATACACACAAAAGCAAAACTACCTACGCACACCTTAATTAAAGACTTCGACGGTCTGGATAAGAACTCGATTATATTGTTTGAACAAATCCGCACCATAGACAAACAACGCCTGCGAGAGTACTTAGGAACTCTTGACAGGCGTTTTATTCATTACGCAGACAAAGCCCTTGCTATCAGCATCGGGCTTGCAAAAAAGGATTAGCTCTCTCGTTATACGGTACAAGCGGTAGCTCATATACATTAAAAACGAGGGAGGTGCTGCGGCTGTTACATAGAGAATTTGTTTATGTTGGCGACCCTGTTCCAGAATTAAACGAGCAGGAACACGCTGCGTTCCTTATGAATATCCAAAAGTCGATACTCCTTTCTTTGGAGAAAAGAAAGCTGCTGACACATTCTCAGCGGGAACGCTGTTTGGTCGAGCTTGAAAAGCAATATAGCAGGGAGCAAAAAAGCAGACGCCGAGCATAACGCTTGGCGTTTTTACATAGCCGAGTGAAAAAACAAATTTGCACATTCGACACCGCACACTCTTTTTTCTATAATTAAATACAGTAACAAAGTTTACTGAGAAAGGAGCTTCGCTATGATAAATAGATATGAACGCCTAAACCAAGAGCTGAAGATGGTTGAAACGAAAAGAAAGGTAGCTGCCTACTGCCGTGTTTCAACGGACAATGAAGACCAAGCCAATTCGTTTGAAAGCCAGCAGCGGTATTTCAGACAGTATATTGAGCGCAATCCAGATTGGGAGCTTTATGAGATTTTTGCCGATGAGGGCATTTCTGGCACGAACACAAAGAAGCGCAAAGAGTTTAACCGTATGATAGCGTGCGCCAAGAACGGCGACTTTGATTTGATTATCACCAAGGAGATTTCCCGTTTTGCGAGAAACACCCTTGATAGTATATATTACACCCGTGAATTGAAAAAGCACGGCGTCGGTGTTATATTTATGAATGACAATATCAACACCTTAGACGGCGATGCAGAGCTTCGTCTGGCGATTATGTCCTCTATTGCACAGGAAGAAAGCCGCAAGACTTCCGAGCGTGTGAAGTGGGGTCAAAAACGCCAGATGGAACAAGGCGTTGTGTTCGGCAGAAGTATGTTGGGCTACGATGTCGAGGGCGGCAAAATGACTATCAACGAGGAAGGCGCAAGGGTTGTACGCCTTATCTTCCATAAGTTTGTCAATGAAGGCAAAGGAACGCACGTCATCGCCCGTGAGCTTCGTGAGGAAGGTATCAGCCCTATGCGGGTCAAGGAATGGAGCAACACGGTCATTCTGCGAGTAATACGCAACGAGAAATACTGCGGAGATTTGGTGCAGAAAAAGACCTATACGCCCGACTTCCTATCTCACGAGAAAAAATACAACCGTGGGCAAGAGGAATTTGTTATCATCAAAGACCATCACGAGCCGATAATCTCCCGTGAACTGTTCGATGAAGCAAACCGCATTTTAGATGCAAAGTCGCTTTCGCAGGAGGGCAAGGCAAAGCACTCCAACCGTTATCCGTTCTCTGGCAAAATCAAATGCGGCTGCTGCGGCTCAAGCTATGTGGCAAGGTATAAAACCAGAAAGGACGGCAGCCGATATAAGGCGTGGCGCTGCAACGAAGCCGCAAAGCACGGAAGCCCCCATATTGACAAGGCAGGAAACCAAGTCGGCTGTACGGGCTTGTCTATTCGCAATGAAGATGCGACCCACATTATGTATCTCGTAACCAAGAGCCTTAAATACAATAGAGATAAAATCATAAATAACCTAACTGCCGTTATTCAGTCCATCATTGCTATGGATACGACGGGTACGGATGTCCTAAAGCTGCAAGAGCAGATTAAAAAGATTGAGGGCAAGCGGGCTAATCTGATTGACCTTTATATGTCCAATCTGATTAACAAGGACGAATTTACTGCCACCCGTGCAAGCTGCGATGCTGAAATCGAGGAGCTTCAATCTATTATCGAAAGCGTGGATAAACAGCGGGAAATGATAGAGCAGCAACAGCAGCTCTTAAAAGAGATTGAGGACGCAATCAAAGAGATTGTCAGCGGCGTGGAGTACGAAGATGAGTTCTATAAGCACATTTTAGACAAGATGGTAGTTCAAGATAAGGATAACATAGATGTATATCTGAATTTACTTCCTATGAAGTGGAGCTATACGGTTGCAAAAGCATCAAAAAAAGCCGTAGCCTCTGAATGGAACATTTCAGAGGCTTCTCTACCTATATCTGTCAAGAGGCCTTTAAGCTCAGGATACGGCATGCTGTATCGCTGACTTAGATACCGCAGCGAAGCTCCGAGTTCGCCGTCAGGTCCGCCATATTGACTAATTATGAATTTTGCCAATGCCGGATTAGGGCGAGATATCTTAACGGGATATTGCAGCTTTTTCTGATAAATAAACATGCTCAGCCCTCCGTTTTTACGCAGTAATCCCATGGCCAGGGGTTCTTAAGCCAAGTGTAGCTCTGAGCCTGAAGAAGATCGCTGTGCGTCAGCGGACCATAGAGCTTCACATACTTTTCCTTTGCCGTCTTTGATAGGGCAAGAATGCTTTTATATAATTCAAAGGCTTCTTCATCGGCACTGTGCGTATCTAGATATAGCGCAAGTTCCTGCGCAACGAAATCCAGAGCCATTACCTCGCCTAACGGTGTGCCGGTCAGATCGCCGGTGTTGACCATATTCATAAACGGAAGATCAAGGCCGGGAAACAGTGTTCCCCTGCTCAGAGCCTCCGCATTGCTGTATACAGGCTTTACCGACTGCTGCATCGGCACATATGCCATAGCAAGCGGCGCGCAATCCGGAAGCGTTCCTTCCTTGCAGCCGCAGTTTTTGTTATCATCCATTGGTGCAGTCCTCCTTTGCAACCACATTATATGGAGACACTGCCGGCAATGTTAACAAAAAAGCGCACCGGGAATATACCCGGTGCGCTGATTGCTGCTTTGGCTATTTGATCATTTCGTTAAACTGATCTTCGTTTATAATATTAATTCCGAGATCCGTCGCTTTTTTCAGCTTACTGCCGGCATTTTCACCGGCAAGAACATACGTCGTTTTCTTTGAAACCGACGAGGATGCTTTGCCGCCGTAGCTTTCTATTATTGCCGCAGCCTCATCGCGTTTGTAGCCGCTCAGCTCGCCTGTGAGCACAAAAGTCATGCCGGTAAATCGGCTGTCCTTAACGGCATCTGTGTTGTCGAATGACACGCCTGCTTCGCGCAGCAGCTTTATCTGATGCTGCGATTGAGGAAGCGAGAACCATTCAACGATAAAATCGGCCGTGATCTCGCCGATATCCGGAACGTTTGTAAGCTCCTGCTGCGTGGCCTGCATAAGCTTATCGAGAGATCCGAAATGCATGGCAAGAGTCTTTGCGGCCTTCTGCCCGACCTGCCTTATGCCGAATGCGCACATCAGCCGCGCAAGGCCGGCACTCTTGCTGTTTTCGATGGCATTAATAAGGTTCTCGGCCGATTTTTCGCCCATACGGTCGAGCTGGGCAACAGACTGCACGTCAAGCGAATACAGCTCGGCAGGGCTAACGGCTAGACCACTGTTTATAAGCGCCTGACAGACCGAGATACCGAGACCTTCAATGTCCATTGCCTCACGCGATGCAAAGTGAGCGAGATTGCGAAGACGTTGAGCCGGGCACTCAGGGCTTGTACATCTGAGTGCAACTCCGTCCGGGTCACGCATGACAGGTGCGCCGCATTCGGGGCAAAAGTCCGGCATTTTAAATGGTTCGGTTCCGTCGGGGCGCTTATCTTTGCTGACCGCAAGCACTTCGGGGATGATCTCTCCGGCTTTCTGAACAAGAACGGTATCACCGATCCTTATGTCAAGCCGGTCAATATTATCCTGATTGTGCAGCGTTGCATTGCTGACCGTAGTTCCGGCAAGGCGCACCGGCTCAATGACGGCTTTTGGTGTTAAAACGCCGGTTCTGCCGACCTGAACGACGATATCAATAACGCGGCTTTCCTTTTTCTCGGGCGGATATTTGTAGGCTACTGCCCAGCGTGGGAATTTTGCCGTGCTGCCGAGAGAGGCACGCTGCGCAAGTGAGTCGATCTTTATAACGGCTCCGTCGATATCATACGCAAATTCGCCGCGCGATTGACCGATCCAATCGATTCTCTCGCAGCATTCTTCGATCGTGCTGCACAGCTTATACGGCACGACAGGAAAGCCCATGTGCTTCATTGCGTCAAGCGTTTCGGCGTGTGTGCCGTACGGCTCGCCGTCTGTAAACTGCATATTAAAGCAGACTATATCGAGCTTGCGAGACGCCGCAACCTTCGGGTCGAGCTGGCGGATCGAGCCGGCAGCCGCATTGCGCGGATTTGCAAGCAACGCCTCTCCGTTCAGCTCTCTTTCGGCGTTAAGCTCATTGAACACGGCTTTAGACATATAAACCTCGCCGCGGACAATCAGGTGCTCCGGTGCATCGACTAAATGCATAGGAAGGCTGCGAACCGTGCGGAGGTTTTCCGTAACGTCCTCGCCGGTAACGCCGTCGCCGCGTGTTGCGCCGCGGACAAAATATCCGTTTTCATACTCAAGTGACATCGACAAACCGTCAATTTTCGGTTCCACGCAGAATTCTCTGTTCTTGCCGAGCGCCTGATCCATGCGTTCTCCGAAAGCAGCGAGTTCATCGAACGAGAACACATCGCTCAGGCTTTCAAGCGGCACCTGATGGTGCACAGGCGTAAACTGTGAAAGAGCCTTCCCGCCTACCCTCTGCGTGGGAGATGTGGGGGTTATAAGCTCCGGGTGCTCCTCTTCAAGCTTTGTAAGCCTCACCATGAGCATGTCGTAATCATAATCGGATATGACAGGCGCATCGTTAACGTAGTACAGCCTATTGTGATATTCAATTTCCTCGCGGAGCTTTTCAATCTCTTTTTTTGCGTCCATGCTCAGTTCTCCATGTTTAAATATGTATTCGGTACCTTGCCTACTATAACGGTATCGGCAACTATTACCTCGGTGACGGTTGTTGCGCTTTCTGTTCCCCACGGGATCAGCACGTCGATATCTATCGTGACTTCAAGCACAAGCTGATATTTTGCCTGATTAATGCCGCATGAAACGACCTCGTTGCGAAAATCGACCCGAGATGAGGTAAGCATTATTATCTGCACATTTACATCAGGGCCTTTGTTCAGTAAAAGATTAAGCCCCGTGAGATTGCCGAACGGAATTCCGACATTGATTACCCCATTGTCGGTGGATTCGATAACGGAGTTAAGTATATCCGTTGACAGCGTGTTTATGTGCGCCATGTTGCTTGTTATCGCGGTAACGCTGCCGTCGGAGTCCTTATCGAGATTTACAAAGTAGTCAAACCCGTATATTCCCTGCCCTATGACCTCGTTTATCGAGTCGTTGACGGCCTTGGTAACGATATCGGTTGCATCGGATACGGCTATCTGCGTTGAGAGCTTCCCAAGAAACCAACTGACGGCTACACACATAGCTAAAACAGCGACGGCAAAAGCAACTACTCCGGCAGACCTGTGCCGGCGCTGCCTTGCGTGCATCTGATTGCGATACCGGCGAAAATACATGAGACCACCCCATGTATTATATGCACTTTTCAGCTCAGCATTTCATTTACGGCCATCATAATACCGAGCTTGCCGGATTCATATGTTATGCCGCCCTGAACATACAGAGTGTACGGCTCACGCATGGGGCCGTCTGCCGATAATTCTATGGACGAGCCCTGTACAAACGCGCCTGCCGCCATTATGACGGGCACATTGTATCCGGGCATCTGCCACGGCTCGGGCGTAACATATGAGTCTACGGGCGCGCCTGCCTGAACTCCGCGGCAGAATTTTTTCATATTCTCGCCGTTTTTGAGCGTTACCATTTGAATTATATCGTTTCTCGCCTCGTCGGGAGCCGGAGACGATTCAAACCCGATCTTTTTCATCATGGCGGAGCAGAATGTAACCGTCTTGATTGCCTGAGCCACTATATGCGGCGCCATTAAAAAGCCCTGGAAAAGAAGCCTGTTGTTGCCGAGCGAGGCTCCGCATTCGCCGCCTATTCCGGGCGTTGTCAACCGCATAGCGGCATTTTCAACAAGATCCTTTCGGCCAACAATATATCCGCCGGTCGGCGCAAGTCCGCCGCCGGGGTTTTTGATGAGCGAACCGGCCATGATGTCCACGCCGTATTCGGTAGGTTCATGCTCACCGGTGAACTCACCGTAGCAGTTATCAACCATAACGGTGACATTCGGTGCAACGCTTTTGACTGCGCTGCATATCTCACCTATCTCCTCTGCCGATAGCGCTTTGCGGTTTTCATAGCCTCTTGAGCGCTGAATGAGCACCGCCGAGATCGAGCGGTCGGCAAGCGCGGCTTTTATTGCCTCGAGATCGGCTTCTCCGTCCTTGAGATCGACCTGCTTATAGTTAATGCCGTAGAATTTTAGTGAGCCGTGGCAATCGCCCTCAATTCCGATGGCGTTTCTGAGCGTATCATACGGAAGCCCCGTGACGGAAAGCAGCGTATCGCCCGGCTTTAGTATTCCAAAAAGAGCTGCTGAGAGGGCGTGCGTTCCGTTTACAAATCCAATGCGCACAAGGGCTGCTTCCGTGCAGAACACCTGGGCATATACCTTATCAAGCACTTCCCTGCCCAGATCGTCATATCCGTAGCCGGTTGTTCCGGCAAAGCAGGAGTCGGATACCTTGTTGTCCTGAAAAGCGGTCATCACCTTGCGTGTGTTGAGCATGGCGATGCGGTCAATGCGCTCAAACTGCGGCCGGATCTCCTCTTCTGCCTGACGAGCAAGCTCGTATACTTCGGGTTTTATATCGTTTACGTTCATTTTAAAGCTCCATAACTATCTGTTTAAAGTATTTCCCGCGCTCCATAAAGTTTTTGAACTTATCAAAAGCGGCACATGCCGGCGAGAGCAGGACTATATCTCCGTCACGTGCAGAATTAGCAGCTGCAAGAACAGTGTCTTTAAAATTATCAATTTTTTCGATCGGCAAGCTTCCGTCAAAATACTTTGACTTTGTGACGGCATCATAGATCTTTTCGGTCGTAGCACCGGTGAGATACAGCTTTTTAACATGCAGGCATATCTCGTCGCCAAGCTCGTCAAAAGGTATATGCTTATCATATCCTCCGGCTATGAGTATCGGCTTTTGCTTGAGTGCGTGAAGTCCTGCCGCGGTGCGTGTGGGGCTTGTTCCGATGGAGTCGTTTATAAAAGTAACTCCGTTGAGTACCCTCACCTGCTCGAGGCGGTGCTCGACGCCGGAAAAGCTCTTTGCTACGGATATGCAGGTGTCATCGTCAACATATCCGTCCGTCGCGGCAAAAGCAGCCATATAGTTTTCAAGATTATGCGTTCCAGGCAGCTTAATATCGTCGGCAGCCATGAGCTTCTGAGATGACCTATCATGAACGCGGTAGATATTGCCATCAGTGCAGTAAACGCCGCTATCCGGCTTCATTGCGCGGCTGAAATATGAGATGCTCGACTTTGCCTTACCGGCATAGTAAGCGGAAAACTCGTTCTCATGATTGAGAACAAGGCGGTCATGCTCGTCCTGATATGCAAATATCGAGCTTTTTGCATCAATATAGTCCTGATAATCCTTGTGCTTATCGAGATGGTTAGGAGATATGTTAGTAATAACGGCAACATCAGGCTTGCACACCATGCTGTGCAGCTGAAACGAGCTGAGCTCAAGAACGGCAACATCGGTTTCGTTCATGTTGTCAACATCGCAAAGCAGCGGCCTGCCTATATTGCCGCCGAGGTGTACAGTGTAGCCCTGAGCCTTTAACAGCTCGGATATTATTGTTGTCGTTGTTGTTTTTCCGTCGCTGCCGCTCACGGCAAAAATTTTGCACGGACAGAGCTTCATGAAAAGCTCCATCTCTGATGTCAGCTCAGCTCCGCGCTCAACGGCTTTTTGAAGATGCCCGTCAAACGGCATAAGCCCCGGAGTACGAAAGATAATGTCGAAGTCAAGATGCTCAAGATAATCCTCGCCGAGGCAAAACTTTGCGCCGAGCTTTGAAAGCGCCGTGTGCTCCTGACCCAACTGCTCGGCAGTGCGCTTATCGCAAGCCGTCACGTCGCAGCCCGAAGCAAGCAGCTTCTTTATAAGCGGCGTGTTGCTAACACCAATACCGACAACGCAAATGCGCTTATGTTTTATGCTGTCTATATATTCATTTAAAGTCATGCTTATAGCCTCCTATTAACCAATATATTATACGGCGGCAAACGTTTAAAGACAAGAATTTTCTATTGACGAAAGCGTGAATAATGGGTAAAATAATCAAATGAGTGGGCCGAACGACCGCGGGTGCATTCCGAAAGGAAGTACATGAGGAAAGTCCGGGCTCCATAGGGCAAGGATAGCGGGTAACGCCCGCCAGGGGTGACCCTCGGACAAGTGCAACAGAAATATACCGCCGAGCAATCGGTAAGGGTGGAAAAGTGAGGTAAGAGCTCACTCGTCGCATGGAGACATGTTGATGCTGTAAACTCTATCCGGAGCAACGCCGTGGGAGGACATGCGATTGGCCCGATCGTCCTCGGGAGGCGGCTTGAGCCTGCCGGCAACGACAGGATTAGATAGATGGTCGTTTAAGACAGAACCCGGCTTACAGACTCGCTCAATATACGGAAAAAACCGCCGTGTCAGGCGGTTTTTTCTTATTCCCATTTAGCCCAGATATCCGGCGCGTAGCCGACAGTCGCCTGCTTGCCGTTGCGGACGATCGGCGTTTTGATGAGCCATGGGCATTCGAAGAGCTTTTCAAGCTTTGCGTCGTTTGATGCAAGGTATTTAATAAGCGGATAGTCAACGTCGTTTTCATTGATCATATTATCAAGACCGACGGCATTTTTCACAGAATTCAGCTCTCCCCTGCTCATGCCGAATTTCATGATATCAACAAACTGATATTTTATTCTGCGCTCTTTAAAATAACGCTCGGCCTTTTTTGTGTCAAAGCATTTGCTTTTGCCGAAGATTTGAATATTCACAGCGCCTTCTCCATAACTTTAAGAATATTATTCCTGAAAATATCACAAACAAGCTGCTCGGAATAGTTGTGCCTGAGCAGCGTTTCGTATATTCTGCCAAGATCCTGAACGCCGCTTATGCCGCGCGGCATTTCTCCAATACCGTCAAGGTCACAGCCGAGGAAAACAGATTTTTCCCCACCAAGGGACATAAAGTGCTCAATATGCGCAAAAACAGCGTCAATATTGCGTCCGAGGCCGAGAAATTTGGGATAGAGGTTTATTCCGGCTCCGCCGCCCTGACGAACCAATGCCAAAAACTGCTCATCGCTGAGATTGCGAGGAACGTTGCAGACTGCTTTTGAGTTTGAGTGTCCGGCAATAACGGGGCGCGTGCTTATCTCGAGCGTATCCCAGAATCCGCGTTCGGATATATGAGACATATCGAGCATTATCCCAAGCTCCTGCGCTCGCATAACAAACTGCCGGCCTTTATTCGTAAGCCCGGTACCGCCGTCCATGGCAGCGCCGCAGAGCAAATTGTCGTGATTCCATGTTAGGTGTGCTATTCGCACGCCGCGAGCATATGCGGAGTCTATATCCTCTATCTGCTCTGCACCTTCAATAGATAGCACAGCCGCGATCTTCCCCTCATTCTCCGTCGCGACTATATCCTGAAAATTCAGACATAGCTTTGCCATGTCTGAATTTTCTTCTATCTGGCGCAGGAAAAACGCAATCGACCTGTCTGCAAAGGCGACGGGATCAGGATCGTCAACAGCGCAGATCGCGAATACCTGACCAGAAGGAGCGTATGCTGCGAGCCGTTCAAGATCAAGATGCATTTTATTGCGGCGCAATACCTCGCCCTTTTCAAGTGCGTGCGTAGCTGTATCGCAGTGACAATCAAAAAGCGGAATGCTCATTATACCTCGGAAATAAGCGGCAGAATCATGGGACTGCGCTTGGTCGTCTTATACAGATAAGATGAAACATTGCTCTTTATCCGGCTTTTTATTGCAGACCAATCTTTAACTCCGCTCTCTTCACATGCAAGAACGGTTTCCTTTGTAACGCGCTTGAGCTCCTCAAGCATATCTTCGGCTTCCTTAACGTAAACGAAGCCGCGCGTGAGTATCTCAGGATCGGACAGCATTGCATTATCCCAGGAGGAAAGCGTGACAACGATGACGACCATGCCGTCCTCGGCAAGTCTGTGCCTGTCGCGCATTACGACGCTGCCGACGTCGCCAACACCCATACCGTCAACCATAACAGCACCGGACTGGACCGAGCCGTTGAGCTTAACGCTTTTCTTTGAAATTTCAATTATCTTGCCGTTTTCGGCAATGACAACATTTTTCGGATCAACGCCCATAAGGCGACCAAGCTCAGCATGCTTTACGAGCATGCGGTACTCGCCGTGAACGGGGATGAAAAATTTGGGGCGAACCAGCGCCAGCATCATCTTCTGCTCCTCCTGAGAGGCGTGACCGGAAACGTGAAGTGCGGTGTTGCGGTCATAAATGACCTCGGCACCCTTGTGGAACAGCTCGTCGATAACCTTGCTGATCATGTTTTCATTGCCCGGAATTGCGGATGCGGATATTATGACTCTGTCACCGGGGGCAATGTTTATCTGCCTGTGCTCCGAAAACGCCATGCGATACAGAGCGGACATGGTCTCGCCCTGCGAGCCGGTCGAAATTATTACGACCTTATCCTTGGGCAGCTTATTGATCTGAGCAAGGTCAACAAGCACGTTTTCCGGCGCGTTGAGATATCCCAAAACTGTTGCGACACGAAGAATGTTTTCCATACTGCGCCCGGTGATCGCAACCTTGCGCTTATATTTTGCGGCAACGTCGATTATTTGCTGCAATCTGTGAACATTAGACGCAAATGTCGTTATGATAATACGCTGATCGCAGTTTTTAAACAGCTTATCGAAAGTTTCGCCGACCTTGCGCTCGGATGCGGACAGACCCGGCTTTTCCACGTTTGTAGAGTCACTAAGCAGTGCGAGTACACCCTCGTTTCCAAGCTGGCCGAAGCGTGGCAGATCGATAACCTTGCCCTGAACCGGCGTAAGGTCTATCTTAAAGTCGCCAGTGTGCACGATCGTTCCGATAGGCGTTTTTATCGCAAGAGCAACAGCGTCTGCAATGCTGTGGTTAACTGCAATAAACTCAACGCTGAAGCAGCCAAGGCGGAATATATCGCCGGCTTTTTTGGTGAATATCTGCGTATTGTACAGCAGATCGTGCTCTTCGAGCTTGAGCTCAATAAGCGCCGCAGTGAGCGGAGTCGCGTATATGGGAACGTTCAGGTCATGAATAACGTAAGGCACTGCGCCGATGTGATCCTCGTGCCCGTGGGTTATAACAATGCCGCGCACCTTTTCGGCGTTGGCTTTGAGATAAGAAATGTCGGGAATAACAATATCAATGCCGTACATATCCTCGTCCGGGAAGCCGAGTCCGCAGTCAACAACGATTATATCCGTGCCAAATTCAATGGCTGTCATATTCTTGCCGATCTCTCCGAGACCGCCAAGGGGAATGATTTTAAGCTTATGAGTCATATATTAACCTCCATTTGAGTGATAATTTCCGAAAACGCAAAGTAAAGGGACCCTCACGACAACTGCCCCGATACGCAGCGTGCCGTGAAGCTTTCCCCCTCTAATATTCGGTATGTAGTAATTTTTATCGTACAGGAATTATAACCTGTTTATCACATTTCAATTCTGCCTTCGAGAGCGCGAAGAAGTGTAGCATCATCGGCAAACTCAAGGTTTGACCCGACAGGAATGCCGTATGCAAGACGTGTCACCTTAACGTCAAAGGGCTTTAAGAGTCTTGATATATACATGGCAGTAGCCTCACCCTCAGTATCCGGGTTTGTTGCCATGATGATCTCTTTGATCTCACTGTCGTCGGCAGCAACGCGATGTATAAGCTCGCTTATGCGAATGTCGTCGGGACCGACATGACTTATGGGCGAAAGAACACCGTGCAGAACATGATACACACCATTATACTCATGGCTGCGCTCGATTGACAATACGTCGCGAGGCTCGGAAACAACGCATACGATGCTTTTATCGCGCTTGGTGCTTGCACAAACCGAACACACCTCACCCTCGGTGAGGTTCTGGCATATTTTGCAGCAGCATACGTTCTTCCTCGCTTCCAAAATTGCGTTCGCAAAGCTTTCACCCTCGCCCTCCGGCAGTGAAAGAACGTGGAACGCAAGTCTCTGTGCGCTTTTGCGGCCGATACCGGGGAGAGATGCAAATTTATCTATCAGGTTTTCAAGTGAAGCAGGGAAAAACGGCATTTATATTATCTCCAATAAGTGTTTATGCGTTTCTAATCGCATCAATTTGTGCTTTTCTGTCAGGCCTTCCAAATACGGCGCTTCCGGCAACAAGAACGGTGGCTCCGGCATCTTTCACGAGCTTTGCCGTTACAGGATCAACGCCGCCGTCAACCTCCAGCTCGCAGGCAAGACCTCTTTTGTCGATCTCGTGCCTGAGCTCGGCTATCTTAGGCAGCTGACCGTGCATAAAGCTCTGGCCGCCGAAGCCGGGCTCTACCGTCATGACCAGAGCCATGTCGAGGCGATCTATAAACGGGTACAGTACGCTTGCAGGAGTCCTCGGCTTGAGCGCAAGGCCGACCTTCTTCCCGTTTTCCTTAACGATATCAATAGCGTCCGATATGTTCTGATAAGAGTCCGCCTCGACATGGAACATAACAAGATCGGCACCGGCATCGCAAAATGCTTTTGCGTATCTGACTGGCTTATCGATCATCAGGTGAACATCAAGGAACATCTCGGTCATTTTCCGCACAGACTTCAAAACGGGAATGCCGATCGAGATATTGGGAACGAAAAATCCGTCCATAACGTCAAAATGAACATATTCCGCACCGGCAGAACGTATATCTTCAATCTCGGCGCCGAGTTTCGTAAAATCGGCAGAGAGGATCGAGGGAGCTATCTTAATCATATCAATAACCTCGGAAAAGCAGGCGGCATAAAATGTTGCAGCGGTAAAGTGCGCACAGCCGCTTTTATATAGGGGGGCGCTGCGGCGCCCCCGGTCTGCGCACAATTATAAACATTATACAGCAGTTTTGTATGAATTACAAGAGTTACAAAGTAAAATAGCAGAGGGAAACCGTGATTTCCTTCTGCTATTAATTATTTGTTATTCGGGGAGCTTACAGACATCGATCCACTCGATGGCATTTGAGTATTTATACAGCTCATCAAGATTAAGCTCAATTGCGCTGTTTGCGCTGCCGACCGCCGGGAACACGGTTTCAAAGCGCTTGAGGCTTTCGTCAAGATAAACGTCGATACCGTCGTTTATGCCGAAAGGACACACGCCGCCAACCGGATGGCCGACTATACTAAGAACCTCTTCGGGTGCGAGCATTTTGGCCTTCATGTGGAATTTATCCTTGAACTTGTGGTTGTCGATCCTTGCGTCGCCTGCTGCGAGGATTAGGATACAGCTATCATCCTTTTTGAAAGAGAGGGTTTTGGCTATCCGCGCGCCGTCAACGCCGAGTGCGAGGGCTGCAAGCTCGACCGTTGCGCTCGAAACGTCAAATTCGCGCACTCTGTCTTCCATACCAAACTGTCTGAAATATGCTCTGCCTTTTTCTATGGACATGCCGATCCACCTTACTTGAGAATAATTTTGTTGAAGTTTTTCTTGCCGCGCTTGAGAACCACGCCGGCTTTGAGCTCGTCTGCCGTGAAACTGCGGCCGATATCGCTTACCTTCTCGTCATTTGCGGAAATGCCGCCCTGCTGGATATTGCGGCGAGCTTCCGACTTTGAGGAGCAAAGGCCGGTGAGAACGAGTGCGCTCATGATGTCAATAACGCCGTCTGTAAGATCTGATTCCGAAAGCTCGGTCGTCGGCATTTCGCCGGATGCGCCGCCGCCGAACAGAACCTTGGCCGAAGCTTCCGCCTTCTTTGCCTCCTCTTCGCCGTGAACGAGCGAGGTAAGCTCAAATGCAAGTATCTCCTTTGCCTTGTTAAGCTGAGAGCCTTCCCAGCTGTCCATCTCGTTGATCTGCTCAAGCGGAAGGAAGGTCAGCATACGCAGGCACTTGAGAACGTCGGCATCGTCAACATTGCGCCAGTACTGGTAGAAGTCGTAGGGCGAGGTCTTGTTCGGGTCAAGCCAAACAGCTCCGGCAGCAGTCTTGCCCATCTTTTTACCCTCGGAGTTGAGCAGAAGCGTAATTGTCATTGCGTGTGCATCTTTGCCGAGCTTGCGGCGAATAAGCTCTGTGCCGCCGAGCATATTCGACCACTGATCGTTGCCGCCAAACTGCATATTGCAGCCGTAGTGCTGGAACATGTAGTAGAAGTCGTAGCTCTGCATGATCATGTAGTTAAACTCAAGGAAGCTCAGACCCTTCTCCATGCGCTGCTTGTAGCACTCGGCGCGAAGCATGTTGTTTACCGAGAAGCATGCACCGACCTCACGAAGAAGCTCAATGTAGTTAAGCGGCTTGAGCCATTCGGAGTTGCGAAGCATGATAGCCTTGCCTTCGGAGAAGTCGATGAACTTTTCCATCTGTTTTTTAAAGCATTCGGCATTGTGCGCTATCGTCTCCTCGGTGAGCATCTGGCGCATATCGGTTCTGCCGGAGGGGTCGCCGATGAGCGTGGTGCCGTCGCCGATGAGGGCGATGGGGCGGTTTCCGGCCATCTGCAGACGCTTCATAAGGCACAGTGCCATGAAGTGGCCGACATGCAGAGAGTCGGCGGTGCAGTCAAAGCCAATGTAGAAGGTGGCCTTGCCGTTATTAATCATTTCTTTTATCTGATCTTCATTGGTTACCTGCGCGATAAGGCCTCTTTCGACCAATTCTTCGTAAATATCCATTAGTTTTTCTCCTTTTTCATTATATCTTCGGCCGTTTTGGCCATAAATGCGATTATTTCGCTGCAATCGATATTGCCCTTAAGATCTGCGCAGCGCACATAGCCGTACTTTTCGCGCGCAATGTTGACACACTGCTTTGCGATAGAGGCGATCTTATCCTTTGCTTCGGTATCCTGGCCGTCGTTAAACGGGAAAACGAGTCCTTCGGCCATTATGGCGCCTGTAACCGCTCCGCAAAGCTCGCCGCTTCTCGCGCCGCCGCCAAAGCCTGCTGAAAGTGCAAGCGCTGTTTTCTCGTCCATACCGGTATATTCGCAGCACGCGGCAAAAACCGACTGTGCGCAATTATAACCGCTTTTGTGGTAATCAAATGCTCTTTGTCCAATATCCATAGCTGCCTCCTGTAAAAAAAGCCCCCTGTCCTAAGACAGAGGGCGTTGTAAACGCGGTACCACCTCTATATGCCTCATTCTCGCGAATAAAGCCTCGGTGAGTGCATGACTCAAGCGCTGTATCGGGCGCACCCGTCATCGCCTACTTAAGCATTTCAGCGAGCCGCTCCAAGCCGTATTCATTCATCCTCGCTCTCCCCTTTTCAGCATACAGGGTCTCTCTGTGCAGCAAAAAATGAATTACTTCTGCTTTTCATCGCGTTTTCGTGTGAGATTATACTAAACTAATCGTTTCTTGTCAACTTATATTTATCCGCCGCCGCAAGCTGCTCCTCGGCTCCGGCGAGGGTCGTTTCCGTGATAACGTCGCCGCCGTAGAGCCTTGCAAGCTCCATGCGTCTGCCCTGACGGTCAAGCTCTTTTACGACAGTGAATGTTTTTCCGTCCTTTTCGGCCTTTTCGATCTTATCGTGACTGTCGGCCAATGCGGCAATCTGCGGCAGATGCGTTATGCACAAAACCTGCTTGCCGCGCGAAAGATCGCTCATTTTTTCGCCTACGCGCTGAGCGGCAACACCGGAAACACCGGTGTCAATTTCGTCAAACACCATTGTTTCAATCGGGTCGTTATCGGAAAATGCGGTTTTCATTGCAAGCATTATTCGGCTAAGCTCGCCGCCGGATGCGATCTTCGATATTCTGCCAAGCTCCATGCCGGCGTTTGCGGAGATAAGAAAGCGCACATCGTCGGCTCCCGTTTTGTCAAAGCCGAGGGCCGATTCCATTGGCTCAACGGATACCTTGAACCTCACAGACGGCATACTGAGATCGCGAAGCTCGCTGCAAATGCGTGCTTCAAGCTTTTCTGCGGCCGCTTTGCGGCACGCCGTGAGCAAAGATGCCTTTTTGACGCAGTTAGCCTTATGTTCAGCAAGCTTTTTTTCGAGTTTTTTGAGCATATCGTCGGAATATTCAAGCATGGCAAGCTCTTTCCTGCTGTCGTCAAGAATTTTGAGCATCCCCTCTTCGTCGGCGTTATACTTTCGGCCAAGGCGCTTGAGTTGGTTTGTGCGCGTTTCAATTCGATCATACTCATCGGGCGAAAATTCAAGACCGTCGCGAAAATCGCGTATACGCTCGGCGGCATCGTAAATAAGAGAAGATGCATTACCAATGATATCTGCCGTTTCGCGCAGCTCATCTGATATCAGTGCAGCCTTGCTTATGAGTGCCGACGCTTCATCGACAAGCGCACCGGCGTTTTCATCGCATGCGTACAATGCGCTGTATGCTCCGTCGAGCGCTTCCGTAAGCTTTTCGGAATTTCTCAGCAGATCGCGTCGGGCAATGAGCTCATCCTCCTCGCCTACTTTAAGCTGAGCATTTTCAAGCTCTTCTATTTTATAACGCAAGCTGTCTGCCAAACGCTCTTTTTCCGCTTCGTCCATGGACAGCTTGTCAATCTCGCGCTTGCAGGCTGTATATTCTCTGTAAGCCTCGACAAATGCCGCAAGCTCGTCCGATGTCTTGCCGAATCCGTCAAGGTAAGCAAGATGCGAATCTTCGTCCATAAGCTGCCGGCCGTCATTCTGTCCGTGAATATCCAAAAGAAGTGAGCCGAGCTGCCTCAGCTGCGAAACGGTAACCGGGTTTCCGCATACGCGGCAGTTGTTTTTGCCGTCTGCGGAGATCTTGCGGCGTATGATGACCTCGTCCTCCGGCTCAAAATCATTATCCTTAAACCATTTTGCGGCGGCATCGGTTTCAAAAACTGCCGACACAACGCCGTATTCGGCCCCGGTGCGCACAAGCTCGCGGCTTGTACGAGCGCCGAGCACAGCGCCGAGAGAGTCAACGATTATCGACTTACCTGCACCTGTTTCGCCGGTCAGAACGGTCAATCCCTTTCCAAACTCAATATCCGCTTTTTCAATTACAGCAATATTTTCAATATGCAGCTGTGTAAGCATAGGAAACCTCTTATCAGAACATTTCTTCTATATCGTGGCAGAAATCCTCTGCCGCTTTGTTATCCTTCATTGCCAAAAATGCGGTATCGTCGCCAGCAAGCGTTCCGGCAAGCGTTTCAATGTGCATCGAGTCAAGCGTCGAGCATGCGGCCGACGCAAGGCCTGGAAGCGTTTTTATGACGATGATATTCTGCGCGACGGTGTACGATGTGACACTCTCTCTGAATATTTTGCGAAGGCGCTGCTCGCGATCGTTATTACGTGATTTACCGCTGACAACATAGTGGTATTTGCCGCTGTTGCTAAGCTCTTTTACAAGATGAAGCTGCTTTATATCTCTTGAAAGCGTTGCCTGAGTGCTGGGGATACCGTGCTCGGCAAGCGCTTTTATAAGCTGGGCCTGTGTCTCGATCTCCTGATCGGAGATTATCTGGAGAATAACGCTTTGTCTTGAATCTTTCAACTAAGTTTCCCCTTTCAGTCAACTCTGTATTGCAGTTTTTCAAATGTTGAATCGTAAAAGCTGCGCTCGCCGAGATGGGCGAGGTTTGCAAGCTTTGACGAGCGGCGAACGATGACAATATCCTCGTTTGCAAGCTCAAATCCGTCGGTTCCGTCCACGGATACATACGCGCGGCGATCGTGAAGCTTTTCGGCTTTAATTGTCACCTTGTGCTCGGATGACAGGACAAAGCTTCTTGAGCCGATATAGTGCGCGCATATAGGAGACACGATAAAGTTATATGCCTCAGGCTCAACGATCGGGCCGCCTGCCGACATTGAGTAGCCTGTGGAGCCTGTCGGCGTTGCGATGATAATACCGTCGCCGGAGTAGCTCATTATCCTTTCGCCGTCGCACCAGGCAGTGAGCTTTATGCAGTCACCCATGCCGTGAATAACGGCGTCGTTAAGTCCGACATCGGTGTAAATAACCTCGCCGTTTCGGATAAGCTCAACGTCTATCATCATTCTAAAGCTCGAGGAGTAGTTTCCGGCGGCGGCATCAAGTATCTGACCGATATCTTCCGGCTCAATCGATGCCATGAACCCCTTGGTTCCGAGGTTTACTCCAAGCATGGGAATCTGAGTGTGGTTAAGATACCTTGCGGTGTGCAGAATGGTGCCGTCTCCGCCGATGACGATATACAATGCCGCACGCTCCGTAACGGCGCTCCACGCGGTAAGCCCGACGTCGTTGGGTATGACCTTGGCATCGTGCGCTCCGAAAACCGGGCAGATCGCAACCTCATATCCGCCGCTTTTTAATAACTGTTTTGCCTTTTTTGTAAGCTCAAGGCCGCAATCCCTGTATGGATTCGGGCACAACACTATCAGTTCGGACATTTTTACCTCACAGTTTTTCGTGCGAGGCTTCAACGATAGCCTGCGCATCTATAATTGGGGCATCAAAGCTGCCCTTTTTCATGTAGCATAGATACTCAATGTTTCCCTCGGGTCCCTTTATCGGCGAAAAATCAAGCCCCATGACTGTCATGCCGACGCTCGGCGCAAAATCGAGAATGCTCTCGATAACCGAAAGGTGGACGCCTTTGTCCCTGACAACACCCTTTTTTCCGACCTCTTCCCTGCCGGCCTCAAACTGCGGCTTGATAAGGCACACAAGCTCTCCGCCGTCCTTGAGCAGCGAGCATACAGCCGGAAGAACAAGCTTTATTGATATGAAAGACAGATCCATAACGGCCATGTCAATAGGCTCGGGTATCTGCTCAGAGCTAATATACCTTATATTGGTGCGCTCCATATTGACAACGCGCTCATCCTGTCTGAGGCTCCAGGCAAGCTGACCGTATCCCACATCGACCGAATACACCTTTTTTGCTCCGTTTTGCAGGAGAACATCCGTAAACCCTCCTGTCGAGGCGCCGCAGTCGATGCAGACCTTGTCAGCTGGATCTGCCGGAAAAACCTTGAGTGCCTTTTCAAGCTTAAAGCCTCCGCGGCTGACATACGGAAGCGCTGCGCCCTTGACCTCAACGTTTGCATCGGGAGGCACTTGCATGCCCGGCTTATCAGCACGCTGCCCGTTAACAAAAACAAGGCCGCTCATTATAGTCGTTTTTGCTCGCTCCCGGCTCTCTGTCAGTCCGAGGTCAAAAACGAGCTGATCGAGTCTAATTTTTTTCATCATTCACCCCTGACCAGCTTTTCGGCTGCTTTGGCAAGGCTAATTTCATCAAGGCCGCAATGCCTAATAAGCTCGGGTACGGTGCCCTGAACGACAATGCCGCTACCGAGATTGGGAGTATATGCGCAGTCTATCTTAACGGCTGCGCGCTCGGCGCAGGCGAGTATCTCATCGGCGATGCATCCGGTTTGGCAAACCTGCTCGCTCATAAGAAAGCGCCCGGTTTTTCGCATAGAGTCAATAACATCGGCATAATAGCCGCTGTCAAGGCGCGAAAGCTTATACACATCGGCATAAATGCCCTTATCGGCAAGTATGTCCGCCGTATTGAGCGCAATGTTTATATCTGTGCCGTATGCGGCGATAGTTATGTCGTTTCCGCTGCGGAGATGAGTGCAGCCTTCTGTATGGCAATCTGTGTATCGGCCTTCGCCGCCGCGCGGATATCTGATTGCGACAGGTCCGGACATGCGGTTTACAGCCTTATCAAGCATGGCTTCAAGCTCGGCAAAGTTTGCCGGACACAGCACCTTCATGTGCGGAACCGAACGCAGATAACTGATATCAAAAGCGCCGTGGTGAGTTTCGCCGTCGTTTCCGACAAGGCCTGCTCTGTCAACGCAGAAAACGACATGCAGGTCCTGAAGCGAAACATCGTGGATGAGCATATCATATGCGCGCTGGAGAAATCCCGAGTATATTGCGACGACGGGCACAAGCCCCTGCTTTGCCATACCGGCAGCCATTGAAACGGCATGCTCCTCGGCAATACCGACATCAAAAAATCTATCCGGAAAGCGCTCGGAGAACTCTGTAAGCCCTGTCCCGGCGCACATTGCGGCGGTTATGGCTACGATATTATGGTTTATCTCGGCAAGCTGAGTAAGCTTATTGCCAAAAACAGACGAAAAGCACGGCTTTGCTTCCGGCATTTGCCCCGTAGCAGGGTCAAATTTCCCGACACCGTGATACTGATCCGGGTGCTCCTCGGCGTATGCGCAGCCCTTTCCCTTTTTGCTTATTACATGCACGAGTACAGGCGTGTTCATTTCCTTGGCCCAGCGGATGACCGTTTCAAGCTGGTCAACGTCATGCCCGTCAACGGGGCCGAGATAATATATGCCCATCGAGTCGAACATATTTGACGGCAATATCGACTTTTTGAGAGCTTCTTTGAGCTTATGGCTTGCGTTATAAATGCCGTCCATGCCGCTGACAGCCTGCCTGTACCACCGCTTGAAGTTGATATACCCGGGCTTTACGCGTTCTTTTGACAGCAGCTTTGCCATACCGCCGACGTTGCCGTTGATGCTCATACCGTTATCGTTAAGGATTATTACGATCGGCTCGCTGCTTCCGCCGACATTGGCAAGGCCCTCATAGGCAAGGCCGCCGGTCAGCGCGCCATCACCTATAACGGCACATACACTGTAGTTTTCACCCTTTATGGTTCTCGCACGAGCCATGCCAAGAGCGACCGAGACCGAATTTGAAGCGTGTCCAGCGATGAAAGCGTCGTCATCGGCTTCGTAGGGCTTGGGAAACCCGGATAAGCCGCCATAGCAGCGCAGAGTGCTGAATGCGTCGCGGCGGCCTGTTATTATTTTATGAGCATAGCTCTGATGGCCGACATCGAACACGATTCTGTCCACTGCACTGTCATAAACTCTGTGCAGCGCAACGGTAAGCTCGACAGTGCCGAGATTTGATGCAAGGTGTCCTCCGGTTTTGGAAACGTTTTCAATAATAAACTCGCGAAGCTCGGCGCAGAGCTGAGGAAGCTCGTTTTTATTGAGGCGTTTTATATCGTTAGAGGAATTGACTTTATTCAGGATATTCAAAACAAAACCTCGTATTTAGCTAAATATTCGTAAAATATACTGTTTTACAGTATAACAAACCGCGGCGAGGATTACAAGTGACATTCGCCGCGGTTTTACAGATTATTCACTTCATTTTCTTCTCGTTACCATGGAATCGGCAAGGTCACAGAGAAATTTCGTGTCGTCAAACGCGCCGCAAAGCGCACTTTTTGCCTGATTTGTCAGCTTTTCGATCATTTCCATGCATTTTGATTCGCCGAGAAGAGCCATGTATGTATTCTTATGCTCCTGCGCATCCGAGCCTATAGGCTTGCCAAGCTCCTCGCTTGTGCTGATAACGTCCAGAATATCGTCACGTATCTGGAATGCCGCGCCGACGCAAGCGCCGTAATGTGCGGCGGCTTCAAGCATCTCTCCGCTTCCTCCGGCGGCCGCAACGCCCATACGGCATGCGGCAATAAGCAGCGCTCCGGTTTTTCGCGAATTGATGTCGTCAAGCTCCTCTTCCGTAAGCCGCTTGCTCTCTCCGACCATATCGAGATACTGCCCGGCACACATCCCGTCGCTGCCTACGGCGTCGGCGAGGATCTCCACGCAGGCAATCTTGTTCTCTGCCGGAAGCTCACTGCGAGCTATCGTGCCGAAAGCCTCGGCCTGAAGAGCGTCGCCTGCCAGCGTTGCGGTACATTCACCGTAAACGACATGATTTGTCGGTTTGCCGCGGCGAAGATCATCATTATCCATGCACGGCAGATCATCGTGAATGAGGCTGTAGGTATGCAGCATTTCTATTGCACAAGCGACCGGCAGGGCTTTTTCAACGTCTCCGCCGGAGATACGGCAAAACTCAAGAACAAGCGCCGGGCGTATGCGCTTACCGCCGGCGGTAAGGCTGTAATGCATTGATTCAAGAAGCCCGTCATAGCTCATACCCGAGGGATTGAAAAACTCCGAAAGCTTTGAATCAACAAGTTTTTTATATTCATTTGCCGTCATATCATTCACCAAACGGAAGCTCCTCCGGCTCCCCGTCCTGACCTTTCCTGAGCTTTACGACCTTCTGCTCGGCTTCATTGAGCAGCGTGTCGCAATTGGATATGAGAGACGTACCCTCTTCAAAAAGCTTCAGCGATTCGCTCAGTGGCGCATCGCCGCGCTCTAGCAGCTTGACGATCTCGTCAAGACGCTTTACTGAATCCTCAAAGCTCATTTTATCTTTAGCCATGGCTTTTTGCCTCACTTTCATCTACAGTGCATTTTATAAGTCCGTCGCTGACGCTGAGACTGAGCTTATCGCCCTTATTCACGTCGCCGACGCTTTTTATAAGCTCGCCGCTTTCGCTTGACGCAATCGCATATCCCCTGCCGAGAACCTTGAGCGGACTCATAGCATCAAGCGATGCCGCAAGCGCAACGAATTTATGTCTGTTTGCCGCATTTGTCTTTTCGGCAGCGGCAATTAGCTTGCCACGAACATAGTCAAGCTCTGTGCGCTTGGTATCGACATATGCCATGGGATCAAGCAGGACACGGCGGTTTCTTATATCGTCGAGCCGAGTATTCATGCGGCTGAGGCTCTTCTGCATAGCCTGCGTCTGACGTATGTTCATATTCATAAGATACTCGCGTATCTCGGCCTCGTCGGGAACGGCGATCTCTGCCGCATTTGACGGAGTGGATGCTCGAACGTCGGCAACATAGTCGGCTATTGTAACATCCGGCTCATGTCCCACAGCGGAGATGACCGGCAGCTCGGACTCATATATTGCGCGCGCCACACGCTCATCGTTAAATGCCCACAGGTCTTCGATCGAACCGCCGCCGCGGCCTGTTATTATGAGATCCGCGACCTTATGCTTATTTGCGTAGCGTATCGCGCCGGCTATCTCCGGCGGAGCTTCAACGCCCTGAACGCGAACCGGTAAAAGCACGACCTTCGTCATGCTCCAGCGTGTGCCGAGTATGCGTATCATATCGTGAACCGCCGCTCCGGCGGACGAGGTAATGATAGCAATTTTCTTTGGAAAAGTCGGAAGCGGCTTTTTGTGTGCCGGATCAAACAGTCCTTCGGCCGCAAGCTTTGCCTTAAGCTGCTCATAGGCTATCTGAAGATCGCCAGTTCCCTCGGGGATAAGGTCAGTGCAGTAAAGCTGATACGCACCGTCGCGCGGAAAGACCGATATACGTCCAAAAGCAGTGACGCCCATTCCGCTTTCGGGGCGAAAGCGCAGCTTGGACGCACTGCTTTTGAACATGACGCAGCGAAGGCTGCTCTCGGCATCCTTCAGCGTAAAGTAATGATGGCCAGACGGATATATCTTATAGTTGGATAATTCGCCGCGCACACAGACTTTGTTCAGGATCGGTTCGCCGTCGATAAGCGTCTTGATTATCTGGTTAAGCTCTGATACGGTAATGCTGTTCTGGCTCATCACACAGTCTCCGTTATATCCTGCGTGCTTTCGTCCTCGGAGAACTCGCCGCGCATAATGCCGCCGAGGATACCGTTTATAAACGAAACGGTTTCCGGCTCGTCATAGCCTTTTGCAAGCTCAACGGCTTCATTTATTGCTGCGTTTGCCGGAATATCATCCATATACATGATTTCGCTTACTGCACAGCGGAGGATAGACATTGCGGTTTTCGACATTCTCTCCGGCTTCCAGCCCTGTGCGTATTTTTCAATAAGCTTGTCTATCTGAATGCGGTAATCATAAACCGTTTTAACAAGACGCGAGATATACTCCTGCTGCTTTTTCTCCGGATATTCGGAAAACAGCTCGTTTTCCTCTGCAAGAGTATCGTAATACTCCTTGTTGAAAAACTCATTGAGCAGCTCGTCCACGTCTTTTTCGCTTGTGCATGCATAAAAGCTCAGCTGAACCGCAATTTCTCTGGCGGTAGTTCTCTTCATCCTCAAATACCTCGTGTTTTACTTCTCAAAAGCCACGCCGGATACGTGAACGTTGATCTCGGCCTTCTCAATTCCGGTAACGGCCTGGACGACCTCGCCGACGGAGTTCTGCACCTCGCGCGCGACGTTTACTATATTGCAGCCGTAGCGGACAAGAATGATAACATCGACCTTAACGGTGTCGTCAATTATCTGAACGGTGATGCCCTTGGACATGGATTTTATTCCGATAAGCTCTGCTATTTCGCCGGTCGTCGTGTTGGATATCGCAGCAACGCCGTCTACCTCGGTGACGGCAGTGCGCACCATTGCGGAAATGACTTCTTCGGATATATTTATGCTGCCGTTTTCGGCTTTGCAGCTAATGTAATTTTCGCTCATGTTATGCCTCCGTTTTGTCTGCACCATGGGTGCAAAAATTCTGTCATAGTATTGTACCACAACATAAGTCAAAAATAAAGAAAAAAGACGGGAAATTCCCGTCTTTTTTACGATGGAACCTCTATAACATTAAGCTGAGCGGCAGTATACGAGGTTTCGGAGGTCACCGTTTCGGTTATTCTCGCAACGGCCGCTTCGCTCAACCCGTCTTTAGGCGCCGGAACGGCAACTGTTATGGAGTCTTCACTCATATACACAACGCAGTCGGAAAAGTCCTTTGCAAGCAGCTTATTTTCAAGCTGCGATTCCTTCATCGAATAGTTTGCCATTGCTGATATGGACGTCATTGCAGAATCTATGGTCTCCTGAGAGGCCGTGTCGGATTTCACCGCATCCTCTAGAAGCTTTATAGCCTCGTCGCGCGATACCTGACGATTGAGCCTGGCTTCGGCAAAGTAGCCGGTTGAGCTTTTGGTGTTTGCCGCTTCATACGCTTCGTTTGCCGCCTGCATTGCCGCGTCCTCTGCCTTGACCATAGCAGGATCTGCCGTTCCCCACTTGTTGTTGTACGACCAGTTGAGATATACCGCCGCGCATACGAGCAGCAGCACCGCAGCAATAGTCACGTTTCTTTTAAGATGCTTCATTTTACCCTCCTATATTCGGCGCAGTTTTTATTACCTGAATACTGTCGCTTGAAAAGCCGGTAAAAGCTTCAACAGCCTTGATGACCGACAGGCGCACCGCGGCATCATCCGCACCGTCGCACACGATAACGGCGCCGGTTTCGGACAAAAGTGCAGTCACATTGCCGACACCGTCGCACCTTTGCAGAACCGCCGCAAGGCGCTGCTCGTCTGTCTGCGAGCTTACGCTCTGACTCGAGCTTCCGCCTATCGGCAGGAGCATTATTATCAGGCCGAGCACAAGCGCGAGGAGCGGATACTTAAACTTATTCAGTTGAGCTTTGAGTCTGTCACCCATTTTCACCGTCGCTCCAATCCTGATTTTCGGCGCTTATACCGAGCTGCGTCTGAATGCAGTCGGAAAGTTTGGCCCGCTGATTTTCATCTGCCCCGGATACGATGCGCACCTCATGCGGATACCAGTAGCCGTCGGTGCTCCACTCTGCCGTTACCGTAACTTCGGCAAGCTCTATGCCCGTTTCATCGGCTTTGTCCAATATATATGCCCGGCATTCGTCCTCTATGATAGTCCGATTCAAATTTTTGCTGTACTGCTCGCCCTGATCGGCGTACTGCTCGGCGTCAAGCTTGCAGCGCGCCATTGCTTTTGAATACGCATCAAAGTCAAGCTCCGATAAAGGCGAAACTATTGCAGCGCACATTGCCACGGCGCAGAGAATTTTAAGCGCATTTTTAACTCTGCCGTCCGGCGAGAGCATGAGCGCAATTGAGCACACAACGCCTGTGTATATGACCGCGTGCAGCCATTGACCGAATATATCCGCCATTATCCGCCCACCGCCTTTATGGATACTGCCATTGACACAAACAGGATCGTCGCGCAGCATCCTGCAAGACCGAGTATCATTCCTATCGCAGAGCCGATACAATCTGTCAGCTCACCGAGTCTTGTGCAGCTGAACGCTTTTACTGCCGCCGTCGTAAGCTTATAACCTATGTAGTTGAGCGCCATCAAGGCAAACGGAGATATGCAGATCGCAAGCAGCGCTATCATACCGAACACGCCAAGCGTGTTGCGCATTGCTTCGGCTCCTGCCACCACGGTTCCGGCAGCGTCGGATATTATTCCGCCGACAACCGGCAGTGCGGTCGATATTGCGGTTTTGGCAAGCTTTGAGGCAACGGCATCACCGCCTGACGCAACGACCGAGCTTATGCTAATATACGCAGTGAAGCCGAGCGCTGCCGCGGTCATCAAGAGCGTGCATACGCGTTTTAAGAGTCCGGATATATCCTTAAGGCTTTTGCTGTCAAACGATGATGACGCTATTCCGACGGCAAGATAGGCGTATATAAGCGGCAGTACGACGCTACGGGCTATTGTCAAAAATGAATCCAAAAACAGCACCGACGCTGCGTAATTTACCGTTGCAGAGGATAGGGTCCCGCATGCCGCGGACGCTGCACACATTGCAGGCAGCAGCGTTTTTGAAAAGCCCGACAGCGCTGTTATCACATCGGTGCCGGATGAGATGAAGGAATTGACGTCCGAGACACTTATTACAGCTATTGCCGCGCATCCTCCGAGCGATACATACTCGGGTGCATCATCGCAGAACACGGTTAATACCGCACAGATTACCGCAACGGCGATTATGCTCAAAGCGCGCTTTATCACTCCGCTTAGGCCGCCGGACAGCGTCTCGGTTAAGGCACTTTCTATTTGCTCAAGTCCCTCGTTTGCCGGTTGAGACACTTCACCTGCCAGATCTCGGGCATAATCGGGCAGCGAGTTTTGAAGCGAGGCATCGTCATAAGGCGCTGCGCTGCACGGTGTTATCAAAAGCAGCGAGAATATTAAAATAAATATCAACTTTTTCATATCAGTCCGCCGATCGTTTCCAAAAGTGAGCTTATTATCGGTATCGCCGTGAACAGCGCTGCGGCAGACCCTAACATTTCAAGCGACGAGGCAATGCCGCTTTGCCCTGCATCCTTGCACAGGCCGGAGACTATCTTTACTATGATTGCAATGCCGACGCATTTGATTATCGGCATGAACAGCGCCGAGCTGAGACCTGTTTGACCTATTGCATAGCGAACAAGCTCTATTATGCTGCCGAAAAGCTGTGCTGCGGCAAAGCAAATAACAGCCGCCGCCGCGATTGCCACGGCAAGACCGATCTCTCCGTTGTTCTTTTTAATAAGCAATATGCAAAGTGCCGAAACAGCTGCGATTGCAGATGCTTTTATCACTATCTCCATCAGAGCTGAAACAGATCTTTTATGAGCATAAAAAGCTCGCTGATCTTTTGAACCACAACGATCAGCACAACGACCAGCGCCGCGATCGTTGTCATAAGTGCCTGCTCGTCCCTCCCTGATCGCGACAGCAATATGTTAAGAACTGCGACCAGGATGCCTACGGCCGCTATTTTGAATATAAGCTCAACTTCCATTTTTCCTCCGGTATACTCAGATAAGCACGATGGCTATGATAAGTCCCATGGCTCCGCCGACGCCTATGTACATTCTTTTGTTTGCGCCAAGCAATAAGCGCAAGTTTTGCTGCTCAAGACTCATCTCGTTTATGCAGCGGTCTATCGCCGCGCACTGCATGGCGCCGTCATATCTACCAAGGCTTGCGCCAAGCTCCTCAACGGCCGAAAGCGCTCGCTCTGACAGACCTTGCAGATTATCCCGAGCGGCGCTACACCATATGCCGCAGAACGAATCCTCGCCGAGCTTTTCAAAGCTGCGTCTTACCTGTGATATGAAATGTCCCACATCTCCGTTAGCCGAGCCTGCCGCTCTTCCAAGTGTTACGTCAAGCGGAGCTGATAAAGTTGCGATCTCGCTTTTTATAAGCGTCAGTACGGCTATCAGTGTGCCGTAGGTCTTGTCCAGCTCGCTCAGGCTGCGCGCTTTCATTATCCCTGCCGCCGTGCAGGAGAACATTATGAGCATTGCGCCGATAATATTCATTGCAGCATCTCCAATCTGTACGAGCGAACGCCGGCATTGTTTTCAATGACGACTATGCTTTTAAAAACATCCTGTGCCAAAAGAAGTCTGTATACATTGCGGCGCTTAAGGTCTGAAACAGACGCTGCGTGCGCCGTTGCAATGACGCGCACTCCGCATCCGACGGCGGAGGCTGCCACGAGGCAATCCTCCGGCGAGGATATCTCGTCCATAGCTATTACCTGCGGATTCATGGAGCGCAGAAGCATAAGCGCTGCCTCTGACTTTGGAATGTCGGACATGACGTCGCTCACTGGACCAATGTCAAACTGCGGAACACCGCGAAACACTGCCGCAAGCTCGCTTCTCTCGTCGCACACCGCCACTCTGACGCCGGAGCTTGATATGACTCTTATACATTCACGCAGGAAAGTTGTTTTGCCGCCGCCCGGCGGAGATATGATGAGTACGTTATCCTTTGCGGTGCAAAGCTTTTTTAATATTTCTCCGCCGCATTCCGTTGTCTGCTTTGGTATTCTGATTGACACCGAGCTTATATCCCGAAGCCCTGTCAGTTTTCCGCTGCTTATCACTCCGGTGCCGCATACTCCGATGCGCAAGCCAAAGCCGCAGCTTATAAAGCCCCTGGACATGTCCTGCCAGACAGAATGAAGTGAGGCATTTGTCGCTTTTTCAAGCACGCAGGCGATATCATCACAAGTAACGGCTTTATCGGCTATTACCTCCTCCCTGCCGCCGATCAGCGCGCTCGGGTATCGCCCGGCTCTCAGTCTGAATTCCTCGGCAGCTTTGAACCTCTCACCGAGAGCTGCCGCCGTTTTTGACGGCAGCAGCCTGACGGCTTCATCATAAGCGCTTTTCATGTTTACACCACCGGGATGAGCAGCAACCTGTCGCTCGGCACTTCGTCAATTTCGTTAATTTGCTTTATAATCTCTGTGTCGGAGCCGTATTTCTTCGCGAGCGTCCAGAGGTCTCCGTCGGCGCAGCGGCACATATACAGCGCCGCGTTTGGCCTTTCGCGTTCAAGCTCAGTTTCATCGACCTCGCATATCATGTTGATGTCGGTGTAGTCAAGGTATCTTGCCGATACGACAACACATATGTCGGCGCTAAGGCTATCACCCTTTGCCGATGCGCTGACGGTGACAGAAGCAACGTGAATTTTGTCCGGCCGGCGTCCGCCCTCGGGCAGATATTGCGCCTTTCCTCTGAGCTTGCACGATCTAAGTGCACCTTCGCGGTCTTTATATATAAGCTCGGCTGTAACGGGAATAAGCACTTCCGTTTCCGATATCTCGGGACATGAGGCATTCACTGCGGCCGCAATAACGGTTTCGGCGCCGTAATCGGAATTGTACGAAAGCGTGACAGGGCAGCTTACGCTTATAGTGCTGATACCGGTAAGGCAGCTTAGCTCGCTGCCTGAAAGAGCAAGCTCTTTTTTGCATGAGTATGCATCGCATATGTATCTTCTATTGTGCTCCTGAAGGCATATTATTTCGATCGCTGCGCGTATATCCGCCGAGAGCTTGCCGTCAAACGCTTCAAAATACTGTCCTGTTATCATGTCGCAGGCAATGACCTCGGGATCGATGCAGTCGTCGGGCAGAGTAAAAAGCTGAGAAAATGGCAGCGAAAAATGCGCTGATTGCGGAGCTCCGGATACAAGATACAGCGCTTCAATCTCGGCCGTGCCTTTAACCACGAGCTTTGTGCCGATGACCTCGCTGCCGCCGAGACTTATGCTGCTGAAAGCCTTTACAAAATCTCCGCCTGAAAGCTGCTCGGGGGCCTCCAGCTCATCCTCAACGCTGAGCGTTTTTTCGGATACGAGGACAATGCTTTTGCATTTAAGCTCACTTGTTTTGAAAAACAGCTTATCCGGCACACTCTCGGGAGGCTCGAACCAGCACATATCCGAGTATTTATAGCAGCTAAGCTCCATAACGGTGCTTGTGGTAATTGATATTTTCCTCGGGTTTACCGCCTTGGCATCGGCAGTGAGTGCAAGAAGCTTTGTGACGGCAGAGCTGGTGCTGTCTGCTCCCGGTGCACTGAAGCTGATTTCAAACGGAACAGTCGTTCCCACAACGCGCACGCCATCGCCAGTTTCCGGAATGTACATAACCGTTACGTCAATTTCTCCGCTGACACTTACCGCGTCCTGGCTGACGTTTTTTTCGCGTATTCGGCACTGGTGACGGCAGCTGAGGATACGAAGGATATCCTCCAGCGAGTCCGGCACTATCAGCTCTGCATCGCTATTAGCTTCGGAAACCGAGCTGCACAATTTTTTATACACGCTGCCTTCCCTGCTTTTTAGTTCGATCTTCATGGCATTTCTCCTTAAATTTGCTTTTGTACATACTATGCGCACGCCTGCCGCTTAATGACACCTAAAAAGCCAAACGCCAAGGCATATCAGCGCAGCCGCCAGCATGAACCACCAAAACTGCGTAGGCAGTATAAGCGAAAGAATAATAATAACTCCCGAAACAATTGCAATTACAGCGAAAAAAGCACATGGACCTTTACGCAAAAAACCGCCCCCAGCACACGCGTTTTATAAAACGTATGCCGGAGGCGGATTTGATATTCTATTTATTTTCCCAAAACTTATTTTTGGCTGCAAGCTCATAGAGCCTTGAGTATGATTCGTAGCGGCTTTTTGATATGCTGCCTGCTTTGACTGCGGCCGTTACCGCGCAGCCCGGCTCTTTGAGATGGGCGCAGTCGGCAAATCGGCATGAACCGATATACTCTTTGAAGTCGCGGAAATCGTATTGCAGCTCGGATTTGTCGATAGTCTGCATCATTTCGATCTCAAACGAAGCAAAGCCCGGAGTGTCGGCAATATATGTCTCATCGCCTGCGTCAAACAGCTCAACATGCCTCGTTGTGTGTCTTCCTCGACCGAGCTTTTCGCTGACCTCTCCGACCTGAAGACTAAGTCCCGGGAGCATGGCATTGAGTATGCTCGATTTGCCGACGCCGGAGTTGCCGGTGAATGCGCAAATCTTGCCTTTGAGCGCGGATTTTAGCTCGGCAATACCGACTCCGCTTTTTGCGCTTACTCTGTGCGTTTCAAAGCCGGAGGACGTATATATACCGTAAAGCTCATCTGCCGGGTCAATGTCGGCTTTATTGATGCAAACGATAAGCTCGCAGCCGGCTTCCTCGGTGATGACTGACACTCTGTCTATCAGGAACGGATCTGTCACGGGATTTGTGTTTGCCGCTATAAATACAAGCGCGTCAATATTCGCAACGGCAGGCCGTATGAAAAAGTTTTTTCGCTCGTGCACGGCGGTTACATAGCCTTTTTTGCCCTCGGGGTCAAAGCTGACCCTGTCGCCCACCATGGGAGAGGTGCCGTCAAGGCGGAATTTGCCGCGAGCGCGGCATTCGTAGACCTCATCGGCGGATATGACATAGTAAAATCCACTGAGAGCTTTAATAATCGTTCCGTCCATTCAGCCACCGTTTCCCGACGGTCCGGAGGACACGGTTATGGATATTTTGGTGTGCTCTTCTATCTCGGTTCCGGCAGCAATGTTCTGATCAATGACGGTTCCGGCATCAAGATCGCTCTCTGCGGTTGAAATGCTTCCGATGCTTAGGTTGCTGCTTTCTATTTTTGCGATGGCGGCATCCTTTGAAAGTCCTTTGAGCTGGGGTACCTTGGTCATCACGGTTTCGGGGCCTGTGCTGATGATGATTTTAATTTCCGAGCCTTCGTCGGCGGCTGCGCCGGCCACGGGATCGGTGCTTATAACATAGCCCTTGGTTATGCTGTCAGATGGAGCCTGTTCAAGAGAATAAGTAAAGCCTGCATCCTGAACCATGCTTATGGCCTCTTCCCGCTCGTGATTTACGATATACGGCACCTTCAAAAGGCGCTTTTGATCGTCAACCGTTTCGGCAGCACACACAAGCTCAACAACTATTTTACTGCCCTTATCGCTTACCGTTTTGCTGCGGCCGGACTCGGGATCCTGCGAGAGAATTATACCGTACTCATGCTCAAGATCGACCTTGAACGTAACCTTGAAGTCATAAATCTTCTTATAGTCTTTATCGTTAATGACATCCTCATAGTAACGCCCGACAAAGTTATCGACCTTGACCTTAACAGGATCTGAAAACAGATCCTTCAGGAAATAGCCGTTTAAGAACACAAAGCCGATTATTACAAACAGCAAAACGGCCAGTATTCCGGAGCTGAGAGCTATTTTTTTGCTGCGGCGGCTGCGCTGAGCTCTGCGCCGAGGCGGCTCCTCGCTGTCGATAAGTACCGCCTCTGAATCTTCAAGCACATGAGCGGCAAGGCTCTGAGCCTTATACTGCTCAAGGTCGGCCAGCATCTCGCTCGCCGTCTGATAGCGCTCGTCTATGTTTGAATTCATGGCCTTGAGACATATGCGCTCAAGCTCTTCGGGAATTGAAGGCACTATGTCTCGCGGAGTGACGGGGTCGGTGTTCATATGCTTAACGGCAACCTCAACGTCGGAGTTTCCGACATAAGGAAGCCTGCCGGTGAGCATTTCATACATCACTATGCCGAGCGAATATATATCGCTTCTCGCGTCGGGAGCTTCGCCGCGCGCCTGCTCGGGTGCAATATAATGCACAGATCCTACGGTCTCGCCGTTATTTTCCTCAACAGTATTTTCAAGCGAAGCAATGCCGAAGTCGGCGACCTTTATCATGCCGTCTTTGAGCAGCATGATATTCTGCGGCTTTATATCGCGGTGGATAATACCCTTGCTGTGCGCATGCTCAAGAGCTTTTGCTGTCTGAATGGTGAAATCCAGCACCTCAGCCGGATCGAGTACGCTTTTTTTCTGCAAATACTGCTTGAGCGTTATTCCGTCAATAAGCTCCATAACGATATATTCCACATCGTCATTATGGCTTACATCGTAAACCGAGACGATATTGGGGTGAGAAAGCATGGCAACAGCCTGCGACTCGGCACGGAAGCGTCGGCGCAGCTCGGTGTTTGCGGCGGTTTCATCGCGCATGATCTTGACCGCGTCATATCTGTTCAATCGGTGGCACAGAGCCTTGTATACGTTCGCCATGCCGCCCGAGCCGATAAGCTCGATGATCTCATAGCGATCGTCAAGGATCTTGCCTATATATTTATCATTAGTGTTTTCCATAGCAGCACCTTTGATATCAAGTCTTAATTAAAACGATCGAGACATTGTCTCTTGCTCCGCGCGCAAGCGCAAGCGCCATAAGCTTGGAGCAGACATCCTCGGGCAAGGCATTTTCCTTGAAGTGATCATGAATTTCCTTATCGCTGACCATATTGCTCAGCCCGTCGGAGCAAAGCAGAATGCCGTCACCCCTGTGCAGAGGGCATTCAAAATAGTCGGCTTCAACGGATGCGTCAACGCCGAGTGCGCGTGTGATTATATTTTTCTTCGGATGATGGGCGGCCTCTTCCTTTGTTATTGCCCCCATCGACACAAGCTCTTCGACATAAGAGTGATCGCGGCTTATCTGCCTTATCCCTTCATCGGAAAGGTAATATGCGCGGCTGTCGCCGACGTTGACAAGGCAGGCCTTGCGGCGCGTTATAATACCGCCGACAAGAGTTGTTCCCATGCCGCTGTAGTTTGCATCAAAGCGCGAGTATTCATATACAACGCCGTTTGCATCCGCGCAGCTATCGCGCAAAAGCTTTTCGATGTTGCCCATGAGAAGCCGCGGAGCGGCAAGGCTTTCGTAAACGCGGCTGACAAACTCCTTGCTTGAGAGCCTGCTGGCAAGATCACCTGCCTTCGCGCCGCCCATACCGTCGCAGATGACCGCGATAATGCATTTTCGCTTATCGCAGTTTTCGATTATATAGCTGTCCTGGTTTTCGCTTCTGACCTTTCCCTTGTCAGTGATGCCGAAACTTTTCATTTTATCTGATTGCCCTTCTGCATTTTTCTGCGCAGCTGTCCGCAGGATGCCTCAACATCGCCGCCGAGCTTGCGGCGGACGGTGACGTTAACGCCGTTATCCTCAAGCACTTTGACAAATGCTTTTATGTGCCCCTGAGTTGAAGGCTGAAAACGGCTCTCTTCAACGTGGTTCATCGGAATCAGATTGACATGCGCGCCGACATACCTCGCGCGCTTTGACAAAAGCTCCGCGTGATACTGCGTGTCGTTGACACCGTCGATCATGATATATTCAAACGATATTCTGCGGCCGGTTTTTTCATAATAGCGGCGGCAGCACTCCATAAGCTCGTCCACACCTCTGCCGTGGTTGGCAGGCATAATCTTCGAGCGAGTTTCGTCATCCGGAGCGTGCAGAGATACCGATAAAGTCAATTGTAAATTAAGTTCGGCCAGTTTGTCAAACTTTTCTGTTATTCCGCAGGTTGAAAGCGAAATATGCCGCATACCAATATTCATACCGTCCGGGTGATTTACAAGCTCAAGGAACTTGACGACGTTATCAAAATTATCAAGCGGCTCGCCGATACCCATGAGGACGATATTTGATATCTGCTTTCCCGAATCGATCTGCGAAAACATGACCTCCTCGAGAATTTCATGCGGCTCGAGACATCGAACAAGGCCGCCTATGGTGGACGCGCAGAAGGCACAGCCCTGGCGGCAGCCGACCTGGGTGGAAACGCAGACTGTGTTTCCGTGCTTATAGCTCATGACAACGGTTTCGACCGCGTTGCCGTCATACAGCTCCCACAGGTATTTTATCGTGCCGTCAATTTTCGAGACCTGCTTGCTGAGTACCTTCGGCTCGTAAACGGCATATTCGGTTTTAAGCTTCTCGCGCAGTGATTTGGGGATATCGCTCATTTCATCAATTGAGCCTATTCCTCTGCCGAGCCACTTGAACACCTGCTTTGCACGGTATTTAGGCTCGCCAAGATCTGCGAGAACAGCTTCAATTTCATTTGGGAGCATGCTCCTAAGGTTTTTCATTTGTTTCTCCTTAGCTTGCTGACAAAAAATCCGTCGGTACCGTGAATATCCGGCCAGAATGTAATATATCCGTCCGCAGCGGTTTCGCCGTTTGGGAGCGTAAAGCCCTCTGCTGAAAATTCGGCGTGGGCTCTCAAAAATGCTTTCACGACATCTTCATTTTCACGCCCGAGTACCGTGCATGTAGAATAAACGATCACTCCGCCCGGCTTAACATATTGCGAAAGGTTTTCGAGTATCGCAGCCTGTATCGCAGGCATCGATGCGCTGTCTTCAAGTGGCTTATAGCGTATCTCAGGCTTTTTTCGGATAACACCGTAGCCCGAGCACGGAACATCGGCAATGATCGCATCATACTGCCTGTAAAATGGTTCTCGCGCATCATGCGAAAACGCATTTATACATGAAATGTCGAGACGCTGCGCGCCTTCACTTATAAGTCTTATTTTTTTATCGTGCAGATCGCAGGAATCTATGCTGCCCTCATTTCGCATTGCAATGGCGGCCGCGAAGCTTTTTCCGCCCGGAGCTGCGCAGGAATCAAGCACATACATTCCCGGCTCAAGCGCCGCTGCCAGAACCGCGCATTTTGCGGCAGGATCCTGAACGTAGAAAAGGCCCTCGTCAAAGCCGGGCATTGAGCTTACGCTTCCGGCCGTAACGATACAATTCGGCAGCCATGGGTGCATTGAGCACGGAATGCTCTCTGCTAAAAGACGAGCCATAAGCTCATCAGGCGTAATTTTCAGTGTGTTCACCTGAAGGCAGGTATCCGGGATCGTGTTATCGGCCGCGAGAAACGCCTCGGCGGCGTCATATCCCCGGCGGTCAACAATATACTGAGCAAGCTGCTGCGGATGGCTGTATTTGACCGAAAGGTACTGCGCCGTTCCCTTTCCGGGAGGCTCGGGCAGCTTGTCCGCACTGGACGCGATCTTTCTCAAAACAGCGTTACAAAAGCCTGAAACCCTTGAATAGCCAAGCTTTTTGCACAGTGCCACCGATTCGTTCACGGCGGCGGACGCAGGGATCTTGTCCATAAAGATGAGCTGATACGCGCCGCTGCGCATTATATCGCGCACCTTCGGCTCGATCTTAGATGCCGACTTACTGTTGAGATCAATGTAATAATCCAGAAGCGCGGTGCTCTGCAAAACGCCGAGGCTTATGCTGACTGCAAGCGAAAGCGAGCGCGAGTCAAGATCGTATTTAGTTTTCATCGCGTCGCTTAGTGCCGACGACCATGCGCCGTCGCGTCTTGTGCGCTCAAGCGCAAAAACAGCGGCTTCTCTGGCTTTATCCAATGCTTAATCCACCTTTATGGGGTGTCCGAGCAAATAGTCGGACGCTTTCATTCGTTTTTTTCCTGCTGCCTGAAGCTCGGTTATGAGAAGCGTTTCGCCTCCAAGGCAGGCTATCTCAATGCCCTTTTTTCCGGCGCTGACCACGCTTCCGGGAGCTTTAACTGTCTTGTTCTGCGTATACTCGGCAGAATAAATTTTAAAAACTTTTCCGTCAAGCTCTGCTGTTGCGACCGGCCACGGCTGTAAGCCGTATATCTGCTTTATGATCTCGCGCGGTGTTTTCGCCCACTCTATGGGGCTGAGGCTTTTATCGAGCATTTTGACATAGCTTGCCTTGCTGTGATCCTGCGGTGTTCTCGGTGCTGTTCCGGCTTCTATATCGCGCAGAGTGCGGTCAAGAAGCTCGGCACCCATGACCATCAGGCGGTCAAACAGCTCGCCGGAGGTCTCAAACTCGCCAATCTCGGTTTCGGCTGTGTAAATTATATCGCCGGTATCCATTTCCGACGCGAGATACATGGTCGTAACGCCGGTGATCTTATCGCCGTTCAAAACCGCCCACTGTATGGGTGCTGCACCTCTGTACTTAGGCAGAAGCGACGCATGCACGTTTATAGCGCCGTATTTCGGTACCTCGAGCATATCGTCCGGCAGTATGCGCCCATAAGCGACAACGACAAGAATATCGGGCCTGAGGCTTTTTATAAGCTCGGTAGCCGTTCCGTCGCGCAGCTTTGTAGGCTGATAAACGGGAATATTGTTTTCCAGTGCAAGCTCCTTTACCGGACTGTACGAAAGCTTCATGCCGCGGTCGCGCGGCTTGTCCGGCTGAGTGAAAACGGCTGCAATATCGTATTTTTCATCTATAAGCTTTTTTAATGAGGCTGCGGCGAAATCCGGTGTGCCCATAAAAACTATGCGCATACTCATCCCTCGCTTCCGCTGCCCTTTATCTCGTCCTCGGAGAGCATGCGTTCGCACTTTTCGGTGAACAGATGTCCGTCAAGGTGGTCAAGCTCGTGGCATATGCATCTTGCGGTGAGGCCTGTACCGGTGTATTCAAACCAGCCTCCGTCCCTGTCCTGTGCGCGAACCGTTACAACCGACGGGCGCGTGACAATGCCGTATTCGCCCGGAACGCTGAGACAGCCCTCGGCGCCGGTCTGCTCGCCCTCGGAAGATACGATGACCGGGTTTATAAGCTCAAGTATCTCCTCGTCCTCTTCGTCTTCAACATTGGTTTCAATGACAAGAACAACGCGGCGCAATATGCCGACCTGCGGAGCCGCAAGGCCGACTCCGTTTGCGTTTTCAAGCGTTTCGGCCATGTCGTCGAGAAGTTGGTGGAGTCTTTCGTCAAATTTGACCTGCTCGCGGCAGACCTTATGAAGTATATTGTCCTCTTTTGTTACTATATGTCTGAGTGCCATGTTCGTCTCCTAATCAGAGGGGTTATTGTCAGCAAACACGCTGACGCCCCTGTATTTTCCTGATCTTGCACAGCGAATGAGCACCGACGCGATCATCTCACGTATCTGCCTGTCGGCTGTGCAGCATATATTTACTCTGTATCTATAACGGTTATTTACTCTGACGACCGCCAGCGGCGCAGGGCCGAGAATGCGTACATCGCTTCGATCTCTAAGCGTTGCTTTGACCACCGTGCAAATATCCGTGCAGCATTTTATAACTGTGCTTTCCACCGTTCCTGAGGCGGTTATGGCGATTATATCCGCAAACGGCGGAGTGTCCTGAAGTCTGCGCAGGCTGAGCTCGGTTTTAAAAAAGCTCTCGTAATCCTGCTGCGCGGCAAGACGTATTATCTCATTTTGCGGAGTGAAAGTCTGGATAATGGCTCGTCCCGGTTTACTGCCCCTGCCGCTGCGCCCGATGACCTGCGTTATAAGCGAAAATGTTCTCTCTCCGGAGCGGTAATCACCGCAATAAAGGCTCTGGTCGGCGGAAACCACTCCTATGAGCGTCACATTTTCAAAGTTAAGTCCCTTGGTAACCATCTGAGTGCCGACCATAATGGGGATCTTTTCGTTTTTAAATTTGTTTAGAAGCACATCGTGACTGCCTGCCGCCCTGACAGTGTCGGTATCCATTCGCAGGACCTGCGTATCCGGGTACAGCTGCTTAAGCTCTTCCTCAATTAGCTGAGTTCCGGCACCGACAAATGTCAGCATTCCACCGCAGTCGGGGCAATGGCTGTCGGCTCTGCGAGTATAGCCGCAGTAATGGCAGATAAGCCGCTTATTGACGCTGTGATACGTCAGCGAAACGCTGCAATTCGGACACTTATAGACATATCCGCAGTCGCCGCAGCAGATGAGCTTGTTTGCTCCGCGGCGATTGATAAACAGTATGCTCTGCTCGCCGCGCTCTATATTTTCCTCAAGCTCGGCCTTAAGCCTTGAGCTCAGCTCGCTGCCGTTTCCGGACTTAAGCTCGCTTTTCATATCCACTATCTCGACCGACGGGAGCTGCATCGCATTATAACGCTCGTGCATCTGAAAGAATTTATACTTTCCGATCTCCGCAGCATACCGGCTTTCAATATTGGGAGTTGCCGAGCCAAGCAGCAAAAGCGAATTGGTCTTTGCGCAGCGATACTTTGCAACATCGCGTGCATGGTATCGCGGAGAGTTTTCGGACTTATAGCTGTCCTCCTGCTCCTCGTCGATAATGATAAGGCCGAGGTTTTCAAACGGAGCAAACACCGCGCTGCGAGTTCCGATTGCGAGCTTTGCGCCGCCTGTTTTTATGCGCTTCCACTCATCGTAACGCTCGCCGACGGCAAGACTGCTGTGCAGTATTGCAACGTCATTGCTGAAATATTCGGAAAAAGTGTGTATCATCTGCGGCGTCAGCGCGATCTCCGGTACGAGAAGTATGGCGCATTTTCCGCTTTTGATCGTATCGTCGATGAGGCGGATATACACCGAGGTCTTTCCGCTGCCGGTAACTCCGCACAAAAGTGCAGCCTCCGGGCGCGGCTCGTCGAGCAGCTTTTTAATGCCTGAATATGCGCTTTCCTGCTCGCGGTTAAGCTCGGGAAGAGCCTTTAGATTTCCCGTCCACACCTCGGGCCGGCGGAACACCTCTTCCTTATCCGCAACAACTAACTGCGCGTTTATTAGCGCGTTCAGCGACTGCCGCGATGCTCCCGTAAAATGCATAGCTTCCCGAGCGGACACACGCCCTGTCGAGCACAGAAGCTCAAGCAGCGCAGCCTGCATGGGCGCTTTTCGGCGAATATTCTGCGCTGTGTCAAACGCTTCCTCAGCGTCAATGGCAAGACTTATCATCTCGCGCATTTTGTCGTTCACCTGGCGCGCCCCATCGGACTTAAACCAGCAGCCGGCCGGGAGAATGGTTCTGACGGCATCATACACCGTGCAGAACAGCCTGTCATGCATCCAAAGAGCGAGCTTGAGCTGAGACGGCGTTAGCATCGTCTCTTTATCAAGGCAGGATTCTATAGGCTTCAGGTTTTCATATTCGCTGTTATCGCTAAGCGCGAGGACAATGCCCTCACTGCGGCGATTTCCGCGCGAAAACGGAACCGTAACGCGCATGCCCGGAGCGACGACCTCTGCCATACTCTCGGGTATCAGATAGTCATAGGGCTTGTCTATACTGTAATTTGCGGCTGCAACCGCAATTTTTGCTATACGCTTTTCCGACATGCCCACCATCCTTCATCTGCGATATAACCAAAATTCAGCGGAGCGATATGGCTCCGCTGTAAATCATTTTGCTATGGTAAGCTTGCCTGTATACACTTCGTCTATAGCTGCGGAAACCGGCTTCTTATCAAGGATAACGCCCTCTTCCTCTGCGTTCGCAGATATCTCGCGTGCTCTTCTTGCTACGAGATTTACAAGCTGATAACGGTTGCCGGTCTTGCTGACAAGCTCAGCAACAGGGGGATAAAGCATCATGATCAGTCTACCTCACTTAAATAGTTTTTTCTAAGGTCATATTTGCAGTACTCTGCAGTTATAATTGCCGAAAATTCCTTTGCGGCCTTATCGGCATCGTCATTGATTATTATATAGTCATAAAAGTCTGCCGCGGCATATTCCTCTTTTGCGCGGATAAGGCGAGCCTCTATCTTACGCTCGGAATCCGTTCCTCTGCTGCGCAGTCTCTTCTCAAGCTCGGCCATGGACGGCGGAATGATGAAAACCATGACCGCCTCGGGCATCTTCTGGTGAACCTGAAGAGCGCCCTGAACCTCAATGTCAAGCAGGACATTCATGCCCTCGCTGAGTTTTTTCTCAACATAAGCCTTTGGCGTGCCGTAGGAGTTGGCCACATACTCGGCATGCTCAAGAAATTCGTCGTTTTCGACCATCTCGCGGAATTTATCAAGATCAACGAAGAAATATTCCTTGCCGTCAACCTCGCCTGGACGAGGCTTCCTCGTCGTTGCGGAAACGGAAAAACATATATCGTCTCGTCCCTCAAGAGCCTTGAAAACGACAGTGCTCTTCCCTGCTCCGGACGGTCCGGATATAACTATAAGCTTTCCTCTCTGTTTAGCCATTTGCTGCACCTTCCTCATTCTTGTTTGACATTCGCGCTGCCAGGACCTCCGGCGTGAGCGCGGACAGGATAACGTTTCCGCTGTCCATTATAAGCGCAGCCTTCGTGCTTCTGCCGAAGGACGCGTCTATTAATAACCCCTTATCTCTCACATCCTGAATCATTCGCTTTATCGGCGCCGATTCAGGGCTTACCATGGCAATAACGCGCTGTGCGCTTACCATGTTTCCAAATCCAATGTTTATGAGCGTCATGCTGCCCTCACTCAATATTCTGAATTTGCTCGCGGATCTTCTCGATCTCGGATTTCAGATCAACTACCGTGTGCGCGATATCGGAATTCTGGCACTTCGAGCCGGTCGTATTGGCTTCGCGATTAAACTCCTGGAGTAGGAAGTCGATCTTTCTGCCTATCGGAGAGCCTGTTTCAAGCATCTGACGGAGCTGAGATATATGACTGCGCAGGCGCACAGTCTCTTCATCAACGGCGATCTTGTCGGCAAATATCGCAGCCTCGGTGAGGATACGGGATTCGTCTATACCTGATGAGCCAAGAACTTCGTTGAGCTTACCGAGAAGCCTTTCGCGATACTGCTCGACCGTAACGGGCGAGTTTTTCTCAATCACCGAAACATAATTTTCTATATTCTCAAGCTTTGAAAGCACGTCGGCTTTGAGCTTTTCGCCCTCTACGATACGCATGCGGTCAAAGTCGCACAGCGCCTGCTCGGCAATAGCGCGCATACCCTCCGCCACAGCATCTGCGTCAAGCTCTTTTTTCTCGACCGAAAGCACGTCCGGAAGGCGGCTTACGCTCATAACGCTTGCGTCGTTTGCAAGCCCATACTTGTCCGCAATGGAGTTGAGCGCATCCAGGTATCCCTTCAAAAGCGGCTCGTTTACCCTTACGACCATGTCATCGGCCATCGAGCTGTCGATCGTCACGAAAACATCGACCTTGCCGCGGCTTATGTGCGAGCTTACAGCCTGCTTTATCGTTTCTTCGGCAAACAGGAAGCTGCGCGGCAGTCTTATCGACGTGTCTAAAAACTTATTGTTTACGCTTTTAAGCTCAACGCTAACTTCTATGCCCTCGACAGTGCCTTTTGCACTGCCGTAGCCAGTCATACTTTTAATCATTTTCTCACCTCAACGCAGCTTGACTATCTCGAATTTTATGGGATTTTTGCGTTTGCTGCGGCGCTGATAAACTACGATCACCGCAACCGCGGCGCAGAACGCTATGAAGCTGCAAAGTACGCTCATACCCTCGCTCAATCCGCAGCTTGCCGCGATTATATAGCCGATAACGAACACCAGCATGGGTACGATGTAAACAATGAACGCCGCGCCGAATATTCTGGAGCTGAGGCTTTCGATCACGACCTTTTCGCCCGGCCTTGCGTGAACCGAGTTTTTGGCAAACGCTTTTATCTCATTCTGGAAAACACAGCTTTCACAATTGCCGCAGTTGCTTCCGCATGCCGTGCCGCGCGCTACGACGACCTCGGCCATACCGTTAGGAAAAACCTTGGTGACCACTGCATCCTGAGTCATTAGTAAAGACCTCCCGTCTTAATCCTTGTATATGGTGACAGTCACTCTCACATCGCCTACCGCACCAACGTTATCGTGCCCGGCAACCGAGACCTTGGCATTGACTATTATCTGCCCTGTCGTCGAACCGTAATCGGACAGATCGGCAACAACTGTGATGTCCTCGGGCTTAATTCTGTTGAGCGCATCCTGACTCAGTGCTCGGAGCGTAACCTCGATCTCCTTGGTGTCGATAGTTGCGTGATAGCCATTGGAAACGCCCTTGCACGCAATGTTTGACGTTGTAAACGTCTTGGTATGCGAGCCGTTTATCTCCACGGTCACCTTTGCCTCGGAAACGCCAGTCAGGTTCTGAACGCCGTCGGGAAGCTCGATCGCGAACGTGTGCTCATATCCACTGCTGAACGAGGAAAGGTCGATCGTTCCGATCTCAATGCTTTCCATGTCGTCAATAATTCTCGAATCTCCGGCAACCTTTATGCTGCTCGGATCGATCGTGACATCACAATCGTTTTCGGTTATGCCTCCACCGGATATAAACCGCACGTTGAGCGGCAGCTCTTTGGTTTTCAATATCGGCTGGGTCGCCGTGACGGTCTCTTCCGAGAGACGCAGACCATCCTTCGGGATAATGTTATCGTTCTTATCGCGCAGCGTAAACTCCGCTTCCTCGACATAGGCAGAGTCAATGGTCTGATTCTTGCCGAACTCGACCCATACATGGTCTATCTTGTTTATTATCTCCTCCGGCCCGTCAATCGTGAGTGTTTTGGGATCAAAAACAAATTCCTCGGCTACGCAGCCCTCGGCAATGGTCCCTTCAAAGCTGCCCTTAATATCGACCGTTTTGCTGCCGTTTTTAATAACGGTGAAATTGATAGTATCCGGGTTTTTGCGCACAACGCTTATCTCGTTTTCATTGACATAGTTCGGAAAAACGAGCTTGTATGTCCATGTCATATTATTCGGCGCAGTTATGCTGCTTACGTCGATAACAGCCTTAATGTCCGAGGCTTTGAGCTTAGATATAGTGCTGCGGTTTCCTTTAACAACGATGCTGACTGAGTCCGCACTGACATCGGTTATTGACAGATTCCTCTCGCTCAGCAGTTCTTCCTGCCCCTGAAATTCTACAGGAATCCCCGTGAATGTCAGATTCTTATCGGTCGTATCCTGGCTGGTAACATATGCCCACATCATAAGTGAACACAGCAGCGAAATGATCATCCAGAATACCTTGCTGTCGTATATTTTCTTAGTTCTTTTTTTCTGTTCCATCTTTGTTCACCTTATGCTTATCAAAAAAACGAGAAAAAACTTCAGCTGCGGTACTCTTCTTTGTTTCTTCAACCACGAGTTCTTTACGCAGGATCTGTTCGAGCATGGCAACGGAGAGGTTGCGCTTGAGCATACCCTCAATGGCGACGGATATGCCGCCGGTTTCTTCAGAAACGATGACGGTTATTGCGTCGGAAATCTCGCTTGCGCCGATTCCCGCGCGGTGGCGCATGCCAAGATCCTTGCTCAGGTTAGTCTTGGCCGTAAGCGGAAGCACACAGCCTGCGGCCGCTATACGAAAGTTTCGGATAATAAGCGCACCGTCATGCAGTGGAGCCTTAGGATAAAATATGTTTTTCAAAAGCTCGGCGGTTATATCAGCATTTATGATCGTGCCGGTTGTCATTATATCACTGAGCTTCATGTTGCGCTCGAAGATGATAAGCGCGCCGGTCTTTGTTTTTGACATCTGCTCGCAGGCCAGAACCGTCTGCGTTATGGCGGATTCGGCCTTGCTCGTTATCTGAGTTTTTGGCGAAAAGATGCCGTAAAAGTCCTTACTGCCCATTCTTGAAAGCAGTTTTCTGAGCTCGGGCTGGAATATGATAACCAAAGCTATAAGCCCTATCTCGACCGCTTTGCGCAGGATAAAGTTAATCATCGTCAAATTGAACACCGACGGTCCCGACAGCCAAAGGAAGATAAGCAGCAGAAGTATTCCCTTTGCGAGGTTATATGAGCTTGTCTTGCGCACAAGATCTATGACCTTGTAAAACAAATAAGCGACGATAAGGATGTCGATGACATCCCAAAAGCTTATTGTCGAGAGGTAATTGAGCATTCTCAAAAAGTAACTCGAAAAGTCCTGCATTATAATCCCCAATCGTATTTTCTGCGGACTGCGGGCGCAGTCCGCTCTTTGCTGTATTTTTAATCACTATATTATATAATATATACGGCCAAAAGGCAATTAAATATTAATTAAATTTCTCCGTTTGCTATCTTTTCTATGACGGTGCAGGCATGAATTACCTGGCGACGCTGCGTAAACGGCGAAAAGCTGATGCGCACAGTGCCGGTTTTGTCGGTCCCAACAGTTTTATGCGCAAGCGGCGCGCAGTGAAGTCCGCATCTTGCGGCAATTCCGTGCGAGCCTAGCTTTTCGCAAAAGGCCTCACAATCAATGGAAGCGTGCCTGAATGAGAGCACACCGGCCTGAACTCCTGCTTTTCCGCAGAACACTTCAAGCGACGGAACGCGGCTTAGGCGTTCTGCCGCAGTGCCGCAAAGCTCAGCTTCATAGCCGCCGATTTTATTCACGCCTTTGCCGAGAACGTATCTTATTCCCTCACACAGACCGGATATTCCGACAACGTTATGTGTTCCGGCCTCGGCTCTGTCCGGCAGATATTCCGGCATACTCTGAATGATGCTTTCCGAGCCAGTTCCGCCGCTTATAAGCGGTGCCGGCTGTGCTTTGCAAAGGAGTATGCCTGTTCCCTGTGGTCCGAGCAGTCCCTTGTGCCCCGGCATCGCTATGAAGTCTGCATTAAGCCTCTCCGCGTCCAGCTCTTCAATGCCGGCTGACTGCGATGCGTCGATAATAAGCGGTACACCGAAGCGGCTGCATATCTCCGATATTTCATACACCGGCTGAATAAAGCCGAAAACGTTTGAGACATGATTACACACGACAAGATCAGCACCCGGAATTTTTTCTTCAAATGCTGCCAGAGCGCTGTTTCGGTCAAAAAGCCTGCCTGCCGCAACTGATAATTTCGCGCCGGCTTCATGCAGCGGCCGGGTAACTGAATTGTGCTCATATCCCGATATAACGACTCGGCTTTCTCTCCGTGCAAGCGTTTTTATCGCAATATTCAAAGCGTGAGTTGCATTCAGCGTGAAAACGACATGCTCCGGCTTATCGAAATTAAACAGTCTGCACGCAAGCTCCCTGCATTCATAGACCTTATCCGCAGCGAGCATTGCCGCGTTGTACGCTCCCCTGCCCGGGCTTGACATGGTGTCCATAGCGTACATCATAGCCGCTTTGACGCCCGGAGGCTTTAAAAAGCTTGTTGCTGCAGAGTCGAGATAGATCACAAGACCACCTCGGTATAACTTCCGTCATCACGCCGCAGGAACACCTTGCCCTGCAAAAGCCCCTCGCGGCGCAGAACGCCTGCCGCCGCAGTTCCTTTCATATATGAAACGCTGACACTGTAGCTGCATCCGCTGCCGCTCAGCCCTGTCGGAGCTTTTTTGACGGACGCCGATATCGCGTTTTTTTCAAGCATCCGAGCCGCGGATTGGGCATACGTCAGCGACCGGCACATAAATACATAGCGCATAATTGACCCCTTCTTTTTTGCTATATCTTATGCGCCGTGGGGCTTGACGGTTAAAATTATCAGGCAGCCGGAATAGCTGCCTGATATGATCAGTTTATGAGTACGACCGCGTGCGCTGCAATACCGAGTCCCTCGCCGGTGAAGCCGAGGTGCTCCTCGGTGGTCGCTTTCACGCTAACGGCATCAAGCTCAACGCCCATGGCCGAGGCCAGCACCCGGCGCATACTCTCGATATGCGGCTTGAGCTTCGGACGCTGGGCAATGACCGTGCAGTCGACATTTACTACTCCGTAGCCCTTATCGTGCAGCAAGCGTGCAACGGTTTTCAGCAGCTCAATGCTGTCTGCGCCGAGGTACGCGTCGTCATTATCAGGAAAGAGACCGCCAATATCGCCAAGGGCGGCCGCGCCGAGCAGCGCATCCATGAGCGCATGCGTCAAAACGTCGGCGTCGGAATGGCCGAGCAAGCCTTTCTCATACGGTATTTCAACGCCGCCAAGAATCAGCTTCCGCCCCTCGACAAGCTTATGCACATCATAGCCGTGTCCGATACGCATTATTTGCCGCTCCTTTCGGAGAGGATACCCTCGGCAATGTACAGGTCGCGAGCGGTAGTGAGCTTTATATTATCAGGACTACCGGCAACAACCGTGACCTTGTATCCCATTGCTTCGACCGCTGAACAGTCATCGGTAAGTTTAGTGCCCTTCTGCTGCGCGCGTGTCAAGGCTGCCTTTATCATCTCGGTCATGAACACCTGCGGTGTCTGCATAAGCGCAACGAGATCACGCGACGGAGTTTCGACTACAGCACCCTTTACGTTGAGGATACGCACGGTGTCGGTTGCGGACACGGCAGGCGCTGATGCCCCATGCTGATGAGCAGAGTGAACAACGCGTTCAATAAGGCTGTTTGTAACAAACGGCCTTGCTCCGTCGTGTATAGCAATGTATTTTGCTCTTTCATCGGCATTACTTACGCCGATGAGTGATGATTCAAGCCTTGTCTTGCCGCCGACAACGACCTTGCTTGCCTTGCTTATGCCGTGGTCATGGCATATATCCGCAAGCTCCTGGAGACTTTCATATTTTGTGACAACAACGATCTCGTCGATGCACTCGGCGCTTTGCAGCGCCTTAAGCGTGTGCGCAATTACAGGCGCTCCGCCGAGCGGCATGAGGATCTTATCCTTCCCCATGCGCTGCGAATTCCCGGCTGCAAGCACGACCGCAGTGCAAAAATCATCATTTGATTTCGATTTGAACAGTTTATTTATAAACGACACGTCCATTACCTCTCTTCAAGTGCGGCACACAGTCTTTTTTCCACACCGTCATAATCCATATTCGTTGCAATCACAAGCTCGGATATGAGTATCTGCTTTGCAGAGTGCAGCATCTTGCGCTCGCCGGTGGAAAGTCCGCGCTCACTGTCGCGGCACATGAGACCTTTGACAACGGACGCAACATCTAAAAGATTGCCGCTTTTTATCTTATCCATATTTTCTCGATAGCGCTTATTCCAATTTTGAGTCATGGAAATCTCGATTTCAGAAAAAGCGCTGAACAGTTTTTCGGCCTCGCTGCGTGATATTATCGAGCGCACGCCGATATCCTCGCAGCCAGAGACAGGCACCATAACGACCATATCACCGACCGGGAGCTTAAGGACATAGTAGTCCCGCTGCGCGCCGTTAATTTTTTTCGTCACTATACTCTCAATAACGCCTGCGCCGTGCATCGGATGTGCAATGTAATCGCCAATCTTGAACAAGACTACTCCTCCTTAGACTCTTTTATTATATTTTAATATAATTATACACAAATTGTTGAATTTTTGCAAGGAAATTAACGAGTTTTCCTTGATAATTCAACGAAAATAGCCTGCCGCATATGCGACAGGCTATTACAGACTGTAAAACTGTATTACTCTTCGACTATCTCGCCCTTGGCTTCGCCATTGGTGGATACTTCGTAGACAAGTGCGTCCTCGCCATTGTCCTCAACCTCAGGAGCTTCTTCAACTTTTGCTGCTGCAGGCTCTGCAAGTGCGCGGATGGACAGGGAGATCTTGTGATTCTCGGTGTCGATAGCAGTGATCTTTGCCTCGACAACATCGCCGACAGAGAGGACCTCTTCGGGCTTGCCGATGCGGCGGTTTGCGATCTGAGAAATGTGGATAAGGCCGTCAACGCCGGGCAGGACTTCTGCAAATGCACCGAAGGTCATGAGCTTTACAATCTTGACCTCAGCGGTATCGCCGACATTGTAGTTGGTGGTAAACTTGACCCAGGGATTCTCGTTGGGATCCTTATAACCGAGGGAGATCTTTTTCTTCTCCTTGTCGAAGCTGATGACATAGACATCGACCTCGTCGCCGATATTGAATACTTCGGCAGGATTCTTGATGCGGCTCCAGCTCATCTCGGAGACGTGAACCATACCGTCGATGCCGCCGATATCAACGAACGCACCATAGCTGGTCATGGACTTTACGACACCGTGATACTTATTGCCGACCTCCATCTCGTTCCAGATAGCCTCAGCCTTCTCGCGGCGCTCTTTCTGAGCGACGGCACGGATGGAACCGACAACGCGCTTGCGGCTGCGGTTGACCTCGGTGATCTTAACGCGGACCTTCTGCTTGAGCAGCTGGTTCATGTCGGCCTCCTTGGGCAGGCCGGACTGGGATGCGGGAACGAATACGCGAACGCCCTTGACGTTAACAACTACGCCGCCCTTGTTGATCTCGGTAACGGTGCCTTCGAGGAACTCGCCGCTCTCAGCTGCTTCTTCGACCATCGTCCAACTCTTTGCGGCATCAAGACGCTTCTTGGAAAGCATAACGGTGCCTTCGACATCGTTAACGCGGACAACAACTGCTTCGATGGTATCACCGACCTTGACAGCGTCTTCTACCTTGATGCCGTCATCGGTAAACTCGGTGGTGGGAATGAAGCCAGAATACTTGGTGCCGATATCGACACTGACTTCAGTGCCGGTAATAGCAACGACATAGCCGGTTACCTTATCTCCATTATATATAGTCTTGATGGATTCCTCCAGCATTTCGTCGAAGGACATCTCCTTCTCTTCTGCCGGGATTGCATCAGTTTTGATTTCTTCGCTCATCGTGTTACTTACCTCCTTAATTATCCACGCAGGCGTGGACGCTCCTGCCGTGATTCCGACGGTGTCGGCGCTCTTGAGCCTGTCCATGTCCAGCTCACCGGCATTTTCGATAAACTGAACGTTCGGACAAACCTCGCTGCATATCACCGAAAGGTGGACGCTGTTTGCGCTGTGTTTTCCGCCTATAACGACCATTGCATCGCACTCTGCCGCCAATTTTGCGGCTTCTTCCTGACGCATGGATGTTGCACCACATATTGTATCAAAGATTTGAAGATTTGTACATCTTTTTTTTAAGAAACTTGCACATTCGGTAAAATTACTACGAGTTTGGGTCGTTTGGACTACCATCGTTATCGGTTTAGTCAACAATTTGCCGAATTTTCCGTACCACTCTTCCAATTCGGCGGCATTTTCGCATATCACGCAGTCGCCGCACCAGCCTTTTACGGCCTCGACCTCGGGGTGATCGTGCATTCCGATGATGACTACAAATCTTCCGTCCTCCTGTGCCTTGCGGACAAGCTCATGTATGCGCTTTACCTTCGGACATGTTGCGTCCGTTATGTCTGCGCCGCGCTCTTCGAGCTGAGCGTACACCGCCTTCGACACACCATGCGAGCGTATCATGACTCTTGCGCCGGCCGGCAGCTCATCGGGAGAATTTACAACCTTAAGCCCTTGATCTTCAAATTTTCGCACAACATCGTCATTGTGTATAAGCTGGCCGAGCGAATACGCGCTGCCGTTTTCAAGAAGCTGCTGCGCCATTTCCACCGATCGGCTGACACCGAAGCAAAAACCGGCACTTTTTGCAACGATAAAATTTTTCATATTGCACGCCCCGTCTTTTCGCTTATTAAGCGGCAGACCTCGTCTATGCTCTCTTCGAGCGTATTTCCGCTCGTATCGAGCAGGACCGCATCTTCAGCGGCCTTGAGCGGAGCTGCTGTGCGCTTCGTATCCTGCTCGTCACGCTGCTCCATTTCCGCCAGTACTTCATCAAAAGGCTTTTCCATGCCCTTGGCACACTGCTCTTCATAGCGGCGGCGTGCGCGATCCCGGACATCGGCGGTGAGGAATATCTTCAGCTCGGCATTCGGCAGGATAACGGTACCTATATCGCGGCCGTCCATGATCACGTCGTATTTTTCGGCCATGCCGCGCTGCATATCAACAAGAAACGCCCTGACCTCGGGAATGGCCGAGACTTTTGACGCAAGCATCGACACCTCCGGCAGCCTTATATCCCGTGAAACATCGTTTCCGTCAAGATACATGTGCTGCTCACCTGCATCGTTATATTTAAGCTCGATCTCAAGCGTCGGAAGCAGCGCAACTACAGCAGCGGTATCGTCGAGGCTCACGCCGCGTATTTTGGTCGCAAGGCCGATGGTTCTGTATATGGCTCCGGTATCAACATATATAAAGCCGAATTTTTCGGCTGCTTTTCGTGATATTGTGCTCTTTCCGGCGCCGGACGGGCCGTCGATGGCTATTGAGATCATAAGCTATCCATCCTTAAATCGAATTTGCGGCAACATATGCCGTTGACCATGCTATCTGAAGATTAAATCCGCCTGTGTAAGCGTCAATATCCATAACTTCACCTGCAAAATACAGGCCGGAGACCAGCTTTGACTCCATGGTGCGCGGATTAATCTCCTTGGTCAAAACACCGCCTGAGGTGACTATTGCCTCATCTATCGGGCGCGGCCCACTGATCGAGATCGGAAATTCCTTAAACAGCCGCAAAAGATCATGCCGCTGCTGCCGGGTTATTGAGTTTACCTTCTCCTCGGCCGGAATACCCGACAGTTCAACAAGCACCGGGATCATAGTTTTGCCGGCAAGATCGCACAGCGAATTTGCAAAATCGCGGTTTGCGTATTTTTCAAAATCGCGCAGAAGCCGCGCGTCGAGCTTTTTTTCGTCAAGCGCAGGCTTGAGATCAATGCTCAGCCGATACTTAGCACTGCCGAAATTGCGCATATGAGAGCTTGCCGAGAGCACAAGCGGCCCCGATACTCCGAAATGCGTAAACAGCATTTCGCCAAGCTCGCGAAAAATCAGCTTATCGTTTTCATACGCCGAAAGTGTCACGTTTTTAAGCGAAAATCCCTGCATCTGCGCGCAATATTCATCGTCGCTCTCAAGCGGAACAAGCGACGGCCGGCACGGTGCTATACTGTGTCCGAGCTCCCGAGCCATTTTATAGCCTGCTCCGGTAGAGCCTGTGAGCGGATACGAAAGTCCGCCGGTGCAGATAACGGCGGCGCGGCAGGATATAACTCCGCTGTCGGTCTTTACGCCGGTGACTTCGCCGTTTTCCGTAATAATATGCTTTGCGCTTTCGCGTATGTGACGCACTCCGCTGCGCTCGAGATTGCGCGCGAGCGTTCCGGCAACGTCGTTTGCGTTGTCGGACACGGGAAACACGCGGTTGCCGCGCTCGGTTTTAAGAGGAAGCCCGAGCGACTCGAAAAACTGCATTGTTTCTCGCGGCGAGAGCCTGTTGAGCGCACTGTACAGAAACCTGCCGTCGCCGGGTATGTTGGTAAGAAAATCTTTTATGTCGCAGTTGTTGGTCACGTTGCAGCGGCCCTTGCCCGTTATGCGCAGCTTACGCCCGAGCGTTTTGTTCGGCTCAAGCAGGATAACGTCAAGGCCGCGCTGCGCAGCTACAAGGCTGCACATCATTCCGGCGGCTCCGCCGCCGATAACAACCGCGTCCGCACTTAATTTTGTCATGTCGTACCGCCGTGTTCGGTCTGCTCATAGACCTTATTTTCGCTCCATATGGTCTCCAGACGCTCGAATGTTTTCGAGAGGTTTTCCTTGTTTTTAATGCCGACGGCAATAATGATCGCGTTTATAAGGCTCATCGGAGCCACGAGCGAATCAAGGAACGAGACCATGTCGCTTTTTGCGTGCAGGCAAACGTCGGCAATGCCGTTGAGCGGCGAGGCAGGACCGTCGGTAATTGCAGCGGTCATAGCGCCCATTTTCTTCGCAAACTCCATTGCGTCAACGGTATGGCTTGAATAGCGCGGAAAGCTTATCGCTATAAACAGATCGCCCTCGCCTATTCTTATTATCTGCTCGAACACCTCGCTTGCCGCAGTGTCGTGGATAACGCTTACGTTGCTGCGCAGAAGATTAAGATACAGGCCCAAAAAGCTTGAGAGCGACGTCGAAGTGCGCATGCCGACAATGTAAATATTCTTTGCCTCAATGATAGAATCGACAAACTTATTGAAGCTTTCCTGCTCTAATATCTCGAGGGTCGCCTGAAGATTCTGAATATCGCTGCCTATTATCGAGCGCACGATATCATTATCGTCTATCATGCTTTTTGCAACCTCAATGCGCTGCACGGATGTAAGGCGGTTGCGTATCATCTCCTGCAAGGCCTTGCGCATGCTCGGATATCCGTCATAGCCAAGCTCAGCCGCAAAGCGAACGACCGTCGATTCGCTGACACCGACGATCTTGCCGAGCCTTCCGGCAGTCATGAACGCCGCCTTGTCATAGTTATTCAAAATGTATTTTGCAATGATTCTCTGTCCCTTTGAGAACTTGTTGCTGCCCTTAGAAAGCACACTCAGAAGATCATTTTCCACATCGATCATCTCCATGTTAAAACATAAACCTCATTTTACTTTCAAATTGCTTTAATTGCAATAGCATTTTGCAATTTTTTTAGACTAAACTTGCAAATTTCGGTGTATTTGGTGCACGCAAATAAAACTTCGCCGCTTTTGAGGCTTCATTACAGCTGCAAATCTTGCAATTCTGCTTCCGTCAGGTGTCTCCACTGCCCCGGCTTTAAGTCGCCGATCGAAAGGGTCCCCTCAGATACGCGCTTGAGCTTTGTCAGCTTGACGCCTGCGCATTCGCACATCTTCCGTATCTGGCGGTTTCTTCCCTCGTGGATGCATATTGAAAGCTGAGTGTAATCGTCAGTTTCGAATATTATGTCAACCTTAGCCGGCTCAATTTTATAGCCGTCTATTATAAGCGGACTGCGCAGAACCTTAAGCGCGGTTTCGCTGCACTTTCCGCTTATCCAGGCATGATAGGTCTTGCTTGTTTCCGACGATGGATGCATGAGTCGATTTGCAAAGTCGCCGTCATCGGTCATTATGAGCAAGCCCTCAGAGTACATATCAAGCCTTCCGACCGGATAAAGACGCACGCCAAGGTCTTTGACAAGCTCGCTTACGCAGCGGCGGTTTTTTTCGTCCTTAAGCGTGGTAACATAGCCGCGCGGCTTATACAGCATTATGTACGTCCGCTCCTCACATTTTGCAAGGAGCTTTCCGTCTACGCAGATAATATCGGTATCGGGGTCTGCACTGTCTCCAAGCGCGGCAGGAATGCCGTTGACGGTGACCTTCCCCATTTTTATAAGCTCTTCGCTTTTGCGGCGCGAGGTAAGTCCGGCCGCAGATATGAGCTTTTGAAGGCGCTGCTTCATTTTGCCTCTCCTTCGATATAATACGGTCTGAGCGCCGTATCAAATATTCTCAATATTCTCTCGCCCGGCGTGAGCCGCTGAGCGAGGTCTGTTTTAACGTCCTCAGTATAAACCAAATTCTCCTGCGCCGCAAGAGAGCCGTTTACAAACAGGCTTATCTTTCCAATCCGTTCCCCCTCAATTCCGCCGGCAAAAAGTATGCGCGGCGCCTCGAGCTTGATATCAAGCTCGTCATCCGAGCGCACAAGAAGCTTAATTTCGTTTTGTGGTATTGCCTCGGCCGTGCTCGCCGCAGAGGAGGCCACGTCGAGCGTTACCTTGAAGCTGTCCGGGCTGTATGACGCAATGCGGTAGTCTGAAAACGCCTTGTCCAGAAGGTACTTGTGGTCATTCCAGTCATCTGGAGCGCTGAGCGTTACGCACACAAGGCGCATGCCGTTTCGCTCGGCACAGCTTACGAGAGTTCTGCCGGCTGCCATCGTATAGCCGGTTTTTACGCCTATGCAGCCCTCGTACTCGCGCAGAAGGCGGTTGTGATTATAGTATGTCACACCCTTAATGACGGCGCAGTTTGTTGATGCAATGTCACGAAAATCGTCGTTTTCCATGCAGTATGCCGTCAGGCGCGCCATATCTCGGGCTGTTGAATAATGTCCGTCCTCATCCAAGCCGTGCGGATTGCGGAACGACGAATTTTCCATACCGAGCCGAGAGGCCGTTTCGTTCATTTTTTCTACGAACGTGCTTTCGTCGCCGCAAACGGTGCAGGCAAGAGCCTCAGCTGCGTCATTGCCGGAATTTAGCATCATTCCGTAAAGCAGTTCTCTTACCGTGTAGCTCTGCCCGGGATTTGCATACATGCTCGAGCCTTCTATGGCGCTCCATTCGGGCTTTATTACTATCTGCGCGTCAAGATCGGCGTTTTCTATGACCACGATAGCAGTCATAATCTTTGTTATGCTTGCAATTAGCATTCGCTCGTCGGCGTTTTGCTCAAAAATAACGTCGCCTGTGTCGGCGCACAGGACAATCGCGCTGTGGGCACTAAGCTTGTGCTCCTCATCTGCAAGAGCCGATATCGGCAGCATTGCCGATATGACTGCCCCAACTATAATTGCTGAAACGATTTTCTTCATGAAAATAAGCACCACCTTTCCGGGCAGTGCTTATTATTGACGAAAACGAACTGTTTTAATCGGTTTTCTTACTAGTATTTGCGATGCTCTCGATCTTATCCATAACATCGGGCACGAGGTCGATTATGCGGTCAACTCCGTTTTTGGCCGGAGGAGCGACATTTATCATACGCACGCCGTCATCCTTGACGACAAGAAAGCCTATCGGCTCGATCTTGACAGCAGCCGCGCTGCCGCCGCCGTAGCCCTGCTTGCTGCCGCCGAGCGAGTCTCCGCCGGCGCCGCCGAATCCAAAGCTGAGCTTTGATACGGGTATGATCGTCTGCCCGTCGGGCGTGACGATGGGCTCGCCTACTATGTTGTTTACCTCAACAAGGTTCTTGATGTTGTTCATCGTTGACTGCATCATTTCGCTCAGTTTGTTGTTTTCCATTGCGTGCCACCCTTTCACGGATACGCTGTATCCTGTTTTTTATCAGAATTTTCAGAAACCCAAAGCCTGCCGCAAGGCCGACCGCGATCACGCATCCAAGTCTTACGGATGCCGAGACCTCAAATTCGGCTTTGCTTTTTTCTCCGTTCATATCAAGGCCGATATATATATCTTTCCTTTTTACCTTAAATCCATTTTCAAAAAACGGTATTATAGAACCGACAAAGCCGTTTACGGCGTTATATCTAATAACCGCGTCATACGGATCCGGAGCGGATACAACTGCGTGCAGGTATATATACCCGAAATACACCCCGTTTTTAAATCGGCCGAGCGCGCGCAGCGCAACCCTTATAAGCTTCAGCCAGTCATCGAGCGCAAAGCCGAGATCAAAGTTTTTCTGTGGCTTATCCTCTGTTTCGGCATCTGCCTCGGTTTTTTCTTCGCTCTTTTCGGCTTTTTTCTTTGCCGGATACAGCCTGAGCTTATAAAACCACGCGCTTGCCGCGACTGTGAACTTACCTTCCCGGCAGGCAACGTGAACGCCGAGCGGAATGAGCATGATCGCCGCAAGAATTATTAAGATGATAATAAGCGCGATCAAGCGCACCACCTCGATGAATTATTTAAGCTCTTCCATCCTGATCTGATTATTTCCGACCGTATTGAGCTTTTCTATAGCATCCTCGAGCTTTTTGACTCCGTCTCCCGAGCTTATATCCGGAAGCTCCGGAAGATCTTCAAGCCTGCTCACACCCATAGTGCGCAGGAACGCGTCCGTTGTGCGCAAAAGCGAGGGTCTGCCCGGAACGTCAAGCTTTCCGCAGCGCTCGATAAGGCCGCGGTCAATGAGAACACCAACGGTATACGAGCTGTCAACTCCTCGCACCTGGTCAATATACGCCCTTGTGACGGGCTGGAAGTACGCAACTACAGCAAGGGTTTCCAGCGCCGGCTGCGAGAGCATCGGCGGCTTGCGCTGCTCGAGCGTTTTGCTTATGACCGCCGCATATTCCGGCGACGAGCACATCTGGAGCTTATTATCAAGCGTCAGTATTCGAATTCCGCGCCTGTTGAAGCTGTATTCATCGGAAAGCTCCTTTGCCGCGGCGAGAACCGCATCCTCACTAACCTCAAGGATAAGCGATATGCGCGCCGTAGGCACGGGTTCGCCGGCTGCAAAAAGTATTGCCTCAACGGCTGACTTTATATTCTCTGTTTCCATTACATATCCTACTCTACTATTCTGTCAAGAATTTCGTTTACATTTCCTCCCGTGAACGAAAGCGTATAATCGCTCTCATCGCCGCTTAGCTCGACACTGCCCATGCTGCACAGCTCCAAAATCGACATAAACGTTGCAACGATCTCGGATCTGCTGCGGCAGGCCGAATAAAGTTCTGAAAGCTTTGCCGGGCCGCTCTGGAGCCGGGCTATAAGCTCGCTGCTTTTTGTGCGTATCTCATAGACTATGCGTGTTGGCGCAAGACGCCGGGCAAATTCCGGCTCGGCAGGCTTTCCGCCGCGTGTTATAACGGCATACAGAGCCTTGAAAAGATCGGCTGGCTCGTGCCGATACTCATACTCGCGCTTTACATTCGGCAGCGGCTCGGGCAGCTTTGTGTAGTACAAAAGGCCTTTTTCCGACGCGCTTTTCAGCTCCGGAGTTATCTTCTGAACGGCGGTGTATATATCCTTGCATTTTAACTGCTCGAGCGACGTCATGAGTTCTTCAAGCTCGCTGACCTCTTCCTCACCGGCAAGCAGGGTCTTGGTCTTGATATACAGCAGATGTGACGCCATCTGGACAAACTCGCTGGTTATCTCAAGATCCATCCGCTCCATGCGTTCAAGGTACTCAAGATACTGATCGAGTATCTCCGCAATTTTAATATCTCGGATCTCTATTTTGTTTTTCGATAAAAGCATAAGGATCAGGCTGAGCGGACCATCAAAGTCCTGAAGCTCGTTTTTGTCCTTGACTATGCTTTCAAGATGAAAAGTCGGATTATCCATTATCAATAAAACAGTATGCTCGAAAGGCTAAAGCCCCATTCGGCAAACGCAAACAAAAATTTAAACACGGCCTGAGTGACCGTCTGGAGAGGCGCTCCGAGAACGTCCGATGCAATAAGCACGAGCAGTATAATCATTCCGTAGCGCTCATAGCGCATGAGTTTGTAGTAGCTCTCATCGCTCATGAGCGAAAACAGCACCTTAGAGCCGTCAAGCGGCGGTATCGGGATAATGTTGAATATGGCAAGCGCTATGCTAAGATATGCTGTTATGTAAACCATATCGAGCACACTGTCCAAAAATGAGCTGCCGGAAAGCTTGCATGGCAAGAAGATAAGGCCGTATATGAACAAAACAATGCAGCAGATGAGCACGTTTGACACGGGGCCTGCAAGAGCGGTTATTGCCATATCGCGCTTCGGATGCTTAAAATTCCGCATATCAACAGGCACCGGCTTTGCCCAGCCGAATTTGAACGCGACCATCATAACAAGGCCGAATATGTCGATATGCTTTATGGGGTTAAGCGTAAGCCTGCCCATGTTTTTGGCCGTATTATCTCCCAGCTTGTAGGCAACAAAGCCGTGGCTCAGCTCATGCAGCGTTATGCACACAAGCGCCGGTATTATCGACATGAGTATTTCCATCGGGACAGACCAGTCGAGATTTCGCATTACATCGCCAAAAGAATTCATAAGAAGCTACCTTAAACGTAATTGAGTATCTGTGACATAAGCGCTTCGCGTCCGCTCCCCTTCTCAGCCGAGAACAGAATAAGCGGAGTTGAATTGTCAAGGCCGAGCGTAAGCCGTATAAGTTCAAGATTAGGCTCGATCTCGCTTTTTTTAAGCTTATCGGCCTTGTTTGCGACAACGATGAGCGGACAGCCGGTGCTTTTGAACCACTCGGCCATCGTAACGTCGTCTGCCGTGGGCTTATGGCGCGAATCAACTATCATTACACCGAGGTCAATAAGTCCGTCAATGGCAAAAAACTGCTCCATGAGCTTACCCCAGCGCTCGCGCTCTGCCTTCGAGACCTTGGCATAGCCGTAGCCGGGCAGATCGACAAAGTAAACCTTTTTATCGATGAGAAAATAGTTTACATGAATGGTCTTTCCGGGCGACTGGCCGACTCGCGCAAAGTTTTTCCTATTTAAAAGTCTGTTTATGACCGAGGATTTGCCGACATTTGACTTGCCGGAAAAAACGATATTGGGAAGCGCATCGCGGATAAAGCCCGAAGGTGCCGCCGCGCTTTTAATAAACTCGGCCTTGTTTATATTAAGTTCTGCCATTCTTCACCTACTGTCTTATTTCCGAGCGGCTTTTTTTGCCCGAAACAGGCATTATGACCTCATGCTTATTGTCCGAGTCCTTATGAACGAGCGCGGTCTCCAGAACTGTATCGACCTTGTCGGCAAGCACGAAGTTCAGCGCCTTGCGCACCGTCGGGTCGATCTCTTCAAGGTCAGGCTCGTTATCGGCAGGTATTATAACCGTGCCGACTCCGTTTCGCATCGCGGCCATCGTCTTTTCCTTGAGGCCTCCGATCGGCAGGACTCTGCCGCGCAGGCTTATCTCGCCCGTCATTGCGATATCGCGGCGCACCGGAGTTCCCGTGAGAGCGGAAACGATCGCCGTGCACACGGTCACGCCGGCAGACGGGCCGTCCTTGGGTATTGCGCCCTCGGGGAAGTGAATGTGTATATCCTTGATTTTATAAAAATCGGCTTCTATGCCGAGCTTGCCTGCGCGGCTTCTGATGCAGGTCATTGCCGCTTGGCAGGACTCCTTCATCACATTGCCGAGATTGCCGGTAAGCTCAAGCTTGCCGCTTCCGTCAACAACGGCTACTTCGACATCAAGTACCTCGCCGCCGACGCTTGTCCACGCAAGGCCGCGCACAAGGCCGATCTCATCGGTCATTCTGCGATGCTCGGGCTTAAACTTCGGCGCGCCGAGATAAGGCTGCAGCGCACCCGAGCGCAAGGAAAGACTCTTACGCTCACCGTCGGCGATCGAGACCGCGGCTTTGCGGCAGAGTGCTGCGATTTGACGCTCAAGATTACGGACGCCGGACTCGCGCGTGTAATAGCTTATTATTTCGCGTATAGCATCGTCGCTGACTTTGAGCTGAGCAGCCTTCAGGCCGTGCTTTTTGCGCTGCTTCGGCAGCAGATGCTGCTTTGCTATGCTGAGCTTTTCCTCATCGGTATAGCTTGATAGCTCAATTACCTCCATGCGGTCAAGCAGAGCTCTGGGGATGGTGTCGAGCGAGTTTGCAGTCGTTATAAAGAAAACGTCGGACAGGTCAAACGGCACTTCGAGGAAGTTATCGCGGAAGGTTGAGTTCTGCTCGGGGTCAAGTGCTTCAAGCAGTGCTGCCGACGGGTCGCCGCGGTAGTCCGAGCCGAGCTTATCTATTTCGTCAAGAACCATGACGGGGTTCATACTCTTTGCCTGACGGATGCCGGAGATGATCCTGCCGGGCATTGCGCCGACATAGGTCTTGCGGTGGCCGCGTATCTCGGCCTCGTCATGCACGCCTCCGAGGGAAATGCGCACGCAGTTGCGATTTGTGGCTCGGGCAATGCTCATGGCTATGCTCGTTTTGCCGGTTCCCGGAGGCCCGACAAGGCACAAAAGGTTTCCGCCTGCCTTGGGTGCAAGAGTTTTGACTGCAAGATACTCTATTATGCGTTCCTTTACCTTTTCAAGGCCGAAGTGATCGTCATCGAGCACCTTGCGCGCTTTTTCTATATCATTGGTTTCGGCGGTCTTTATATTCCACGGCAGCTCAAGGCAAACATCGAGATAGCCGCGGATGACTGTTGCCTCGGTCGAGCCAAACGGCTGCTTGGCAAGATGCGAAACCTCCTTGAGAAGCTTCTCTTCGATCTCCTTTGAAAGCTTGAGATCGCGTATCTTCTGGCGATACTCGCCGATATCGTCGGTGCTATCATCCTCGCCGAGCTCCTGCTGGATTATCTTCATCTGCTCGCGCAGATAATAATCGCGCTGGCTGCGGTTTACCTGCTCGTTTGTCGCCTCATTCAGCTCCTGCTCGATGCTCATAACATTAAGCTCATGGTTGAGCATTTCAATGAGCATTTCAAGTCTGCGGCATGGGTGAAGCTCCTCAAGCAGGACCTGCTTCTGCCTGTAATCAAAGCGGACATTCTGCGCGGTATAATCAGCGACAAATGCAGGGTCGCGACTGACGACGAGGTTCAGAAGCATTTCAGGCGGCATGCTGCCCGAGAGCTGAACACACTCGTCAAACAGGCCGACGGTCGTGCGCATAAGCGCCTCTTTTCTGTCGGCAGCTACCTTTTCAGGCTTATCGGGCACGCTTTCGATATCGCCGAAAAAGCACGGATGATCCGAGGACAGCGAAGCTACCCTGCCCCTGTAAAGTCCCTCTGCCATGACCTTGCACAGCTTACCGCCGGGCTGGCGCACAAACTGGCGAATGCGGCAGACAACGCCGTATTCATAAAGGTCGCTCAGCTGCGGCATATCGTTTGATATGTCCTTCTGAGTGACGAGGAATATCTCCTGATCGTTATTCTGCGCGCAGTTGAGCGCAGCAAGCGATATCGGACGCTCAACATCAAAGCTCAGGAGCATTCCGGGGAATATGTTAAGGCCACGCAGCGGCAGTATTGCCATTGCGCGGTTCGGTATTTTCGTGTTCTGATTCATATGATTACCTCCTTGTGAGGGATAAAAAACGCAGCAAGACAGGGCAACGCCCCGTCTTGCCGTGTTGTATCATTTGCGTATTACGTCGGGGCCGGTTCCGTTTTTCACGCAGTCGGCAGTGACAATTACTTTCTCGATATCGTGCTCGCTGGGCACGGTGTACATGATGTCGGTCATTATGCCCTCCATCACGCTTCTCAGGCCGCGAGCGCCAATCTTCATCTCGATAGCCTTATCCGCAACGGCTTCGAGCGCATCCTTTTCATAGACAAGCTCTACACCGTCATAAGCCATGAGGGCTTCATACTGCTTGGTCATTGCATTCTTCGGCTCTGTAAGTATGCGGACAAGATCCTCGCGCTTAAGCGAGGTTAGCGGTGCGATAACAGGCAGTCTGCCTATAAGCTCGGGAATGATGCCGAACTTGAGCAGATCGTGCTGCTGAGCCTGCTTGAGAAGCTCTCCGACGTCACGCTCCGTTGAGCTTTTTATGTCAGCACCAAAGCCCATGCTCTTTTTCTCGGTGCGCTTTTCGATGATCTTATCAAGTCCGTCGAATGCGCCGCCGCAGATAAAGAGAATATTGGTCGTATCGACCTTTATAAACTCCTGATGAGGGTGCTTGCGGCCTCCCTGGGGCGGAACGTTTGCTACCGTGCCTTCAAGCAGCTTCAACAGCGCTTGCTGCACGCCCTCGCCGGATACGTCGCGTGTGATGGACGTATTCTCGCTCTTACGGGCGATCTTATCTATCTCGTCAATGTAAATTATGCCCTTTTCGGCGCGCTCAACGTCAAAATCGGCAGCCTGCAAAAGCCGCAGAAGAATATTCTCAACGTCTTCGCCGACATAGCCGGCTTCGGTGAGAGTCGTTGCATCGGCTATTGCAAAAGGCACGTTGAGCATTTTGGCCAGAGACTGCGCAAACAGAGTCTTGCCGCTGCCGGTCGGGCCGATGAGCAGGATATTGCTCTTTTGAAGCTCAACGTCGTTATCGCCGGCATAGAGGATGCGCTTATAGTGGTTATACACCGCAACCGACAGAACTACCTTTGCTCTGTCCTGCCCGACGATGTACTCATCAAGCTTTGCCTTTATCTCGGCAGGCTTCGGAAGATCCTCAAAGCGCAGGCGGTTTCCCTGGCTGTCATGCATGGGAGCCTGCTCATCCTCGGCGATAATGCTCATGCAGAGATTTATGCATTCATCGCAGATGTATGCACCGTTTCCGGCAATGAGTCTGCCGGTCTGAGCCTGTGTTTTTCCGCAGAACGAGCAGCGGATGCTCTTTCTGTCGTCTGTTCTTGCCATAGTTTTACCTCAAGAAATGATGTAATATGGGGGAACCGAAAGTTCCCCCATACAGAAATCTTATCGCTTGGTTATCACCTTATCGATAAGGCCGTATTCCAGGGCTTCCTGTGCAGACATGAAGTGATCGCGCTCGCAGTCTGCTTCAACAACGGCTATATCCTTACCGGTGTTTTCAGCGAGGATCCTGTTCAGATTTCTCTTTATCTTCAGGATCTGCTCGGCCTGTATCTGAATATCGGTGCACTGACCCTTGCTGCCGCCGGACGGCTGGTGGATCATGATTTCGGCATTGGGAAGCGCAAGGCGCTTGCCCTTTGCACCGCTCGAGAGCAGGAATGCACCCATTGATGCGGCCATACCGATGCAAATAGTGGATACGTCGGGCTTTATATACTGCATGGTATCATAGATAGCCATGCCGGAGGTCACACTGCCGCCGGGGCTATTGATATAAAACTGAATATCCTTATCGGGATCCTGCGCCTCAAGGTACAGAAGCTGGGCTACGATCAGGCTCGCGGTGGTGTCGTTAACTTCCTCGGACAGCATGATTATGCGGTCGTTGAGAAGTCTCGAAAAAATGTCGTACGAGCGCTCTCCGCGGCTTGTCTGCTCTACTACATAGGGTACTAAACTCATTTTTAACGTCTCCTTTCGTTGCTGCTTATCTCGGAGATCATATCCTTATGCTCGGATAATTATTCAGCCTCTTTCTCGGCAGGCTCCTCTGCAGGAGCTTCCTCGGTAGCGGACTCGATAACTACCTTTGTTGCTTTTTCTTTCTTAAACTCGTTTCTGATATACTCATCGCCGAAGTACTGGCGGATCTGCTCGGGAGTTGCGCCGACAGTCTCTGCTGCGCCCTTGATGTAGTCCTCAAGCTCTTCGTCGGTGACTTCAATGTTCTCCGCCTCAACGATGGCGTTGAGAAGCAGCTCCTGCTTCACCTGATACTCTGCTGCCGGACGGATGGTGGAATTGATGGCTTCCTCGTCAAGGCCCATCATCTTCTTGATATCGTCGGTGCTCATCTTCGGGTCGGTAAGGCCGAAGTTTGCAGCATAGCTGCGGATAAGCTCGTCGATCTTCTCCTGAAGCATACTCTCGGGGATCTCAACGGTCATGTTATCGCATGCCTTGGTCATGATAGCGGTGCGGAACTTTGCGTCCATCTGCTCATCCATGACGCGCTCCATGTCCTTACGGGTGTCGGCTCTGTATTCCTCAACGGTGTTAAACTCGGAAACATCCTGAACGAAATCATCGTCAAGCTCGGGAAGCTCGGTCATGGACAGGCCGTTGAGCTTTACCTTGAACACTACGTCCTTGCCTGCAAGCTCTGCGGTGTAATCCTCGGGGAAAGTGATGTTTATGTCCTTCTCGTCGCCGATATTCATGCCGACGATCTGCTCCTCAAAGCCGGGAACGAAGGTGTTCGAGCCAAGCTCAAGCTCATAGCCCTCTGCCTTGCCGCCGTCGAAGGGAACGCCGTCGAGGGTGCCTTCAAAGTCGATGTCTGCCGTGTCTCCCATCTGAGCCTCGCGGTCAAGGTCGATAACGCGGCCGTTGCGTTTGCGGACGCCATCGATCTGGCCGTCAACGTCTTCTTCGGTTATAATGTAGGTCTCTTTGACTGCGCTGAGGTTCTTGTACTCGCCAAGGGTTACTTCGGGGTAAAGCTCAACGTCAAAGGTCAGGGTGAGAACCTTATCGTCGGAAAGATCCATGTTGGAAACCGCAGGCTTGCCGATGATCTTCAGGCCGCAGTTGTCATAGCCGTGCTCATACGCCGGTGCAACAAGCTCATCGATAGCATCCTGATAAAAAACATCATGGCCGTACATGCCCTCAACAACAGCGCGGGGAGCCTTGCCCTTTCTGAAGCCGGGGATGGAAATGCCGCTCTTGTTCTTTTTAAACGCCTGATCAACAGCCGCGTCGAACTCCTTGGCATCGACTTCGACCTGGAAGCTGGCGGTCTTGGAGTCTTTCTTTTCTACGTTCTTGACTAACATTTATATATTCCTCCTAATATAATTCACATAGACCAAAACATAATAACAGATATTTCAGCCAAAAGCAATTATTTTCTTTGAACGAAAATCAAATAAGCTTTACAGGCTTAAATTTAACATGATCGGCTGAAACGAGCATGAAATCAGTGCCGAAAAGCGTGCCGTTGAACGCATACTGGCAGCCGGCGCCGTGAATATGACCATAGCAGCAGCGCTTTACATTATATTTTTGCAGCAGCTCCAGTATCTCGGGGCATGTATAATTAATGTACTTCGGCGGATAATGCAGGAAGGCATATATCTCATCCGTTTTCGCCGCCTTCAGAGACGCTTCGAGGCGCATTACCTCGCGGTTCATGATCTTTTTGTCGTGCTCTGCGCCCTTGCTCTCCTCATAGAACCAGCCGCGCGTTCCGCATATGGAAACTCCGGCGTATTCAAAGCTTGAGTTGTGCAGCACGTCAATGGTCTTTATGTCGTTTTTCTCAAAAAAGCTACGCGCCTTGGTCGCCGTTGTCCACCAATAATCGTGGTTTCCTTTTAAAATTATCTTTTTTCCCGGCAGAGCGTCGATGAATTTGAAGTCAGGCAGTGCCTCCTCCATGGTCATTCCCCAGGTTATATCTCCGCACAAAACGGTGAGATCATCGTCATTTAGCTGTGAAAAGCCCTCGCTGAGCTTTTGCACATAGTTTTCCCACCGGCCGCCGAAAACGTCCATCGGTTTATTTGTTCCAAGCGACAGGTGAAGATCGCCGATCGTGTATAAAGACATGCCGCCTCCGTATAAAATCAAAATTACTGTCAAGAATAATAATGTCTAACGACAATACTCTCTGGAGGTAATGAAATGAACAACAAGAAAATGAGTTCCGGTCAGATCACCGGTGTAGGCTGCGATGTTACCAACTGCAAGTACAACACCATCGACTGCAAGTGCTCGGCATCGCAGATCAAGGTTCAGAATGACAAGGCTACCACCAAGTCCGAGACCTTCTGCTCGACCTTCTGTCCGCGCGGCTGCTGCAACTGATTTCTCGGGGCATAAGCCCCTACATAATTATTTTAGGAAATCTGCAATCGTTTTTTTCATTTCCTGCTTGTCAACAACAAGCTCAAAGCGCTTCTCGCGCTTATCAAGGCCTTCAAGCGGCTTTGGTATCGCGGTTTTCGTCACTTCCGAGAGCTTTTCGATAAGCTCTGTTCCGGAAGCGTTGCTTCCCTGCCCCAGTGCCTCAAGAACGCTGTCGCAGAACTTATACGGGCTTGCGGTCGATACGACGACAGCAGGAGAAACGCAGCCTGTATCTTTACGGTAGTCGGCAAGCTTATTATAAGCCACTGCCGTGTGCGTATCCATAAGGTAGCCGTTTTCGGCATAGACCTTATTGATCGCGGCTTTGGTATCTGCATCGGAGCAGTATCCGCCGACAAAGTGCTTATCAATAACGCTCTTCACGGCGTCAGACACTTTATACTCTCCCGTTTTTGCAAGCTGCGACATATATCCGGCGACCTCGGCATCGCTTCCGCACACCGAGTAAAGCAGCCTTTCCAGATTGCTGGATACGAGAATGTCCATCGACGGAGAGATCGTGGTATAGAACGTTCTGTTGCGGTCGTACACACCGCGCGAGAAGAAATCGGCCAGAACGTTATTCTGATTTGAAGCGCATATGAGCTTGCCGACAGGCAGTCCCATATTTTTAGCATACCAGCACGCCAGAATATTGCCGAAGTTGCCAGTGGGGACAACGAAATCAACCGTGTCGCCGTAATTTACGCGGCCCGAATTGGCATAGTCGCAGTAGGCCGAGAAATAGTAGACTATCTGCGGCAGAAGTCTGCCCCAGTTAATTGAGTTGGCCGATGACAGGAACCAGCCCTTTGCGCTGAGCTCTTTGGCAAATTCCCTGTCGCCGAATATCTGCTTAACGCCCGTCTGAGCGTCGTCGAAATTACCTCGAACGGCAGCAACGCTGACGTTATCACCTTTCTGCGTGACCATCTGGAGCTGCTGGACATCGGAAACGCCGTTGTGCGGATAGAAAACAAGGATCTTTGTGTTTTCAACGTCCGCAAAGCCCTCGAGCGCCGCCTTGCCGGTATCGCCGCTTGTTGCGACAAGGATGCACGCCTTGCGCTGCTCGCCGCATTTTTTAAGCGATGCTGTTAAAAGGTGCGGAAGCATCTGCAGCGCCATATCTTTAAATGCGCATGTAGGGCCGTGCCACAGCTCAAGAACAGCAGTGTTATCGTCAAGGAAATGAACCGGAGCGGTATCGGCCGTATCAAAATTATCGCCGTACGCGCGCAAGATCATTGCTTTAAGCTCATCTTCCGTGAACTCATCAAGGAAAGGCTTCATGATGCTCAGTGCTCGGCCGCGGTAGTCCTTCCTGCCGAGCGTTTTTATATCATCGAGTGAAAGCATCGGCAGACTCTCAGGGACATACAGGCCCCCGTCGGGAGCAAGGCCGCGCGATATTGCTGCGGATGCGGTCACTTTTTCATTGGAATTTCTGGTGCTGAAATATTTCATATCGGCTCTCCTTCCGATCAGAATGCGTTTTCAATGTGGTTTATGCTTACTTTTCTGGAGTTTACACCGTCGGGTGCGTAAACTTCAATCACGTCAAAGCGCGGCTGAAGCTCGATCTCGTGGCTTTGAAGCCAAAGCTGTGCGGCCATTATAACCCGCTGCTGCTTTGCAGCGGTCACAAATTCTCGAGCCTCGCCAAAGGCGTTGTTCTTCCTGAGCTTTACCTCAACAAAGACTATGTAACCGCGTTTTTGCGCAATGATATCTATCTCACCCTGCCTGTACCGGCAGTTTGTATCTATTATCCTGTATCCGTGCAGGCGCAGGTAATTTGCCGCCTTGCGCTCGCCGAAGGCGCCGAGTTTTTCCTCTGCCATCAGTGCATTTTCCTCAAAAAGCTCGGACGGTGTATCTCGCACGGGCCGTACTCGCGCAGTGCGGCATAGTGCAGCTTGGTTCCGTAGCCTTTGTGCTGCTCGAAGTGATATTCGGGATATTTTTCGGCCATTTCAAGCATGTATCTGTCACGGCTCACCTTTGCAAGTATTGACGCTGCTGCAATATCGGCGCACTTTGCGTCGCCCTTTATGACGCAGCGGCTTGGCATGCTTATCCCTGAATTGCGGTTGCCGTCAATCAGTGCAAGGGAGGGCTTGACCGAAAGCTTTTCTATCGCACGATTCATGGCGAGCATCGCGGCGTTTAAGATGTTAAGCTCTTCGATTTCCTCAACGCTCGCAAATGCTATACCAAAGCTAACTGCCTCCGAGCATATCACGTCAAAAAGCTTGTCTCTTTTCTTTTCGCTGAGCTTTTTAGAATCGTTAAGGCCGTCTATCTCAAGGCCGCGCGGCAGTATGACTGCCGCTGCGCACACGGGGCCTGCAAGCGGTCCGCGTCCTGCCTCGTCAACGCCGCAAAGGATGTCAACTCCGCTGTCATATATCTCATTTTCAAGCGTCCAAAGCTCTGTCATTACGGCTTCTCCAAGCTTATTCTGCCGAGCTTTCCGTCGTGATACTCGCCCAGCAGAGTATTTGCCATGCGTTCAATGTCATATTCGCCCCGTGAAACGAGAAAGCCGCGCTTCTTTGCGGCCTCTTCGAGAAGCTCAAAGCCGTTCATCTCGGGGTCCGGCTCAAACTTATATCTGCCGATGAGCGCTTCGGGATACATGTCACGAAGCCTGAGCATAAAGTTTGCCGCGAGCGTTTCCTTGTCGAGAACGTCAGCCTTTATCGCATTTGTGATGGCCAGCATCTCGCCGACCTCCTGCGAATCAAACTTCGGCCAGAGTATTCCCGGAGTGTCCAACAGATCAAGACCCTTGTCGATATTGATCCACTGCTTGCCGCGCGTAACGCCGGGCTTATCGCCTGCAACGGCAGCTTTACGCTTTGCAACCTTATTTATAAATGTTGACTTTCCCACATTAGGTATGCCGAGGATCATGACGCGCATAGGGCGGTTTACCTGTCCCTTTGCGGCGTAATCTGCGATCTTATCCTTCAAAAGCTCACGCAGAGCCGGCGCAAAGCCATTGACGCCCTTGCCGGATTTCGCGTCGGTTTCAAGGATCTTTATCCCCTGAGCTTCAAAAAATGCGCGCCACTGCGCCGTGATCTTTGGGTCAGCGAGGTCAGTTCTGTTGAGGATAATAAGTCTCGGCTTTCCTGAAGCAAGCCTGTCGATATCAGGGTTGCGGCTTGAATTGGGTATGCGCGCATCTAAGATCTCGCACACGGCATCGACCTGCTTTATGCTGTCCTCTATCATGCGCTGCGCCTTTGTCATATGGCCGGGGAACCACTGGATATTCATTTTTTCGTAGTTACTGCCGCTCATATCATTCACCGTCGGGTATGCCAATAGAATCAAGTGGGAAAACGCGCAGAAGTACCTTGCCGACAATAAGACGCTCATCGACCATGCCGATCTCGGCTTTGCGGCTGTCAGACGATGCATTGCGGTTATCGCCCATTACGAACACGCAGCCCTCGGGAACGGTCTGGGCCCCCTTAAAATCAAGCTGGTTTCTCGTAGGTTCGGCAATATACGGCTCGTCAAGCAGCTCGCCGTCAACATACACTCTGCCGCGGTCGAAGTCGATCTCGACAGTCTGCCCTTCGGTTGCGATAACGCGCTTTACAAGCGCCTCGGGCTTGTACTCATCCTTGCGGAAAATGACGATATCGCCCTGCTTTGGCTTGTAAAAAACATCGGAAACCACGAGCTTATCGCCGTTTGTGAGCGTGGGGTTCATCGAGTCACCGCTTACGTCTACTATCCGGAACAGGAACACAAACACAAGAATGCATATGATAAGTGCAAACACAAGGCTCTGCATCCAATCATATACCTCGCCTCTTGTGGTGGTTTCGGTCTTGGCTGGCTCCGGCTTCTTTACTTTATCTTTAGATTTTTTCATCTCAAACTACCTCTTGATGAGTTTATCAATACATTATACACGATAAGCACTCATTTAGGCAACAAAAAAAGCGGCATAAGCCGCTTTTTTTGAACCGATAATCGGTCGGGCGCTTACAGGCGCTCCTTGACCTTTGCTCTCTTGCCGACGCGCTCGCGCAGGTAGTACAGCTTTGCTCTGCGGACTTTACCGCGGCGAACTGTCTCTACGGAGACGATGGAGGGAGAGTGTACGGGGAAGACCTTCTCGCAGCCTACACCGTAGGAGATACGGCGGACGGTGATGGTCTCGTTGATGCCGCCATGCTTCTTGGCAATGATGGTGCCTTCAAAAGCCTGGTTGCGCTCACGGCTGCCTTCTTTTACGCGGACTGTGATACGGACGGTATCGCCGACGTTGAGCTCGGGCAGCTCGGGCTTCATGTACTGTTCGCTGAGAATTTTGATCAGATCCATAGTCTAATCCTTCCTTTACTTAAGACGTTCGTGCCGGAGGGCTCCCTTTTGGCCTCGGCAGAGGACCGTTTGATAGCCTGCGATGCACACAAGCCATGATATGTTACCATAAAGCGCTTGAAAATGCAAGCATTTTTATCTGAATGGCTCCATGTTTTCGTCGAATATCTCAAGGCGCTTGAATTTCGCAAAATCGGGCGCGATATCGGGTGCAAGCTGGCGCAGAGCGTCGGCTATAAGCTCGGGGTTGAGTGTGGGCTCCTGAGCCGATATGACCGCCTGCATACGCACGTCGCTGTCAAGCCGCTCAAAGCTTATCTCCTTTATCGCCGGGCGAATATCGCTCTCGCCGACTCCGCGCTTTGTTTTTTTCGTTATAACAACGCTGTCGGCAGAGTAAAACTCATTGAGCTTTTCGGCCATTGCTGCTGCGTCGCGCTCGTCATACTCGAAAACGCCAGAAACGCACAGCCACTTGATCTCCTTGACCTTGCGCTCAGCCTCATAGACCTCGAGGACTTCTATCCCCTCGGGCATCTGCGTTGAAAGCCTGCTTTTTATCTCGTCGCAGGGCATATCCTCGAGCATTTTGAAATCCATGATCTCGCACACGCTCTCGCAGCCGACTGACAGAGGAAGCGCGATAGATATATTCGGATGGGGATTAAAGCCCTCGGAGTATTTAAGCCTGCATTCGGCGCGCAGAAATGCGCGAGTTATCGTGCGCATGAGGTCGAGGTGCGAAATATAAACCGCGCGGCCGGTTTTGGAAAAACGCATTCTGTATTTATCCATCGCATTTTCCTCCCTTCAGGAGCTTTGCCGCTCCGCAGGCTGAGCACTGTTTGCGGCAATCCGGCGAAAGCTCGGATTTGTATGCCTGCTCGCGCTCATGCCACAAATGCGCTCTGCGCACGCCCACATCAACATTATCCCAAGGCATGACCTCATCCTTATCGCGCAGACGATGGGCATAGAACGTGGGATCTACTCCGGCATCGTCAAATGCTTTCATCCAGCGATCAAATGAGAAATAGTCGCTCCAGGCTTCGAGTCTGCCGCCGGCGCGCCATACGTTTTCAATAACACGTCCCATGCGCCTGTCGCCGCGCGAAAGCGTGGCTTCGATATAGCTTGTCTGCGGATCATGCCAGTTATAAACGACATTCTTAGCCTTAATATTATCGCGCAGAAGGTGCACCTTTCGGATATATTCCTCCATCGTCACCTGCTGCTCCCACTGGAACGGGCTGTGCGGCTTTGGAACGAAGCAGGAGGTGGAAACTGTTATGCGCACTCCCCTGTTTTTATTCTTTGCGTACAGCCGCCATGTGTGCAGCACCTGATTTGCAAGCTCAGCTATGCCGAGGATATCCTCATCGGTCTCGGTCGGCAAGCCAAGCATGAAGTAGAGCTTAATCGTATTCCAGCCGCCCTCGAACGCAAGGCGGCATGTGTGCAGCAGATCTTCCTCGGTGACGTTTTTGTTTATCGCATCGCGCAGGCGCTGGCTTCCGGCCTCTGGTGCGAACGTCAGGCCGCTTTTGCGCGTTTTCTGTATGCGGTGCATAATGTCCATGGAGAAGTTGTCAGCTCGCAGCGACGGCAGCGAAAGGCCAATGCTGCGCGGCTCGCAGTAGCCGAGAAGATCGTCGCACAGCTCAGACAGGCAGCGATAGTCGCTGGAGCTGAGCGAGAGCAGCGTTATATCCTGACAGCCGGTATTTTTGAGAAGCGCCTTCCCCTGTTCTGCCAAAAGCTCTGGCGATTTTGCTCTTATAGGTCTGTAAACATGTCCGGCCTGGCAGAAGCGGCAGCCGCGAACGCAGCCGCGGAACAGCTCGAGGTTCACTCTGTCGTGAACGACCTCGGTTGACGGCACTATCGGCGAAAGCGGAAAATGAACCGAGTTCATATCCGCAATTATGCGCTTTGTGACCTTTTCGGGCGCTCCGGGATGCACATCAAAATGATTTATCGTGAAGTCATCGTTATAAATGGGCTTATAAAACGACGGGACATACACGCCGCCGATCTGAGACGCTTTCTCCAAAAATGCTTGCTTAGGCCAGCCCTCGGCCTTTGCCGTGCGCAGGAGCGCGAGCAGCTCGTTATTCATCTCCTCGCCCTCGCCGAGCAGAAAGATGTCTATAAAATCGGCCATCGGCTCGGGATTGAGCGCCGCCGTTCCGCCTGCTATGACAAGCGGCAACAGATCCTCCCTGTCAGCGCTGTGGATCGGTATACCGGCCATATCCATCATGTCGAGCACAGTCGAATACGCCATCTCATAGCCTATTGAAAAAGCCAGCACATCATGCTCGGATATAGGGTCTCCGCTTTCAAGCGCGTACAGGGCAACGCCGTTTTGCTTCATCTGCTCGTACATATCGCCCCACGGGGCATAAACGCGCTCGCACCAGACATACGGCAGCTCGTTCATCGTCGAATAAAGAATGCCCATGCCGAGGTTTGACATGCCTATCTCATATGTATCGGGAAAGCAGAACGCCAGCCGCAGCTCGACCTCGTCCTTGTTTTTTGTTATCTGATTATACTCGCCGCCGGTGTATCTTGCAGGCTTCTGCACCTTCGGCAGTATGCGTTCAAGTCGTTTATCCATATGCATCTCCACTGTAATATATCTGTTTGATTTTACATCAAGCGCATGCTTTTTACAATAGCAATTTGCTCAATTAAAATCCAAAATGCCGCAGCGAGAAGCGCAATTCTCAGCTGAGTGCCGGAAGCATAAACTCCGGCAGCGGCAAGTAAAAACGCGGTCATAAGGCTTATGCCGTGCATTGCGCTTTCGGCTTTTTCGGCACACATGAAGCAGTGGAGCAATATATTCAGCGCTCTTCCTCCGTCAAGCGGCAAGGCAGGAAGCATATTATATATCGTAAGCGCAAAGCTTATCCCGGCCGTACGCAGAAAAAAATCATTTGCGCTGTCATTGCCGAGCTTTGAGCAGGCAAAAGCAAGCGCAAGCCCTGCAACCGGACCTGCAAGGAGAATGAACATCTCCCCTCCTGTCGAATATGTGCCGGCTCCGGTCATGCACAAGCCCGATGAATCAAAGCTCAGCCTCTTCACTTTGCCTCCGCACAGTTTGATTGCTGCCGCATGACCAAGCTCGTGGACGGCAGCGGAAAGCAAAACGGCGCCGAGACTCGATATGCCGCCGAAAAAATAGATGAGCGAGAGAACGAGTACTGCACCCGGACTGAGAGCAATGCCGCGATTCATATATAAAACTCGGGATTTAAATACACCCCGTTGTGTTCAAGCTCAAAATGGAGGTGCGGCCCGGTCGCCGCTCCTGTAGACCCGACGAGCGCTATGGTGTCGCCTTTTTTGACAGCGCCGCAGTTCATGCACAGCTTGCTGCAATGGGCATACAGCGTCCGGTAGCCGTCGGGATGATCGATCATGACATACTTGCCAAACGAATCCGAGTCGCCCTGCGCAACGATGCTTCCGTCGGCAAAGGCCGTTATCGGGGTGCCGGTGTTAGCGGCAAGATCAGTGCCGTAATGGTATTTCACCTCATTTTTTATCGGGTGCATGCGATAGCCAAAGCCGGATGAGGTCACTCCGGCAACCGGGCTTGAGTATTCAAACGGCAGCTCCGGCCGCTCATAGCTGACAGTCTCGGGCACGGCATAGGCGGAATAAGCCGATTGCGCCTCCATAAAAACTGCGACCGCAGGATGAATCGTCGGTTCTGGTGTGGGATGGGCTGTTGCCTCAGGCGTCGGAGATGGTGTCGGGGGCGGAGCCTGGCTCGCCGTCGGTTCTGCCGAGACAACCGCCGAAACGGGTTCGGCCTGAAAATTTTTCTCAAAGCGTTCGAGAAATGTTTCTAAAACGTCTCCGTCCGCAAGGCTTTTTCCCAGCTCTATCACCGTTTCTGTCTGCTCCTGCTCCATGTTTATCGCCCTGCTTATGCCGTCGGACACACGGTCGGCCAGCGCCGGGGATGTAAAGCGCAGCGCCGTAAGGGCAAGAAATATGGCTGCACATATGTAAAACTGCGTTCTGTTCATGCTTGTCACCTCGGATAAGCATATGCAGGTAAATTGCGATAAATTATTCTTGACAAGTTCACTCCGACTTATTATAATATAAAAGCTGTTTCGGGGTGTAGCGCAGTTGGTAGCGCGCTTGGTTCGGGACCAAGAGGCCGGGAGTTCAAGTCTCCCCACTCCGACCAAAAATCGACAAGTTTCTTTTGAAACTTGTCGATTTTTAATTTTATTCAGTTGTTTCTTCGCTAATCTGGTCTTCGAACAGGACTCTCATGTAGTCCCTGCGGCCATACAGAATACGGTCAATGTAGATGTCGTTCCCATTCGCCCGGTAGAAAACCATATAGTTTCCGCTGACAAGGAAGCGATAATTGCTGTCTACATCTGCAACGGAGGAAAGCGGTGTGCCGATCAGTGCGTGGTCACGGAGCATACGAATTGCTTTCGTGATTTTGCTTACCGTGGCGATTGCCGCCTGCGAATTTTCCAGATCCTCTGCGATATAGTCTTTTATGTCCGAAAGGTCATTTTGCGCTTCGTAGGACAGGTGCAGATTATTCATGGGTAATTCCGAGGCGTTCCTCCACGGCCTCCAAAGTCAGCCAGCCTTTCTCCTCGCCGGACTTACGACCTTTGGCAAGCTCGTTCATCAGGCGCAGGGTGGCCTGTGTTTTTTCGTAATCGTGCATATCCACGATGGCATACCGCCCCCGCCCGTTCTTTGTCAAAAAAACAGGAGCGCCCACAGCTACATCATGCAGTACCTCGCTGTAGTTCCGCAAATCAGAAATGGGTTTGATATTTGGCATATTGATCAGCTCCTTTCGCTTATAGTATATCCCATTCTGCTGTAAAATTCAACAGCAAATTTGCAGCATACATATATCTGCATTTTCCGAGCTCCTATAATTACACTCGGGTCAACAATCAGTCCATTTGATGGAATGGGCTGATTGTTTATTCAGACATATAACAAGACCGTCGATCAGATGATCGGCGGTCTTATTATTTTGGTGTTATTGGTATTGATTTCAGTCGATATAGCGGCCGGGGGCGCTCAGCCATTTGTCAACATAGTCGAAGATAGTATCCATGGCGTTGCCGTACTTTTCTTCGCCGCCGCGCATGGTCTTGTAGATATGCGTTGCGCCCTCGACAAAGGCAAGGTGCTTATCGGAGCTTGCAGAGTGCTCATATATCGTTTCGGACGCGATATACTCCCAGCCTGCCGTCATGCCCATGACGAGCGTGGGAACTTTTATGGACTCAACGTTTCCGACAGGCGTGCTGTATGTGCTGCTCCAGTCAACGCCCCAGAGGCTGTCCTCGTTATAGCCGTAATCGGGCAGCGTACGGATTGCAAACTCGGACAGATAGTTTCTGACGCTTGTAAGAAGAACGCCCTCGCTGTAGGTTCTCGTAAAAGAGGTTTTGTTCTCGGGGCCGCGCATCGTGTGTACGATCTCCGTTGTAGTTACGCCGCCGCGATGAACGAGCGTGCAGGGCTTTCTTGTGTACGACAAAAGGCGGATATCCTGGGCATAAAGCTTATTGTTCATAAAGCCCTGTGCCGCGCCGATAACGTTCAGCGGCTCATCATCAATGTAAAACGACTCGCCGTTTTCAATCTTTTGCAGTCTGCTGAGCGCATTGTCTATAATTCTGTTGTTGCGCTCACCCTGTGCTTTCTGGAATTTCTTTATAAATTCGTCGCTGAATGTCGAGCCGTCGGGATCAAAACCGTTTGCCGGGTTAAAAAGATCAAGCTCGGGGTCGAGCGGACTAAGGCCGTTTTCATCCGTGACGGCAGGATCGACGCTTAAAAGCGACATAACTGCGTTGCCCCAGTTTGAGTCGATCAGCATAAGGCCGTCGGCAGCCGGCAGACCGTCAAGCTCATCCGAGCACTTATGGATCTTCTCATCGCCCTGGCACGATGCGGCGCCGTTTTCGGCGATCTTCTGGTATGCCGACAGAAGCGTACCGCCGCCGCTGTGACCCCAGAGGACAATATTCTTAACGCTTTCGCAGCCGCGCAAAAATTCAACGGCCTTTTTCGCCTCGGCTATTTTCTTATCGAGGTTTTCTCTTATGTCGGTGACATCGGCGCAGAGCACGCGGTAACCGTATCTCGCCATGAGGTACATATCTTTTGTAAGATAATCCGTTCCGGGATGCATGACGAGTATGGCGATCAAGCTTTTTTCATTCTCGGTAACCGGCTCATAGAACATTGCGTTCAGGTTTCGTGCGAGCGGCACAAAGGTGTATTTAATTCCGTTCGTTCTAAGCGAATCGGCAAATGAATTTGACATACTTTCCTCCTTGGTTACAGTTTCAAAACAGGGCTTGTTTTTATAACAAGCCCTTTAAACATTTTAACTCAGTGGTTATCGACCGCGGTGAGCTTCTTCCAGTAGAGTGCAAGCAGGCACAGGCACAGTACACAGGGAGCTACGCACCAGAGGAACATGGAGCTGTAGCCGATCTTGGTCACGAGGAAGCCTGCGATAGCGGGTCCGATCATAAAGCCGACGTCATACGCCAGCGAGAACGTGCCGGCAGCAACGCCGCGGCGCTCCGGCTCTACCTGCTGAACGGTAAGCGCGGAAATGATATTGCCGACAACAGTGTATGCACCGTTTACGGGGATGGATGCCAAAGTGAGGAGAAGCAGCGTATCGGATTTTGCGAAGAACACAAGGCCGAGTGCATAGATGATTATGCACGGCAGGAGAACCTTGCGCATTGAGAACTTATCAGCGAGCATTGAGCCGACGATGCCGATAACGATAGTCGCAATGGACGAAACCGCGAGGATAATGCTGATCTCGTCATCGGACATGCCGCGGCTTGCGCAGTAAGAAGTCGTGAAAATATCGATCGTAGTGAAGGTGACCGAGAGGCAGAGCATTATAAGAAGCGGCGTTATGCACTCTGGCGCGATCATATTACGGACAGAGAATTTTAACTTCTGCGGAGTGAACTCCTTGACCTTGAGGGTAAGGGACAGACCGGCCATGATAAGAAGGCCGAGGGCGATCCAACGGTAGCCGCCGAAGTAGCCGAAGTATTTAACAAGGAAGCTGAAGAAAAGAATGGGGCCTAAGGTCGAACCGACATAGGAACGGGTCGTGAACACGCCGATAGCGGTGTTGTAGCGCTCGTGCGGAACGGCGTCTGCAAGGATCATCATGCTCGCAGGTCCCTGGAATGCGTATGTAAGGCCCTCAAGAATACGGCCTACGGCATATACATAAACGTTGGGTATAGAATAGCAGAAGAACGCGCCTGCATCAAGAAGCATTGAGAATGCAAGCATTCTGTTCGGACGAACGACTGTGCTCGCAGGACCGGAGAAAATTCTGCCCAGAACGGCAAGCAGGCCGAAGATAGTGCTCAGCGAGCCAATCAGCGCCGCCGATATGCCAACGGATTCAAGTGCTACGGAAATACCCTTGTCCGAGACCATGAAGGTTCTCGTCATCATCATTATGAAATACAGTAAGACGAAATTCTTACTGAAAATCGAAGTTTTTTTCTGTGCTTCCACCTTTACAATCCTCCATAATTTCATTTATTTGAGTGGGGTGTATAGAAAATGTTCCGAAAAATTGATACTAAGCCGCTTTGTGAGAGCGAGCGTAAATAACGGTCAGTACCGCCGCTGTCGCAATGGGGATAAGTATGAGCAAATACATCGTGCGGTAGCCGAACGCGGTAGCAAGCTGACCGGCTATAAGAGGCCCGAAAAACGAGCCGAGATTCAGTCCGCCGCTGAAAGTGTTGCCTGCGACGGAGCTTAGCTCCTTAGGCGAATTTCTTACAAGCAGGGTTTGCAGCGCGCTTGCAATAACGGCAAAGCCGATAAACTGGAAGCATGCCGCTACGATGCACATGGCAAACGACTGCGCAACAGAAAACAGGACCGGGCCGACAGCAAACAGCAAAAACGAGCAAAGCAGCATTTTGGCCGAATCGATTTTATCCGTCAGTCGGGATATCTGCGGCGCAATGAATATCGCTCCGAGATTGCCGATAGACATCATAAGTCCGATATTCGTTGCTCCGAAAACCGTTTTCGCGTACACCGTGTTGAACGGACCCATGCCCATTTGAGCTATGCCGAGGCACACGGTTATCAAAAACGGCAGCAAGCCGCCCTTTACTATGATGTTCTGCGGCTTGAGTCTGAACGGTGCCGGCTTAAACTGAGTTTCCTTGAGCTTCATGCACGATATTATCACAATGCCGTACAGCAGCATAAGCCCCGAGCATACAAGGAAGTTTTCCATGTATCCGAGAAGGATGCACAGACCGTTTAAGCCGAGCAGCGGCCCTACGACCTTTGCTATGCTGTTGCGCATCTGATAAACGCCCATGGCTGAGCCGATGTTATCCTCACTGACGCAATCGCGAAGAATCATCATCATGGCCGGAGCCTGAAAGCCTGTCACGAAGCCGTCTATTACATACGCTGCGACATAGAGCCCCATCACGCCTCTTGACATGAGAAAATACGACGCGGCATAACCGAAGCACGTTATTCCCCACAGCAGGTGCGGAGCTATCGAAACGCTTGCCGGGCCTGCTATCACCATCATGAGAAACGACACTATGCCGACTATGCTGGTGATAACGCCGATCATGGATGCGCTGACACCCGATGCGTCGGCTGCGACCGAAAACGAGCCGTTTGACATGAACTGCGTGACGTTAACGGCCGTTGCGATCACGAAAAACATAAGAAATCGCCTGTTGAATATTTTTTTGTTTGTAGACATTTCTGGCACTTAACTCCGTTTCATGGAAGGAGTATCCTGCCTTCGCTGCCGCACAGTCGGATAAGCTCCGAAAGTTTCGCTTTAAAGCCCGACTTCATGAGATTTGCCGGCGTATCCTCCCCGGCGTGATCCACAACAGTCTTGAGCGACGCGGCTTTAAGCTCCTTTGAAAAATTGACCTTGCTTATTCCCATCGTGCATGCCGCGGCAATCTGCTCCTGAGACAGTCCAAGCGTTCCGTGCAAAACGAGCGGATGCGATCCGAGCGCTTGTCTTACCTTCGCAAGCAGCTCAAGGTCAATGTACGGCGTGTTGTCCGGCGCGTTTCTGCGAATGCCTACGGCCGTGCAGTCCGCTCCGGTTTCGGCAACGAAGCGTTCGAGTCTCTCTCCGTCAAACTCATCACCGATGTTAATAGCCGCTTCGACGCTTACGCCCTGAGCGTGAGCAATGTCTGCGATACGGCGAGTCTGACTTATGTTCTCCTCAAAGTCGAGCTGCGCGCGATGCGACATTATCGATGTCGCTCCGCATGTTATTGCGCTGATCGCGCCTGCAAACGACTTATCGTCGTCTATATTCAGCGCAACCGGAACGCTTGCATGCCTGCACATCGCCGTTATCCACGCGCAAAACTCACGCGGCTGCGACGTCAGATTCTGCTGCAAAACATCAAGTATCAGCGGCGCATGCAGCTCGCTGGCCGCTTCAAGTGCAGCGCAGACCTCGATTGAAGAGCCTACATTTGCCGCGGCAACCGCGTATCCATCTTTGCAGGCGCGCGCAGTTATGCTTGCAACCGTACCGAGCACGATCTCCCTCCTAACTTTTAATAATTTCTGCGGACGCGAATATAACCTTTTACAAAAGTGCTTTCGCAGCATCTACCGGTCTGACGCTCCGAAGCTTGCGGCTCAACGCCGCTTTTGATTTTGTCAAATGATCCATTCGCTAACGCAAATGAGCCGTTTAGCTCTCGTTGCACCTATGATATACTTACTTTCGTCAAAATGCAAGAAGAAAATGAGCTAATCAGACATTTTTAAGTTTTTTATCGCCAAAACGCAAAAAGCGCCCCACTTCTGTCAGGCGAAGTGGGGCGCAAAAATATACATTAGACTATTAAATTGATATGATTTTAAGACCACCGGCTTCAAGCTGCTGCTTCTTTGCGGCTTCGATCTCAATATCGGTAATGAACACATCCAGCTTCTCAACCGGCATTACACTAAAGGTTTCTCTTTTTCTCATTTTAGATTTATCCGACATGAACACTTTTTTTGCGTTCATACGTGAAATTGCAGATATCAGGGCATATTCCCTATCGGTTCTGCACTGGAGAACATAGTTATCGTTAATGGACGTTGAAAAGAAAATCTTGTCCGGAGATATTCTCGACAGGTTTTCTATCGTCATGCTGCCGTTTATAACGCCGTATCTCACGGCGACCTCGCCTTCAAGCACAAAAAGATGCGAAACGTTCTCGTTTTCGGTAAAAAGCGTTTCAATATTGGTTGTAAATACGGTGACGTTTTTCGCCGTTATCGCCTTATACACCTCAAAGCAGGTAGTTCCGCCGAGCAGCAGAATAACATCGTTATCCTCAACAAACTCGGCAGCCTTGCGGCCTATCTGCTGCTTTTCCTGCTGATTCATATGCTTTCTGGTTCTATAAGTAGGATCCTCGGGGCTGAGCTTTATAACGGTTCCTCCCCTCACCTTCTCGGTCATCTGCTTATCTTCCATCTCAATAAGATCGCGCTTTATGGTCGAGATCGAAACATTGAAATGCTGCGCCAATTCGTTTACCGACGCATAGTTATGAGTCATAAGATACGAATATATCTCCGATATACGCTGATTCTTTTTTTCAGACATTTTGTCCTCCGAATATTATTTTGCACTAAGCAGCTCTGTTCTGCTCTGTTATTATATCCGAAGTGGTCGAGTTTTTCAAGTTTTTGATCATATTTTATTCTGATAAGCATTATCATGCGCGTTTTAGACAAAAACGCGCTCTGTTTTTTGTCCTATTTATCGAATATTGAGCTTTTTGGCTCATTTTTGTTTACAGAAGCTCAAAATCGAGCTATCATAAAGATAAATATTTGATGATAGGGGTAGTGCGATATGGATCCCGTTAAAGAGGTAAGTATTAAGTCAATGAGCCGTAACATGCACAAAAGCCGTGTGTTCGGATACGCCTATATTGTTCTGCTTGCAGCGGAGCTGTGCATCAAGATGTGCCTTTATATGCAGCAGACCAATATAACGCTTTATATTCTTGACGGAGGCGGCACCACTGTTATAGTCGGTGCGGTGACTGCTGCACAGCTTATATCATCGCTCATATTCAGGCCGATAGCAGGAACGATATCCGACCGGAGCAGGCTTATTCCGATGCTGTTCGGAGCGATCGGATACATGGCGGTAACGTCTATATGGCTCATGGGAGTACCTGTTGCATACGCGCCGCTTGTTGCAGCGATGCAGGGCATGTGCTTTAGCTTCACGAGCACCGGCGTATATTCCCTCGCGGCCGACGTTGTCCCGGAAGAGCATGTTACTCACTGCTACACATATCTGAACCTGGTCGAGACCGCCGCGGCCGCTGTATCGGCTGCCTTGGCAATACATCTGCGCAATATAAGCGGCAACGGGCTGGTGTTCCGCGTTGTTTTCGGCATTTCCCTTGCCGTTGTCGGCTGCATGATGCTTCTTTCGCTCACAAGCTGGAAGAAAAACGGCGGACACTACTATCATCCCAGCCGACTGTTCAGCGATTACCGAAAAGCTAAGCGCGCAGAAAAGGCTCGTGGGGTGAAAAGCGAGGGCTTCTTTGCCAAGGTCGTTGACAAAAACGCCTTTCGTCCTGCCGCATTTTACATGATGATAATGTTTGCCGGTCAGGCAGTCATAGGCTATCTTGTCGCTTACGGCAAGGCAGAGAACATCCCCAACCCCGGCGTTTTCTTCACCGTGCAGGCAGTTACGGTTTATATCGCAAGCCTCTTTGTCGGCCATATCGACGAGCGCTTCGGCTCCAAGGCCGTCCTGCTTCCGGGCTTTGCATTCTATTTTCTCGCAATGGCAACGGCACTGTTTCCGCTGAGCTATACGACCATATTTATAAGCGGTATATTCTTCGGACTCGGCGTTGCGCTCGTACAGCCTGAGCTGTCGTCTCTGGCTGTCAGAATGGCAGGAGCCGAGCACCGCGGCAAGGCCAACTCTACCGTCGGAGTGATGATGGATATCGGCGGCGCTTCGGCCGGACTTATTTTCGGCTTTATGATAGACACCTCCGGCTACAGAAGCATATACGCCTTCGCGGCGCTGATAATTGTGCTTATCGCAGTTGTCTACATTATTATGAATAAGAAAAAGCAGATACTTTAAGGAGGATAGGCTTTGGAAACATACAGACTGCCGGACGAAAGCGGCGTTTTTGAGATCTATATGGGTTCGCTGTCGTGCATGCGGCACAGAGGGCAGGAGTTTTACGAGCTTCAGCAGCAGGGGCGGCTTGCCTTTTTGATAATGGACGAGGTCGATTTTGTGACCGGCGCTTATATTGACACGATAAAGAAGGCATCTCGCGAGATATTCCTCAAGCGCAATCCGCGAGCATTGCGCATCTCGGCCGGATGCCAGGGTACATTGCTGTCAACCGATTACGATATGCTGGCCGATGAGCTTGCTCAGGAGCTTGGTATCGAGGTCATGGTGGACAAGAACTGCCATCTAGCAGGCTTTAACGGATACAATAAGGGAACCGGCTGGAGCCATGACCGACTTGACAGCGACAGGCCGGCAGGTCGGGGGCGCTCGCATGGCAACCGCGAGCACGACGGCGGAGGCCGAAGAGACAGCCGCCGCGAAGGTCGCCCCGATTTCGGCAGACGAGAGAGGAGATAATGAAATACCTTTTTGAATACATACCGCCCGTGCGCTCCGATGTGCTCGGATTTTACGATGTGATTCTGCGCTCAAAGGCATACGGTCTGGTAAACGATTCGTGGCCGTATCACTTCGGCGCTGAATTTGGCGGACTGCATTCCGGCAGGAGCTATAACTCATGTGTTTCGGATCTGCGCGAAAATGATGTCATTTCCGGCGCAGAGGAAACTCTTCTGCGCTGCGCCCGTGATATTGCCGTCAGCCGCCCCGAGTACATTCTCGTCGGCGAAGGCCCGGCAGCGTCGATGATAGGCACCGATCTTGAGGATATCTGCAAAAAGATAGGCTCCGAAACAAGTATAAAAGCAGTGCCGGTCAATGTAAACGGCCAAAAAAGCTACGATGTCGGCGTTTCGGAAACGCTTAAAACGTTCGCCAGGCTCGAAGCTGTGCAGGGTGAGAAGCAGCCGGGCTGCATCAATATCCTCGGCGGCTCTCAATTTGACATAGGCATTGAGAACATTCAGGCCATAAGGAACTGGTGCGCCGACGCAGGCTTTACGGTTCTGAACAAAGATCCTGATAACTGCTTCCGCGACGCTGCGAAAGCTGAGCTAAACCTTGTTATAACGCAGTCCGGCCTTGCTGCCGCAAGGCTTCTTAACGAGCGCTTCGGCACGCCTTACTTTGCCGGTCTCCCCTTCGGCAGCGCCGTTTCAAAAATACTGCTCGATCGCATTACTACATGTAAAGACCGCAGCATATCCCCCACTGACGGAAAAAGCGCGCTTATATTTGCCGAGCCTTTCATCGGCAGCGCCATAAGAGACACGCTGTGCATCGAATACGGCTTTGGGCATGCAGCTCTGGCCGGTTTTCAGTCTATGGGCAGCAGCACTGAGCTGCGCCGCGAAAAAGACGTTTTTGAGCTTTTTGAGAGCAGAAGCTATGACTATATCATAGGCGATCCTGCCTTCAAAGCCTGTTGGAACGGAAAAGGTAAATGGATCGACTTACCGTACAAGGCTTTTTATGTGCCGACGGCCGCAATGCCGGGGCTTGTCGGAAGCAGGCTCAACAAATGGCTTGAAAGGAGCTTATAAATGAGACAGATAGCGATATACGGCAAGGGCGGCATAGGGAAATCCACGACAACGCAGAATGTTGCGGCGGCGCTCGCCGAAAAAGGGCGGCATCTTATGCTCGTAGGCTGCGATCCGAAAGCCGATTCCGCACGCCTGCTGCTGCACGGCATGGCCGGTGCTACCGTTCTTGATGAATTGCGCCGCTGCGACGGCGATATCGAGAGCCTGAACATAAAAAATGTTATCTTTGACGGACTGCACGGCATTCGTGCGGTCGAATCCGGAGGCCCCGAGCCGGGCATCGGATGCGCCGGACGCGGGATTGTCACCGCTATAAACGCGCTTGAAAAACACGGTGCGTACACTTCGGATCTTGACTATGTTCTTTATGATGTTCTCGGCGACGTTGTATGCGGCGGCTTTGCCATGCCGATACGCGAAGGCAAGGCCGAGGAGATCTACATCGTTTGCTCCGGCGAAATGATGAGCCTTTATGCGGCAAATAACATCTGCAAGGGTATTAAGCGCTACGCCGCCTCCGGCAAAACAAAGCTCGGCGGCTTAATCTGCAATTCACGGATGGTGGATAAAGAGGAAGAGCTTGTTTCGCAGTTTGCTCGGATGCTCGGCACGCAGATGCTGTACTTTCTGCCCAGAGACAAGATCGTCGGCACCGCAGAGCGTGCAAAAATGACCGTTATTGAATATGCGCCCGACTGCGTACAGTCCGGACATTATAGAGCTTTAGCCGAAAAAATCGAGAAAAACTCTTGCTTTTCCGTTCCGACTCCGATATCTAATGACGAGCTTGAATGCCTCTTAGCCGGCTTTATTTGATAAATTGAGCTATTTAGCTCAATTTTATGTTGCAAAATGAATCGAGTAGTGATAGAATATGACCGTATTCAGTCATTAGATGCATTTTGGCTCAAGATTTTTGAGCTAATTTATATCACTACAACATTCAAACGGAGGTAATCTAATGCTTTACACAATGAAAGAACTGCTCGACAGAGCAAGCGCCGAAAACTACGCCATCGCCGCGCCGAACGTCGGCAACTCTGTTGACGTTGACGCTGCCATCGCAGCAGCCGAAGCGCTCAACGCGCCCCTGATTCTCGACGTTCGCTTCGAGAACATGGGGCCTGCAAACAAGCGCAAGGCCTGCCCCAAGGATCTCGGTCAGTGGCTCAGAATCCGCTGCGAGCACGCAAAGGTCCCCATCGCGATCAATGAAGACCACGGCCCCTGCTTCAAGGCAGCGGTTCATAACATTCAGGCCGGTGTAACATCCGTAATGGCTGACCGCTCTTCCCTGCCCTTTGAGGAAAACGTTGCCGAGACTCGCAAGGTCTGCGAGCTTGCACACGAGGCCGACATCAGCTGCGAGGGCGAGCTTGGCCACGTCGGCATGGCAAACACTCTCACCGGCGACGGCAGCAGCTTAAACGGCGACAGCTTCTACACCAACGTTGACGAGGCCGTTGAATTTGTAAAGCGCACAGGCGTTGACTGCCTTGCCATCTCGATCGGCACTGCTCACGGCAAGTACCCCGAGGGCTATGTTCCCAAGCTTGACCTTGACCGCCTTGCAGCTATCAAGAAGGCTCTTGACGAGGCAATGGGCTACAGCTATCCGCTGGTTCTCCATGGCTCCTCGGGCACTCCCAATGAACAGATCAAGAAGGCCTGCTCCATGGGCATCAACAAAGTCAATATAAACACCGACCTCACTATCGCAGCCATGGAAAAGGTACTCGCCTCCGGCGGTAAGGGCAACATCTGGGAGCTTGCTACCGCCGGCTTCAAAGAGAAGCTCATGGAAATGATACCTGTTTACGGCAGCGAAAACAAGGCTTGGTAAGTTAAGAGGTGCGAAACTATGCTTAATGATTTTGATTTTTGCTCATATACCCATTTCGTATTCGGCCGCGACAGCGAGCGCAAGGCCGGCGAAATGATCGCAAAGGACGGCGGTCATACCGTTCTTATTATTCACGGCCCCGGAAAGCACGTCAATGCAAACGGTATGCTCGATAATGTAAAGTCCGATATCGAGGCCAACGGCATGAAGTGGGTCGAATACAGCGATGTTAAGCCCAACCCCGACGTAAAGAACGTTCGCGAGGCAATTGAGCTTTGCAGAAAGTCAGGCGTTGACTACGTTCTGTCCATAGGCGGCGGCTCGGTCATCGACTCCGGCAAGGCAGTATGTGCAGGACTTGCATATGACGGAGACGTATGGGATCTTTTCAGCACCATGAACAAGTGCGATCCCTCCAGAAAGCCCAATCACGCGGTTATTCTCACAAGCCCTGCCTCCGGCTCCGAGTCCGGCTTCGGCACAATGATGGGCAACGAAGAGACAAAGCAGAAAAAAGGTATGCGCGGCGGCGGAAACTTCATGCGCGTGAACATCTGCTTCATGAACCCCGAGCTTACCATGAGCCTGCCCATAAAGCAGACCCTGTGCGGCGTTGTCGATATGTATTCCCACATCGTTGAGCGTTATTTCTCCAACGTCTCCACTTATGGTATAATCGATTACATGAGCGAAGGTGCAATGAAGGCAATAAAGCACTTCGGCTATGTTCTGCTCAACGATCCTTCAAACTACGAGGCCAGAGCCGAGATCATGTATGCAGGTTCGGTCGCTCACAACGACACTCTGGGCGTCGGCCGCGGCAAGGACATGGGCTCGCACGATATCGGCCACGAGATAAGCGCAATGTACGACACCGTTCACGGAATCACCATCTCCGTCGTCATGCCCTCGTGGATGCGTCATGTATACAAAACCGACGTTAACCGCTTTGCGCGCTACGCCGAAGAGGTATTCGGCATTCCCCACTCCGACGACGCGGAAAAGACTGCTCTTGCCGGCATAGACGCAACCGAGAAGTGGTTCAAGGACATGCTCATGCCCACGAATTTTAAGGACGCCGGTATCCCGACCGACAGCATTGAGCTTCTTGCAAAGAAGGCCTCCATGCAGCGCGGCGGTCATCCTCTCGGCGGTTTCCAGCCGCTTTATTACGATGATATCCTTGCCATACTCAAGGCAGCGGCACAGATAGATTGATATCTTTATACGGAGTGACAGCTATGGAGTATATTATTTCCCACGATTTTGGCACAAGCAGCGTAAAATCCTCACTGTTTTCGACATTCGGAACGCTTATAAAATCCGTGTCCACACCGCTTAAAACGATGTCCGACAAACCGGGTTATGCAGTTCAGGACGCTCGTGACTGGTGGCGCATTTTCTGCGCCAACAACAAGGCTCTCCTATCCAAAGCGCCGCGCGGCCATGTTTTATGCGTCTCCTTCAGCACCGCATTTCCAAGCTGTCTTCTTGTCGATAAGGATGTCCAGCCTCTGTATCCCGTCATGATATGGCAGGATACCAGAGCGTTGGAGCAGGCCGAAAGAATTAGCGAGGCTCTCCCATCAAAATACACGGCACGCTCTCCCGGCGGCAAAATGTCGCCGGACAGAGCACTCGTGAAGCTGCTTTGGATGAAGGAAAATGAGCCTGAGCTCTATGACAGCGCACACAAAATGCTGCCGAGCGCCTCGAGCTACGTTATCATGAAAATGACAGGGCGCGCGGTATGCGACTATGCCGCTTCATACGGAACGGCCATGATCGAGCGCGGAAAGCAGGATTGGTGCGACGAGATTCTCGGCATTTCCGGAGTTTCACGCGAGCTTCTGCCCGAGCTTTGCGAGCGCACGGATATAGTAGGCTGCGTTAATGAGCGTATCTCCGAGGAATGCGGACTGCCGGCCGGAACAAGGATTGTCTGCGGCACCGTGGACTCTGACTGCACCTCCATAGGCGGCGGCCTTATTAATCCGGGCGATGCGTTTTTCCTCGGCGGAACATCCGCCGAAATCGACGCGCTTGCTCCCGACGGTCGCAAGATCGGACGTCCGACCTCTTCCTCCGGCTCATCGCTGAGCTGGATGCGCAATAACATCGGCATTCTCGAAAAAATAACCGAGACCGAAAACGACTACGGCGACTATTCCCTTATAAACAAGCGCGTGGCCGAAGCGCCTGTTGGCAGCGGCGGAGTTATATTCATTCCGTACCTTGCAGGTGAGCGCGGACTGCGAAACGATCCCCTTGCACGCGGCTCGTTCACCGGCATTTCCCTTTCGACCTCCAGAGAGTGCCTCATGCGCGCAGTAGTTGAGGGTATCGGCTTCAACTTAAATCTTCTGCTTGAAAACATCCGCGCACAGGGCATCGAGGTCACCGAGCTGCCCATAGTCGGTGGCCTTGGCAAAGGCGCCGAGATAAGGCAGATATTCGCCGACATTATGAACGTTACGCTCATAACCTATCAGCACATGGACGAGGCCGCGGTAGCCGGAGCTGCCGTTATAGGCGGCATGGGACTTGGCATATATTCCGATATCAGCGCGATCAAAAAATTTATGCGCTTTGCGGACAAGACCGTTCCCAACGAAGAAAACCACAAAAAATATCTTGAGATCATGCCTGTTTTTGAAAAAACATATCAGGCGCTCAAGACTCTATACAACGAATGACAGGAGGATAATGACATGCAAATGCCGAAGGAACACTTTTTTGGCGCAATAACATCCGAAAAATTTGCAGAAGTCTGCTCGGAACCCTTGCCAGATAAGCTTGGCCCGACAGATGTTCTTGTTAAAATGCTCATTTGCAATATCTGCACGACCGACTACCAGACATGGCTCGGTACAAGAAACAACTACGGCACATATCCGTTTGCCGCCGGTCACGAATGGACCGGTGAGGTCGTTATGGTCGGCGAGAAGGTTCAGTTTCTCAAGGTCGGCGACCGCGTCGGCGAGTGCCGCAACGGCTGCGGCGAGTGCATCAACTGCCGTCAGGGGCACACCGAGGAGTGCCTTGCTGTAAGAGGTCCGCGCCCCAAGATCAACGGATTTTTCGGTTCACGCTCGTTCAGCAACTATAAGATATGCAAGGAAAACTGCCTTATAAAGGTCTCCTCCGAGGTTGAGCCTCAGTTTACAGCCTTCCTCGAGCCGCTCAGCTCCGCGGTCGCAGGCTGTAACAAGCTGCGCCTCGTTCCCGGCGACACCGCCGTTGTCATCGGAGCCGGCTCTATGGGCATGCTTTGGGCAATGACCCTCCACGCATGGGGCTGCCGCGTTATCATCACAGAGCTGAGCGAGAAAAAGCTTGAAAGAGCACGTTCGCTGGGCTATGCCTACGTTGTTGACTCCGGCAAGACCGATCCCGTCGCCGCGGTTATGGAGATAACCGAAGGCGTCGGCGCAGACGCGGTCATTCCCACGGTTCCGGCAGCGTCTATCTACAATCAGTCCTATAAGATGATGAAAAAGCGTAACGGCAAGTTCCTTCTCTATGCCGCAGGCTATCCTGCCCCGACCATGGAGCTTGACCCCAACACCATCCACTACGGACGCACAGAGATCCTCGGCCAGTATGACAACACGGTCACCGACCTTGTGCAGACGGCAAAGCTTATTAACTATAAGCTCGTTGACCCCTCCAAGGCATGGGAAGGCAAGATATATCCTCTTAAGGATATCCAGAACGCCTACATCCACGCCGCTTCCCCAGATATGTACCGCATTTCCGTTGATCTTCAGGATTTCTGATATTGCCAAGTTTCTTCCCTAAACCTCTTTTCTATATGCGCAAAAAGCCATGCAGCACTGCATGGCTTTTTGTAATGATATTTAATTAGGTACCTTGACTTTTTGCTGTTCAAGCTCTATTATTAAGGTACCTAAACAAATTGGAGGACAGATCATATGAATAGTAATACTACAAAATTCTCGGATAAACACTGCGGCGACGATATAAACGCGCGCCTTGCCGCGAACTTCAGAAGCATCGGACACACTCTGCGCAGCATGCGTGAGGGTCGCGGTAGTCAGACGCATATTCTTGTTATGCTCACCAAGAATGACGGGCTTACGCAAAGCGCCCTGACCGAAATGCTCGGCATTCAGCCAGGCTCCGCCAGCGAGGTGCTCGCAAAGCTCGACAGTGCCGGGCTTATAACGCGCAGCGTCAACGCAAGCGATAAGAGAACGAGTGACATTCATCTCACCGACGACGGCCGCAAGAAGGCGGAAGAAGCCGTGATGCAGCGGCATAAGCGTCAGGAGCGCATGTTTAGCTGCCTTTCCGACAGTGAGAAGCAGCAGCTGCTTTCACTTCTGGAAAAGCTCAACTCGGCATGGGATGAAGAATTCCCCGACGAAAGAAAACGCCGCGGCGGACATTTACGCGGTCACGGCAAAGCGCGCAGCGGCGAGGCATCCAGCCGCAGCGACAGCTGACGTTATATATGTGGAAATACATTAGCAGATATCTTAATTTTGCACTTTTGGCCGCAGTGCTGATGTTTACCGAGGTCATTATGAGCCTTTTGCAGCCCGATCTTATGAGTGTTATCGTTGATAAGGGCGTTCTTGGCGTCGATAACGGCGGCGTAACCGATCTCGGTATCGTTTGGCAGACGGGGATCAAAATGATCTGCCTTGTTGCCGGCGGCGGCCTGTGCGGCATTTTAAACAACGTTTTCTTTCACATAACAAGCCAAAACATCGGAAACGACATGCGCAAGGACGCTTTCTCAAGCATAATGCAGTTTACGTTTTCCCAAATGGAGAAGCTCGGCACAGGCTCGATAATAACGCGCATAACAAACGATGTAACTCAGGTGCAGAATTTTATCGCGCAGTTTTTCCGCGGCATGATACGCACGAGCATGCTCACCGTTGGCAGCATATTCTTCATGTTCCGACTGAGCGTAAAGTTCGGTATCATAGTTATATGCATAGTTCCGTTTATCGTTGCAGTGCTGGTTTATTGCCTAAAAAGCGCAAAGCCGAAGTTTTACACTCTTCAGACACAGCTTGACAAGGTCAACTCCATCATGCAGGAGGACATATCCGGCATACGCATCATAAAAGCCTGTGTGCGCGAAAGCTATGAGGCTGTTCGTTTCGGCAAAGCAAACGGCGAGCTTATAAAAACGCAGCTCAGTGTGCTCACGCTGTTTGCATTTATGAATCCGACGGTCAACCTGCTGATAAATCTAATTATCACGCTCATATTCGTCGCAGGCTCGGGAGAGGTCGTGCTCGGCAGCACAAGCCCGGGCAGCATAATGGCTGCCGTTACATACGCCTCTTCCCTGCTCAACGGCATAATGGGGCTTACGATGATATCGCAGAACATCTCGCGCGGCATGGCTTCGTGGCGGCGCCTGTCCGAGATTCTGTACAGCAGCCCGTGGATGAAAAACGGCAGCATTAAAAGTTCCGGCGTTGCAAGCGGCGAGATCGAATTCAGAAACGTATCGTTTTCCTATCCCGACAGCACTTCGCCTGTGCTTAAAGACATCAGCTTCCGCGTTAACTCCGGCGAAACGGTGGCCATTCTCGGTCAGACCGGCTGCGGAAAAAGCTCGCTAATTAACCTTATACCGCGCTTTTATGACGTTACAGGCGGCGAGGTCCTTGTTGATGGAACAGACGTGCGCAAGTACGATCAGGAGACTCTGCGCGGCAAGATAGCCGTTATTGCCCAGGAAAGCGAGCTGTTCGGCATGTCGATAAGGAATAACATCGCTTGGGGGCGCTCAGGCGCAGTGCAGGACGAAATAATTGCTGCCGCAAAGATAGCGCAGGCAGATGACTTCATAAGCTCAATGCCTGACGGCTACGACACCCTTGTTTCCGAAAGAGGAAACAGCCTGTCCGGTGGACAAAAGCAGCGCATATGCATTGCGCGAGCCGTTTTAAAGAAGGCAGAGATCATGATCTTTGACGATTCGACAAGCGCGCTCGACCTCAGAACGGAGTCCGAGCTGTACAAGGCTATAACCGCCGCATTCCCGGGGATCACAAAGCTCATTGTCGCCCAGCGTATAGCATCCGTGCGTCTTGCCGACCGGATAATCGTGCTCTCCGACGGAGGCGTGGAAGGCTGCGGCACACATGATGAGCTGATGCAAAGCAGCACGATTTATCGCGAAATATACGAGTCGCAGCTCGGAGAGGAGGCGTGCAATGGCTGAGAAAGAAAAAAATGTGTCGTATTCCATGGGGCATCACGGCTCCAGATTTTCGGCAGTTGAGCATGCCGAGAACACTTCGGCAACATTAAAGCGCATATCGGGCTACTTCTCAAGCGAGAAAAACCTTGTTTTCTCGCTGCTGCTCGTTGTGGTATTCGGAACCCTGTGCGGCATTCTGGCGCCGAGCCTGCAAAGCACGGCTATCGACATCATTGCCGGAAGCACCGACGGCGTTTTTGCAAAAACAGTGGGCCTAATGTTCGCAGTGTATGTGCTTTACGGCGTAAGTCAGCTCCTGCAGGGCTTTATAAGCGCAAGGCTCAGCCAGCAGATCGTAAAGAACATGCGTGAGCAGCTTTTTGAAAAGATATTGCGGCTGCCGGTTAAATACCTCGATACGCATTCTCACGGCGATGTGATGAGCCGCATGACGAATGATATTGAGAACATATCTTCGACCGTGTCTCAGGCGCTGCCCTCCCTTTTTTCGGGCATACTTACGCTTATCGGCACGGTGTCGATCATGTTTTATTACTGCTGGCAGCTTGCGCTGTTAAGCTGCGGAGTAATGCTTTTAACGATAGGCGCTACAAAATATCTGTCGGTAAGGGTGCGGAAATATTCAAAGCGTCAGCAGGCTCTTCTCGGCATGATAAACGGAACCGTCGAGGAGATGACGCGCGGATACAAGACCATCGTTGCCTACAATCGTCAGGATGAGACGGTTGATAATTTCTGCAAAACGGCGGACAAAATGAGGTCTGCCGGCATACGCACGAATATATACAGCGGCGTAATGTGGCCGGTGATGAACTTTATAAGCAACATCGAGTTTGTAGTCATCGCAGCTTTCGGCGGCTATTTTGCCGTACGCGGGTACATCTCTGTCGGCGTTATATCCGCATTTATAGTGTATGCAAAGCAATTTAGCCGCCCCGTAAACGACATAGCTCAGATCTACGGGCAGATACAGACCGCCATTGCAGGCGCCGAACGTGTTTTCACCGTGCTTGACGAGGAAAACGAAAGCATGGAAGGCGACGAGCTTGCCGAATGCCATGAGGCAAATATCAGCTTTGACTCGGTTAACTTTTCCTATGTTCCGGAGCGGCGCGTCATTAATAATTTCACGCTGAATATTGCTCCGGGCAAAAAGGTAGCCCTTGTCGGCTCAACGGGAAGCGGAAAAACCACCGTTTCAAATCTGCTGATGCGTTTTTACGACACCGACAGCGGCACGATCACAATTAACGGCCAGGACATTTCCGGTGTAAGCCGCAGCAGTCTGCGAAAGCGCGTTTCCATCGTGCTTCAGGACACTTCCCTGTTCACCGACACCGTCAGGAACAATTTGAAATACGCAAATGAAAACGCCTCGGAGGCGGAGATTATGCGCGCACTTGAGATAAGCCACTGCCGTGACTTTATCGAAAAGCTTCCCGACGGGCTGGACACTGTGCTCACGGGAGCCGGCGCTAATCTGAGTCAGGGACAGCGTCAGCTCTTGGCGATAGCGAGAGCCTTTGTTGAGGATTCGGAAATACTCATCCTTGACGAGGCCACGTCAAATGTTGACACGCGCACCGAGAAAGAAATTCAGGACGCCATGCAGCGAGTTATGCGCAGCCGCACAAGCCTTGTCATTGCCCACAGGCTGTCTACCATACGCGATTCCGACCTCATAATCGTCATGGATCACGGAAAAATCGTCGAAAGCGGAAACCACATGTCGCTGCTAAAGCAGAAAGGCAAATACTACGAGCTGTATATGACACAGTACGCAGGCTTTGCGACGTAACTCGATATATAAAGCAAAAAACCTTTGTCAAAAAGACAAAGGTTTTTTTATTGGAGCGGGCAACGAGACTCGAACTCGCTACCTCCACCTTGGCAAGGTGGCGCTCTACCGGATGAGCTATGCCCGCACACGGAACGAGATAAATAATACCACATTTTTCGGATTTGTCAAGTAAAATTTATCTCGTTCGACGAATTTTATTGGTTATCGGTGATATCGCCGAAGCCCTTGCCGAAAACGTTCTTTGCATCGGTGATTATGAAGAACGCGTTTTCGTCAATGCTCTTTATTATCTTGCGGATATCGGCTATCTGCGTGCGCTTTACAACACACAGGAGCACCTGCTTATTCTGATGCGAGTACGCGCCCTCGCCCTCGAGAATGGTCACGCCGCGGTGCAGTCTGTCGGTTATATCGCTCACAAGCTGGTCGCTTTTTTCGCTTATGATATAGCAGACGTTCGAGTTGTCGATGCCGTAGAGAACAAGGTCAACGACCTTGGAAACTACGAACATCGTTATGATCGCGTACATTGCGCCTTCTACCTTATTGAAGATGATCGCAAACGCAACTATTATGACGGCATCAGTCAGCAAAACAAGTGTTCCGAAGTTTATATACGGAAACTTCAGGCGCACAAATTTTGCAATTATATCTGTTCCGCCGGTTGTAGCGCCGGCATAATAGATTATGCCGAGGCCGAGTCCCTTTACCGCGCCGCCGATGATGCAGGCAAGCAGCATATCGTTTGTAGGGCTGTATTTTATAAGCGCAAAAAGGTCAACGAGCACCGATGACAGCAGCATTCCGACAAGGGACGCAATGATGAACTTTGTTCCGAAATGCTTCCACGCGATAATAAACAGCGGTATGTTCAGAACAATGGTCATAACGCCGACGGGCAGATCAGTCAGATAATTAATTATCATCGCTATACCGCTGACTCCGCCGACGATTATGGAGTTCGGATACAGGAAAAACTGAAATCCGGCCGCAAACAGCACGGAGCCGAGAATTATAAGTGCATACTGAGCAAAATACTCGCTTGTCTTTGTTGCTTTCATAATGTCCTCCTCAGTCGATAAGTGACATCTGAGTCTCTCCCCTGTCCTCATCCCTGAGCAATGCTCCGGCGGCAGGCAGGCTTCTAACTCTGTAACGCGAAACATTTTTGATAACGGTGTCCGCCAAGGGAGCAGCCGAGATCAGCTTATGATTTTTCTTCAGATTCATCACCGCAACGCCCTGCGTGGTGCGGCTCGTTTTAAGCTGCAGCAGCGTTGTGTTGAACACAAGCGCGCGGCCGTCGGACGAGAACACGGCCATGTCTATCTCCTCGCCTATCATATACACCGCCGCAAGCGGACTTTTATCACAATAGGCGTTTATGAGCTTTTTACGGTTTGTTTTCGTCTCGTAGCTTGCAAGGTCAAGGCGCGCAGCCTTGCCGTTTTCAAAGAACAGCAGCAGATTCTTGCGGTAGTTGCCCGGGCAGATGACCTCGAGTACCTTCTCGCCCTCGTCCATGCTGAGCTTTGTCGGCAGGTATGTACCGAGTGCCGACGCCTTGGTGTCGTCAAAATCGGACAGGCGTGTTTTATATACCTGTTGCTTATCGGTGAATATAAGCATTTCCGTGCGATTTGTCGCCTCAAAGCTCATGCGCAGCGCATCGCCGTCTTTGAACTTCTGCTCGGAATTCATGCGCAGCGACAAAGGCGTTATCTTTTTAAGATATCCCTCGTTTGAAAGGAAAACAGTCACGGGGTAATCCTCAACCGTTTCGCTCTCGACATACTCCTCGATCTCGGAAGCGTATACGATGCCGGTCTTTCGCGGCGAGGGGTATTTTTTTATTATTGCCTTCAGCTCGGAGATGATTATATTTTTGATCTTTCTGCGGCTTTTGAGCGTCTCTTCAAGCTCGGCTATCGCCTGCTCAAGCTCTTCTATCTCCGATGTGCGCTTGAGGATATATTCCCTGTTTATATTGCGCAGCTTGATCTCGGCGACATACTCGGCCTGGATCTTGTCAATGCTGAAGCCCATCATCAGGTTCGGTATGACCTCGCTTTCAAGCTCGGTATTACGAATGATCTCAATAGCTTTATCAATGTCCAGAAGAATCATTTCAAGACCCTTGAGAAGGTGCAGCTTGTCCTTTTTCTTTGTGAGGTCAAAATAAACGCGGCGGCGGACACACTCGATCCTCCACGCGCTCCACTCGCCCAATATCTCTCTTACGCCCATGACTCTGGGGTTTCCGGCAACAAGAATATTGAAGTTGCACGGGAAGCTGTCCATAAGCGGCGTGAGCTTAAAAAGCTTCTGCATGAGCTTTTCGGGATCGGTGCCGCGCTTAAGATCAATGGCAAGCTTAAGACCGCTGAGGTCTGTTTCGTCGCGCATGTCGTTTATCTCTTTGATCTTGCCGGCCTTTATAAGCTCGGCCACCTTATCGACGATGGCCTCGGAGGTCGTGGTATACGGTATCTCGTATATCTCGATTATATTCTCCTTCGGAAGGTGACGCCATCTGGAGCGCACCTTGAAGCTTCCGCGCCCGGTGTTGTAGATAGCTTCCATCTCGGCGCGGTCGTACACTATCTCGCCGCCGGTAGAAAAATCGGGAGCCGGCATGGAGAGGAAAATATCGCACTCTGGATCCTGAAGATATTCTATTGTTGCGCGACAGGTCTCTTCAAGGTTAAAGCCGCATATCTGGCTTGCCATGCCGACGGCGATGCCGGTATTACTCGACACGAGGACGTTCGGAAATGCCGTCGGCAGAAGCGCCGGCTCTTTCATGCTCCCGTCGTAGTTATCGTTAAACTCAACAGTGTCCTTATCAATATCGCCGAAGATATCGGTGCATATCGGCGCAAGCTTTGCCTCGGTATATCGCGAGGCGGCAAAGGACATATCGCGCGAGTAGACCTTGCCGAAGTTGCCCTTGGAGTCAACAAAAGGCGTTAAAAGCGCGTCATATCCCTTTGAAAGGCGCACCATGGTTTCGTATATTGCCGCGTCGCCGTGGGGGTTTAGGCGCATTGTCTGGCCGACAATGTTGGCGCTCTTGGTTCTCGCACCGCTTAAAAGCCCCATCTTGTACATTGTGTACAGCAGCTTTCTGTGCGAGGGCTTGAAGCCGTCAATCTCGGGAATTGCTCGGGATATGATAACGCTCATTGCATACGGCATGTAGTTTTGCTCAAGAGTTTCGGTTATCGGCTGCTCAAGCACCTCGGCGCGCAGGCCGACGACGTTGGGGTTATTGAATTGTTTTCTTTCTGGTACCTGTTTTTTAGCCATAAATTATCCTTTCAGCGCTTCTTGCCCTTGCCTTTTGCGCCGGTTATGAGGTTTCGTCTGCATTTCGGGCAGTTTACTGCCTTGAACAGGCCAAGGTATATGCGCTTGCCGCAGTTAGGGCACTTGCAGTAAAGAAATATCACAACAAAAGCCATAACGAAAAACAGCGTTGATATCAGCGCCGATATCACTCCGGCCTCGCTTCCGTTTGTGATTATCCCGGCAACGCAGAACACTATGCACATGGCAAGCAGGAGCTTAACAAGGTTTCTTGCTTTGTCAAATTTCATATTCGGCACCTCTCAGGAGATATCCGCCATATCAAGATACAGATATCCGTTTTCGGCAATGTGATTTTTTCTTCCGGCAAGATCGTCGCCCAGCAGCAGATCAAACATCTGCGACATGTGCTCGGCCTCCTCGGGCATGACCTTTATAAGGCGGCGCGTTTCGGGATTCATGGTCGTCATCCACATCATGTCCGGATCGTTCTCGCCAAGACCCTTGCTGCGGTTTATCGTCGCCTTTGCTCCGCCAAGGCCGGAAACTATGTCCGTCTTTTCCTTATCGGAATAGGCAAAATAGGTTTTTCCCTTGCACTCGATCTCATACAGCGGCGACTCGGCTATGTACACATAGCCCTCGCGGATGAGCGTAGGCACAAGGCGATATATCATCGTAAGTATCAGCGTCCTGATCTGGAAGCCGTCAACATCGGCGTCGGTGCAGATTATGACCTTATTCCAGCGCAGATTGTTTATGTCAAAGGCGTTTAAGTCCTTCTGTCCCTTTGCCTGGACCTCAACCCCGCAGCCGAGGACCTTGAGCAGGTCTGTTATTACATCGCTTTTGAATATGCGGACATAGTCGGCCTTAAGGCAGTTGAGGATCTTGCCGCGCACCGGCATGATGCCTTGAAAATCAGCATCGCGCGAAAGCTTACATGCACCCAACGCCGAATCGCCCTCGACGATGTATATTTCGCGCTTTTCCGGATCGCGGCTGCGGCAGTCAACAAATTTCTGCACGCGGTTTGCTATGTCGATGCTGCCGGAGAGCTTTTTCTTCATGCCCTGGCGAGTTTTCTCCGCCGCCTCGCGGCTGCGCTTATTTACGAGCACCTGCTCGGCAATCTTATCCGCCTCAGGCTTATTCTCAATGAAATAGACCTCAAGCTTTTCCTTGAAGAAATCAGTCATCGCCTCCTGAATGAAGCGGTTGGTTATCGCCTTTTTGGTCTGGTTTTCATACGAGGTCTGTGTCGAGAAGCAGTTTGTGACAAGCACAAGGCAGTCGGCAACATCCTGGAAGTTTATCTTGCTCTCGTTTTTCTGATATTTGCCGATCTTCTTTATGTAAGCGTCGATGGCATAAACGAAGGCGCTGCGAGCTGCCTTCTCGGGTGCGCCGCCGTATTCAAGCCACGATGAATTGTGATAGTATTCTATCGCCTTGACTTTATTGGAAAAGCAGAACGCCGCCGAGAGCTTGACCTTGTACTCCGGCTTGTCCGCCCTGTCTCTACCGCGACGCTCGGCGCTTATGAAGTACGGCGAGGTGAGCGGAGAGTCATGCGCTATCTCATGAACATAGTCGAGAATGCCGTTTTCGTAAACGTATTCGGTAACGTCAAATTTATTTCCGTTCTGATTGCGGAAGCGGAAGGTAACGCCGGCGTTTACAACCGCCTGACGGTGCAGGATATCCTTAAAAAACTCCTCGGGTATATCAATATCGGTAAACACCTCGAGGTCTGGGCGCCATTTGATTGTGGTTCCGGTTTTTTTGCGGTCTGCCGGAGTTATCGTAAGCTCCTGACCTTTTTTTCCGAGAACCTTTCCCTTTTTAAAATGCAGCTCGTACTTATTCCCGTCGCGCCAAACGGTAACGTCCATGTACTCGGACGAATACTGCGTTGCACACGAGCCGAGGCCGTTCAGACCGAGTGAGTACTCATAATTTTCGCCCTCGTTGTTTGCATACTTGCCGCCGGCATACAGCTCGCAGAAAACAAGCTCCCAGTTGAAGCGCTTTTCGTTTGCGTTCCAGTCCAGCGGACAGCCACGGCCGAAGTCCTCGACCTCTATGGATTTATCTGCATAGCGCGTGAGCGTTATGACCTTACCGTAGCCTTCGCGCGCTTCATCTATGGAGTTTGACAGGATCTCAAACACTGCATGCTGGCAGCCGTCAAGCCCGTCCGAGCCGAAGATTACGCCCGGGCGTTTTCTGACTCTGTCGGCTCCTTTGAGCTGCGATATACTTTCATTACCGTATTCTGCGGTGGACTTACTCATTTAAAATTCCTCTCAAATACAACATCTTGCGTAAAATTGCACACATTTTCAGATTATATAGTATATAACATAGCTCAAAAAAAATCAAGAAAAAGCAAAACGGAGGCAAATGATTTTACATCTGCCTCCGCCGTCGGATGAAATGCCTTTCGGCTTTTCCGGCTCGACGAAATTCAATGCGTTCTTATCGCCTGCGCAATAAGCTTCGGCATTTCATCCGACGTGTCTTTCAGACCTCTGTCCCGGATGTTTCGTCTGATCATATTATATGACGGGCATAGCTAAATAATCGCGGTAATTTTTGCCGTTTAAAAGACTTTGAAATTGAATATACTTATTATACGGAAGATAATTGCTCACGATAAGGAGACTTACAGAATGACAAAAAAGGAAGAAAAACGACTCAAAGCCGAATACTCGCGCCGCCTTGCCGAGGTCGCCGATATACGCATGCAACTCAGGCGCGCATACGCCGCATTTGACAATACGACAGATTGTGATATGATGGATGCGTGCATTTATGAGATAAATGCGCTTAAATCACGATACAACAGCGCCGTTGTCAATGTAAAAAATCTTATGCTTTAGGAGGATATATGGACCCGTTACATACCATATTGACCGTTGTTATTGCCGTATTGCTTATATGGCTTGTTATAAAGATCTTCGCAACGCCTATTAAATGGGCGCTCAAGCTGCTGCTGAACGCGCTTCTGGGCTTTGTTATGCTGTTTATATTCAATTTCCTTGGCGGATTTATCGGGCTGTCCCTCAGTGTCGGCTGGATAAGTGCCATTGTTGCCGGCATTCTCGGTATTCCGGGGATAATCCTGCTGCTGCTTATAGAAAACTTCTTTATGTGAGGATACCGCCGTGAAAAAACTGCTTAAAAAGATATACCGATTTTTCTATCCGCCGACAACAAAGACCTTCTGGAAATACAGACGGCGCATCCTCTATCCTAAGGGGCTGCAAAAGTATTTCAAGTGGTGGTACTCCTTCAGGGCAACAAGAATACTTGAAAAGATGAACGCCAGCATTCCGATAACGGACAGAATAAGAACCTTCCAGACGCCGCACGGTCTTTCGGGCATATTCATTTCTGCCGGCGCGCGCGTCGGCAACGGATGCACGATATTTCAGCAGGTCACGATCGGTTCAAACACTATGCGCGGCAGCAAAAAGTGCGGCGCTCCAGTTATCGGCGAGCGCGTGTATATCGGAGCCGGCGCAAAGATCATCGGCGGCATAACGGTCGGCAACGACGTTCGCATCGGCGCTAACTGCATCGTAACAGAGGATATTCCGGCAAACAGCACGGTCGTTATGGACAAGCCGCGCATTATAACCTATGATACACCGCGCGACAACACCTTCGTTGAGTGGGACAAATACAAAGCATCACTGAAATAATCAAAACGGACTGCAATGCAGTCCGTTTTTGTTATTTAAGAAGCTTCAGCGCTTCTGATATCTCCTCAAGCTTCATACTGTGCGAGGCCTTTACAAGCACCGTGTCGCCCTTATTTATGAGCTGCGGCAGCTGTGATATGAGCTGAGCATTGTTATCAAAATGAAGCGCGGCTATGCCCTCGGCAGCGCGGCATGTGTTTTTTGACATTTCGCCGACACACAGGAGAAGCTCCACGCCCTTTTGAGCTGCATATCTGCCGATATCGGCATGGCGCTCGACACGCTCGGCGCCCATTTCGAGCATATCTCCGAGTATGCACACCTTGCGTCCGCTGCCCTCTGCCATCGAGTCGATGGCGCATTTGACGGAATCGGGATTTGCGTTGTAGCAATCGTCAATGATTGTGATATAACCAGTGTCGATCACGTTTGCGCGGCGTCCTACGGTCTTGTAAGCCGCTATTCCGCGTATGATCTCATCATCGGTCAGTCCGAATTTAATGCCGACCGCCGCACCCTCAAGAGCAGCATAGACCATATGGCGTCCGTAGGCCGGGATGCTGACGTGCATGCGTCTTTGGCCGGATATGATATCGCAGGTCTGCATGGCGGCGCTTACGGTTTTTATATTCTCTGCCCTTACATCGGCATTTTCGCCGAGGCCGTACAAGACTTTGTTCTGCCGGCAGGAGCAGGTACATAGCAGATCGTCGTCGGCGTTTAAAAACACCGTGCCGTTATCGGGCATAAAGCCGAGCATCTCGGTCTTTGCCTTGAAAACACCCGGCCTGTCGCCGAGCCTGTCAAGGTGGGCGTTTCCTATGAGCGTGTACACCGCGTCAGTCGGCCTTACCATCTGCGCAAGGCGGCTCATCTCGCCGAAATCGGAGATGCCCATCTCGATCACCGCCGCTTCGTGCTCCGGCTCGATGCGGAATATCGTCAGCGGTACACCAAGCTCGTTGTTGAAATTCTTATCCGTTTTGAGAACGTTAAAGCGCTGCGACAAAACCGACGAGATCATTTCCTTTGCCGTAGTCTTTCCGACAGAGCCTGTTATTCCGATGACCGGGATGCCGAGTGTATTCCTGTATTCCTCTGCGAGCCGTGCCATGGCCTTTGCGGTGCTGTCAACAACGATCAGGCAGCCCTGCGCATCGGGTATATCGCGCTCGACGATGCAGCATGCCGCACCAAGCTCAAACGCCTTGCCAACATAATCGTGTCCGTCTACTCGCTCACCGGGGATCGCGGCAAATGCAAATTCCGGCTCGACAAGTCTGCTGTCGATCACAAGGCCGCGAAGTTCACGCTCAACATTGCCTTTTCCGGACAGCTTGCCGCCGACAATGGCGGCCGCCTGCTTAACACTTATGCCCCTCATTAGTATTTCTCCATGGAAAGCTTGATTATCTTCTCGCAGACCTCGCCGAAGTCAAGGCCCTCTTCCCTGCCCATCTGAGGGATAAGGCTCGTCGGAGTCATGCCGGGCAGCGTGTTTGCCTCAAGGCAGTATATCTCGCCGCTTGCGTTATCCATAAGGAAGTCCGCGCGGCAATATACATCGACCATAAGCGCGGCGCTCACGCGTTCTGCAAGGCGCTGGACTCTGTCGGTATCCTTTTCGCTTATAGGCGCAGGGCATATCTCCTCGGTAAGGCCGGCCTGGTACTTGTTTTTATAGTCATACCAGCCGGCTTTGGGGATTATCTCGATAACGGGCATTGCCTTGCCGCCCATAACGCCGACGGTCAGCTCTCTGCCTTTTATAAAACGTTCTACGAGAACGTGATCTTCGTATTTAAACGCAAGCTCAAGCGCGGCTGCATACTCTTCTTCGTTTGCGACCATTGACGTTCCGACGCTCGAGCCGCCGCTGCAGGGCTTTACAACGCACGGAAAGCCAACGTTTTTAAGCTCGCCGCCCTTTTCAAGAACTATGCCCTCGGGAACGGGGATGCCGCTGTTGCGCAGCATGATCTTGGTTATCTCCTTGTTCATGGCTATTGCGCTGCCGAGGTAGCCGCTGCCGGTGTATTTAATGCCGTGCATATCGAAGGTAGCCTGAACCTTGCCGTTTTCGCCGTCCTCGCCGTGCAGTGCAAGAAAGCTTATGTCGGCCGCTTTGCATATCTCAATGACGTTTTTTCCGATCCTGCTTCCGTCGCCCTCGGCAAGGATCTTTGCTATATCCGGAGTTTCCTCCTTGACGGAATATTTAACATCCTCCTGCTCACGCTCGAAAAGCTCGGCCGGATCGTCATAGCTTCCGCCGTAACCGTAATACAGATCAACAAGCACGACCTTGTGTCCTCGCTCGCGCAGTGCGCGCGCAACGCATGTGCCGCTTGTTATTGAAACATCGCGTTCGTTTGACAGTCCGCCGCAGACAACAGCAATCTTCATCTTTCTTACCTCCAGCATCATTTACTCGCTGATTATACCACATGCGTTCGGCCTGTTCAAATATATATTGAAAAAACATGTCTATGTGTGATATAATTCATTTTTGTAATCTAAAGTAAGGTCGTTGTGTTTATGAATTATGTAGTGGTCGATTTAGAGTGGAATCAGGCAATGAGCTCAAAATCCTCCGTATTCAACAAGCTCCCGATAAAGCTCAGGGGCGAAATTATTGAGATCGGCGCAGTTAAGCTCACGCAGGACATGCAGCCTGCCGAGGAGTTTACTATTGACGTTAAACCCGTTTACTTTAAGCGCATGCATTATAAGGTGAAAAAGCTCACCGGATTTGATAAAGAGCGTCTCGCCCTCGGGCACAGCTTCCCCGACGCTTTCGAGCAGTTCAAGCAGTGGTGCGGCGAGGATGTGACTTTTCTCACCTGGGGCTGCGATGACCGCGGCATCATGGAGCAGAACATTATTATCCACGATCTCGACTGGGATTGGATAAACTCATGGATCAATCTTCAGCTTATCTATAACATGCAGACCGATGGCGACAAAAACCAGAAGTCGCTGGCGACGGCTATGGAGCATTTCGGCATCGAGCAGACGCGAGTTGCTCACGATGCTCTGGGTGATGCATACAACACGGCACTCGTCTGCTCAAAACTTGATATGGAGCTTGGACTTGCCCAGTATGACGAAGCATCGCGTATGCTCAGCACACGCGCAAGACGTGATAAGCCCGATGACAACGCGCCCGATGCGATCGAGCACATTGTTTTCCCCGGCTATGTTTCAAAGGCCGATGCCTTCGCCGATGAAAAGCTCACAGGCGTTCCGTGCCCTAAATGTCAGGGCGAGCTTACGGCTCAGCGCTGGATCAATCAGGGCGATCAGCGATACATGAATGTTCTTACCTGTCCGGAATGCGGCAGCTACCTTGTCCGCCTTAAGTTCCGCAAGCACGAGGACAACACATGGTCTGCGAACAGGCTCGTTTACGAAGCCGACGACAGTATGGTCGATTTTTATCGCAGCAAGGCTGCACTCTCGCGCCGCCGCGGCCGCGGACATTCAAAAAAGAAAAACCGTCCTGCTTCAAAGCAGTAAAAAATCCTGGCCTTTGGCCAGGATTTTTTACTTTCTGATAACTATATCGTCTTTTGCTTTGTATATACCGTTCTCTGGGACAACTCCTCGCACACAGGATGTGGGATACACGCTTGCTCTGCGGCCGAGCACCGTTCCGGGATTGAGTACACTGTTGCAGCCGATCTCAACGCAGTCGCCGAGGATAGCGCCGACTTTTTTGCGTCCGGTCTCAATAAGCTCGTCACCGTTTTTTATAACAACAAGCGTCTTGTCGCTTTTAACGTTCGAGGTTATCGAGCCTGCGCCCATATGCGCCTTGTAGCCAAGTATCGAATCGCCGACATAGTTATAGTGCGGCGTCTGCACATTATCGAAAAGAATAACGTTTTTAAGCTCCGTGGAGTTGCCTACAACAGCGTTTTTGCCGACTATCGCGCTGCCGCGGATAAATGCGCAGTGGCGTACCTGAGCGCCATGGTCGATGATGCACGGCGAGCCGATATACGCCGACGGAAACACCTCGGCATCGCGCGCTATCCATACGTTTTCGCCGCGCTTTTCATACTCCTCCTCTGGAAGGGTGCTGCCGAGCGCGATAATATAATCGTTTATATCCGCGAGTACCTCCCACGGGTAGGTTTTGCCCTCAAAAAGCGGAGCGGCTATGGTTTTGCTCAGATCGAGCAGGTCATTTATCGTATACATATCATTTCACCTTGATAAGTCTGCCGCTGCGGCGCATGGCGTCGATTATATAGTCAACACACTCTTCGCACTGCTCATGCGTTTTTGCCTCGGCCATAACGCGCAGAACAGGCTCGGTTCCGCTCTTGCGCAGAAGGATGCGTCCGTTGTCGCCGAGCTTTGCCTCCATATCAGCAACAGCCTTTTTGACCTCAGCGCATTCGAGAGTTTCATCCTTATCGGTAACAACAACATTTTTAAGAAGCTGCGGATACATGACAACGGGCGCCGCGAGCACGGACAGAGGCTGCTTGCTCTCACACATGGCCTCCATGATCTTTATAGCGGTCAGAATACCGTCGCCGGAGTTTGCAAGGCGGCCGAAGATGATGTGTCCCGACTGCTCGCCACCGAGGATATATCCGTTTGCACGCATATTCTCCGCAACGTATTTATCGCCGACTGCGGTCTTCTCATAGCCGATGCCCAGCTCGTCAAGAGCCTTATACAGGCCCATGTTGCTCATAACGGTCGTTACGATCTTCTTCTCGCCGAGTATTCCGCTGTCGCGCATATATTTGCCGCAGACATAAAGAATATGATCGCCGGTTATGATGTTGCCCTTTTCGTCCACCGCAAGGCAGCGGTCGGCGTCACCGTCGAACGCAAAGCCGACGTCGAGCTTATTGTCAAGCACGAACTTCTGCATCTGCTCAATATGCGTCGAGCCGCAGTTGACGTTAATATTGATACCGTCGGGATTATTGGAGATAACATAGGTATCCGCGCCCAGAGCGTCAAACACACTTTTGGCCATCATCCAAGTCGAACCGTTTGCACAGTCGAGGCCGACCTTCTTGCCCTTGTACGAGCGAGTTGCAAGCGATATAAGAAAGCCTATGTAGCGATTGCGGCCTGCCGAGTAATCAACGGTGCGGCCGATCTTCTCGCCGGTTGCGTACGGAAGGCAGTCCTTCTCGCCTGCCGAGGCGCGATCAATGTAGGCTTCAATCTCGTCAAGCAGCTCGTCACCCATCTTTTCACCCTTGCCGTTTATGAGCTTGATGCCGTTATCGTAATAGGGATTGTGGCTTGCCGAGATCATAATGCCGCAGTCGAAATCGTCGGCTCTGGCAACATATGAAACGCTGGGCGTTGTTGTGACATGCAGAAGATACGCATCGGCACCCGAGGCTGTGAGTCCTGCACACAGGGCAGATTCGAGCATATAGCTCGAGCGGCGCGTATCCTTGCCGATGACGACCCTTGCTTTTTTATCTTTGCCGTAATACCAGCCGAGGTAACGGCCTATCTCGAACGCATGCATGACGGTCAGATCAACGTTTGCCTCTCCTCTGAATCCGTCAGTGCCAAAGTACTTACCCATATTCTGCTCCTTAGCTTATTTGATTTTTTCGGCTGCTGCATCATCCAGCAAAAGCGTCATATTCATATGCATCTGAAGCATTGCCGCAGGGACATATGTTGAGGTTTTGCCATAAACCAACTGGTGGATTATCTCTGCTTTCTCGCTGCCGAACGCAACAAGGATGACGTTTTTAGACTCGCAGATTGTTTTCAGTCCCATCGTCACGGCATTATCGGGAACATTCTCAAGGCCGCCGAACAGCTCTGCATTCATCTGCTTTGTTTTATCCGTTAACAGCACGGTGTGCGTATATGAATCATAAGGTGTTGCAGGCTCGTTAAAACCGATGTGGCCGTTTGTACCGATACCAAGAACGGCAAGTTCAATGCCGCCACACTCTTCGATCTCGGCATCAAATTTATCCGCGTTTTCGGCATTCGGCGTAAAAATCTGCGTTATGCCGGCCTTGGAATAAAGCTCCTCGTTAAGACGATACGCGCAGGAGCGAGTATCGCCTGCTTCGAGGCCTTCGTATTCGCACACGGTAAATGCCTTGCACTCGGCAAGTTCTTTAATATTCATCGCCGTTAGCGCATCATAAACCTTCTTTGTCGTTCTGCCGGCGGCAAAAGCCATGGCGCACCCCGGCTTAGCCTTTGCATGCTCGGCGATCATGGACGCTGCCATGCTGCTGATCTTATCCTGACTGTCAATAATGATCTTCATACTTAGCATCCTTTCCTGATAATTTGCTCTCCGCCGGTAAAACTATCAACGGAGGCGATCGATTTGGCTATTATATTTATCCGCACCGTTATACTGTATTTTGCAATACTCATTTCGATGCGCTTGATGGGCAAGCGTCAGCTCGGAGAGCTTGAGATCTCCGAATTCATTGTTGCGGCGCTGATCGCGGATCTTGCAGCAACACCGCTGCAGGATATCGGCATACCACTTTTAAACGGGCTTTTGCCGATCCTTATAATGTTCTGCCTTGAGGTAATAATCGCAGGGCTTAATATGAAAAGCATAAAGCTGCGCAAGCTGACCTACGGTAAGCCCGAGATAATTATCCGAAACGGCCGCATCGACCGCGGCAGCATGCTGCGAAACCGTTTCACGGTAGACGAGCTCATGCAGGAGCTGCGCGCACAGGGTCAAAATGACGCAAGCAAGATCTCATACGGCGTTCTTGAAACAAACGGTCAGCTCAGTCTGATCCTCACAGGGTCGGAGCAGCCGGCCACAGCCTCAATGCTGGGCGCAGCGCCGGCGGAAACAGGCTATGCCCACATAATCATAAACGACGGCAGGATACTGGATAAAAATCTCGTGCTGCTCGGCAGGGACAGACGGTGGCTCGAAAACGAGCTTAAACGCCGAAAGATAAAAAGCGCCGACGAGGTTTACATCCTCACCCTGTCCGAAACGGGAAACGTTTTCTGCCAACTCAAGGAGGACTGACATGAAAAAAGAGCTTATTGCCGCCGTTTTGCTCGCGGTTATATTCGCAGGCGTTATGCTGAACATCCGTGCAAGTGAAAGAATCGTTTCATCGCTCATGAGCGAGGTTGACGCAGCCTACGCTCAGCTCCAAAGCGGAGATAACGAAAGCGCCGTAAAAACGATAGACAGAGCCATTGAGCACTGGTTGATGCTCGACGGCTACACACACATTTTCATCCGTCACAGTGAGATAAATTCAACGACCGAGGCGTTTTTCCAGTTTAAATCCGACATCGGTTCTGGAGATGCCGATGCCGCCGAGGGTTCATACGGGCTTTTATCCGAAACACTTCGCTCCATTATGACAATGGAGCAGATAAGCCTCGGCAGCATATTTTAGCGTAAATTATTTATCGCTCAAAAGCTTTGTCAGTTCTTCCATGAAGGTGTTAATGTCCTTGAAGCTACGGTAGACGGAAGCAAAGCGGACATATGCGACCTCGTCTATGAGCTTTATGCGCTTCATGACCATTTCGCCGATCTCAACGGTGCTGACCTCGCGCTCAAGCGCGCTCTGAAGTTCCTGCTCGATCTCATCGGCTATGCTCTCAAGCTGAGAAAGGCTTACCGGGCGCTTTTCGCAGGCGCGAACCATACCGTTTATGAGCTTCACGCGGTCAAACTGCTGGCGCGAACCGTCGCGCTTTACAACGACAAGGGGCAGATGCTCGATAGTCTCGTAAGTAGTAAAACGCTTCTGGCAGGCCAGGCATTCTCTGCGGCGGCGTATGGTGGTTCCCTCTTCGGCCGGCCGCGAGTCGATGACCTTGCTCTCTAGAAATCCGCAAAACGGGCATTTCATATGTTTATCCTCCAAAAATCATATATACTCTGAATAATTATTATATCACACAGGAATGTATATTGCCAATGTTTTTAAAAGCTGCGTGCAAGGAAATCATCTTTGCTCATAAGCGCGTTTAGAACCGGCAGAAACGCCTGAGCGGTCATTCTTTGCGGAAGATTCATGGATGCAAGAAGTTCGGCGCGCTTTGCGGCGCTGTCCGGCTTTCCGGCAAGGCCGGCAGCGTACATATCGGCCATTGTGATCCCGCCTGTCGTCTTTCCGCTCTCCCCGTCGATCGTGGCGCCGCACCGGCGCAGCGCCTGCATGATAACATCTGCGCTCATGCCCTCAACCCCAAGCTTGCCTTCCTTTGACGCTTTGTTCTTTCGTTTTTCCTTGCCGAAAATTTCGGGCATGTAGGCATGTTTTACAAGACTCGGGTCAACGCAGCTTTTCACAAAATTGCGTATGACAAGCCCTGCTCCGTCGGGATCTGTCATGACGATCAGTCCTCGCTTTTCGGCAAGAGTTCGCAGAAGCTGCTGCTTTTCTTTATTGTTGAACACTCCAAAGCCGCTCGTTTCGATTATCACGGCATCGACGACCTGCGAGAGCGTGTTTTTATCGTATCTGCCCTCGACAACGATTACCTCGGACACCTTATGCATGCTCTTCACCTGCCGCAATACGCATGATGCATTCTTTAAGAAGCTCGGTCGGCTCGGTTCTGCTGCTTTTCATGGCATAGTCCGTTTCGGCGCACAGCTCCACCGCTCGCCTTATCTGCGCCGTGGAGAATCTTCTCGATGCCGCCAAGAGCCTGTTTGCTATAAAATCATAGCGCAGCGACAGCGCTTTCATAACATAATCCTTGTCAAGTCCGTTATCAATGGCAACTCTGGCGGCGTACATTTTGCGCATCTGCCCGCCGACGATGGCAAGTATCATTGTCGGCTCGTTATTCTTATCCGCAAGCAGCTCGCCGAGAAGCCGCATCGCCGCATTATTCTCGCCCTTAGCCAGCGCCTCGGTCATATCAAATACGACCGCCTCGGGAATGTGATGCGCGACGGCATCGACATCCGCCTCGGTGACTCTGTCGCCTTTAGTGTACGACGCTATCTTGTTTATCTCTGGAATAAGGCCGTTCATAAGCTCGCCGCTTACATTGATCAGCCGCTGCACGGCGTTGAGTTCGATCCCCTTTCCCTCAGCCGCAAATCGTCGGATGATCCACTTAATGAGAATGTCTCCGCCCTGCGCCGTTGCGCATATCTCCCGGCCGTATTTTTGTATAGCCTTGTATATCTTCAGTCGCTTATCAGGCTCAAAGCCGATGGGCGCCATGAATACGACGGTGCAATAATCGGGTATATCGGAAAGCACTGTGCTTATTTCATCGGATTCTTTGAGTTTGTTTATATCAACGCCGCGCACTTCAACAAGGCTGCGCTCGGACAGGAACGGCACACTGTCGATCGCTTCCTTCAGCGACAGGAGCGAGAAATCGCGCTCATCAAGCCGTCTGTAGCTGAAATCATCGGCTTCGCTTGTTATACAGAGCTTTTTTATCTCATCAAAAAATCTGTCGGCAAGGTAATCCTCGGGCCCCCAGATAAGATACAGCCCGGCAGGTCCTTCGACCTTTAAGGCATTTACGCTTGCGTTATAATTGAATTTTTCGTCCTTTTTTGATTTCTTAGCCATTTAATCACCTGACGCAACGTGCAACACTATTCTGCCAAGCTCATCGGTGCGCAGAACGTTCACGCCGTATTCGTTTAGTTTATCGAGCGTCTCCTTTGTCGGATGCCCGTATCTGTTATATCCGGTGGATATGACCGCCGTTTCAGGCCTGAGCGCCGACAAAAGCTCATCGCTCGTTGAGTATTTTGAGCCGTGATGCGGAACAATAAGAAGCTCGGTACCGGACAGGTCATGCGAAGAGACAAGCTCGCGCTCAACGATCTTTTCGACGTCGCCGGTGACGAGCATATCATAATCGCCTACGCTGACGGTTGACATAATTCCGCTTTCATCCCTGCTGCCGCGCTCGGAGCTTTCGTAGACCGAGAGGCGTATCGCGCCGGCGGTAAACTCGGTGTCATGCGTTATGTAAACTACATTGGTTCCGTTATCCTCGCATGCCGCTATGATATCATCCAAAACGTTGTCGCCGTTTGTGTCCTCTGCGTTATTCGGCAGTATCACGGTGTTGACGTTCATGAGGTTTAGCAGCCGAACTACGCCTGTCGTGTGATCCGAGTGCAGGTGCGTGAGCATGAGGTAGTCGATATCATACCTTCCGCCTGCGCGCAGATATGATGACAGCATGCTGCCTGCGTTCTGAGTAACACCATAGCTTCCGCAGTCGATGACAACGACGCTCTCCCCTTCTGTTACGGCAATGCACTGTCCGTTTCCTACATTCATAACGCTAATTGTTCCCGTGTCCGAGCGCATATCGCGCCCCGTAAGAGCAAAAACGCCGCAGAGCATTGCTAGGCACAGAGCCGACGGAGCGAATACGTTGATCTTCTTTTTCCGCCGAAGGAGAAAATACGCAATAAACAGCGCATATGAGATCAAAAGCCACGCAGGTGCGTACTTATTTTCCATGTAAAGTGCGGTTATCGGCAGTTTCGCTGCATATTCTACCACAAATGCTATGTATCGCACAAGGCAGGATAATACAGCGGCAAGCCACGAAGCCGGGGCCGACAGCACAAGGCCGACGGCGCACACGGCAAAGCCTCCGACGAACAGAAAGGATATCGCCCAAAGGCAGAGAATATTCATCATTGGTGCAAGCAGAGTTATATAACCAAAATGCACGGCAAGCAGCGGAAACGTGAACACGGTCACGGCAAGCGAGCTTGACAGCGTTGCAATTATGTAGTTCCATACCGCTCCGAAAGCTCGCGGCGGACTGAACTTTTTGCTGAAATACGCGTATATCGGCTGCGAAAACAGAAACATTCCGGCAACAGCGCCGAACGACAGCTGAAGAGCAACACTTCCTGCCGAAAACGGATTTGTGATAAGAATAAGCGCAAGAGCAAACGATAAGGTAGTCGCTCTGTCGTTTATTCGTCCGAGCACGGGCGCGAGCATAAGAAGGCTTATCATTATCCCGGCTCTTATCGCCGACAGCGGCGAGCCAACCATGATGACAAACAGCCACACAAGGCAGATGCATATAAGCGACGATCTGCGGTTTTTGCCGAGTATGCTTTGCAGTACGCCGACAAGGAACGCAACATGCATGCCGGATACGGCGACCACATGCGCAAGGCCGGCAACATTCATTGAAGCATAGAGCTTATCGTTTCCGTAGTAATCGTCCTTATAGCCTGCAAGCAGCGCCTTCATAAACGGAGCAGTATCTTCGGGAAAAAGCTGTCCAATTTCATTGTGCAGCGCATTTCCGATGAGCTTTGGGAAATATACAAACGAGCCTGACCATCGGCCTGTTTTTTCGATTTTTTCGGATGTGTAGCCGCTGAGGTAAACGCCCTTTGATATGTTTGAATCGGTCTGTTCTCCAAATCTCTCGGTCACGCTGCGCAGCTTGAGCTTAACTTTTATCTCGTCGCCCGGCCGAAAGTCTGCTTCCTCATTTGAATAGTCGATAATAAGCGCGCTGACGTTGGGCAGCTCATCGCCTGTTATCTTCACGCTCAAGAGTACGCAGCGGTCGCGGATATCGGGAAAGTCGGTTATTCTGGCAGTCGTATCAACTTCCTTTCCGGCGAACACCTCGCATTTGGCAGCCGTAAGGTCATAATGCAGCCAATACTGCCCAAAGCCGAGCGCCATTGCCAAGGCCGCGATAATGAGCCTTGTACGCATTCTGCCGCGAAACAAAAAGGCGCTCAAAGCAAGCATAACAGGCAGTGCGGGCACGGCAATAACGCTCTCGCCAACGAGCAGATAGTGCGACAAAAACACCGCCGTGCAATATCCAATTGAAGCCGTGCAGAGAATGCGGACTGACTTCATACCATCAAACCTCTGTATGCGCAAAAAAGCAGCAAGACGCTGCTTTTTTGCCGTATTAATCTGAAATTATGCCATTCCCTCGGGAAGCTTCTTTCCGCCCAGCAGGTGGAAGTGCAGATGCTTAACGGTCTGGCCGCCGTCCTCGCCGCAGTTATTTACGACGCGGTAGCCGTTTGTAAGGCCCTCGCTTTTTGCGATTTTTGCAATGGCCTCAAAGCATTTTCCGACAAGCGCGGAGTTTTCGGCATTTATCTCATCTGCGCAGCAGATATGCTGCTTGGGCAGAATAAGAACATGCACCGGCGCCTGGGGATTTATATCACGGAAAGCGAAAATATTTTCATCCTCGTAAACCTTGGTTGATGGGATCTCTCCTGCTATGATTTTGCAAAACAGACAATCGTTCATTAATATTACCTCCGATTAAAGTCCGAGTTTTTCGGCCACAAGATCATCGACTATCGCAAGCGCGTTATCCATCTTCAGCACCTCGGTGCCGCCGCCCATAGCGGAGTCGGGCTTGCCGCCGCCCTTGCCGCCGGCAACAGCGCAGACGGCCTTGATGATATCGCCGGCCTTGATACCTGCCGCAACGGCATCCTTGCCGCAGCTTGCGGTGAAGGTGACCTTGGATTCTGTCGCAGTTGCGAGAACGGCTATGATCTTGGGATCCTTATCGCGCAGGAAATCGCCGATCTTTCTGAGATCGTTTGCGTCAAGATCGGTGCGCGTTGCGGTCAGAACGTTGAAATCGCCTATCTTCTTTGCGGCAAACAGGAATCTCTCAACGTCGGAAGCAAGGATCTTATCCTTCATTTTCTCAACCTTCTGGCGCAGATTCTTGACCTCGGCGACGAAGCCCTCGGCCTTGCTCAGAAGCTCGCCCGGCTTTGCCTTAAGGCTCTCGGCCGCGCGTGCAACGGTCATGTAAGAATGCTTTGCCATCTCGAGATACTTTCTGCCCGTTACCGCTTCGATGCGGCGAACGCCGCTTGCAACGGAATACTCGCTTGTTATATGGAACATGCCGACCTTGGCAGTGTTATCAAGATGCGTACCGCCGCACAGCTCGGTGCTGAAATCGCCCATTTTGACAACGCGGACAACATCACCGTATTTTTCGCCGAACAGCGCGGTGGCGCCGCTGTTCTTTGCGTCCTCAAGGCTCATTTCGCTCACAGTGATATCGGCTCCGTCGAGCACTGCGTTATTAACGGCATCCTCAACCGCGGCGACCTCCTTCGGGGTCATGGCCTCAAAGTGCGTGAAGTCAAATCTCAGGTAATCTGCATCGACAAGCGAGCCTGCCTGATGAACATGATCGCCCAGAACCGAGCGCAGAGCGGCATGCAGCAGATGCGTTGCCGAGTGAGCGCGCGAGACAGCCTTGCGGCGCTCAGGATCGACGGAGGCAACGACCTCCTCGCCAACCGATATGGAGCCGGACTCGCACACGCCGTAGTGCAGATATTTATTGCCCTTATCCTTCTTGACATTGTTAACGACAAAGCGCGTGAGCTGGCCATGCTCAACATCCTCGAGACTGAAGCCAAGCACGCCCTTATCGGCAAGCTGGCCGCCCATTTCGGCGTAGAACGGGGTTTTATCCATGACAACGATGCCCTCGCAGCCTTCGCTTATCTCGCCTGCAAGCTCATCACCGTTTACAATCGCAAGAACAATAGCGGTATCGGTGAGCCTATCATAGCCCGTAAACTGCGTAGGAGTTGCGTCAAGGCCGAAGTCAATGCCCTCCCAGCCGAGGTCGCCGAGAGCTTTTCTCGCCTCGCGAGCACGGACGCGCTGCTCCTCCATGAGAGCCTTGAATTCGTCCATATTAAGCGTCATGCCCTCATCAACGAGCATTTCGGCGGTCATATCTACGGGAAATCCGTATGTGTCATAAAGCTTGAATGCGTCGGCGCCGGAGAACACGGTCTCGCCCTTTGACTTGTGCTCCTCGAGCAGGCTATTATATATCTGCAGGCCGGAGTCGATGGTCTTTGCGAAGCTGTCCTCCTCGCTTTTTACGACGCGGGTTATATACTGCTGCTTTTCGCGCAGCTCGGGATACTGGCATTCGTTTTCGTGAATAACGGTGTCAATGATCTTATAAAGGAACGGTTCGTTAACGCCAAGGAGCTTACCATGGCGCGCAGCTCTTCTGAGAAGTCTGCGCAGGACATAGCCTCGGCCCTCGTTTGACGGAAGAATGCCGTCGCAGATCATAAATGTTGCGCTGCGGATATGGTCGGTGATAACGCGCAGGGATACGTCGCGCTTATTGCTCTCGCCATAGTGTGCGCCGGTTATATCGGACACCTTGTGAGTGATGTTCATGACCGTATCGACGTCAAACAGCGAGTTTACGCCCTGGCAGACGACCGCGAGACGCTCAAGGCCCATGCCGGTGTCGATATTCTTCTGCGAAAGCTCGGTGTAATTGCCGTGGCCGTCGTTATCAAACTGCGAGAAAACATTGTTCCAGACCTCGATATATCTGTCGCAGTCGCAGCCGACAGTGCAGTCGGGCTTACCGCAGCCGTATTCCGCGCCGCGGTCATAGTATATCTCCGAGCAGGGGCCGCAGGGGCCTGCTCCGTGCTCCCAGAAGTTGTCCTCCTTGCCGAAGCGGAATATCTTCTCTGCCGGTATGCCGATCTCGTCATGCCAGATGTTCCATGCCTCGTCATCGTCAACGTAGACCGAGGGATAGAGTCTGTTCGGATCAAGGCCTACCCACTGCTCGCTCGTGAGGAACTCCCAGCTCCATGCTATTGCCTCGTGCTTAAAATAATCGCCGAAGGAGAAGTTGCCGAGCATTTCAAAATAGGTGCCGTGGCGCGCGGTATGGCCGACATTTTCGATATCACCGGTGCGTATGCACTTCTGGCAGGTGCAGACACGCTTGCGCGGCGGTATCTGCTCGCCCTTGAACCACGGCTTCATCGGGGTCATGCCGGCGTTTATGAGCAGTATGGATTTATCGTTCTGCGGAACCAGCGAGAAGCTGGGCAGGCGCAGATGACCCTTGCTCTCAAAAAAGCTCAGGAACATTTCTCTCAGTTCGTTTACTCCGTATGCTTTCATATATCTTCTCCTTTTCTTATCTTTGTTTTATATGTCTTAAAACAGACAGTCGGCTGCACGAAAACGGCAGCTTCATTTTTATCGTCATCATCGCATGCGGCGTCGCCTCTATCGCCTCTCCCTCACCGTTTTCCATATACTCGACCGTAAACGGCACAGGCTCATGATCGTTTGTCATAAGCTCGACCGTATCGCCGAGGCAGAAACGGTTTCGCTGCGTCAGCACGGCATTGCCGTCTGCATCGCAATCCTCAACAACTGCACACACCTCGGCATCGGAGTAATAGCTTGTCTCCGAATAGTGCTGGCCGGGGTCGCCGTAGTAAAACCCGGTGCAGTACGGGCGGTGGCTGAGCTTATCGACCTCGTCACGCCATATCTGCGGCAGCGGCTTTTCGGCTTTTGCGCAGTCTATCGCGTGGCGATACGCATTCGTAACGGCGGCGGCATAGTAGGCCGATTTCATTCTGCCCTCTATCTTGAAGCTCGTAACGCCGGCATCAATAAGCTCGGGTATATGGTCGATCATGCACATATCGCGCGAGTTCATGATATATGTGCCCTTATCCTCGGTAATGTCAAAATACTCACCCGGGCGTTTTTCCTCAACAAGGTGGTACTTCCAGCGGCAGGGCTGCGCACATGCGCCGCGGTTTGCGTCGCGGCCGGTCAAATAATTTGACAGCAGGCAACGCCCCGAAAACGACACGCACATAGCGCCGTGGACAAACGCTTCAATTTCAAGCTCTTTCGGCGTATTTGCACGAATTTCGTATATATCGCGCATCGGTGTTTCACGAGCAAGAACAACGCGGCTTGCCCCCATGTCGTAAAGCACGTTCGCAGTTGCGCTATTTATAACTCCGAGCTGGGTACTTACATGGCGCTGAACGTTTGGCGCGTATCTCTCGGCCATCTTCATAACGCCGAGATCGGCAATTATAAAGGCGTCCACTCCGGCACTCTGCGCCTGGCGAAGAAAATCCGGCAGAGCTTTAAGCTCGTCCTCACGCGGCAAGGTATTGCAGGTAAGGTGGACCGCCGCACCCTTTTCGTGCGCTTTTGCGCAGGCGACGGCAAGCTCTTCCATGGAAAAATTGCCTGCCGAGGCTCTCATTCCAAAGCGTTTACCGGCAAGGTAAACGGCATCCGCGCCGTAGTGGAGCGCCATTTCAAGGCGCTCCATATCTCCGGCCGGAGCAAGAAGTTCTGTTTTTCTGTCAATCATAATTCTGCGTTGCGACAAAGGCATTGAATGCATCGGCACTCGTGAAGAATTCATGCTGGCCGGTGGCCGTGTTGAGCGCATAGTACATATAATTTGTGCTGCTCGGCTGCAAGGCCGCCCTTATCGACGTAATGCCGGGGTTGCATATCGGAGACGGAGGCAGTCCCTTGCTGATACGGGTGTTATAGGGACTGTCCTTAGCCAGCATTTCCGCCGTCGGCGCGCCCTCGTGGTCGGGGTACTCATAAAGCGTCGTCGAGTCTATCTGAAGCGGCCAATCCTTATTAAGACGGTTGTAAATGACCGACGCTATAGTGTACTGCTCGGTATCGTTTGCCGCTTCCTTTTCGATCATGGACGCAATGGTCACGATCTGGCGCATTGTATAGCCGCTTTCCTCTTGCCATTCGAGCATTTCGGCAGTTATTCTGTAATGGAAAACCTCAAGCAGCTTATTGATGGCCGTTGCTGCCGGCATGCCTTCATAGAATTCGTAGGTATCCGGGAACAGGAAGCCTTCAAGCCTGCTCGCATCGCCCTTTTCGGTTCCTTCAAGGAATGAGTAGTTAAATGTCGCGTTTGCGGCGGCATCCATAAGCTCGTCATAATCGCACACGCCCTCTGCATCGAGTTTTTTGAATATCTGATGCATCGTGTAGCCCTCTGGGAAGGTTATCTTCTTTGTTACCATGGCGCCCGATCCGGAGGTCATTTTCTTTACAAGCGCCTTATAGTCGTATATCGCCTTGAGCTCGTATGTGCCGGGATCTATCTTCTCATCGGCGTTGTACACGGCTCCAAAGAGCTTGAACAGCCATTTGTATTTAATAATGCCGTTATCCTTGAGCTGATCGGCAACATAGCTCATATCCGCATAGTGGATCTTCTTTGTTTTTGTGTTGCCGTCATCATCCTTGACCTCTACCTCTTTGTAAGTAAAGCTGTCCTTATCAAGGGTTATCTGGGCAACGGTGTCCGAGGATTTAAAGCCCAGAACATCGGTAGCCGCCGCCCATGCAAGGCAGGCCAGAATGATGCTGACGCTTATTACAAAAAGAAAGTAGACAGCGCCGCCTGCAAGGCCGCTTTTATTCTCCTTGCGCACGGCAGATGCGCTCTGCTTCGGCGCTGAAGCCGCCGGGGCTTTTCTCTGCGTCGGGGCAGAAGCCGCTTTTCGGGGCTTCTTTTCAGGCTCTTTTTTGCCGAAGAGCTCTTCAAAATCTGTTTTCTTATCAGCCATAGATATCTCCTTTGCCGATTGTAACCTGATTTGCCGTTACGGCATAATATACAGCAGACGCAGCGATCGCTGCTCTGAATGCGTGATAATCATCGTGTCGTAAGTCCGCCGCGCCGGACCGTACTGCGGAATTTTATGCGCGGAGAAAGGCAATATATATGTTCTGCAACAATAACAACAGCTGCATCTGGATCATTCTCATCCTCATCATTCTCTTCTTCGGCTGCGGCAACTGCGGCGGCGGATGCGGATGCGGCAATTCCTGCGGCAATAACGACTGCGGCTGCGGCTGCTGATCATCCACGGGGCTCAATCGAGCCCCATTTTGTTTTCAGTCGCTCAAAACGAGCGATACCGCAATGTCGGTATCCTCGGCCGGCAGCTTTTTTTCAAGCAGCGTCTTTCTGCAAAGGCACACGCTGAACGCTTCCGACTGTGCAAGGTACCGGTCATAGTACCCTGCTCCGTGGCCGAGGCGGTTTCCGTATCTGTCGCAGCATAGCGCCGGAACAATGATAATGTCTTTTGCTCCAGGCCTTACCTCCCGTGTCACCGGCGGCTCGGGAATACCGAACTTGCCGGGGCAAAGCTCAGCTTTGCCGCTGAAGGGGTAAAAGCTCATAGCGCCGTCATTTCCGCTTACGGGAAGCGCAACGCTCCTGCCCTCGTCCAGGAGCTTTTCAATGAGCGACGCCGTTGATACCTCGCGGCCGACACTGTAATACAAAAATACCGTTTCTGCGTTTTTAAACTCACTGAGGTTAAGAAGCTTTTCGATTATAACTCTGTCGCTTTCTTTTATATACTCGGACGAAAGGCTCGCCGTCTGCCGCTCCTTTTCGCGGCGAAGGACGCGTTTTTGCTCACAGAGCGGACTTGATGATCGAATAGATCTCTTCATGCTTTTCGTCGATCTCGCGCTCAACGCCGTTTTTCTTAAACGGAATGCGCGTCCAGCCATAGTAGTCGGCCGCCTTATCGGCAACTCGCAGACAGTTTTTAAGATACTCGATGTCCTTTTCGTGGATATCCGCCGAGGTGTGCGTTTTCTCCTGCCTGTGCTTCATGCGCCGAAGAGACGTTTCAACGTCAACATCAAGGTATATCACAAGATCAGGCTTCGGCAGGCCGAGCTTTACATATTCAAAATCATACAGCCATTCAAAAAATGCCGGAAGCTCCTCATCCGGAAGCTTTGCTCCCTGATGCACGGCATTCGAGGTCGTATATCTGTCCGACAGGACAAAGCCGCCGGAATTATATATATCGCCCCAGTCCGTTCTGTATGAAGCAAAACGATCGACAGCGAAAAAGGCCGAAGCGGTATATGCATTGACATCGCTCGGATTTGAGCCGAACTGACCGCCGAGATACATTCTTATGAGCGCGCTGCTGTCATTATCATATCGCGGAAATACGATGTGGTGATAGTTTATTCCCTCGGCCTCAAGGCGGCTGCATACACGTCTGTAATGGGCGGACTTGCCGCTGCCGTCAATGCCTTCAAATACGATAAGCTTACCCTTTTCCATTGAAAAACTTCCTTATGCGTTTTATCCACGCCTTTATTATAAAAAGCGGAAGGCGCGCAATGCGCTTGAAGCGCCACGGCTCTTTGATGCAGCGATACAGCCACTCGGCATTCATCTTCTGCCACGCCTTCGGAGCGCGCATGACCGTTCCTGCAAAAACATCGAGCGAGCCGCCGAGGCCTGCCATCAGGCCGATATCAAGCCGCTCGGCGTTCTGCGCCATCCAAAGCTCCTGCTTCGGCGCACCGAGGCAGACCATGAGAAAATCGGGCTGCGCGGCGTTTATCTTCTCGACCACCGGGCCGTCATCCTTAAAATATCCGTCGTTCGTTCCACAGACATTAAGTCCCGGGTACGTTTCCTGCATTTTTTTCTTTGCCGCATCGGCAACTCCGGGCTTTGCTCCGAGCAGGAACACGCTTTTCCCCGTCTGCGCGGCATACTCAAGTATTGCCTCGCCTATCTCGATGCCAGGCAGGCGCTCTTTGAGCGGCGTTCCGATAATCCTTGCCGCTTTAACAACGCCTATACCGTCGGGTATGACAAGGTCCGCGTTGCATATTGCATCGTGTAGCTCGGCATTTTCCCACGCGGCCATCACTATCTCGGGGTTTGGCGTTACCATGTATGCGCTGCGGTGCTCATCAATGAGCCTTTTGCACAAATCTATTGCATTTTCCCGCGTCAGATCATCAAATCCGACGCCCAAAACATCTATCCTACTCAAAGCTGGCTGAATACCTTTCCGATCTTTTCGTGTATGACAAGGTCTGCCCTGTCGTCATAAGGCGTGCTGCTGAGGTTTACGAGCGCAAGCTTATTTCCCCGGTAATAGTTTATAAGTCCTGCTGCCGGATAAACATTAAGGCTCGTACCGCCGATTATGAGCACCTCCGCTTCCGATATGACTCGGACAGCCTCGGTGACGATGTTCTCATCCAGCGGCTCTTCATACAGCACTATGTCAGGGCGGATAACTCCGCCGCAGGTGCAGTGCGGCACACCGGCACCGTGATTCATTTTATCGGCAGGATACGGCTTTCCGCACACAGAGCAATAGCTGCGCAGTATGCTGCCGTGAAGCTCCAAAACCTTTTTGCTGCCGGCCGCCTGATGCAGCCCGTCAATATTCTGAGTGACGACCGCGCGCAGCTTTCCCTTTTGCTCAAGCTCGGCAAGCTTGAGATGCGCCGCATTGGGCTTTACGTTATCGATAACGAGCTTTTCCCTGTGAAATCTGTAATACTCCTCGGGATAACGGGCAAAGAACGAGTGGCTGAGTATCGTTTCGGGCGGATACTTCCATTTTTGGTTATACAGGCCGTCAACGCTGCGGAAATCGGGTATTCCGCTTTCCGTAGAGACACCTGCACCGCCGAAAAACACGACATTATCGCTCTCGTCTATCCATTTTTTAAGCTGCATTATTTTATCGTCCATAACGCTCACTCCTAATCGGTTCATTATACAATAATTATTCTATCTAATCAAGCAAATATTGTTCAATTATGGCCGCCACGCCGTTGCTGTCGCAATCGGGTGCGATAACGTCGGCAATGGCTTTCACCCTGTCGCTTCCGTTTGCCATTGCAGCCTTAAAGCCAGCGGCTTTGAGCATTTCCTCATCATTTTGCGCATCGCCTATCGCTATGCATTCGGACATATCTATTCCCAGTGCGCCGCACAATGCTCGCAGTCCCTTTGCCTTGCTCACGCCGCTTGCGTTTATCTCAAGCGAGCGTGCGGTGCGGCTTGTTATGCTCACGGGCAGCGTTTTTATCTGCTCATAAACAGCGTCGGCCTCGCCGTCAGCAGCGAAGAACAAATTGAGCTTTTCTACAGGCTTGGGATCGGCCATGAACATTGCAAACGCATCATCGACAATATTCATCCCCTTGCGGTAGATAGGCTCATAGGCGCTAAGCCCAAAATCGGCGCAGTTATCGACGCACCATGCGCTGCTGTAGGTCTTGTCATCTATAAAAAATATCGGCATAACATAGCCTGCTGCACGCGCGGCAATGTATTTGACTGTTTCCGGGTCTATCGTTTCATACAAAAACTTTTTCCCTGTTTGCGTGTCGATAACGGACGCACCCGACCCTGTTACGGCATAGCGCATGCCACGCACCATATCTATATACGGCTTTACAAGGCTTATACTGCGCCCTGTTGAGAAAACGACGGTCTTGCCCTGCGCTATTGCTTTTTCCATGGCGTTCACATTCGCCGGAGTAAGCTCCTTTTTCGAGTTTAATGCCGTCGCATCCATGTCGGCGGCGAGAAGTTTATATTTCATTTTTCTCTCCCCATGCTTCTTGCATAATAAAAAATATACTGCTGGGCAAGCCCGGCATACTCCCCGAGCGTCTCCGGATCGAAATCCGGCGGAAAGTTCTCTCTAAGAGCGCGCTTCATCCACACGTCAATCGGGAACGCCTCCATGTGCCACAGTCCGAACAGCACGACGCAGTTTGCCACCTTCTCACCCACTCCGCGTATAGAGCGCAGTGCCTTTATCGCCTGCTTATAATCGCATTTTTTCAGCGCTTCAAGGTCAATGTCTCCATTGACGACCGCACGGGCTGCGCATATTATGTACTCGGCTCTGTATCCCGAGCGGATGCAGGCAAGCTCCTCCGGCTCAAGCACCGCAAGCCGCTCGGCGCTCGGGAACGTGTAATGCACCTTATCGCCAACGCTTATCGGGTCTCCGAAATTTTCGCAGAGGCGCTCGACGATGCCCTTAATGCGGCTTATATTATTGCACTGCGATATAATAAACGAGCACAGCGCCTCCCAGCTATCCTGCCGCAAAATGCGTATGCCGCGCCCGTACTCCACGCATTTTGCAAGGTATTCGCCGGCAAATGCTCGGCTTATCTCGGCGTAATCTGTGCCGAGGTCGAAGTACTGCTGCCAGATATCCTCCGGCGCGTCAGAAGTTATGTAAACCTCTCCGTCCTTTGCCGAAGCTTCGGCATAGTATCCGCCGACAACGCCGCGGTAAACTCCGTCATCGCCGCAGTTCCAGCGGAAGCATTGGCCGCATTCGAAGGTTTTCATCATATCGAGTTCCTGTGTGCTGCAAAGCTTCATATTATCCCTCGAAAATTGAAAAATTATAATAAATTATATACCCATGCAGCCGTTTTTACAAGTTGCGCATATTGATAAAATATGCGATAATAAGAGCATTAAATTCGGGAGGTCTGTCATGGGCTTTTTAAGTGAATACAACTCAAAGCTCACAAGCGCCGAAACGGCTGTCAAGTGCGTCAAGAGCGGCGACTGGGTTGAATATACCTCGAACCTCGGCTTTCCTGCCGCCTGCGACCTTGCATTGTCGAAGCGGCGCGACGAGCTTAATGGCGTGAAAATACGCGGCGATCTCATCTTCGGGCCAATTCAGGTCATTGAGTGCGACCCCGAAATGGAGCATTTTGTTTATAACACCTGGCACTGCTCGGGCTACGAGCGTAAAATGTGCGACAGGGGCAGAGCTTTCTTCGAGCCGATGGTGTTCAGAAATCTCGCCTGGTATTACAAGAATTTTCTCACCTCGGATGTCTGCATGGTGACGGTCTCGGGGATGGACGACGACGGGTATTTCTACTTTGGTCCCTCGCTCGGCATGTCAAAATGCATCGCGGATAATTCCAAGATCGTCATTGTCGAAGTCAACCGCAACATACCGCGCATAAAAGGCAGCGAGGAAACGAGGATACACATATCCGAGGTTGACTATATCGTTGAGACCGGCGATCCTCCGCTGTTTGAGATGCCGAATCCGGCTCCGACGGAAACGGACGTTAAGATAGCAAATCTTCTGCTGCCGTATATTAAGGACGGAGCGTGCGTGCAGCTTGGCATCGGCGGTATGCCGAACGCCCTCGGCGAGCTTATCGCCGACAGCGATCTTAAGGATCTGGGCATGCACACGGAGCTGTGCTCGGACGGGTATCTTGCCATGTTCAAATCCGGAAAGCTCACGAATGCAAAAAAAACGCTGCACAACGGCAAGGGCGTTCTCGGCATCGCTATCGGCAGCCATGAGTTTAATGAGTGGCTAAACGATAATCCGGCCTATGTCGGCTATCCCCTTTCGTATGTAAACGATCCCTATGTCATATCGCAGAACGACAACATGGTGTCTATAAACGCGTGCATAGGCGCCGATCTCTACGGACAGATAAGCTCGGAAAGCTCAGGCACAAGGCAGATAAGCGGAACGGGTGGTCAGCTCGACTTTGTGTGCGGCGCGCAGATGTCGCGCGGCGGCAAGGCGTTTATATGCATGAGCAGCACCCACACGGACAAAAGCGGCGTTATGCACAGCCGGATAGTTCCGACATTTTCGGGCGATATAATCACAACTCCGCGCTCGCTTGCGTTTTACGTTGCAACGGAATATGGCGTCGTTAATCTCGCCGGGCTGACAACATGGGAGCGCGCTGACGCAATGATAAGCATTGCTCACCCCGATTTCCGCGATGAGCTTATAAAGGCGGCCGAGGCAAACCGCATCTGGCTGCCGTCAAACAAGAGGTAAGGTAAAATGAATGTATCTGTTCTTCAAATAGGAAGACCCGAAAATTTTGCGGACAGACTGCCGAAGGAGCAGCGCTGCTACGATATGCTCGACAGGCTCGGCATAGCTTATGGCCGCGTCGATCACGAGCATGCAGACACTATCGAGGACTGCCACGAGATTGAGCAAACGCTGGGCGCCGAGATATGCAAAAATCTTTTTCTCACTAATCGCCAGCAGACGGAGTTCTATCTCCTGCTCATGCCGGGAGACAAGCCGTTCAAAACGAAGCTTCTTTCAAAGCAGATCGGCACTGCGCGCCTGTCGTTTGCCTCGCCCGAGCACATGCAGGAGCTTTTGGATATAACGCCCGGCTCCGTAAGCGTTCTGGGCCTTATGAACGATGGCGGCAAGGTGCATCTTATAATAGACTCCGACCTGCTGAAAGATGAGTTTATCGGCTGCCATCCGTGCATAAACACATCAACACTTAAAATTAAGACGGCCGACATAATTGAAAAGTTTCTGCCCGAGGTCAGGCACGAATATGCCGTCGTTGAGCTTCCGTGGGAGGCTGAGTGATGAAGATAGGCATTCTTTGCGCCTGTGCGCCCGAGTTTGAGCCGTACAGGTCAGCTCTCGGCGGCGATACCGCGTTTATTCACGGTATGCAGCGCACGGACGGCGTACTGTGCGGACACGAAATATCCGCCGTGTTCTGCGGCATCGGCAAAGTAAACGCAGCACTCGGCGCAATGACGCTTATACGCGACTGCTGCGCGGACAGGATAATAATGTCCGGAGTTGCCGGGGCGATAAGGCGCGGCGTTCACATCGGGCAGTGCATTATGATAACAGACTGCATCTATCACGATCTTTCGCCTCAGCTTATCACGGATTACCATCCAAGCGGCATCGCCCCCGACTTTTTGTGCGAAAAAGATGTTGTTGATATCGGCGCTGCCGAGGGAATGCTCTGCGGCAGGACGGTGACGGGCGACGTTTTCATCGAGCAGGATGGACGCGAGAGCATAATCGAGCGATTTGACCCCATTTGCTGCGATATGGAGACGGCAGCCGCTGCGCATGTGTGCCGCGCTATGGGAGTTTCCTTTAACTGCGTGCGCGCGATATCCGATACCGAGGACGAAGCCGGGCTCGGCAGCTTTGAAAAAAACGTGGCCTTTGCCGCGCAGAAGGCTTTTGACGGCGTGTGCGCCGTGCTCAGCGAGCTGTAAATGAAAAAATCACCCACCCTGTGCCTGTCGGCACAAGGTGGGTTTAATATTGTATTCGTTTTATTCATCGTCGATTTTGCAGCCGCAGTACGGACAAAACATCTTTTTGCTGCTGTACAGAACGCCGAGAAAATGCCTGCAAAACGGGCATCTAATCTTTATAAGCACAACCGCAAGCGCCGCAATAATGAATATAACACCGCATATGCTCAAACCAGCTCCAAAGCTGTCATTGTTTATTATTCCAACATTGACGAAAACCGCGCCAAGCAAAAATATGATAGATGATACCCTATCCCAGAATTTCAGCTTTTTCATCTTCCATCACCGTTTGGCTTTTGCTTTCACTTGCTGACTTTTTCATAGTATTATATGCTAATCTTCAAGCACATGCCACCGCATTTGAGTAAAGTGCGCATTAAATCGTTGTAAAATATCATACGCCAAACCGTCAAACGGTCTGTTGACCACCGATTTTGCATAAAAAAATTCCGCATCTTTCGATGCGGAATTTTATTGCGTAATTAGTAATAACGCTTATTCTTGTTCTTGCGTGCTGCCTCGCTCTTCTTGCGGCGCTTGACGCTGGGGCTCTGGTAGTACTCCTTCTTTCTCAGATCAGCCAGTACACCGGCCTTGGCACAGCTGCGCTTAAATCTTTTAAGAGCATTGTCCAGAGATTCGTTCTCCTTGACATAGACTTCAGACATTTATTTCACTCCCTCCATTAACGCCTTACGACGCTTTAAGGGCCAAATTCTTGGCTTAACGAATGATATTATACTCACTTTGGGGCATAATGTCAACCTTTACTTTATGATAAGATTGATAAGTTTATTCTTTACGACGATAGTCTTAACGAGTTGTTTACCCTCCATCAGGCGCTTTACCTTCTCGTCGGCGCAGGCGGCGTCGATAACGACGCTGTCCTCGGAATCGGACGGAACGGTGATGGTGGATTTGAGCTTGCCGTTTACCTGAACTGCCATCTCGCGAGTGGCATCGACGGTTTTTGCCTCGTCATACTCAGGCCACGGCATCTGCATGGCCATCTTGCCCTCTTTTGCGGCAAAGCCCATGTTCTCCCACATCTCTTCTACCATATGGGGAGCGAAAGGACTGAGCAGCAGGCACAGAGCGCGTACATCGCCCTTCGAGCAGCCGTTTGCATAAAACTCATTGACCATCGTCATCATTGAGGCAATAGCAGTGTTCATTTTCAGCTCGTCTATATCCTGCGTGACCTTTTTGATGGTCTTATGGACGATGGATTCGTTCTTTGCGGATATGTTCTCATCGTCGGTAGCCATGTCCTGCAGGTTAAAGCAGCGGTCGAGGAAGCGCTTCGAGCCCTTGACGGCCTCGTTCGACCACGAAACGGCCTTTTCAAAGTCGCCGATGAACATGATGTGCAGACGCATGGTATCCGCGCCGTACTGAGCGACGATATCGTTGGGGTTGACAACGTTGCCGCGAGACTTCGACATCTTCTCGCCGCCCTCGCCGAGGATCATGCCGTGGCTCGTGCGCTTGGCGTAAGGCTCCTTGGTGGGGACAACACCGATATCATACAGGAACTTGTGCCAGAAGCGAGAGTACAGCAGGTGCAGAGTCGTGTGCTCCATGCCGCCGTTATACCAGTCAACAGGCGACCAGTATTCGAGCGCTTCCTTGCTTGCAAGCTCCTTATCATTGTGCGGATCCATATAGCGCAGGAAATACCAGCTTGAGCCGGCCCACTGGGGCATCGTATCGGTCTCGCGCTTTGCCGGTCCGCCGCAGCAGGGGCAGGTGGTGTTGACCCAATCGGTCATCTTGCTCAGGGGGCTTTCGCCGTCATCGGTAGGCTCATAGCTGTCAACCTGAGGCAGCACCAGAGGAAGCTGATCTTCGGGCAGCGGCACCCAGCCGCATTTTTCGCAATTGACGAGGGGGATAGGCTCGCCCCAGTAGCGCTGACGGGAAAACACCCAGTCGCGCAGCTTGTAGTTGACCTTCTCCTTGCCTATTCCCTGCTCGACAACGTATTTTTTCATTGCAGGGATAGCTTCCTTGACGGTCATGCCATTGAGGAAGCCGGAGTTTACCATGACGGCGCTGTCGTCCTTTGCGACGAACGCTTCCTTAGTGATATCGCCGCCGGCAACGACCTCGACGATGGGCAGGCCGAATTTAGTAGCAAACTCCCAGTCGCGCTGGTCGTGGCCGGGAACGCCCATTACAATGCCGGTTCCGTAGCCCATGAGGACATAGTCGGAAACGAACATGGGCAGCATTTTATGCGTAACGGGGTTTTCTACCTCGATACCGTCAAGGCGGACGCCTGTTTTGTCCTTATTCAGCTCGCCGCGCTCAAAATCGGACTTTCTCGCGGCTTCCTTCTGATAAGCCTCTACCTCGTCCCAGTTTTTGATCTTGTCCTTCCACTCGTTGAGCATCGGATGCTCGGGGGAAATGACCATGTAAGTGGTACCGAACAGGGTATCGGCACGGGTGGTGTATACGGTGACCTCGCCGCCGATATTGGTCTTAAACGTGACCTCCGCGCCGGTGGAGCGGCCGATCCAGTTGCGCTGCTGAATCTTTACGCGCTCGATGTAATCAACATCATCCAGATCGTCGATAAGGCGCTGGGCATATTTTGTAATCCGCAGCATCCACTGGCTTTTTTCCTTGCGGACGACTTCGCTGCCGCAGCGCTCGCAAACGCCGTCAACGACCTCTTCGTTTGCAAGGACGCACTTGCAGGAGGTGCACCAGTTGACGGGCATGGTCGCCTTGTATGCAAGGCCGTGCTTATACATCTGGAGGAATATCCACTGCGTCCACTTATAGTACTTGGGGTCGGTGGTATCGACGCAGCGATCCCAGTCAAAACCGTAGCCGAGCATTTTCAGCTGACTGGTGAAATTTGCTATATTGTTTTTGGTAACTATTGCCGGATGGATATGGTTTTTGATAGCGTAGTTTTCCGTCGGCAGGCCGAAAGCGTCAAAGCCTATCGGGAACAGGACATTGTAGCCCTCCATGCGTTTTTTACGGGTGACTATGTCAAGAGCGGTGAACGGTCTGGGATGGCCGACATGAAGGCCCTGACCGGAGGGGTACGGGAACTCGATCAGTCCGTAGAACTTGGGACGGGTGGTATCACCGGTAACTGCCGCATAGGGCTTTGTCTCTTCCCAGATTGCCTGCCACTTCTTTTCAATTGCCGTAAAATCGTACTTCATTTTAAAATTAACTCCCTTATAGTTTTATATTCTTGTCCGAATGCCCCTTAGCAGGGGCCTATAAGGGATGAGAGATCGATCTCCTCGGCGTCTGACCACAGATGCTCAAGCTTGTAAAAGTCGCGCGCTTCCTCTGTGAACACATGAGCCACGACGCAGCCGAAATCGAGAAGCACCCAGCTTCCGCTGCGATAGCCCTCGCGGCGGATGGGAGGCTCGCCGGCCTCGCTCATTGCCTTGTCGATCTCGTCTGTAAGAGTTTTTATATGCGTGGAAGAAGTACCTGTGCAGATGATGAAATAATCGCACAGAGATGTAAGCTTATCGGTTTTGAGGACTTTGATGTCCTTTCCCTTTTTGTCGCTGAGCGCCTTGGCGGCTATCTTAACGACTTCGTTTGGTGTCATCATTCGTTATCATCCTTACTGCCTGAATTTGTTGAGCTTGGGCTGCTTGTATAAGTATAAACATTCGCCACGCCCATAGTGCTTGACGAGCTGTAATTCAAGAACGAGGAAACGCCGCCGGAGAGCTCGCCGGTCGTGGAGTAGAAATTGCCGTCCTTATAGGTGACGATATTCACGTTCTTGGTCGTTACCTGAGCTTCCCACGGATTGAGGCACTCATTGACCATATCGAGCCACGCGTCTATATCGCAGAAAACATAGCTTGCGCCGAACACGTTGCCGCCTGTATCACCGGGCATAGTGTAGAACTTAATGTTCTCGCTGTCAAGCTTCAGAAACTCCTTAGCGTAATACAGCATATTCTCGGCCGTGAGGCTCGTCTCCATATTATCAGACACAATGCTGATGACCTCGGTGAGGTTGGGGATGTTCTTGAGGCTTATCATCTGGCTTGCAACGGCCATAAGCAGCTCGTGCTGCATGTCGATACGCTGAATATCGCCGCCGGCATAGCCGCTTCTGAAGCGCATGAGCTGTACAAACTGCTCACCGTTAAGCTTCTGCTGACCCTCGGGAATATGAATGTGCAGATCCTGAGTTGGGTCGTCGTAGTTCATTCCGGGCGGAACGTTGAAGTCAACGCCGCCGATGGCGTCAACGACCTGCTCTGCCGCATCCATATTGACGAGAATGTATCCGTCAACGTCAAAGCCGAGGAAGGACTTGATAAGCTCCTCTCGCATCTTTTTGATCGGGTCGCAGCCGTAATATGAGCTGCTCTGTATGCCGGAATAATACGCGGCATAATGATATGCGGAGTTTGCCTTCTTGACCTCATGCTGAATGTTCGTGAGCGTATCACGGGGGATGCTGACAACATTGAGCGTGTGATTTACGGTGTCGAGCCGGCCGATCATAATGGTGTCGGTATTATTGCTGACAACGTCAACGCCTGCTACAAGCAGCGTATACACGCCGGGCTTTCTGCCGTCAACCGTGTTTGTCGGAGCTTCGCCATCATTATTTGTAATGCCGTCATCGTTGCTGTCTGGCGCAGCCATGAAATACTCAATGTACACATAGGCCGCCGCAAGCAGGACAACAAGGCACAGCAGGATTATAAGTATTACCTTTCCTGCCTTGCCCTTCTTTTTCTGCTTTTTTCCGCCCTGAGCCTTATTGGCCGGCTGCGCAGGAGGAGCGCTCGGCTTGCTCTCGGCATAGTAATCATAATCGTCGTATCTTTCGGGTGTGCGGCCGCCGTTATTTTTGCTGCTGTTATTTCTGCTGCTGTCTGTATGCTTGCCGCCCTTTTTGCCTCCGAATAGCTGCATATTATTTCCCCTTCTCTAAGTCGGCACCCCTGCCGTTATTGCTTTTGCGCGGTATGCTCTGAATACCACTTATATGCGTCGGCAGTAGCATAATACGGCTCCTGCCCATAGCTTTTTATATCTTCAAGGCTCATTTCAAGCCCCAGCGCCATCGCTTCGTCAAGATCCTCATACGCAAGCTTTCTGAGCTTGTCAACACCGTCAAAATCGCGGTTCGGCTCAATGTAGTCTGCCATGTAGATTATCTTTTCAAGAAGCGTCATATCGGGCTTGCCGGTCGTGTGCCAGCGGATAGCATCATAAACCTCGTCGCTTATATTAAACAGGTCCCGTGCAAGCGCGGCTCCCGTTTTGGCGTGCAGGAGCTTGACGTTTTCTTCCTCAGCGTTGTCGTTTATAATACCATATTTCCTGCACAATATCAATTGGTCGGATAACACAAGTTTTTTTGTAATATCGTGCAGAATTCCGGCTTCCGCAGCATTTTCGGGGTCCTCTCCCCAGCGGTTGGCAAGCGTGACTGCCTCGGCCTCGCAGCCGACGACGTGAGCAACGCGCTTCGGACTGAGCATGGCATAGGCCTTATCGCGCAGCCAGTAAAGCTCCGGCTTTGCGTTATAATCGCCGTTTTTGATTATGCGCGCATAAACGCTCTCCGGCAGGTACGACGCACCGCGCCTGTTCGGCAGCATATCGCGTATATCCGACGACGACATCGGCTTAGGCTCGTGATTGAGAAACACGCATTTTGCGCCGTACTGCCGCTTGAGGTAATCGGCATGCTCCATGATGCGCGCATCCTCGCCCTCGCTGCGGCAGAAAACGCCGAGCGTCATATTCTCAAGCAGGAAGCGGAAGCGGTACCAATCCTCAAAGCTGAAGAGCATATCGCTGCCCATGACAAAGGTAAACTCCGCGCCGGGATAAAGCTGCATAAGCTGCTCAAGCGTGTCGGCCGAATAGCTTTTGCCCTCGCGCAGGATCTCGATATCCGAGACCTCGGCATTCGGGATATCGGCAAAGGCAAGCTTTGTAAGCTCCAGGCGCTCTGCCGGATCAGGACTTCCGCCGGCCAGCTCCTTGTGCGGCGGTATGCTAGCCGGGATTATAAGCATTTTATCTGGTTTCAGCCGTTCGGACACGGCATAGGCTGCCTCAACATGGCCGCAGTGCGGCGGATTGAAGCTGCCGCCGTAAATTGTAATTCTCATTTTTTCTTATCTTTTACAAGAGCTATTTTAGGCTCTTTTTCATTACGTTTATACAATACGAATTTGCTTCCTATGGTCTGCACGGTTTCGGCCGCGCATGCCTCCGCCAGAGCGTCGGCAGCCTCGCGCGCCGTGAGCAGGCTGTTTTCCAAAACTCTGCCCTTTATAAGCTCGCGCGCTTTGAGCGCATCCTTCACCTGCGTTATCGTGTTTTCGGTTATTCCGCCCTTGCCGATCTGGATTATCGTATCCTCGGTCATGGCGAGGCCCCTGAGCTGGGCTCTCTGCTTACTTGTCAGTGCCATTTATTCTCCTAAGCTCCGTTCTGAATTTTTCGAGCGCATGCGCTCTGTGTGATATCTTGTTTTTTACCTCGCTGCCAAGCACGGCCATGCTGTCGGAATATCCGTCGGGCATGAAAACCGGATCGTAGCCGAAGCCGCCCTCGCCGTGGGGCTCTGTGAGTATCTGTCCGCGGCATTCGCCCTCGGTGCGTATTTCCGTTCCGTCGGGCAGCAGACAGCATATGCTGGACACGAATTTTGCCCTGCGGTCTGTCACGCCCTCGAGCTTCGATAAAAGATACATGTATTTTTCCTTATCGCTTGCATCGTGGCCGCCAGGCGCGTAGCGCGCGGAGTAAACGCCCGGCTCGCCGTTTAAGGCATCCACCATAAGGCCGGAATCGTCGGCAACGGTGGCCTCGCCTGTTGCGTCAAAAACAGCCTTTGCCTTGAGGTATGCGTTTTCGGCAAAGGTAGTTCCGGTTTCGTCAACTTCGAAGTTGCAGCCTGCCTCGCGCTGAGAGAGTATATCAACGTCCATGTCCGACAGTATTGCTTTCAGCTCCTTGAGCTTTTTTGCGTTATTGCTTGCAAGTATCAGCTTTTTCACTTAAACAGCGCCTCCACAAATTCATGAGGATTAAACGGGATAAGATCGTCTATCCCCTCACCCACGCCGACATACTTGACGGGAAGCTTCAGCTCATTGGATATCGCAAACACTATGCCGCCCTTTGCGGTTCCGTCAAGCTTTGTGAGAACTATGCCGGTTATGCCGGCGGTCTCGAGAAACTGCTTTGCCTGAATAAGCCCGTTCTGCCCCGTCGTTGCGTCAAGCACCATGAGCGTTTCAACATCGGCATCTGGCAGCTCACGGCGGACAACGCGAGTTATCTTATTAAGCTCGTTCATGAGGTTTGCCTTATTGTGCAGGCGGCCGGCGGTGTCGATAATAACAACGTCCGTGCCGCGCGCTTTCGCCGCGCACAGTCCGTCATACACTACAGCTGCCGGATCGCTGCCCTCTTCGTGGCGGACGATATCCGCTCCGGAGCGCTCTGCCCACACTCCAAGCTGCTCGGCTGCTGCCGCGCGGAATGTGTCGCCTGCGCAAAGGAGCACATTCTTGCCTTCGGCCTTAAGGCTTGCCGCGAGCTTGCCGATGGTCGTAGTCTTTCCGACACCGTTTACACCGACCATGAGAATAACCGACGGCTTGGTGTCAAGCTTGAGCTTTGTGTCCATATTGCCGAGCATGTCCTGCATGTAGCCGACAAATGCCTCCTTTGCGGCTTTGCCCTTGTTTATATAGCGGCGCAGCAGAATGCGCTTGTAATCCATCATTATCTGCGCCGTAGTCTCGCCGCCGACATCGGCCATTATCAGCATTTCCTCAAGCTCGTCGTAGAAATCCTCGCTGTCGATATCGTAATTGCGGAATACCTCTTCAAGCTCCTCGATATTTTTTCTGGTCTTAGTGAGACCGGAGAACATTTTATCAAAAAAGCCCATTGTGTGCCTCCTCAGTCATTTTCTATTGAGCGCTGCGCCTGGTCAAGATCAAGCTCTATGACCTTCGAAACGCCCTTTTCCTGCATAGTGACGCCGTAGAGGTGGTCTGCCTCCTCCATTGTGCCGCGGCGGTGGGTTATTACTATAAACTGCGTCTTATCGCACATTCGGCGCATATATTCGGCATATCTGATAACGTTTGCCTCGTCCAATGCGGCCTCGATCTCGTCCATAACGCAGAACGGCGTTGGGCGAACCTTGAGGATCGCAAAATACAGCGCTATGGCCACGAACGCCTTCTCTCCGCCGGACAGGAGGCTTATATTCGACACCGCTTTTCCGGGCGGCTGAACCTTTATCTCAATGCCGCACTCAAGCGGATCGTTTTCATCCTCAAGGATGACCGACGCCTTGCCGCCGCCGAACAGCTCAAGGAAGGTCTCACGGAAGTTTTCGTCGATGAGCTTGAACTGGCCGAGGAAAACCTCTTTCATCTCATTGGTTACGTCGTTTATTATGCCCAAAAGCTCTTTCTTGGCTTTCTCTATATCGCTGCGCTGCCCGGTCAGGAATTCGTAACGGGTATTGACACGCTCAAATTCCTCGATAGCGCCGATATTCGGCGTGCCGAGCGCAGATATCTGCCGGCGCAGGTCGCTTATTCCGCGCGACTCCTTCTGGAGGTTTTCAACCGGCTGGCGCAGCTGCTGCGCCGCCGAATGGCTCAGCTCATAATTATCCCAAAGCTTATCGAGGATCTGCTTTTCCTCAAGGTCTGACGACAGCTTTTTCTGTTCAAGCCTTGCGCAGCTGCGCTCAAGCTCAAGCAGGCGGCGGTTTGACTCCTGACTGTCCTTATCGGCCTTTGTTCTGCGGCCTTCAAGCTCAAGGCGCTTTGCGTTTATCTCCGCGATCTCGGATTTGATCTTTTCAGCCTGACCGAGTATATCATCGCGCTGCTTCAAAACGGCATCGAGCTGCTGCTTTATCTCTTCGCATGCGCTCTGCGCTTTTTCGATCGCCGCACGGCGCTGCTCACTGTCGCCCGACAGACTTTGCGACAGGACCCTGAGCTGCTCTATAGCAGCGTTTGTTGCGCGCTTTTCCGCCTCGCATGAGGCCTTGTCGCGCTGAATCTCGGCGCGCTCTTCAACAGCCGCGTCAAGCTCGTATCTCAGGCCCGACAGAGCATTTACCGACTTTTCAAGCTCGATCTGAGCCGCATCATACTGTCTGCCGAGGGTGAGTCTGCGCTTTTTCAGCTCCTCAAGCTCGTTTGCGCGCGAGAGTATGCCCGTTCCGCGCGCGGCGCTGCCGCCGGTCATTGAGCCTCCGGCGTTTATAAGCTGTCCGTCAAGGCTGACGATGCGCAGGCGGTTGCCGTTTGCCTTTGACATGCGCACGGCGTCTGCAAGTGTTTCGGCAATAACAGTGCGGCCGAGCAGGTTCGCGAATATGCCGTCATAGCGCTTATCAAAGCTGACAAGGTCATAGGCGACCCCAACAAAACCGGGATCGTTTACCGGCGCATCCTTCATGATATTGCCGCGGACGGTGTCCACGGGAAGGAACGTTGCGCGGCCTGAATCGAGACGCTTTAGCATCTCGATTGCGCTGCGGCCGTCGTTCTGCGTGTCGATGACTATATTCTGCATCGCAGCGCCCAAAGCCGTTTCAACCGCAAGCGCGTATTCGTTATCGGTTTTAATGAGGTTTGCAACAGGACCGTGAACGCCGCGCAGATTTCCCCTGCCGGATTCGCGCATAACGGTCTTGACCGCTTTTGAAAAGCCCTCGTATTCTTTCTCCATCTCCGAGAGCATATGAATACGCGCATCCATGCTTCGGCAGTCAACAGAGAGGCGATTTACCTTTTCTCTCAGCTGTGCGGCGGCATTTTCACGGCTTTGCAGCTTCATGCGGCAGCCTTCTATCACGTTCGAGCTGCCTGTCTCCTTTGCGGAAAGCTCCGCAATGCGCCCGGCAAGCTCATCAGCTTTGGCGCTGTTATCATCTATCTGGCTGGCAATCTCGAAAAGCCTCGCCTGTGCTCCAGCAATATCACTTTTCATGCGCTCGACCGATTCGCCGCTGCTTTTTATATTCGCGCGCAAAACAGCCGCGCGTGAATCGCAGTCGGCAGCTCTGGCCTCAGTCTGCGACAGGCGCTCGCGCGCCTTGTCTGCCTCGATGTCCTTTTCGTGCATGCGCTCGGATATGCTTCCTGCCGAGGCATACAGCGCTTCAAGGCTGCGGTGAGCCTCGTCAAGCTCCGATTTTGCCGTTTCGTAATCGGCGTTTATCACCTGTGCCTGAGTGTGCAGCTTATCGAGCGTTGCCATCCAAACGGATATCTCACGCACTCGCAGCTCATCACGCAGGACGAGATATTTCTTTGCCGTTTCCGACTGGCGGCGCAGCGGCTCGACCTGAAGCTCAAGCTCATCGATCTTATCGTTTATGCGAAGAAGATTTTCCTCGGTTTTTTCAAGCTTGCGCTCGGATTCCTCCTTACGGCTGCGATAGCGCGATATGCCGGCCGCTTCCTCGAAAACCTCGCGGCGATCTGAGCTTTTGTTGGAAACGATCTCGGCAATCTTACCCTGACCGATGATCGAATATCCGTCGCGTCCGAGGCCGGTGTCCATAAGCAGGCTGTTTATATCCTTAAGGCGCACGGCCTCGCGATTTATGTAATACTCGCTTTCGCCGCTGCGGTAATAACGGCGCGTGAGCATAAGCTCAGTGCTGTCGCAATCAAATATATGCTCGGTGTTGTCTATAATCAGCGATACCTGCGCAAAGCCGAGAGCGCCGCGCTTTTCGGTTCCGCCAAAGATAACGTCCTCCATCTTTCCGCCGCGCAGAGTCTTTGAGCGCTGCTCGCCCATGACCCATAGGATAGCGTCGGATATATTAGATTTTCCCGAGCCGTTCGGCCCGACTATTGCGGTTACGTCTTTTTCAAATGTGATCCTTGTTTTGTCCGGAAAGGACTTAAATCCCTGCAATTCGAGTGCTTTTAAATACAAAGGTTTTACCTCTTAAATAAGTTCATTCATAACATTTTATAATAAAGAGCCGTCTTAATCAAGACTGACAATGCTTATTTCGCCACTTTTTACACTTGCTTCATGAATTTTCAGCTCTCTGAGCGAAAGCTCGGATACGAGTGCATCCACATTGCAGCGGTGCTGCCCCGTCATCTTTGACACGTCCGAGCGGTTCACGCCCAGAACGACGCGGCTTCCGGGCTTCACCCCGGCAAGAAGCCTCCGCGCTTTTTGGAGCATTATCCGCGAATGTACAAGCTCGCCAAGCGCCGGATGATATGCGCCTGCGAGTGCGTCTCCGCCGGACAGATCCTCTGTCGGATTTAAGCCCATACGAATTATCGGAATGCCTGCCTCATTAAACAGCGGCACTATCTTTGAGCACACGTGTACAGCGTCCTCTACCGTGTGCTCCTTATATGTTCCGGCGCGCCACATGTCGCAAAGGACCGTATCGCGTACGATGACCGTCGGATATATCCTGACTCCGTTCGGCAAAAGAGCAATTATTTTCTTAGCCGTTTCAATGCAGTTTTCGTCCGTATCGCCGGGAAGGCCGGTCATCATCTGCAAAATAAGGTCAAAGCCTGCATCTTTTATGAGCCTTGAAGCGTCTGCGACCGCCGCACTGTCATGTCCGCGGCCGGATAGCTCAAGCACCCTGTCGCACATTGACTGCGCGCCAAGTTCAATAACGGTGACTCCGTATTTTTTCAGTCGCTTCAGCACAGTGCCGTCAATCGCGTCGGGCCGCGTGGACAGCCTTATCGAGCTTATCGTTCCATCGGCAAGATACGGCTGCGCCGCCTCAAAAAGCTCGATCTGACGCGCTTCGGGTATGGCGGTGAAGCTGCCTCCATAAAACGCCAATTGCCGCTTTGTCCCCGATGGGGTCAAGGCGGCCGCTTCTTCTATTGCATTTTTGACGGTTTGCGCCGTGGCAGGCTCGATATGACCGGAAATTCTGCGCTGATTGCAGAAAACGCAGTCGTTCGGGCAGCCCAGATGCGGCACAAACACGGGTATTATACTGTTTCTCGCTGTCATTTATTAAGTCTTTCAAGCGCCTGACAGGCAGCTGCCTGCTCGGCTTCCTTCTTCGTTCTTCCGCTGCCGCGGCCGATGACCTCACCGTCTAAGCTGACTTCCGACAGGAATACCTTGTCGTGATCGGGACCTGACTCGCCGGCCTCATGGTATTTCAAAACCCGGTCGGGCTTGCGCTGCACAAGCTCCTGAAGCTCGGTTTTATAGTCGGACGCATGGTGCGCCTTAACGGCCTCGGGGCTGAGCACCATACGCTCAATAAAGCTTGCCGCAGGCTCGATGCCGCCGTCAAGGAAAATGGCTGCTATCACAGCCTCGGTAGCATCGGCGAGTATGGAAGCGCGCTCGCGCCCTCCGTTTTTCTCCTCGCCGTGACCCATGCGCAGATACGCTCCCAGCTCAAGCTCCTGCGCAACGCCGTAGAGACTGTGCTCGCACACAAGCTCGGCACGAAGGCGAGTCATTTTGCCCTCCGGCAGCGTGGGCACCGTGTTATACAGGTGCTTTGCCGTTACAAAGCCGAGCACCGAATCGCCCAGAAACTCAAGACGCTCGTTGCTGGGAACTCCCTCGGCGCGGTTTTCGTTTGCATACGAGCTGTGCGTAAGGGCGTTTTTCAAAAGCATCGGGTCTTTGAACTTGTATCCTAATTTTTCTTCCAACTGCTTCAATGTATTACGCTTCTTCCGAAATCTTCATGTAATCAATATTATTTTCTATATCGCTGACGATATCAGCCTCGGCAAAGGCCTTGGCCTGGCGGATAGCGGCGAAGAATGCCTCGTCGCCGGATGAGCCGTGAGCCTTGATGACGGGCTTTGAAATACCGAGGAACGCGGTTCCGCCGACCTCATTGGGGTCGATCTTCTTTGCGATACCCTTGACATCGCCCTTTATAACAGCCGCCGCGAGCTTATTCTTCGTGCTCATCATGAACACCTCTTTAAGCTCCGTAAACAGCCACTTTGCAACGCCCTCGGCAGTTTTGAGGACAATATTGCCGGAAAATCCGTCGCTTACGACAACGTCAACGCCGCCGAGCAGCATCGTGCTGCCTTCAACATTGCCGACAAAATTAATTCTACCCTCTTCGCTTGCCGTTTTAAGCAGCTTATACGCTTCGTGCTGAAGCGCACCACCCTTTGTTTCCTCCGCGCCGATGTTGAGAAGTCCTACGCGCGGCTGAGTGAGGCCCATCATTCTGCGCGCATAGAAGCTGCCCATGTATGCAAACTGGAGAAGATACTCGGGCGTACACTCGGCATTTGCGCCGCAGTCGATGAGCATTATGCCGTTTTCGCGGCTGGGCAGCACCGGCGCCATGGCAGCGCGGCGAACACCCTTGATGCGTTTGACGATAAGCGTAGCTCCGGTGAGCAGAGCGCCGGTCGAGCCGGCGGACACCATTGCGTCGCCCTCGCCGTTTTTGAGCATGGTAAGCGCGACGGTCATGGATGCATCCTTTTTGCGGCGCGTTGCGGTGCTCGGGTCATCCTCCATCGTGATAATGTCGCGTGCATCGACTATCTCGATATTGTTTCTGTCCTCGCCGAGATATTTTTCTATCTCTTCCTTGCGGCCGACGAGCACAAGCTCGACTCCGAGCCTGTCGCGCGCATAGACAGAGCCTTTGACTATGGCTTCGGGCGCGTTATCGCCGCCCATTGCGTCAACTATTATTTTCACAGCCGAAGACCTCCTTTTTCATAAGTTCTTCAATTATTGCCAGACTCCTTGCGGAGATCTCGGCGTTTTTATTGCGTTTGCCCTTGACTCTGTAGCCAAGCGGCGAAATTATACCAAAGTTCACGTTCATCGGCTGGAAATCACCGACGCTGCCGCCGGAGATGTACAGGCTAAGAGCGCCGATGGCGGTCTCCTGCGGAAAATCGACCGGAGCAAAGCCGAGCATGCGCGATGCCGTTTCAATGCCGACAAGCATTCCCGACGCTGCCGATTCGACATAGCCCTCAACGCCGGTCATCTGTCCGGCAAAGCTCAGTCGAGGCTCGGCTCTGAATCTGTAGTATCTGTCAAGCAGCTTTGGGCTGTTGAGATATGTATTGCGGTGCATTACACCGTAGCGGACAAATTCGGCATTTTTCAGCGCCGGTATCATTGAAAACACGCGCTTCTGCTCGCCCCATGTGAGATGAGTCTGGAAGCCGACGATGTTATACAGCGTTCCGTCAGCATTATCGCGCCGCAGCTGCACAACGGCGTAATTTTCGCGCCCCGTGCGCGGATCGCGCAGACCGACAGGCTTCATCGGGCCGTAGCGCAGAGTATCCTCTCCGCGGCGAGCCATGACCTCGACCGGCATGCAGCCTTCAAAAACGCCGCCGTCGTCAAAGCCGTGGACGGCCGCCTCCTTCGCCGCGCAAAGCTCGCGGACAAATGCTTTGTACTCGGCTTCGTCCATCGGGCAGTTTACATAATCCGCCGTGCCCTTATCATAGCGCGATGCGAAAAACGCGCTTTCCATGTCAACACTCTCAAGCGTTACGATAGGCGCGACGGCATCGTAAAAATGCAGTCCCTCGCCGCCGCACAGGGAAGCGATCTTATCTGCAAGCGCGTCGCTCGTTAAAGGCCCCGTTGCAACGATGCACTCCCCGTCAGGAAACTCCATTGCTTCCTCGGGTACTATCTCGATATTATCGCACGAGGCCAGCTTTTCGGTTATGTATCGCGCAAAGCCCTCTCTGTCAACGGCAAGCGCGCCGCCGGCAGCGACCTTGTTTGCATCCGCGCTTTCCATGATAAGTGAGCCCATTTTGCGCATCTCGGCCTTCAAAAGGCCGACGGCATTGGTAAGCTCATCGCTGCGCAGCGAGTTTGAGCAAACAAGCTCGGCAAAATATACGGATGTGTGCGCAGGAGTCATCTTTGCCGGCTTCATTTCATAAAGCCGGACCTTTATTCCCCTCTTGGCAAGCTGCCAGGCACATTCGCTGCCCGCAAGCCCCGCTCCGAGGACTGTGACCTCATTCATAATTTATTCCTTGGCCTTTTTCGCTGTAGTTTTCTTTTTCGCCGCCGGCTTCTTTTCAGCGGTCTTTTTATCCTCAGCCTTGCTATCGGCAGCTGATTTCTTCTTATAGCCGCGCTTATCCTCGGGCACGAACTCCGGGCAATCCTCGTTTATGCAGAACGCTTTCTGTCTGCCGCGTCCGCTGGGCTTAAAGAGCGTTTTGCCGCAGCTCGGGCAATTATCCTTTGTCGGCACATACCAGGTCATGAAGCCCTTGATCTCGCTGCCGTCGGCAGCCGTGCCTCTCCACGGGCAGTCGGCGCCGCGCTCACAGGCGTAGTAGGTGTTGCCCTTTTTCGATGTGCGCTTCAAAATTCTGCTGCCGCACTTGGGGCATTTGCCGGGCATTTCGATAACGATAGGCTTTGTGAAACTGCACTCGGGGTAAGCCGGGCATGCGAGGAAACGGCCGAAGCGGCCGGATTTAACGACCATCTGGCGGCCGCAGACATCGCAGTATTCGTCGCTCAGCTCATCGGGCACCTTGATCCTGACGCCGTCAAGCGCCTTTTCCGCTTCTTCAAGCTCGGTGCTGAAATCGCCGTAAAAGCTGCGCAGCAGCTCCTTCCAATAGAGCTTGCCGCTTTCGACCTCGTCAAGTTCCTCTTCCATATGGTTTGTGAATTTAAGATCGACGATATCCGGGAAGCGCTCCTCCATGAGCTGGGTAACGATCTCGCCGAGATTGGTGGGCTTGAGGTATTTGCCGTCCTTGACGACGTACTCGTGCGAGGTTATCGTCGATATAGTCGGAGCATAGGTTGAAGGGCGACCGATGCCCTTTTCCTCCATTGCGCGGATGAGCGTAGCCTCGGTATACCGTGCAGGGGGCTGAGTAAATTGCTGCTCGGGGAGCATTTTTTCGAGAAAGACCTGCTCGCCCTCTTCAAGAGACGGCAGCTTGCTGCGCGGCTCGTCGCTTTCTTCATCCTTGCCCTCCTCGTACACCGCCGTATAGCCGGCAAAACGCATCTCGGAGTAATTTGCGCGGAACACATAGCCTGCCGAATCGACATCGACAACGACGTTATCATACACTGCATTTGCCATCTGGCACGCGGTAAAGCGTCCCCAGATCAGACGATAAAGGCGATACTGCTCGTTAGTAAGATCCTTGCGCACAACGTCGGGACTAAGCTCAATATTTGTCGGACGGATAGCCTCGTGCGCGTCCTGCGCGCCGGATTTGGTTTTAAACACGCGGAACGAGCCGTGGTAGTATTCCTGCCCGTAGTGGTCGATTATATAGTTTTTCGCTGCCATAAGCGCTTCGTCGGAAAGGCGCAGGGAGTCGGTTCGCATGTAGGTTATAAGGCCGACTGTGCCGTAACCTTTGATATCAACGCCTTCATAAAGCTGCTGCGCGATCGACATGGTGCGGCGTGGCGTCATGCCGAGTCGGCGGCTTGCCTCCTGCTGGAGGGTCGATGTGATAAACGGAGGTGACGGGCTGCGGTGCTTTTTGCCGCGCTTGACCGTTTTCACCTTAAACGGCGCATCCTTTGTTGCGTTGATTACGGTGTTTACCTCGTCCTCGGATTTAAGCTCGAGCTTCTTATCGTCTTTTCCGTAGAAACGAGCCGTGAATTTTGCGCTTCCCTCGCTCTCGAGCATGGCGTCAAGCAGCCAGTATTCCTCGCTGTTAAAGCTTCGTATCTCGTTTTCTCGGTCAACGACCATGCGCGTTGCAACAGACTGCACTCTGCCTGCCGAAAGGCCGCGGCGGATCTTTTTCCAAAGCAGCGGCGAGAGCTTATAGCCGACAAGGCGGTCGAGCAGTCTGCGCGCCTGCTGGGCATCGACAAGATTATTGTCGATATCACGGGGCTTATTGATGCTGTCGGTAACTACTTTTTTGGTTATCTCGTTGAATGTGACGCGTCTTGCTCTTTCGTCGGAAAGCGCAAGCAGCTCTTTTAAATGCCACGATATTGCTTCTCCCTCGCGGTCCGGGTCGGTTGCAAGGTAGACGGTTTTTGCGTTTTTGCTGAGCTTCTTTAGCTCGTCAATGATCTCCTTGTGATCCTTCACAGGGATATACTTCGGCTCAAAATCGTTTTCTATATCAATTCCGAGGGTGCTCTTGGGCAGATCGCGCAAGTGTCCCATGGACGCAACAACTTTGTAATCGGTTCCGAGATATTTCTCGATCGTCTTGGCCTTGGCCGGTGACTCGACTATAACCAGATTCTTTTTTGCACTGGGCATCGGGTATCCTCATTTCATCTTAATATTTAAAGTAAAGCGCTTGCCCGTCTCCTGCCGGACATATCCCTTGATCTGCAGCAGCGTAAGCTCGGCAAGCACTTTTGCCGGTGCAAGTCCGCTGCGCTCAATGATCGTGTCAACATGAATCGAAGCTTCATCCATTGCTCCGATTATCTTCAGCTGACTCGGGCTTAAGCTCTCCAATTGTTTCTGCAAGTCAATATAAGCCGCGTTGGATGCCTTGTCAACAACTTTTTTCGCCCTTTTTTCGGCACGAGGCTCTTTTCGTGGCGCGCTCTCGGCCTTCGGTATCACTCCCGAAGGCATTTCAAATTCAACTTTTCTCACCTTTCCCGGATAAAGAGCTGCAAACTCGCTGACTACCTCCCAGCCGTTTGTAACAGGCTTTGCACCTTCTTTTATCAGGAGGTTCGTTCCCTCGCAATTGGGCTGATCGGCATTTCCCGGAACGGCGAATATCTCCTTGCCTTGATCGGCCGCCTCGTTTACGAAAAGGCGTGTTCCGCTCTTGAGCGGTGCTTCGACGACTGCAACGCCGAGCGACAGTCCGCTCGTTATACGATTTCTTGCCCTGAAAAACGAACCGTAAGGCTTCGTGCCGGGCGCATACTCGCTCACGAGTGCGCCGCGCATCACAACATCCTGCGAAAAGCGGCTTTTATCCAATTCATGCGGAAGTCCGAGCACGCCTATCACCCTGCCGTCGGCAAGAAGAGCGCCCTCGGCCGCTGCGGAGTCTATACCCATCGTAAGCCCGGATATAACCGTCGCGCCGCATTTTGCTATCTCATAGCCCATGCGCATGCCCATCTTTATACCATACGGCGTTGCCTTGCGCGTGCCGATAACGGCTATGGCAGGCTCGGCGTCAATGTCGGGCAGCTTTCCTTTTACATATATAACTGCCGGAGGAAGATGAATATTTCTAAGGCGCTCGGGGTAGATATCCTCGTTCATGGTGACAACGTCGATGCCCGTGTTATCGCATTTTTCAAATATACGCTTTGCCTCGTCAAGATCGCGCTTTTCAAGCTCCTCCGCGCCTTCGATATTGCGCGGCAAAAGTCGCGTTATCTCGCCCACCGGGGAAAAGTACATTTCTTCGGGGCTTCCGTAGTATTTAAGAAGCGAGGTTATCGCCCTCGGGCCAATGCGCGGCGAAGTTGACAGCCACAGCCAGTAAATAACGTCGTTCATACGCTACCTCGACATTTCCCACATGATAACGGATGCGGCGATCGCCGCGTTTAATGACTCGGAGTGCGAGTTCATCGGGATTATAAGCTCTCCGCCGCATATGTTGAGAAGCTCTCGGCTGAGTCCCCTGCCCTCGCTGCCGATGGCAACGGCACTTCTGTGAAGCTCGGCATTTCGGATGTCGGCTGCCTTATCGCTCAGCGCCGCGCCGAAAAGCGGAAGGCACTGCCTCCTCGTAAATTCGTCAAGCTCTTTAATGCTCATTTTCAGCACTCTTTGCCGGAATATCGCACCCATGCTTGCGCGCACGGTCTTGGGGTTATACAGATCCGCACACGCGCCGACCATGATAACGGCATCAATGTCAAATGCGTTAGCACTTCTTATTATCGTTCCGACATTTCCTGGATCCTGAAGAGTTTCGATAACTATGGCGCGCATTATGCGCTCATCGCGGCTTTGCTGCGGAATTTTCACCGTAAACACAGGGCCGGGACCTGATTTCAGGGGCGATGCGTATTCGACGAGATCAGCCGGTGCGCAATACTGCTCGATTTCCGCCGGAAGCTCCTCGGTATGCGCTCCCTCACGCCACAGCACCTGCACGATCTCCGCTCCGTATTCTATCGCTTCCCTAAGCGTTTTTTCGCCGTCGCATATAAATTGTCCGGCCTCGCTGCGGTATGCCGGGTCTGACGCAACTGCGCGCATATGGCATATTATTCTGTTTTTTCTTGAGCTTATCTTTTCCATAAAACTTAATTTATATCATATTATTATAATTTGTCAAACCTACATTAGATATATAACGGCAAAAAACCGCGTCGGGCGCGGTTTTTTGAAATGTCAGCCGTATATCCATGCATTCGGCATATAGCGGCAGGTTATGGCCGGGTTCGAACATTTTGTCACATACTCGCCGTCATACCACATTACAGAGCTTGTGCCGCCGTCCATATTCATCGCCTGATACGCATCGTATCCGAGCAGGATCTCCGTGCAGTCCGGCAGGCCGATACCAAGCGAGCGGCCGACCAGACGTCCCTCTATAACGAGCATCATAACATCGCCGTCGGATGCCTGAGCAATAACGGTGCGCGGCTGGATCGAGCGGAAGCCCGACTGCTCGTCGATAAGTGCCTTGCCGTCAACTATCAGCGCCGGCGAAAACTCGACCGCGTCGCGGACGTTTGAGGCAACGCTCGTGTCCGCATCAACGATGTACATCTTATCGTCGGTTCTGAACTCCATACGCTTTCTGCCGTAAGTGACGTGATATCCATACTCCTTGCCTTCACATACGGCAAGGCCGTCAACCGTTCCGCCGTTTCCGACGCCTTCGGGATCGTAAAATCCGCTGGCGTTTACGCCGATGATGCCATTGCATCTGGGCACAAAATCCTCAAGCAGCTCACCATAGCCGCCGATATGCGCAGCGGCACAGCAGCGCATTTTTGACGAGTCCTTGAGTATCGCAAGAACGCCCTGGTATCCCGAGCCTTTTATGCGTACAAGCAGCACTCCTTTTTTCGCGTTTATCGCGAGCACCTGGTCGCCCTGCTTTGTCTGTATTGTTGTTCCGTCATCGTCAAGTCCGGCCTCGTTTATGTCAAGCTCCATGAGAGATTTCTTGTCATACTCCGGATGCGATTTTAGATATGATTCAAGTGATGACTTGTCTATCTCGTCAAAAAGCTCATAGAAGCTGCCGTCGTCTTTTTCATCGACCTTGTGCTTCCACTCGCTTTCAATGCCCTGCTGCTTCTCGGTCGCGTTGTCTACCCGGCTCATTACGTCGGCAATAACGTCATCGGGGAAAAACAGCTCGGCCAGCCAATGGTGACTCATCGTCTGCATGGCAGTCTCTATGTAAGCATCACGCAAATTTTTTATAAACGGCACGTTCGTATAAACGACAAAGGTATAAAGTCCTGCAAGAACAGCAATTATGCAGAAAAACACGATAAAGCCCTTTCTGCGCTTTGCGGCCTTTTTCTTCTTTTTGACTTTGCGTACCCTGTCCTCCGCCGCAGTGACGTTAACGGTCTCGCGAACAGGCTCCAGCTTTACACGCGCCGCAGCTTTTGGCGCAGCGGCTTTTTGGGGTGCCGGTCTTGCTTTTGCCTGCGTCGGCGCAGCAGTATGCCTTGTCGATTTTGAGCTGAATATTTTTATGGAAAATGCCTTCTTTCTGTTGGGAGTGGTAATAAGACGGTTTATCTATAAAAATGTTCCGTACTATGCAGCGTTTCCGTATACCCACGCGTTAGGCAGATAACGGCTCTGGATAACGGGGTTTGAGCACTTTGTTATATACTCTCCGTCATACCACATGACAGAGCTTGTGCCGCCGTCCATGTTCATCGCCTGATATGCATCGTATCTGTTCATGATCGCGGTGCAGTCCGGCAGACCGATGCCCAATGAGCGTCCTACAAGTCTGCCCTCAATAACGAGCAGTAGAATGTCGCCGTCTTTTGACTGGCCGACGACAGTTCGCGGCTGGATAGAGCGGAATGCCGACTGCTCACCGATAAGGCTGTTGCCGTCGATAATAAGCGCAGGCCTGAACTCAACTGCGTCGCGCGTTTCGGGATTGGTTTCGGTACTCGCATCCACTATATAGATCTTATCGTCGTTTCTAAGCTCGAGACGTTTACGGCTGTTGTCAAAATGCTTGCCAAACTCCTCGCCGCTGCACATAGTGTAGCCCTTGACCTTGCCGCCGTTTCCAACGCCCTTATAGTCGGAAAAGCCGCTGGCATTTACGCCGAGCACACCGTTGCATCTCGGCACAAGGTCGCCCAGGAATTCGCCGTAAAGCCCGAGGTTTTCCGCCGGGCAGCAGCGCAGAGCGGAAGGATCCTTGAGTATTGCCAGAACGCCCTGATATCCTGAGCCTTTCACACGAACAAGCAGTATCTCATTTTTTGCATCGACAGCAAGCACCTGATCTCCCTGCTTTGTCATTATGCTCGTCCCCTCATCGTCAAGGCCGGCTTCATTTATGCGGATATCTCGCCAGTTGCGCCTGTTGACGGCCGAGTTTTCTTTGAGGTATGCCTCGAACGAAGCCTCATCAAGCTCATCGAACATATCATATATTGTCTCTTTGCTCTTTTCTTCCTTATCCTCGTTCCACTTGCTTTCAATGCCTATCTGAGCCGCACGCTCGGCTCTGACCTTGTCCATGACCTCATCGATTATACTCTCCGGGAACACCCACTGGGCAAGCCACTGGTGGGTCATGGTCGACATGGCGGTTTCTATGTAAGCATCGCGCAGATTTTTGATCGCAGGAACGCTTGTGTAGACAACGAAGTTGTAAATTGCGGTGAGCACGAGAAGAATAGCGATTATTACTTTTAGTATTTTCTTCTTATCCCGAGGTTTTTTCTGCTTAGGCTCGGTATCTTTGTTTTTCATTGCTGAGCCTTTATCCAAATGCCCTTTCGTCGATTTTGAGCTGAATATTTTTATTTGAAACACCTTCTATCTGTTTCGATTTCGGTTTGAGTCATCAGAAGCCTTCAAAGAGGTTTATCTGCGAGCTCTCCGGCATTTCGCCGAACGCGCCCATGCGGCGCAGTATTTCAAGGTGGGTCGTACTTACCTTGGGGCAGGCAGCGCTGACCTCCTCGATCGATATATAAGTATGTCCGGGCTTGGCGCAGTTTTCAAGATCCTCGGCGGCAGTTTCACCGAGGCCTGCGATTGCGACAAACGGCGGACGCAGCTTGCCGTCCTCGGTTATTTTGAACTTCGTCGCGCTCGACTCATAAAGGTCGATCGGCGCAAATTCAAAGCCGCGCATGTAAAACTCGTAGACCGATTCAAGCGTTGTCAGAATACTGTCCTCGTTGGCGGTCGCGTCTTCTTTCTGACGCAGATCATATATCTTGCGGCGCACTTCGTCAAGACCGGCAGTCATCATTTCAGCGTCGAAGCTGTTTTTCTGACTGCGGCGGTAGAAATACGCGCTGTAAAATGCCAGCGGCTCATGGACCTTGAACCATGCAATTCTGAACGCCATCATGACATATGCGACGGCATGCGCTTTCGGGAAAAGATACGCGATCTTGCGGCATGACTCGATATACCACTCCGGCACATCGAGCGCGCGCATCTGCGCCTCGGCATCGCCCGGGAACTCGCCGCTTTTTTTGACCTTGCCCTTACGCACGGCCTCCATCGTTTTAAATGCAAGCGACGGCTCCATGCCCTTTTGAATGAGGTAGAGCATGATATCGTCTCGACAGCCGACGGTCTCGTTAACGGTTGCGATGCCGTTAACGATAAGGTCGCGGATATTGCCGGCCCAAACGTCGGTGCCGTGGGAAAAGCCTGACAGACGAACGAGTGTATCAAACTGCGTAGGCTGCGTATCGACGAGCATCTGGCGCGTAAAGCCGGTGCCGAACTCGGGTATGCCGATGCTGCCGGTTTTGCCGATGATATCGTCGTCATCCGGAAGTCCGAGCACGGTGGGCGTTGTGAATATTTTCATTGTATCGGGGTCTGACAGCAATATCTCACGCGCGTTTACGCCCGTTGCATCCTCAAGCATGCGGATCATGGTCGGGTCATCGTGGCCAAGCTCGTCGAGCTTCAGGAGGTTTGACTCCATGCAGTGATATTCAAAGTGCGTCGTTATTATCCCACTCTTGGGATCGTCCGCTGGATGCTGCACCGGGCAGAAATCGGTAACGTCCATGTCCTGCGGTATGACAACAAGGCCGCCGGGGTGCTGGCCTGTTGTGCGCTTAACGCCGACAAGGCCCTTGGCAAGGCGGTTTTCCTCGACCTTTGTGACCTTGATCCCACGCTCCTCGAGATATTTTTTCACATAACCGTAGGCCGTTTTCTCGGCAAGAGTGCCTATCGTTCCGGCGCGGAAAACGTGATCCGAGCCGAAAAGCTCTTCGGTGTATTTATGTGCCTGCGCCTGATATTCGCCCGAGAAGTTAAGGTCGATATCGGGTGTTTTCTCATTTCCCGGGAAGCCGAGGAAGGTCTCAAACGGGATATCAAAACCGTCCTGCCGCATGAGTGTTCCGCACTCGGGGCAGTTTTTCGGAGGCATGTCCGCACCGCAGCCGTAAGAGCCGTCGGTTATGAACTCGGAATGCTTGCATTTGGGGCAGACATAGTGCGGCGGAAGCGAGTTGACCTCGGTGATGCCGGACATGTATGCCACGATAGACGAGCCGACGGAGCCACGCGAGCCGACGAGGTAGCCATGCTCAAGCGAGTTCTGAACAAGCTTCTGGGCGGACATGTAGATAACGTCATAGTTATGGTCAAGTATTGTAGTAAGCTCGGTATCGACACGCGATTTTACTATCTCCGGCGGATTTTCGCCGTAAATATCGGTCATTTTGCCGTAGACAAGATTGCGCAGGTCACGCGCAGAGTTTTCTATCTTCGGTGGGAACAGATCCTTGGGCAGAAGCTCGATATCATCGACCATATCGGCAATGGCACGCGGATTTTTGACAACGACCTCGTGCGCGACCTCGTCGCCGAGATAGTCAAACTCCTTGAGCATCTCATCGGTCGTGCGGAAGAAGATCGGGCAGCCGCGGTCGGCATCGGAGAATTTCTTTGCCGCCTGAAGTATCTTGCGGTACTGCTCATCCTCGGCATCGAGAAAATGCACGTCGCTTGCGGCGATGACAGGCTTATTGAGCTGACGGCCGATATCGAGTATGCGGCGGTTATAGTCCTGCAAAACGCTTATGTCGCTGACAACGCCGTTGTCAACAAGGAAGCCGTTATTGCCGAGCGGCTGAATTTCAAGATAATCGTAAAACGACGCTATGCGCTTGAGCTCGGAATCGCTCGCGCCGTGCATCACGGCGCCGTAAAGCTCACCCATACCGCAGGCGGAGCCGATCAGCAGCCCCTCGCGGTGCTTTATCAGCAGGCTTTTCGGCATAGTCGGAGTTTTGTAGAAATATTTAAGATACGACTGCGAAACAAGTTCGTACAGGTTTTTAAGGCCGACCTTGTTTTTCACCAGCAGTATCATATGCCTTGACTTTGTATGGTCGGCAGGCTTGATGCGAGCATAGACCTCCTGAATATCGTTTACGGTCTTTGCGCCCTGCTGCGCGAGCATAGGCAGAAATCTTCCCATTATGCGCGCGACAACAAGTGCGTCATCCGACGCACGATGGTGGTTAAACTCCGGCAGGCTCAGCCGGTTTGACACTATATCAAGCTTATGCCGCTTAAGATCGGGCAAAAGCGCGCGAGCCAGAACGAGAGTATCAAGATAAACAGGCTCAAACTCAATTCCGCTGCGAGCCGCCGCAGCCGACATAAAGCCGGTATCGAAATCGGCATTGTGCGCAACTATCGGACGATCGCCGACAAATTCGAGGAAGCTTTTTAATGCCTCGGCCTCGCTCGGCGCGCCCTTAACGTCGCGGTCGGTTATTCCGGTAAGCTGCGTGATCTCGGCCGGGATGTGCATACCGGGGTCAACGAAGGTGTTAAACGTTTCTTTTATCTCGCCTCCGGCATAGATAACAGCTCCTATTTCGGTCATGCGGTCGGAGCCTGCATTGAGTCCGGTGGTCTCAATATCAAAGGCCACCATTTCGTCGTTCATATCCCTGTCGCTGCTGCCGTGAACGGCAAGGCTTCCGTCCATGTCGTTTACAAAATAGCACTCGCAGCCATAGATGATCTTAACGCCGTGCTTTTTGCCTGCCTTCCACATATCGGGGAATGCCTGCAAAACGCCGTGGTCTGTGACGGCTATGGCCGGGTGTCCCCAATATGCCGCGCGCTTTACCACGGCAGCAGGATCGGTCAGAGCGTCGAGCGCGGAAAAACGGGTATGCATATGCAGCTCAACGCGCTTTTCCTCGGCGTTATCCGGGCGTATATATTTCTTTCCGACAACTATGTCTTTAGGCTCAAGGACTATATCCTCGTCATAGCGGCTATATGTCACAAAGCCGTTTATTATGAGGTGATCGCCGACGTTTATCTTGTTGATGATAGACTGATCGTCCTCTGCTCGCAGAAATTTTATGACCCTTATCGAGCCTGTGAGGTCGGTTATATCAAAGCTCAGCATGGCTCCGTCGCGCTTTTTGAGCTTACGGCTGGTGACCTCAAAAACATCGCCCTCAATAGCGACACGGCCGGAGTCCTGATTAAGCTCGCCCATCGGCGTCGGAGATTTTTTGATGCTGTGCCCCATAAGCACCTTGCCGCTGCCGCCGGATGGTGCAGCAGATGCGGAAGAAGCCGAAACGGCAGTCTTTTTCTGTATCTCAGGACTGTCGGCAATAATGCTCGCCTTCAGCCCGTAGTCTGCGCGCAGAGCCGTGCATATTGCGTCAAGCTCCGCCGGTGCAGGAGTTCGCGCAAAATGCGCGCGGATGCTCATCGTTCCGGCTTCAAGGCTTATCTCGACATCGGTGACATATGCTTTTTCAAGGCCGCCGCAGCTTGATGCATGGCTCGCGGCGCCCGGGAATATTTCAAGAAATGATGTATGTTCGCTCAATTTAAACGTCCTTTTCGATAAGGTCAATAAGTGCGTCGCACAGGCGGTCGTAGGGGTAAGTTCCCAAAACCTCCCCGTGCTTAAACAGCAGGCCGCAGTCCTTGCCGCCGGCTATGCCGTAGTCGGCTTCCCTCGCCTCACCCGGGCCGTTTACAACGCAGCCCATAACGGCGACGGTTATGTTCCGGTCGATGCCGGATATGCGCTTTTCGACCTCGTTTGCAAGGGATATTAGGTCGATGTTCGTTCTGCCGCAGGTAGGGCACGACACAAGGCGTATGCCCTGCCTGAGCCCGACGGATTTGAGAATGGCTATGGCCGTTTTGACCTCCTCGACGGGGTCTGCCGTGAGTGAAACACGCACGGTGTCGCCTATTCCCTCGCTCAGAAGCGTACCGATACCGACTGCGGACTGTATAGTGCCGTTCCATGCCGTACCGGTCTCCGTTACGCCGACATGCAGCGGATACGAAAGCTCGCCGGAGGCAAGCCGGTAGGCCGCAATAGTCAGCGGAACTGATGAAGATTTCATTGAAATGCAGATATCGTCAAAATCGTATTTATTCAAAAGCTCGATATGGCGCTTTGCGCTTTCAAGCATTGCCTCGGGGCACGGATGCCCATACTTTTCAAGCAGCGGTTTTTCAAGGCTTCCGCCGTTCACTCCGATGCGGATAGGTATATTGCGCTTGCGGCAGGCTTCGGCGACCTTGCGGACGTTTTCCTCGCTGCCGATGTTGCCGGGATTTATGCGTATCTTATCTATTCCGTGCTCGGCAACCGCGAGCGCGAGGCGATAGTCGAAGTGGATATCCGCAACAAGCGGCATATCAGTCTCGGCTTTTATCTGCGAGATCGCCTCGGCCGCCGCCATATCTGGTATGGCAAGGCGCACGATATCGCATCCGGCGGCACGCAGACGCTTTATCTGCTCGACCGTTGCCTCAACATCGTGCGTTTTTGTATTGCACATCGACTGGACGGAGACAGGTGACAGCGCGCCTATCTCCACTCCGCCGACGGTTATTTTCTTTGTAAGCTTTCTTTCAAACATTTACTCACCCCGTTATGAGTCGTGCTATATCGTTATACATTATAAATCCCATCAGAAGCAGCAAGAGTACCATGCCGCCTGCATGGATATATCCCTCGTACTTGGGATCGGGCTTTCTTTTCGTTATGGCTTCAAAAATGACTGTTACTATCATGAAAAACACTCTGCCGCCGTCAAGCGCCGGGATCGGGAGCATGTTCATTATAGCAAGGTTAATGGCGATAAATGCCGAGAAATACAGCATGCTGTACACCGCGTCGGCAGTGCTCGCCGCAGAAGAGCCGACCTCGTTCATCATATCGACGATCCCGACCGGGCCTGCCATTTCGTCAACGCCGACCGCGCCGTGAATAAGGTCACCGAGGCCGAGCCAGACAAGGCGCGAAAACTCCTTGGCCGTGTTCCAGACGTATTCACATTTGACTCCGAAGGTCGCCCTTTCAATGCCCCACACGAAGCCGTATTTAAGTCCCTGCTCGCTCTCGATTGTCGGAACAAGCTTCATATCGTTAAACTCGACCTTCTGCCCGTCGCGCAGCATGACGATATCGTAAACTCCGTTTCCGCGCTCAAGGAACATGGAAACGTCGCTTATGAGATATATTCTGTTGCCGTCAATGCTGTAAAACTCATCGCCGGCCTGAAAAGCATCGGCGCTGTTATACGCGCATCCGTCCAGAAAATCGTCGATTATCGGGGCGCGGAATGCCTCCGCACCGCTGTACATAATAACAATAAGGACAACGCCGAGCAGAAAGTTCATAAACGAGCCTGCGCACAAAATGGCAAGCCGCTTCCAGAAGTTCTGGTTCGGAAAAGCGCGCGGATCATCCGACTCCTCATCCTCGCCCATTGCGCAGTAGCCGCCGATGGGCAGAATGCGAAGCGAATACTGCGTTTCACCTTTCTGCTTTTTGAAAATCGCCGGACCCATGCCTATCGAAAATTCATCCACTCGCACACGGCAGGCCTTTGCGGTTGCAAAGTGGCCGAATTCATGGATGGCGATAAGCACGCCGAACATAAGTATTGCGATTACTATATACATTAAGAAAAATGCTCCCTGACAAATACTCTGGCCTGCTCATCGGCAGCCAGTACAGCCTCAAGGTCGGGCTTATTAACTATTTCTATGCTTTCTACCGCCTGCAAAGCACAATCATATATCTGATTATAGCCGAGACGATGGTTGAGAAACATTGCAACGGCAACTTCGTTTGCCGCGCTCATGATGCACGGAGCCGTGCCGCCGATGCGTGCGCAGTCCATTGCAAGCTTCAGGCACGGAGTTTTTTCATAGTCGGGCGCTTCAAAGGTCATATCCTTCATAGCGTAGAAGTCAAGGTGCGCAAAGGGCGACGCCTTGCGCTCGGGATAAGTCATCGCAAGCTGAATGGGAAGCCCCATATCCGGAACGCCGAGCTGCGCGATAACGGTTCCGTCAACAAGCTCGACCATGGAGTGAACGATGCTCTGCGGATGAACAACTACCTGAATATCATCGGGCGTTACGCCGAAAAGGTGCATTGCCTCTATAAATTCAAGGCCTTTATTCATCATCGTTGCCGAATCGACGGATATCTTTGCGCCCATGCTCCAGTTAGGATGCTTTACAGCCTGCTCGGGCGTTACATTTTCAAGCTCCGCGCGGCTTTTGCCCCTGAACGGGCCGCCGCTGCCGGTGAGCAGTATCTTTTTCAGCTCTCCGGGCGCTCTTCCCATTAGACACTGGAAGATCGCAGAATGTTCCGAGTCTACGGGAACAATTTCGGCTCCTGCGGCTTTGGCCGCAGGTATGACGATCTCGCCGGCGCAAACGAGGGTCTCTTTATTTGCCAAAGCTATGCGCTTTTTTTCGCTTATAGCAGCAAGTGTAGGCTTAAGTCCCACGGATCCGGATACGGCAGTCACAACACAGTCGGCAGCATTCAGCGTTGCTGCTTCAATGAGTCCCTCCATCCCGCTGCCGACACGAATATCGGTATCGGCAAGGCGAGTTTTTAGGTCTTTTGCCGCGTTTTCATCATATATCGCAACAAATATGGGCTTTAATTCTCTCGCCTGCTGCTCGACAAGGTCGGTTTTTTTATTTGCCGTCAATGCGACGACGGGTACACCCAAATGCTTTGCGGCAGCGATGCTCTGGCGGCCTATCGAGCCTGTCGAGCCGAGAATAGATACTGCTTTAATCACGGTTTTACACCTCCGAAACGGCGGTCGCGGCTGTTATACGCTTCGATCGCCTTGTCCAATTCCTGCGGAGTGAAATCCGGCCACAGTGTGTCGGTATAATAAAACTCCGAATACGCACACTGCCAGAGCAGGAAGTTTGAAAGCCTGTACTCTCCGCCCGGGCGGATGAGAAGATCCGGGTCGGGAATGCCGGCAGAGTACATGTAGTTTGAAAACATGTCCTCGGTGAGACTATCGGTGACTCTTCCGGCGGCATAATCCTCGGCATATGCCTGTGCGGCGCGCACTATCTCCGCTCTGCCACCGTAGTTTATGCAGATATTTGCCTGAAAACCTTCGATATCTTTGGATATCTCGTCGGTCTCAGCTATAAGCTGCTGAAGCTGCGGAGAAAGGCGCGAAACGTCGCCGAACACCTTCATGCGGATGTTCTTCTTGCGCATATCGCGTATCGCCTCGTGAAGATACTTATCCAGCAGCTTCATAATACCGCCGACCTCTTCCTCGGGGCGCTTCCAGTTTTCCGTTGAAAACGCGTACACCGTCAGGTATTCCACGCCGATCTCCTTGCAGTAGGTTGCGATATTGCGAAATGTCTCCGATCCTGCAAGATGTCCTGCATTGCGCGGCAGGAGACGCTTTTTGGCCCAGCGGCCGTTGCCATCAAGTATTATGGCAATATGGCGTGGGAGACATTTTGCCTGCTCCCACGCCGCATTATTAGTGATATTTTCTGCCATGATCAGATCTCGAAAAGTTCCTTTTCCTTTGCTTCCGCTATCAACTCGACTTCCTTAATATAGTCGTCGGTCAGCTTCTGAATGTCCTTTTCAATGTCCTTGTAGTCATCCTCGGTGATCTCGGATGCCTTCTGCTGCTTTTTAAATTTATCGATTGCCTCGCGACGGATATTTCTGACTGCGACCTTGGACTCCTCGCCGTACTTCTTGACCTGCTTTGCAAGCTCCTTGCGGCGCTCCTCGGTCAGCTGCGGAAATACAAGTCTTATAACTCTGCCGTCGTTCTGAGGATTGATGCCCAGATCGGATGCGAGGATGGCTTTCTCAATTCCCTTGAGAACGGATGCATCCCATGGCTGGATCATAAGAGAACGGGGATCGGGAACGGAAATGGATGCGACCTGCTGGATGGGGGTGGGCACGCCATAGTAATCGACAGTGATCTGATCGAGAACCGCCGCGTTTGCTCTTCCTGCGCGCACGGATGCAAGCTGAGTTTTCAGCACCTCCGCGGTCTTTTTCATTTTGCTTTCGATTTCTGGATATTTGGACATGGTATTACCTCCTGACATTTATATGCGTTATATTAATTTGCTTACTTGGTCACAGTCGTGCCGAGCTTTTCGCCCTGAAGCACGCGGACAATGTTTTCAGGCTCTGCAAGAGCAAAGACTATTACGGGGATATCGTTATCCATGGCAAGGCTCGTTGCCGTACTGTCCATTACGGCAAGATGCTGCGCAAGGACATCGTCGTAGCTTATGCTGTCATACTTAACTGCGCTCGGATCGACCTTCGGGTCTGCCGAGTACACACCGTCGATGTTCTTGGCAAGCAGGATAGCGTCAGCTCCGATCTCGGCTGCGCGGAGCACCGCGGCAGTGTCGGTCGAGAAAAACGGGCAGCCAGTGCCGCAGCCGAACATGACAACCTTGCCGGACTTGAGATACTCTATTGCCTTATCGGTGCTGTATCTTTCGCCGACGCCTTGGATATCAACAGCCGTGAGCACCTTCGCTTCGCCGCCGGACTGGCGGAGAACATCGGCAAACGCAAGGCAGTTCATCGCGGTCGCAAGCATGCCCATGCGGTCTGCCGAGACGCGCTCGACATGGCCAGCTCCGTCCTTCACGCCGCGCCAGAAGTTGCCGCCGCCGACAACTATGCCGACCTCAACGCCCATTTGGGTGCATTTGTTGACCGTTTCGCAGACCTTTGACATGAAGTCAAAGTCAAAGCCGGTCTTTTTATCCCCGGCGAGCGCCTCGCCGCTTATTTTTATAAGTATTCTCTTATAAACAGGGTCAGACATATTCGATCTCCTTTATTAAATATCAAGTATACCCAATATCACTATGCCGGCAACCACGAGCAGTATGGAGGCGTAATGCTTAAGTGAAAGCTTTTCCTTGAGGAAAATGCGGCTCCACACGACCGAGGCCACGCAGTAGGCCGAGATCATGGGGGCGGCAAGCGCGGCGTGCGCCGTATCGGCAAGGGCGTAGATATACGCAAACTGACCCGCAGTCTCGAAGATGGCGCCGGTGTATTTGGGTGCCTCGCGCTTGGGAATGAGCTTCTGCTTTTTAACGCCGAGAACGTACACGGCACACACGATGCCGACGACAAGGAAGGTCAGCTCATACGCAACGTTTGCAGAGTCCTCATTGAGGGTTTCGAGCACGCGGCTGTCGGCAAATGTGCCGAGCGCATCCAGCAGGCAGTAGATAACGGGAAGCGCTATTGCAAGCCAGCTTTTTGCATAGTGATGATTGCTTGCATCCTGACGTGCGCGGCGCAGCTCCTCATCCTCATTTGCTTCCGTAAAGCCGAGGGCGATAACGCCGATGCAGACAAGCGCAACAGCCGCAAGAGCCATCGGCGGCAGTCCGCTTATACCCTGAGTCGCGAATATGAGCACAGCCACGATCGCGCCGGATGAGTTACATATCGGCGAGGATATTGAAAGCTCGATATATCTAAGCCCGACATAGCCGACCGTCATCGAAACGATATACAGCATCGAAACGGGCAGGTATTGCAAAATGACCTCGCCGTTTATCTCAACGCCGCCGACAAATATCTCATACGCGGCATGAATGCCCATTACAAGGCCGACGGCCATGACCATCTTCAGGTGACTGTATTTATCATCAGAATCCTGACAGCCGATCTTTGAAAAAAGATCGGAACCACTCCAACACAAAAGCGCTATCAGCGCAAACCAAAACCACATAGCTTATCCTTTACAATTAATATAATATTACCGCAGACCGGGCGTCCACGATCAAAACTAATGTATTTTACCATACCAAAACGCATTTGACAATTAACAAATGACAAATTGTGCGCCCGGAGGCGCTTATAATTTCGTTATGGACATCATTTACATAGACCGGCTGTTTTTACTTAACCTCGTTCTCGATTATCTCATCGTCTTATGCTCGGCACGGCTTTGCGGAATAAGACTCCGCCGGGCAAGGTACGCCGCCGCTGCCGGTTTCGGCGCGCTTTACGCCGCGCTCAGTCTGCTTCCGGGACTTGCTTTTTTAAAGCTTTGGCCGGTTAAGCTCATATGCGGCTTACTTATGGCGCTGATCTCCTTCGGCGGCGAGGATAAGCTTTGGCGCTGCTGCCTTACTTTTTTTGCCGTTTCTGCATTATTCGGCGGATCTGTCTGGGCAATATCGCTGCAAAACGGCGAAAGCTTCGGCATCGGAGCATACATACCTGTTTCGCTTCCGGTGCTTATTTTGTCGTTTGCGCTTATCTACGCCGTTTTGAGCTTTGTGTTCCGCAGGAGCGTAAAAAGCGCCGATGCCTGCGTTTCGGATGTTGAGATCGAATTTATGGGAAACCGTGTTTTTCTTCGCTGCCTGCATGACAGCGGCAACGCGCTTTTCGATCCCGTGAGCGGCGACAGTGTGCTGATAGCACCGGCTGAACGTCTGGCTCCGCTGTTTCCCGGATGCACAGATGAGCTTTTTGGCACAGACTGCACAAGGCTTATCTCCCTGCCGCAGCTTTCGGGAAAAATGCGGCTTATACCGTACAGCGCCGTCGGAACAGACTCCGGCATGCTGGCCGCGTTCAGGCCGGACGCCGTTTACGTTGACGGAGAGCAGCGCGACGATGTGATAGTTGCCATATCCCCCACTCCGCTCGGCGGATACGGGTTTGATTCGCTTATATGAAAGGAGAACGAATGTGGATATTATAAGCATTATTAAAGGCTGGCTTGAGCGGCATCTTCTGCCTGAAAAAGGTCTGTTTTACATAGGCGGCAGCGACACTCTGCCCCCTCCGCTTGACAAGGCCGACGAGGAAAAGGCAATAATCGCAATGGAAAACGGCGACGAGAGCGCAAAAAAGCTGCTGACGGAACATAATCTGCGCCTTGTCGTCTATATTTCGAGGCGGTTTGAGAATACCGGCGTTAACCTCGAGGATCTCATTTCCATAGGCACTATCGGACTTATAAAAGCAATAAACACCTTCCGCAGCGACAAGAACATAAAGCTCGCCACCTATGCTTCACGCTGCATCGAAAATGAGATACTGATGCATCTGCGCAAGATCAGCAATCAGCGCAGCGAGGTGAGCTTTGACGAGCCGCTGAACACCGACTGGGACGGCAACGAGCTGCTGCTGTCGGATGTTCTCGGAACCGATGACGACGAGGTGAGCCGTCCGCTTGAAGACGATGCCGACCGTCAGATGCTTTTAAACGCGGTAAATTCCCTCGGAGACAGAGAAAAGAGCATAATAACCCTGCGCTTTGGCCTTGGCGGAGGAAGTGAATACACACAAAAGGAGGTAGCGGATATGATGGGCATTTCCCAAAGCTACATAAGCCGGCTTGAAAAGCGCATAATCCACCGCCTGAAACGCGAAATTATACGCCAGCTCCAGTAATTAGTATCTGTCCCTTTTAAAACTAAAAAACTTTTGTTTATACATCGCATAATTTGTTGACATTTTGTAACCAACGGTGTAAATTATGTTTGTGGAATAAGCTGCACCGCAGCTATATAATAACGTGTTTTTTGAGAAGGAGAAACAACATGAAAAGATCAACAAAACTGATCAGCTTGCTTCTTGCGGTTCTGATGATCGCCGCTCTTCTGCCCACTGCGGCTCTCGCCGACGATGCTGACACACAGTCCATCGGCGATACCGTCGGCAGCGTCGTTGACACCGTAAACGGCATCAAGCTCCCCACTTATCTGGTTTACTGCTCCCTGATGAGCAAGCTGCCTGCAAGCGGCGCTCAGGTCACACTCACCAATAACCTTACCGGTGAGGCCAGCACATACACCGCTAACCTGCTCGGTCTTGCTCTTATCCCCAAGAGCATTGTCGGCGTATACACTGTTGCAGCTACCTGCGACGGCCCCATCTCCGGCATAAAGTACAGCACTCTGCCCGGCATCAAGTGGTCCTTCAGCGCAAAGTTTGATTCCGACAAGCTCATCCTCTACCCCATGCTCAACATCGGCCTTAACTACACCGATCACTTTGCATACATGATAGGCTACAAAGACGGCACCGTTCGTCCCAACGCCAACATCACCCGTGCCGAGGTCGCAACTATCCTCTACCGTCTCATGACTCCCGAGACCCGTGCAAAGTACCAGAGCACTTCCAGCACCCTTAAGGACATCAACGCAAACAGCTGGTGCAACAAAGAGGTCTGCACCCTCGTCAAGGCCGGCGTTATCTCCGGCTACAACGACGGCTACTTCCGTCCCAACAAGAATGTCACCCGTGCCGAGTTCTCCGCTATGATCGCTCGTCTGTTCTCCGTCTCCTACGTCGGCAACAACAAGTTTGAAGATCTCAACGGCCACTGGGCTGAGAGCTACATGAACCTCCTTGCAAAGCTCGGCATCCTCAACGGCGATGCAAACGGCAATGCAAATCCGGATGATCTCCTGACCCGTGCTCAGACCGCAGCACTGTGCAACCGCCTCGTCGGCCGCAACTCCACCAGCAGCAGCATGAACGGCTGCACCGGCGTCAAGGGCTGGCCCGACAACGCAAATTCCGCATGGTACTATGCAGACATCCTCGAGGCTACCAACGCACACAACTACACTTGGACGCTCAACGTTAAGAACGTTGTCAGCGGCGAGTTCGTCGTGACCGAGCAGTGGACCAACATCCGCACCGACGCTCCCGACTGGACCAAGTAATTTGAGTTTATAAGCGCAAAAAATCCCGACCGACAGTCGGGATTTTTTTATTGCCTATTCAGCTTTCCAGCTCCTTATACATTGCAGGAGCTTCCTCTTTTTTTGCCGTCTCGTTTACAGACAGCACCTCGACTTTAAGCTTACGCTGGCCGAAGGCGACCTCTATAACGTCGCCGATCTTGACCTGGTAGCTCGCCTTGACCTGACGGCCGTTTACGCTCACGCGCTCGGCATCGCAGGCGTCGTTGGCAACGCTTCTGCGCTTTATAAGCCGCGAAACCTTAAGGTATTTATCAAGTCTCATGATCTCATCTCCTTTAGCATGGCAAAATTCCCACAATACTGACGTATCGTGGGAATCATATCATAAAATATTAATGCTGTGCAATTACTCTGCAACTGCGTCCTTGAGTGCCTTGCCTGCCTTGAAGAAAGGAACCTTGCTTGCAGGGATCTCGATCTCTTCGCGGGTCTTGGGGTTACGGCCGATACGAACGCCGCGCTCCTTAACATCAAAAACGCCAAAGCCAACCATCTGAACCTTTTCGCCGGATACCAGAGTCTCAACGATGGTATCAAATGCGGCGTTGACAGCCTTCTCGGAGTCCTTCTTGGAAAGACCGGTCTTCTCTGCGACGGCTGCTATAAGTTCTGCCTTATTCATGTGTAATCCTCCTAATTTATGCGGCATAAAAGCCTTTTCTATATAGCCCGGTGCGCCGATTGCGCCGTGCCGGGTTATTTACAATGAACATGCGCCTCGCGGCGCGGATTAAAACTTATCACAAAATGCTGCAAATATCAAGTATTTTTTCGGAAAAAACCAATTTTTTCAGGAGAGCTTTGCGATCAGCCCATGTGCAGCAGCTTTGCGATCTTCTCGCCCTTGGGGATAAGCTTCATATCCTCCGTGGTTATTACGCGAAGCTTTATGACCGACACCGCGTAAACTATTACGGCAACGCCGATGGCAACGCACATAACAAGCGCCATCATGATCCTGCTGTCGGACGAAAGGAGCATCATTCCGCCGTAATACACCGCAAGCGCTATGACGCCCATGATAACGCTGGGCACGGCAGGACGGACGAAGATATTCTTCATCGACAGCCCCTTTTCAAAGCTGCGGTTAATGAATATAAGATTCAAAACGCACATTGTCACATAGCAGCATATCGTTCCGATCGCGGCGCCGTAGATGTTTACAGACGGGATCGCGACTATAAACCAGTTTATCGTGATCTTCACAAGGCCGCCGGCGACGATAGAATAAAGCGTAAGCCGCTCCTTGCCCGTTGCCTGAAGAACGGCCGTGCTCATAAGTGAGAAGCACACAAACACCGATGCAACGCCAAGCAGGCACAGCAGCAGCGGTCCGGACTCGTGGGCATTGGGGTAGATAACGTTCATTATGGGCTCGCACAGGACAGCAAGGCCGACGCCCATGGGCAAGGCTATCGCCATCGCTATGCGCAGCGAGTCCTCCGATATCTTTCCTGCCTCTCCCCTTGCGTTCATTACAAGCTTTGCTGAGATCGCCGGAACGATGGATACCGTCAGCGGAGTAATGAATGCCGCCGGCAGGTTAAACAGGGTCTGTGCCTTTCCGTAAACGCCGTACAGGGTCTTTGCGTGCGAGTAAGTGTATCCGACAGCGCTCTGGAGTCTCGTCATGCACAGGCCTGCGTCAATAAGATTGATAAGCGACAGCGCAACGGAGCCGAGCGCAATGGGGATACCTATGCTCAGCAGGTTTTTAAATATCGTTCCGGCGCTTTCCGGAACATCGGGCTGCGCAACGCTGTCAAAGCGGTAGTTGCGCATTTTGTATATGAGCATGTACAGCAAGGCGGCAAGCGAGCCAACGGTCACGCCGAATATGGCGCCTGCGACCGCAACGGGCTTATCATAGCCTGCCTTTATCAGGTATGCCGCGAGGGCAAGTCCTGCCGCAACCTTGGCCAGAACCTCGAGTATCTGGCTGATAGTAGTCGGGGTCATGTTGCCGTAGCCCTGAGTCAGGCCCCTGTAGGTTGCGGTAACGCAGCACAGAAGCACCGCCGGTGCGAGAGCCTGGATGCTGAAAGCGGCATCGGGACTGTTTATAAGCGTGCTTGCAAGCCAGTCGGGGAAAACGAACATTACCGTCGAGCAGACCGCGCCGAGGACAAAGAATGTCCACCATGCCACACGATATGTACGGCGTGCCTGCATTTGCAGTCCGCGAGTCTGCGCCGCGCTTATCATGCGCGAAAGCGCCACCGGAAAGCCCGCCGTCGCAAGCGTCAGAAACAGACTGTAAACATAATAAGCCTGAAGGAACAGACCGTATCCGTCGTCGCCGAGCATATTGCCCAGGGGGATCTTATACAATGCGCCGAGGATCTTCATTATTATAACGCCGGCGGTCATTATAGCTGCGCCGTGCAGATAATTCTGCTGTTTTGCTTTTGCCACCAAAAGGCCTCCAATCATGTAGAAAGAGTCGTTTTTAGACTTTGAAACTATATACTATAAGAGCAAATAAATCAAGGGAATTCTGTAAATCCCCTTGATTTTATCACCAGCGAGCAGCTAAAACATATAATTTTTACATTTTGCCGGGCATGAATTTCAGCACAGCTACCTGAGCCGGAGTGTTTTTATCTATCGATATCGTGTTCGTATCGTAAAAATGCACTATCGGCAAAGGCATATACTGATCCGTAAACGCCGTCACTCTTTCCATGCGGCGGCTGCCGCAGCCGTCATGCGCATAGTGCATCGGGATAACAACGTTTGCACACAGCTCATCTGCCAGAGGCTTGGTTTTGTCGCTGGGCATTGCGCGAAAGCCGCCGGCGTTTATCATAAGGACATCGGCTCCGAATAGCATGTCCTTCTCCGCATCCGTCAGAAAGCTGCCGTGGTCGCCCATATGGACGAGCTTGAACCCGTCCCAATTTATAATATGTATCTTGTTTTTGCCGCGCAGGCTGCCATAGCTTGTGTCGTGAAAGGTATCTATCACCGTCACTTCATACGGACACTCTCTCGCCGTGCCGGAGAGCTTGACTCCGGCACGGTAATTGTGTCCGCGGTGCTCGTGGCTGCACAAGACGGCATCTGCGCTCGTGCTCATGGGCGGATAGTTTGCATTCGTAAGATCATAAGGGTCTATAACAAGACTGTATCCGTCATGGCTTATCTTAAAGCAGGAATGTCCGAGCCAGCTTATCTGCATATTTTTTCTCCGTTTCAGGTCTCGTAATCGTCGGCCAGCAGATGCTCGCCGATCTTATACACGTTTCCGGCTCCGACAGTGAGGATAAGATCGCCCGGCTGCGCGGTTTTGCGCAGATCGCGCTCGATCTCTTCAAAGGTCTTAAAGAATTTTGCACCCTCAATTTTCTCCGCGAGGTCTGCCGAGGAGATGCCGAGAATATTCTTTTCACGGGCGGCAAATATCTCCGCAAGGTACAGCACATCCGGCCGGCGCAGCTGACGGACAAAATCGTGGAACAACGCCATCGTGCGCGTGTAGGTATGCGGCTGGAAAACAACTATCGTGCGCTTATATCCCAAGGCTTCGACAGCATCCAGAAGAGCCTTGAGCTCGCCCGGATGATGCGCATAATCGTCATACACATCCGCACCGTTGAATTTGCCCTTAAACTCAAATCTTCTGCCCGCTCCGGAAAAACCGGCAAGGCCGTATTTTATTGCCGTCGGCTTTATTCCGAGGCAGATGCAGGCCGCGGCAGCCGCCAGAGCGTTCTTAAGGTTATGCACACCCGGGACATGGATGTTCACCGTATCAAACAGTTTTCCCTTGTACATAATATCAAACTTAGTCAGTGAACCGATACGGATAACGTTTTTAGCGTAAACATCGGCCTTTGAAGTGAGGCCAAAGGTTACGATATTGCGCTCAAGTCCCTTGACGGCATCCATTGTGTTCTCGTCGTCATGATTTACGACAACATAGCCGTCCTCGGGAACATGGCTTGCAAATTCGCGGAAGCTTTTCTTAATATCCTCAATGCCGGAGAAAAAGTCAAGGTGATCCTCCTCTATGTTGAGGATAACGGCAATGGTCGGATAAAACGACAAAAACGAGTTATAATACTCGCACGACTCCATAACGATGGTATCTCCCGTTCCGACTCTGTGCCCTGCCTTGAGCAGCGGCAGCGTTCCGCCGATCATGACTGTGGGGTCTTTTTCGGCCGCCATAAGGATATGAGTGCACATGGAGGTGGTCGTAGTCTTGCCGTGGGTTCCGGCAATGCACAGGGCGTTTTTATAACCCTTCATGATAGCGCCCCATGCCTGGGTGCGCTCAAACACGGGAATGCCCATCTCATGCGCGCGAACGACCTCGGGGTTTTCGTCATGCGCTGCGGCCGTGCGCACGACAAAATCAATGTCGCTTGTTATATTCGCCGCGTCATGGCCTATGGATATGACTATTCCCTTTTCGCGCAGATGCGAGGTTCGCTCGCTCTCTGCGATATCAGAGCCGCTTATTATAAGTCCTGCGTCGGAAAGCACCTCGGCCAGAGGCGACATGGAAACGCCGCCTATGCCAATGAGATGACCTCTTTTTCCTCGCACTAAATATTCACTGAAATCCGGCATAATTTCTCCAATCACGCTTTATATTAACAATTTGATGTTGATGTTGCATTTAGCAAATGATATTATAATACTGTAAAGTCAACTTGACAAGAATTAAAATATTTGTACATACAGGAACTTGATCACTATGCCTCAAATCAATCCTCCCAAATATGTCAGGCAAATTCTGTTCGGTCTGCAGGCGCGAGGGCATCTTGCCTATCTCGTCGGCGGCTGTGTTCGCGATGTTATTATGGACATTACGCCGCAGGACTGGGATATATGCACGAGTGCCCTGCCTGAAGAGGTAATGGAGCTTTTCCCCGGCTCGCGTCCTACGGGTCTTGAGCACGGAACGGTCACGGTCATCATCGGCAGCAAGAGCGCCGAGGTCACGACCTTCAGGACCGAGGGCGACTATCGCGATCACCGCAGGCCGGATTCAGTCACCTTTGTTTCCGACCTCATCACCGATCTCAGCCGCCGCGATTTTACCATGAATGCTATTGCTCTTTCGGCCGACGGTATGCTTGCCGATCCGTTTGACGGAGTGAGCGACATTGAAAAGCGCTGCATTCGCTGTGTCGGAAATCCTAAACTGAGGTTTACCGAGGATGCACTGCGAATGTTCCGTGCTCTGAGATTTTCCGCAAGGCTCGGTTTTACCATTGAATACGACACGCTCAGCGCAATTGAAGAGTGCGCCGAGCTTGCTTCCGAGCTCGCGCCGGAAAGAGTGCGCGATGAGGTAGAAAAAATTCTGCTCACTACACGTCCGGAGACCATGAGCGCCGCAATAAGCTTCGGACTTTTGAAAAAATACATAGGCGGCGCAGGCTGGAAAACACCCAATTTTGCCGACCTTGCAAGCATGCCGCGCAAGCCGCTTTCGCGTTGGGTCGCATTCAGTATCATGCTCCGCAAATACGGGTATATTCCCTCGGCAAGGGAATTTCTCAAGCAGCTTAGGCTTGACGGGCGCACAATACGTTGCTGCACTGACGCCGAGGTGCTTTTGAGTCAGGATCCGCCTTCGGACAGTCTCGGCTGGAAAAAGCTCTTGAACCGCTACGGCGTCGATACCGTTACCTGTGCTGTTCAGGCTTATTCCGTCATAATGGGCATCGACTGCGAAAAGGAGCTGCGAGCCGTTCTCAAAAGCGGAGAGTGCTTTTCGCTCAAGCATCTTGCCGTCACGGGCGACGATCTGCTGTCGCTCGGCCTAAAAGGACCGGAGCTTGGCGAGATGCTGAAGTTTTTGCTCGAATATGTTATGGAATACCCCGATAATAATAAACGCGAAATTTTGCTCGAGCTTGCAAAATATTCGGAGGAGAGCTGATGGATAAGGCAATGGAAGAGCTGCGCGGCCAATGTCTCGGCTGCAAGGGCTGCATTCTCGGCAAGACGCGCACGAAGCTCGTTTTCGGCGACGGTAACCCCAATGCGAAGATAATGCTCATCGGCGAAGGCCCCGGCGAACAGGAGGATCTTCAGGGGCTTCCCTTTGTCGGCAGAGCAGGTATGCTGCTTGACGATATGCTCAGGATGATCGACCTTGACCGGGAACGTGTGTATATAGCCAACATCGTAAAATGCCGTCCGCCGCACAACCGCGATCCGCTGCCCGAGGAGAGGGCCGCGTGCTCGCAGTGGCTGAAAAAACAGATTGAGATCGTTGATCCGCTTATTATAATATGCCTTGGGCGCATCGCCGCCACTTCGCTCATTGACGAGGATTTTAGAATCACGCGCCAGCACGGACAATGGTTTGACGTTGACGGCAGGCGCTGCCTTGCAATATACCACCCCTCTGCTCTTCTGCGCGACGTTTCCAAACGTCCGGAAACGTTTACAGATCTCAGAGAAATAAGGAGTGAAATCCGCAGGCTATGCCCGGAGGTGTACGAATGATTTACAACATTCGCGAGTACACTCGGGACGACACAGCCGCGATGAGGTCTCTCTGGATCGACGCTTTCGGCGATCCGGCAGAGCTTATCGACCGATTTTTCGAGCTGCTGCCCTCGATGGGCACGGGCTTTGTTGCCGAGCTTGACGGCGAAATTTTCGGTGCGGCATATGTGCTGGACGCATTTTTGCATCTGCCCGGCGGCGAGACGAAAAAGCTTGCGTATATCTACGCCGTTTCCGTTGACGAAAGCGCGCAGGGGCGCGGCATCGGTGCCGAGCTTACAAGGGCTTGCATGCGAAACGCGTGGGAATATTCGGCCGATATCTGCTGCACGCTCCCGGCGAAGGGTTCTCTGTACGATTGGTACGAAAGCCGCTGCGGCCTTGCCGCGGCAAGCTATTGCAGCTATGAAAGCGTCAGCGCTTCCTCTGAGCTTGACGGAATCAGGCGTTTGAGCGCCGATGAATACGGCTTTCTGCGCGAGGATATGCTCAAGGGCAAGGCTCATGTGAGCTTTTATTACGGTTATCTGTGCTTTCAGGAGGAAATTTTCACGTCATCCGTCGGCGGATTTTTCGAGTATAAAGGCGGCGTAGCCTGTGGCTATGTTGAAAACGGAACCTTGTTTGTAAAGGAAGCGCTCGGCGATGCACCCGAATTTATTCCGGCGCTGTGCACATCGCTCGGAGCGGAAAAAGCCGTTATAAGGCGCGCAAGCGCACATGGCGAACGCTATATAGCGGCATATCAGAGCAAGGACTTTCCGCCCGACACGGTTTGGAACTTAACATTGGACTAAAAAAGCACCCGGATGGGTGCTTTTTTCAGCATATTAAGAACTTATAGCTCGTTTTTGAATAATATTTTTCACCGGCGCGCAGAAGTGCAGACGGGAACTCGGGATGGTTCGGACTGTCGGGATAATACTGCGTTTCAAGGCACAAGCCTGAGTTTTTGCCGTAAACCGCGCCGCCCTTTCCGAGCCGCAGCCCTGTTGCGCCGCCGGCATAAAACTGCACTGCCGGCATATCGGTCGCAAGGGTCATTGCTATGCCGCTTTCTCTGCTAACAAGCCTCGCACACGGCTCGTTACCGCTGAGCACAAAGCAGTGGTCGTAAAAGCCGTTTTCAATTCTTCGCATTTTTCGGAAATCAAATTCCGCTCCCGAAACTGCGCGCACCTCGCCTGCAGGGATAAGCTCCTCATCAACAGGCAAATAGCCGTCGGCATTTATCAGCAGCTCATGGTCAAGGATATCTCCCCTGCCGGAAAGGTTAAAGTAGCTGTGGTTTGTAAGATTTAAATATGTATCGGCATCGGATGTGGCCTCGTAGCTTATACTGAGCTCATTATCCTCGGAAAACTCATACGTCACGCGGACATCGACTTTTCCCGGGAATCCGTCGCCGCCGTCGGGGTCGGATATGCCAAGCGTGAGCGCATTCTCCCCTACCGCTATCTCGGTAAAGCGGCGCTTGCTCAGGCCGTTTCCGCCGTGGAGCGTATTCTTCCCCTCATTTGCGCTTATCTTATATTCTCTGCCGTTTAGCACAAACGAGGCATTCGATATGCGGTTTGCGTATCGGCCGACGAATGCGCCGAAATAACCGTCATTGCGCAGGTACTCTCCCGGAGTGTCGTACCCGAGCACAACATCCGTCGGCACTCCGTTTCTATTCGGGACGACAATACTCTGCACCGCAGCGCCGAGGCTTGCTATGCGCACATACGCACCCGACGAATTTTTTATCGTATAAAGCTCGTACTCGCCGAATGTGCTTTTTGTTACCGGCATGTTCATCTCCTCCGTTTCTTTGCATCATTATACGTCGGCACGGCGAGCTTATCAAGTATTCCGTCAATTGCAAGGCGCAATTGCACCCGAAAACGTGCAATTTTAGTTAATATTTTATCATGGTTTTTGAAAAACCATTGATTTTTCAGCATATATTATTTTCTGATATAATTTCGTATGTTGACAATCATACGCAATTGAATTAGAATAAATTTTGTTGCAAATGGCTTGAACAAAATAATTATAATGATAAGAGGTAATAAGATGTTTAAAGTCGTACAAAAGAGATTTCTGAACGATGCAAAGAGCATTTGCCTGTTCGAGATCGAAGCTCCGCTGGTCGCAAAGCACGCCCAGGCAGGTCAGTTCGTCATCTTCCGTCTGGATGAGCAGGGAGAGCGTACTCCTGTTTCCGTAGCAGGTTATGACCGCGAAAAAGGCACCGTTACCGTTATGGTACAGGCTGCCGGCCGCACCACCAAGATGCTGCACACCGTTGAGGAAGGCGATTACATCACCGACTTCGTCGGCCCCCTCGGCAAGGCTACCGAGATGGACGGCCTGAAGAAGGTCTGCGTTGTCGGCGGCGGCGTCGGCTGCGCTATCGCATACCCCATCGCCAAGGAAATGCACGAAAAGGGCATTGACGTCACCTTTATCGCAGGCTTCAGAAGCGCAGATATCGTCATCCTGAAGGACGAGCTCAAGGCCGCTTCCGATAAGCTCATCATGTGCACCGACGACGGCACCTACGGCGAGAAGGGCTTCACCACCGAGTATCTCAAGCAGGAGATCGAGGCCAACATCAAAGAGGGCAAGCCTCAGTTTGACCGCGTTATCGCCATCGGCCCGGATATCATGATGAAGTTCCTGGCTGAGGTCACCCGTCCTTACGGCATCAAAACCATCATCTCCCTCGACCCGATCATGGTAGACGGCACAGGCATGTGCGGCGGCTGCCGCGTCATCGTCGGCGGCGAGACCAAGTTTGCCTGCGTTGACGGTCCCGACTTCGACGCACATGAGGTCGATTTCGACTCGCTTATAAAGCGCGCAGCGTTCTACAAGGAAGAGCAGGACGAGGCTGCAAAGCATATCTGCAATATGACCGGAGGTAAGCGCAATGGCTAATATGAGAATGGATAAAAACCCGATGCCCGAGCAGGATCCCGTAGTCCGCGCCGGCAACTTTGACGAGGTCGCTCTCGGCTACACTCCCGAGATGGCAATGGACGAGGCAAAGCGCTGCCTCAACTGCCACAACATGCCCTGCCGCACCGGCTGCCCCGTTTCGGTACGCATCCCAGAGTTCATCGCCAAGGTCGCAGAGGGCGACTTTGACGCAGCTTATGAGATCATCACCTCCACCAACTCCCTGCCTGCTGTCTGCGGCCGTGTTTGTCCGCAGGAGAAACAGTGCGAGAGCAAGTGCGTTCGCGGCATTAAGGGCGAGAGCGTCGGCATCGGCCGCCTCGAGCGCTTTGTCGCCGACTACCACATGAACAAGGAAGTCAAGGACGAGGTCAAGGCTCCCGAATCCAACGGTCACCGCATCGCGATCGTCGGCTCCGGCCCTGCCAGCCTCACCTGCGCAGGCGATCTGCGCAAGATGGGCTACGACGTCACCATCTTTGAAGCATTCCACAAGTCCGGCGGCGTTCTGGTTTACGGTATCCCTCAGTTCCGTCTGCCCAAAGAGATCGTTGCTGCCGAGATCGAGAACCTCAAGGCAATGGGCGTTAAGATCATAAACAATGCCATCATCGGCAAGAGCGAGACCGTTGACGAGCTGTTTGCAGACGGCTATGAGGCCGTGTTCATCGGCTCCGGCGCAGGTCTGCCCCAGTTCCTGCACATCCCCGGCGAGAACCTCCTCGGCGTTTACTCGGCAAACGAGCTTCTTACCCGTGTAAACCTCATGAAGGCTTACCGCGATGATTACGACACGCCGATAAAGCATTTCCACAACGTCTGCGTCGTCGGCGCAGGCAACGTCGCAATGGACGCAGCGCGCGTTTCCAAGCGTCTGGGCGCAGAGCATGTTTACATTGCTTACCGCCGCGGCAAGGAAGAGCTGCCTGCCCGTAAGGAAGAGGTCGAGCATGCCGAGGCAGAGGGCATCGAGTTTCGTCTGCTCAACAACCCCGTAGCCATCCACGCCGGCGAGGACGGCCACGTCACCGGTATCGAGCTTCAGAAGCAGGAGCTTGGCGAGCCGGACGAAAAGGGCCGCCGCAAGCCCGTTCCCGTTGAGGGCTCAAACTGGATCCTCGACGTTGATACCGTCGTTATCGCCATCGGCACCAGCCCCAACCCCCTGATCCGCAACACCACCAAGGGTCTGACCTTCACCCGTAAGGGCGGCATTGAGGCAGACGAAGGCGGCGCAACGGCTCGCGAGGGCGTTTTCGCAGGCGGCGACGCAGTCACCGGCGCTGCAACCGTTATCCTCGCAATGGGCGCAGGCAAAACCGGCGCAAAGAGCATCGACGAGTACATAAAGAGCAAGAAGTAAGTCCAAATAACACAGCATAAGCACCGATGCAATCGCATCGGTGCTTATTTCTTTGCGGTTTTTCAGACAAATTTGGATAACGCTGTTGATATTTGCTTGTATGCCGGGAATATTACTAAAATTTTTATTAAAAATGCACTCAAGGGCTTGCATTTCGGCAGCATCTGCCGTAGAATAGCGGATGTATTTGAGTTCATTTTATATTTGACGTATTATATTTTGCTTCTAATCAAGCACGAAAGGATTGATTTCATTGAAACGCGATCAGTTCCAGGTATACCTTGACGCAAATCCGAGCGCGAAGCTGCGCGATATCGTTTCGCAGATGCTTTATGACGAGATCGTCTCGCTGTGCATAGCTCCGGGAACGAAGCTCAATGTAAACAGCATTGCCTCCGCCCTCGGCATATCACGCACTCCCGTTGCAGAAGCAATAATGAACCTGTGTGATCAGGGCTTTGTTGTTTCAAAGCCGGATACGAGCGGTTTCTTCGTAATTGATCTGAGCCTTAAGGACATGATTGACCTTTATGACGTACGCGCGGCGATCGAGTGCGAGGCTGCCGCCCTGTGCACCGAGCGCGCCGATGCCGGCACCGTAAACGAGCTTGACAGGCTCGCCGGTGAATTTGCCGACTGCGTTATCCGCAAGGACTACGACGGCATGATCGCGACCGACATGCCCTTCCACGGCCTTATAGTCGAGTCCTGCGGCAACAAGTACATCCAGAAGTGCTATAAGATGCTGCTGCCGAACCTGACGATGTATCAGTCCTCCATGATAAAATTCATCAGCAACTCTTCCGAGGATAACCCCTGGTCGCCAAGCGTTATTTATAACCACGTTGCGGTCGTCGAGGCGATAAAGATGCACATCCCCGACCTTGCAAAGCAGGCAATGGCAGACCATGTTAAGTCAAGCCTTAACTTCACCATGTTCTCTGGCGGCGGCGCAGATCCTTTCTCAACTGTCAGAAAGCCGAAGCCCGGCAAAAAGTGAATAATTTAAGCAGACAGCCGAGGCCGTCTGCTTTTTTAATGCTTGTTCTTGATATCGTGCAGGAATCTGCGGTTGTATTTCATGCTTGCATAGCGCGTGATGCGGTCAATGTATATTGGGTCGTACGCTCCGCCCACGGCGCCGACGATGGGTATTCCCTGCAAAAACTTCATGTACAAAAGCTCGCCCGACAGACCATCGGCAGCGATCTTCACTTCTGTTTTCATCGTTTCCTCGTCAGGCTCTGCGCCGTGCTCAATGAAATAGTTAACTCGCTCGTCGGCGGCTTTCAGCTCGTCTCCGCTGTGGAGAGCTGCGCCAATCAGCAGCAGGATGAAATACTTTTCGTCCATTCTGTCGTAATCATAGCCGTAGCCGAGGGCAGTTTCATACAAGCTCTTGAGCAGCATTACCGTGAAAACCGGAATATCCGGTATGCCGACGCCGATAAGCCCCATGCCGATCCCGGAAACGCCCGATGCGACCGTGTTTTTCAGCTTTTGCGAGGCTGATCCGCGCGAGGCCTCGTTCAGAGCGCGCCCGGTCGGATTGTTTTCGGCAATTATGCGCCGCACACGGCTGCTGCGCTCGATATCGCGGCGGTTATAGGTTTTTTCAATAACTCCCGTCCCCTTTGCGAAGATAAGCTCAAAGGCCTTTGCAAATCCCGTGTCGAGCGTATCCTTGAGCTTTTCGGGCACCTTTGTCTGCAAAAATCGGTTCAGGCGGCTGTCGCTGCGCCGCGAGCGCTCGTCAATATATTTTTTCTCGGCTGCAAGCTGTTTGCGCCACGCACGTTCAAAATCATCCATAGTCTCAGCTCCTTTGCCGTGATTATACAATACTTCGCGCAAAAAGAAAAGACCGGCACGTGCCGGTCTTTTCTATGTCTGTCAGTCTTCCCAGCACTCGGTCTTGCCTTCAAGGCCGATACTCGAGGATTTAAATACTGGGTTCTTCCCCTCTCTGCGCTGGCTCATGTAATCCTTGAGCGCAGCCAGAGCAGGCTTTGCAATGATAATGATAACGGGAACGTTAATGATGACCATGAATGCCTGGAGCATATCGGCGGTATCCCATACGATGCCTGCCGACAGCAGCGCGCCGACAAACACGAGTGCGGTAGCTATCAGGCGGAAGACGAGCATAAACGCCTTGGACGGAGTGCGCTTGAGAATAAACTTCAGGCAGCCCTCGGTGTAATAATAGTTGCCGATGAGCGTTGTGAATGCAAACAGGCTCATTGCGACGGCAATGAATATCGGGCCGAAATCACCCAGTGCAAGCTGCATGGACTGCTGAACATATGCAGCGCCGGCAGCGTCAGCAATAAGACCCTCGGGATTTGCGCACATGCACATCATTGCGGTTGCGGTACACACGAGCAGCGTGTCAATAAAAACGGACAGCATCTGCACGAGGCCCTGCTTTACAGGGTGCGATACGTCCGCCGACGCAGCAGCGTTGGGAGCCGAGCCCATACCGGCTTCGTTGGAGTAAAGGCCGCGCTTGATGCCCCACATCATGCAGGAGCCTGCAAAGCCGCCGAAGATTGCCTTGAAATCAAAGGCTGCGACAAAGATGTTCTTGAGAACCAGCGGCAGGTTCGTAATGTTCATGATGACGACTATGAGCGATACGACTATGTAAATAAGCCCCATGACCGGAACGAGTACGCCGGTTATGTTGGTAAGGCGCTTGCCGCCGCCGAGTACGCACAGCGCAAACAGCACGGCAAGTATTGCACCAATAATGATCGGAGTCTTGCTCGGATCATAGAAGCTGAAGGTCTTAAAAGTGTCCTGAGTGTTGAAGGATGCAAGCATATTGTAGCCCACAACATAGGTCAGGATAAGGATAACTGCGAAAATGACGCCGAGCCAGCGCTGTTTGAGCGCATTCTGCATGTAGTAGGACGGGCCGCCGTAGTAAGTGCCGTCGGGATCCTTGTGCTTGTATATCTGAGCCAGCGTAGACTCGATGAACGCGGATGCTCCGCCGAGGATAGCGGTTATCCACATCCAGAAGATGGCGCCAAATCCGCCGAGGCAGATAGCGGTTGAAACGCCGATGATATTGCCGGTGCCGACGCGGGACGCCGTCGATACCATCAGAGCGCCAAATGAGGATACGCTGCGCTTGTCTTTCGGCTTTTCGCTTACGACCTTGATAGACTCACCGAACAGGCGGACCTGCAAAAAGCCGGTGCGGACAGTGAAGTAAAGACCTGCCGCAATAAGGAACAGCGGCACTATGTACGGCTGATATAAAAAGCCGCTTATGGCGTTGATAACGCCGTGAATCGCTTCGATCATTAAACATACCTCTCTCATCTGATATTTTTGTCGAAATTTTCGCGATGTTTACATTATAGACATATTCATGTACAATTGCAAGCTTTATCGGCGGCAAGACCCACGTTTCTGCGCAAATTTAAGTGCAATTTTTGATATTGCTCATACGTCCGGCAAAAGCGTATTGTGGTTTTGAGATAATGATGCTATAATAATAAATCTTAAATCAGGCGAAAGGTTGTGAGATTATGAACCTGTCAAACAAAAAGTTAAATATCGACTATGCGCTGGTGCAGATGAGCTACTGGGTCACGAGCGCGGTTTTGTTCTGCTTCACGACCGTGTTCCTGCAGTTCAGAGGCTACTCCAACTACGAGATCGGCATCGTGTTCGCAGTCGGCAATATAATCGGGTTTATCGCGCAACCGTTCATCGCCGGGCTTATCGACAAAAGCCGGAAGCGCATACTGCTGCGCTGCATAAGGCTCTGCGCCGCGCTGTCTGCGCTGCTTATGCTGGGTGTGTATTTTCTCCCATCCGGCAGCGTCGGCATAATCGGGGCGTATGCCCTACTCATAGCAGGCAGCACGCTGCTAAACCCTCTGTGCATTTCGCTCAGCTTTTATATCGAAAGCTGGGGATGCGGTGTTAATTTCAGCCGGGCGCGCGCACTCGGCTCGCTGTCGTACGCGCTGTGCAATGTTGTTTTGGGCATGCTCGTCCAGCGAGTCAGCGCAAACGCCGTACCGGTCTCATTCATCATATTCTCTGCGCTGCTCGGGCTTATCGCACTGCTGTTTATTCCCGGCGAGCGTGCGCATCGCGCATCTGCCGGCGCTTTTGAGCAGGCAAGCGGCGCAAAGCCCAGCGCACTTTCCGAGTTTGCAGGGGAAAACAAGCGCTTCATGCTGTTTCTGCTCGGAACGGCAGCGCTTTTTTTCACCCACGGCATGATCGGAAACTTTATGATCGAGTTTATCCGAAACATAGGCGGCGGCAGCGAGGATATGGGCAACGTGCTTGCATTCATGACCGTTGCCGAGGTTCCTGTGATGCTGCTGTTTGGACGGCTTACAAGGCGCTTTAAGTGCTCTTCCCTGCTCAGATTTGCCGTCATCATGTTTTCCATAAAAGAGCTTATGATATATTTTGCCTCGAGCATACCGGCACTGTACGCTGCCGAGGTCTTGCAGGCATTTTCGTTTGCGATATTCGTTCCTGCGTCGGTTCGGTATGTTGACGAGGTGATCGCAAGGCGTGACGCCGTGCGCGGCCAGGCGCTTGTAACTGCGATGATAACCCTCGGCAGCATATTTGCAAGCTACTTCGGCGGCCTGCTGCTGGATACCTCAACGCCAAAATATACGCTGCTTATCGGCGTGATAGTATCCGTCGCCGGTACGCTCATCATGCTCGGCGCGATACAAACAACCGAGAGTTAAATTCTTTGCTTTGAAAACCGGAGTTTCCTCATGCAAAAATGGCAGTCCCAATTGGGACTGCCATTTAAATTTTGCAGCTAATTCTTAATACAGCTTGGCGCCTGCCGGGATGTGGGGATCGACCATCAGGAGGTGGAGCTTTTCTGTGCCTTCCTCGTGGTGAACAGCGCTGATCAGCATACCGCAGGAATCGATGCCCATCATGGGTCTGGGAGGCAGATTAGTGATCGCAATGCAGGTTTTGCCAATCAATTCTTCCGGCTCATAATATTCATGGATGCCGGAGAGGATGACGCGGTCGGTGCCTGTGCCGTCATCGAGGGTAAACTTGAGAAGCTTCTTGGACTTCTTCACAGCTTCGCAATTTATGACCTTGACCGCACGGAAATCGGACTTGGAGAAGGTGTCGAAGTCAACGAAATCGGCAAACAGCGGCTCGATCTCGACCTTGGAGAAGTCGATCTTTTCCTCGACGACGGGAGCGGCAGGCGCAGCCTCGGTGGGCTTTGCTGCCTTCTTGTCGGAGTCAAGCGGCTTCATTGTCGGGAACAGGATAACGTCGCGGATCGAGTCTGTTCCGCACAGCATCATTGCACAACGGTCAATTCCGAAGCCCAGACCGCCCGTGGGGGGCATGCCGTATTCCAACGCAAGAACGAAATCTTCATCCATCATGTCGGCTTCATCGTCACCGTTGGCACGTTTTTCGGCCTGTGCCTTAAAGCGCTCATACTGGTCGATGGGGTCGTTGAGCTCTGAGAAGGCGTTGCCCATCTCACAGCCGCAGATGAACATCTCATAGCGCTCCGTCAGGTGCGGATCGGAGGGGCTGCGCTTGGCCAGCGGACTGACCTCAACAGGGTACATGGTTATGAATGTGGGCTGAATGAGCGTGGATTCGACGAGCTGGTCAAAGGTCTCGTACAAGGCGTTGCCCCATGTATGGGAAACACCGTCCATATCCACGCCGACGCTCTTTGCCAGCATCACACCGGCATCCGCGTCGCCTTCGACAGCCATAAAGTCTGCTCCGGTAACGTTCTTGACCGCGTCAGCCATGGTAATTCTCTTCCACGAAGGAGTAAGATCGATCTGATGACCTAGCCACTCAACCTGATAGGTTCCGAGTATCTCCTTGGCAGCGCCGGTCAGAATGCCCTCGAGAATGTCCATCATTCCGTCAAGATTCGTGTATGCCTGATACAACTCACATGTGGTAAACTCCGGGTTGTGCTTGGTGTCCATACCCTCGTTGCGGAAAATACGGCCGACTTCGTACACGCGCTCAATTCCGCCGACAATAAGCCGCTTAAGGTGCAGCTCCGTCGCAATGCGCATATACATGTCTATGTCAAGGGTATTATGATGTGTAATAAACGGACGTGCATTCGCACCACCTGCGATGGGGCTAAGAACCGGTGTCTCGACCTCCATAAAGCCCAGGCCGTCAAGGTATCGGCGCAGATACGCGACGAATTTACTGCGTATCTCAAAATTACGTCTGCTCTCGGGGTTCATTATCAGATCGACATAGCGCATACGATAGCGCAGCTCTTTGTCGGTCATGCCGTGGAACTTTTCGGGCAGAGGACGCAGGCTCTTGGAAAGCAGCGTGACAGACTCGACATGCACGGAAATTTCCTCGGTCTTGGTCTTGAAAACGAAGCCAGAAACGCCGATAATGTCGCCTATATCGTACTTGCGGAAGTCTGCAAACTCCTGCTCGGACACCGCATCCTTGCGGACATAGATCTGGATCGTGCCGCGATCATCTTGGATATGGCAGAATATTGCCTTGCCCATGCCGCGCTTGGACATAATACGTCCTGCGACCTTGACGGTTTTTCCGTCAAATGCGTCATAGTCTGCCTTAATTTCAGTCGAATACGCGCTTCTTTCGAAGCGTGTCTGGGTGAAGGGGTCTCTCCCCTCCTCCTGCAAAGCCTTGAGCTTATCGCGTCTTATTTTCAGCAGCTCGCTGAGCTCCTGATCAGGCGCTGCGTTCTCATTCGTCTTATTCTCACTCATAGCCTACCCTCTTAATCGTTTTCTACCGAAAGTATCTCAAAGTGCAGCTCGCCTGCCGGTGCATCGACGGTGATCTTCTCGCCTGCGACGTGACCGTAAAGGCCGCGGCCAAAGGGCGAATCGTCGGATACACGGCCCTCCATGGGGTTTGCCTCCTGCGAGCCTACAACGGTGTATTCCTCTTCGTAGCCTTCGTCAATGTCGCGAACCTTGACTCTGCTGCCGAGGGTAACTGCGCCCTTACGCATGCCCGTATCGACCTTCTCGACGATCTCGGCGTTCTCAACAAGGCTCTTGAGCTCGGCAATTCTGGAATAGAGCTTGCCCTGCTCGGTCTTTGCCTCGTCGTATTCGCTGTTTTCGGAAAGGTCACCAAAGCTGCGCGCTTCTTTTATCTGCTCGGCAACTTCTTTTGCCTTATCGGTTTCAAGGTACAGAAGCTCCTTTTTGAGCGCGTCAAGGCGCTCCTGACTCATCTTAAATCTGTTTTCGGTAGCCATACTCAGCTCTCCTTTATTATCCTTATTTATAGCGCTCAGCTCAGCGCTTTTATCGCTGCATTGAGCTGGACTGTTGTGTCCTTTTCAGTATTGTGCGCCTCGATATCGGGCTTGATGCCGCCGGCTTCGGCAAGGTCAACGCGCTGCGGCGTGAGGTACTTCTTTGTCGAAATGTGTATCGCACCGCCATTTGAAAGTTCGATGGTCACCTGGCTTCTCGCCTTACCGGTCGTGTGCTCGCCAACTATGGTCGCCCAATCGTACTCCTGAAGCGCGGCTGCGAAAAATTCCGCCGCACTGTAGCTGTTTTCGTTGACGAGAACGGCCATTTTTGCGCTCAGACATACCTTGTCGGAGGTCTGGACGGTTTCCTTGCCGGCCTTGTCAACGCTGACGAACAGATCGCCGTCGGGCAGCAGATAGTCCAGAAGCGAAACAAGCTCGCTCACAAGGCCGCCGGGATTATCGCGGACATCGAATATGAACGACTTTGCGCCCTCTGCCGTAAGCTTTTCGATAGCGCCGATCGCGCCCTCGCTGCTTCCGGCCTCAAAGTTTGCGATTTTTATATAGCCGATATTATTCTCAAGCATTTTTGAGGATATCGGATTTTTATAGATCACCTCGCAGGATATCGTTACGCTTGACTCGGTTCCCTTTTCGTCTGCAATGACCATCGGGAAGTTTTTATTGAGCTTCGAGCGGATAAGCTCCTGAAGCTCAGCGGTCGTCATCCCCTCCGTCAGCTGACCGTCAACGGAGACTATGGTCTGTCCGACATTAAGGCCGGCGGTGGCCGCCGGGGTGCCGTCCTCGACTGCGAATATCTCAAATTTGCCCTTATCGTTGAGCTTAACGCTGACTCCGATGCCGGCGTACTCGTTTGCGGAAGAGAGCTTATACGCCGCATACTCCTCAGGGCTCATGTAATAGCTCCACTTATCGTCAATGCTGCGAACCATTGCGGACGCGGCGGCGTTATAAAGCGTGCCGCTGTTGGCATCGCCGATGTAGTTTTCTTCGATGATCCTTTCGATCTCGACATACGCCTTGGCGTCATTATAATATTTCTGCGCGCCGAAGCCGCCTGTCGTTATAAGATAAGTTGCAGCCGCGGTCACGACCATAACCACGAGAGCCACTATTATAAGATGTATGAACTTAAATTTTCTGCCGAAACCGGGGCGTGATCGTTTTTCCATTCAATCTCTCCTTTTTTTACGGCGCTCCTCAATCCGGAGCCTTCGTCAGCTAAACAGTACGTTTGACTGGCAGCCGCAAGGCCGCCAGTCAAGCTCATATTCTATCAAATATTATTTTCAGCGATACACTGCTGCACGGTCTCCGAGGCTTCGTGGGCGGAAGTCTGCTCCACCCCATCGGCTCTCACCGGGATCACCGTGAGCACAAGGCTGAGTATCATCGTCAGCACAAGGATCATCGCCAGTATTGATACTACCAATCTTCTGTTCATGCCAAAATCCTCACACCTTGAGGTAATTTCTTATCGCGATAACGCCGCCGACCGCACCGACGAGTACGCCGACCGCAAGGAACGCGACGAGCACGATCACCCACACCTGGGAGAACGGAACGATCTGCACAAAGGATATTGCAAGGCTCTGCGCAACCTTTGTCTCCAGCGCCTTATACAGCCCCCACTGGGCAAGGAACGCAAGGCCGCCGCCGGCAATGCCGAGCACGAGACCCTCGATAACAAAGGGGCATCGAATGAAGCTGTTGGACGCGCCGACCATCTTCATTATGGCGATCTCTTCTCTTCTGCCGTAGGTCGCAAGCTTTATGGTATTGCTCATGATAAACAGCGACACAAAGCCGAGGATAGCTATAAGCACGAGAGATACGATGCTTATGACGTTGCGAACGGAGATAAATTTATCCGCAAATTCGGTGGGAGCGTTGACCTTAACGATACCGTCAACATTTTCTATTGCGGTTTTCGTTGCGTCCATTTGGCTAAGATCAACAAGCTGAATGACAAAGCGATGGCGGAAGACCTCTTCGTTGAGACCCTCCATATAGCTTTCGTCATACTTTTCAAGGAAGTTCTGACGTGCCTCGCTGCGGCTTACAAAGTTTACACTTGCGACATTATCGAGCGCCTCAAGCTTTGTTTGTATCTGCGCGGTCGCTTCCTGTGCGGTCATATCCTCGTCAACATAGGCAAGGATCTGGTTCTGATTGCCGATATCCTCGACTATCTGGTTGACGTTTATATCAAGAAGCGTGAAGCTGCCCATTACTATCAGGCAGGCAATTATTATCGTGACCGAGGCAAAGGACATAAATCCGTGCGTAAACACATTGCGGAAGCCCTCGCCTATAAGATATCCGTATCTATTCAACTTCATAACTGTAGTACCCGTCCATTCCGTCGCTGATAAGGTGGCCGCCGTCGATGGCTATTACGCGCTTTGAGAAAGCATTGACCAGTTCCTTTTCGTGAGTAACCACAAGGATCGTGGTTCCCATTTCGTTGATCTTCTCAAGCAAAAGCATAAGCTCAAGGCTGCGCACAGGGTCAAGGTTGCCGGTCGGCTCGTCGGCGATTATCATGGTCGGATTGTTGACCAGAGCGCGTGCTATGGCGACACGCTGCTGCTCGCCGCCGGAAAGCTCCGCCGGGAGGCGCTTTTCGCGTCCCTCAAGGCCGACAAGCTCCAAAACACGGGGCACACGGTCTTTAATTGCCTTATTCGTTGCACCGACAACGCGCATCGCAAACGCCACGTTATCATAAACCGTCATCTTATCAATAAGTCTGAAGTCCTGGAAGATGACGCCGAGCGTTCTTCTCATCTGCGGCATTTTGCGGCGCTTGAGCTTGTTCATGTTAAAGCCGTTTACAATAACCTCGCCCTCGGATGCCATAATTTCGCCCGTGAGAAGCTTGATTATCGTCGTCTTGCCCGAGCCGGACGGTCCGACGAGGAAGGCAAACTCGCCCTCGTTTATCGTGAGGCTGAAATTATCGAGTGCGGCAACATCGCTGTTGTCATAGACCATCGTTACATTGTTCATCTGAACCATGTGTCATTTTCCTCCTGAGGATTTCGGGGACATTCCCCTACGGATTTCAGCGGCCGTTGCTGTTGACCGAGTCAAGATATTGCTTGACCATCATTGCGACCTTGAACACGATGGCGTGGTCAAACTCGCGCAGATCAAGGCCGGTGATCTTCTTGATCTTCTCCAGCCTGTACACAAGCGTGTTGCGGTGAACATACAGCTTGCGGCTCGTTTCCGAGACGTTGAGGTTATTCTCGAAGAATTTGTTTATCGTCTCCAGCGTATCCTCGTCAAGAGTTTCAAGCGGATTTTTCTTGAACACCTCGTTAAGGAACATCTCGCAGAGCGTTGTAGGCAGCTGATATATTATACGGCCGATGCCGAGATTTTCATAGCTAATGATCGTCTTTTCCGAATCGAAAACTCTGCCGACGTCGATCGCGATCTGGGCTTCCTTATAGCGGTCGGCAAGTTCGCGCAGGTGACGCGCGGTCGTTCCGATGCCGATTATGCATTTGATCTGAAGCTCGTTGCGCAGAACGGTCTCAACGCTCTCGGCAATGGCTTTCACCTCGGCGCTGTTGTCGCCGCCGGGGAGCTCTTTTATAACGACGATATCTGTCTCGTTTATGCTGATAACGAAGTCATGCTGCTTATCGGGGAAAAGCGTCTGCAAAACCTCAACGCTCGCAACGTCCGAGCGCTCGACCTGACGCACAAGCAGCAGCGCACGCGGAACATCGGGGGCAAAGTGCAGCTCCTTGGTCCTTACATAAACGTCGCCGGGAAGAATGTTATCGGAAATTATATTCTTAAGAAAAGCAGCCTTATTGTACTTTTCCTCGTAATTCATCTTCGCCTCGTTAAAGGCGACGGCAGCCATCATGCATGTCATGCGCGCCATATCATCGCAGCCCTCGACAAAAACGGCATAGTCAAACTTGCTGCTGTTATTGCTGAGCACCTTATAGGTACGCACGCCGCTTACGAGCACAGGCTCCGAGAAGTCATAGCTCATGCTCGAAAAATCATCGAGCCTTGAGCCGATCATGGGCAGCTCACTGCATGTGATAACAAAGCCCTGATCGTCAATGATGCCGATACAGCGGTCCGTAGCTTCCTTTATCTGTATTATCACGCTCTGAAAAATTCTGCTGGACATCGTCTTTTTACCTCCAGTGAAGTATATGGGTATTTTAACGATAGATAATATTCAACACTTTCTACATGATAATACTTTTTTGTGCGTTTTTCAATAGAAAATCACATTATTTTTGTGCGTTTTTCAAAAAATCGCATAATTGTTTTGATAAAAGCACCAAATATAGGGCTCATTTTTTGTTATTTTTTCTTATTCACACTGCACAACTCTTTTTCCGTCAATTGACGAAATTCGCCCGGAAGCAGCGTTTTATCGAGCTCCAGTTCGCCGATCGAGAGCCTTTTAAGCTCTGTAACCGGCTTCCCGCGCGAGGCGAGCATGCGCTTTACCTGATGGTATTTGCCCTCCATAACGCGCACAAGGCAGCTTCCGTCTGGCAGCTTTTCAAGCCCTGCCGGCAGACACAGTGTTCCGTCGGCAAGCACGATTCCCTGCCTGAACGCTTCAACGTCGGCATCGTCAACCGGGCTTTCTGTGCAGGCACGATAGGTCTTTACGATCTCGGACTTCGGCGAGATCACGCGGTGTGCAAACTCTCCGTCGTTTGTTATTATAAGAAGTCCGGTCGTGTCCTTATCCAGCCTGCCGACGGGGAAAATATTTTTCTTCCTAAGCTCTGCCGGGAACAGGTCAATCACCGTTTTCTGCTTTTTATCATCGGTTGCCGACAGCAGTCCGGACGGCTTATTTAGCATGTAGTAACAGAATTTTTCGTATCTGATGGGCTTGCCGTCGAGTGAAACGTGCGCTGCGTCGCTGTCAAGCTTCTGCTCCGGAGCAGTTACCGGAACTCCGTCAACACAAACGCTGCCGTTTTTTATTATCTGCCGAAGCTGGCTTCGCGAAAGCGCGGTGCACTCGGACAGGTATTTGTCAAGTCGCATAAGCGGCATAATATCACCATGTTCAGCATAGGATTAGTAAGAAAAAAGTTGGGTTTATTATAACACAAAGTATTGATTTTTTGAATAGGAAAAGGCAAATATACGCATATGTTAACAAAATGTTTAAAGCTGACAAAAACACGCGCAGTTGCGCTTCTGCTCATGCTTGGAGTTATGCTCGCCGCCGCCGTTGTCCTTTGCTCCTCGCCGCGAAGCATTTTCAGCACCGGCGACATGCTCGACGTCTCGCAGCTCAATGGGCGCGAAAAGTATCTCGCGTCATATGGCTGGGTGATCGATCCGGCCAGCGAGACCGAGCGCACTGTCCTGCTGCCTGAGAAATTTGAGGGTACGGTCAAAGACTACGCCGACATGCAGACTGCGCAGGGCTATGATTTTGCATTTTACTCGGGGCTTGAATGCAGGCAGTTTACATACGAGGTGACAAATTACGACGGCTGCGACGGCACGGTTTATGCCGTGCTTTACGTCAAAGGCACACGCGTCATCGGCGGAGATATACACTCTGCCGAGATAAACGGGTTCATGCATGGGATAAGATGAAAAATGCCCCTTGAAGCAGTGCTTCAAGGGGCATAGTTATACGAACTTTTCAGTTCGGTGAGTTTTGGATATTACTCCTCGACCTCGATAACAACGCCGGAACCGACAGTGCGGCCACCCTCACGGATAGCGAAACGCAGGCCCTTCTCGATTGCGATCGGGGTGATCAGCTCGACCTTCATGTCGACGTTATCGCCGGGCATGCACATCTCGGTGCCTTCGGGCAGGGTGATGACGCCGGTAACGTCGGTGGTACGGAAGTAGAACTGAGGACGGTAGTTGTTGAAGAACGGGGTGTGACGGCCGCCTTCGTCCTTGGACAGAACGTAAACCTGGCCAACGAACTTGGTGTGGGGCTTAATGGAGCCGGGAGCTGCCAGAACCTGGCCACGCTCTACGTCCTTCTTTGCGATACCACGGAGAAGAGTACCGACGTTGTCGCCAGCCTCTGCGTACTCGAGGATCTTGTGGAACATCTCGGTACCGGTGACGGTGGTCTCGGTGATCTCGTCCTTCAGGCCGACGATCTGAACCTTGTCGCCAACCTTAACGCGGCCACGCTCTACACGACCGGTGGTAACGGTGCCACGGCCGGAGATGGTGAATACGTCCTCGATAGGCATAAGGAACGGCTGATCTGCCTTACGGTCAGGAGTGGGGATCCAGGTATCAACTGCGTCCATGAGCTCCTTGATGCAAGCATACTCGGGAGCATTGGGATCGGTGGACTCGCAAACGAGTGCGTTAAGAGCGGAACCACGGATGATGGGGGGGTCGTCGCCGGGGAAGCCGTAGAAGTCGAGCAGCTCGCGAACTTCCATCTCGACGAGCTCGAGGAGCTCTTCGTCGTCAACCTGATCGCACTTGTTCAGGAATACGAGGACGGAAGGAACGTTAACCTGACGGGCGAGCAGAAGGTGCTCACGGGTCTGAGCCATGGGGCCGTCGGATGCTGCGATAACGAGGATAGCGCCGTCCATCTGAGCAGCGCCGGTGATCATGTTCTTGATATAGTCAGCGTGGCCCGGGCAGTCAACGTGTGCGTAGTGACGATGAGCGGTCTTGTACTCAACGTGTGCGGTGTTGATGGTGATGCCGCGTTCTCTCTCTTCGGGAGCCTTGTCGATGGAAGAGTAATCAGTGTACTCTGCGTCGCCGAGCAGAGCAAGGTACTTGGTGATAGCTGCGGTCAGAGTGGTCTTGCCATGGTCGATATGACCGATGGTGCCGATATTGACGTGGGGCAGGGATCTGTCGAATTGCTGCTTTGCCATAATAATAACCTCCGTTAAATTGATACAATGATTTGATTAAACTACTTGCTTATATGGTTTATCAGCCCTTGCGTGCGCCGCGGAGAGTCTCCTGGAGATTCTTCGGAAGCTCGACATAGTGGCTGGGTTCCATGCTGTAGGTTGCGCGTCCCTGAGTTTTGCTTCTCAGGTCGGTAGCGTAGCCAAACATGGATGCAAGAGGCACATGAGCCTCGATGACGGCGGCACCGTTCCTGATGTCCGATCCGACAATCTGGCCGCGTCTTGCATTTATGTCGCCCATAACGTCACCCATGTATTCGTCGGGAGCCGTTACAACGACCTTCATAATAGGTTCAAGCAGAGTGGGACCTGCCTTCTCGCAGGCTTCCTTGAACGCCATGCTGCCGCAGATCTTAAACGCCATTTCGGACGAGTCAACCTCATGGTAAGAGCCGTCTATGAGCGTTACCTTCACGTCTACGACCTGATAGCCGGCGAGCACGCCCGACTGCATTGCACCCTGGATACCCTGATCAACGCAGGGGATATACTCCTTAGGGATAGCGCCGCCGGTGATCTTGTTGATAAACTCATAGCCCTTGCCGGACTCGTTGGGCTCAACAGTGATCTTACAATGTGCAAACTGGCCTTTACCGCCCGTCTGACGGGCATAACGGGTATCGACGGTCGCCTCGCGCGTGATGGTCTCCTTATAGGAAACCTGCGGCTTGCCGACGTTAGCCTCGACCTTGAACTCGCGCAGGAGTCTGTCAACGATGATCTCAAGATGAAGCTCGCCCATACCGGCGATGATGGTCTGACCCGTCTCTTCGTCGGTGTAGGTCTTGAAGGTGGGATCTTCCTCTGCCAGCTTCTGAAGCGCGATAGCCATCTTTTCCTGACCGGCTTTGGTCTTAGGCTCGATAGCAACGCGGATAACAGGCTCGGGGAATTCCATGGATTCAAGGATGATCGGATTTTTCTCATCGCAGAGCGTATCGCCGGTCGTGGTATTTTTAAGGCCGACGGCGGCAGCAATATCGCCGGAATAAGCGATGGAAAGATCTTCTCTGTGGTTTGCGTGCATCAGCAGGATTCTGCCGATACGCTCGCGCTGACCCTTAGACGAGTTCAAAACCGTTTTGCCGGCCTCGACTGTGCCGGAATAGACACGGAAGAAGCTCAGACGGCCGACGAAGGGGTCGGTCATGATCTTGAATGCAAGAGCGGAGAACGGTGCATCATCGGATGCCTCACGGGTCTCCTCCTCATCGGTCTTGGGGTTTGTTCCGCTGATTGCGGGAATATCCAGCGGCGAGGGCATGTACTCAACGATAGCGTCGAGCAGCTTCTGCACGCCTTTATTTTTATACGAAGTACCGCAGACCACGGGTACCATCTGAACGGCGCATGTGGCCTTTCTGATGGCTGCACGGATCATATCCTGCGGAACCTCTTCGCCTTCGAGATAAAGCATCATTATCTCGTCGTCGAAATCCGAGATAGCTTCCAGCATCTTTACACGGTATTCCTCGGCCAGATCGCGCATATCCTCGGGGATTTCCTCGGTGCGCATATCGTTGCCGAGATCATCGTAATAAATGCGGGCATTCATCTCAACCAGATCGATTATGCCACGGAAATCCGCTTCGGTGCCGATCGGGAGCTGGATGGGCACTGCATTGCACTTAAGTCTGTCATGCACCATATCGAGAACATGATAGAAGTCCGCGCCCATGATATCCATCTTGTTGACGTATATCATACGGGGAACATGGTAGTGATCGGCCTGTCTCCAAACTGTCTCGGACTGCGGCTCAACGCCGCCCTTGGCACACAATACGGTCACGCAGCCGTCAAGAACACGCAGAGAGCGCTCGACCTCAACGGTGAAGTCAACGTGGCCCGGGGTATCAATGATATTGATTCTGGTATCGCGCCAGTGGCAGGTGGTTGCTGCGGAAGTGATGGTTATACCTCTCTCCTGCTCCTGCTCCATCCAGTCCATGGTCGCGGTACCTTCATGGGTCTCGCCGATCTTGTAGTTTACGCCGGTGTAATAAAGAATACGCTCTGTTGTCGTAGTCTTGCCGGCGTCGATGTGAGCCATGATACCGATATTTCTGGTTTTTTCAAGTGAGTACTGTCTTGGCATAATCTTCTCCTGTAAAGATTACCATCTGAAGTGTGCGAAGGCCTTGTTGGAGTCTGCCATCTTATGGGTATCTTCGCGCTTCTTGACGGATGCGCCGAGGTTGTTGCAGGCATCCATGATCTCGCCTGCAAGGCGCTCCTTCATGGTCTTCTCGCCACGCTTGCGGGCGTAGCCGACCAGCCAACGCAGGCCGAGAGTCTGACGACGTGCAGGTCTTACTTCGATAGGAACCTGGTAAGTTGCACCGCCGACACGGCGAGCCTTAACTTCGAGGCTGGGCATGATATTGTTCATTGCTTCGGTGAAGGCGTCAAGGGGTTCCTTGCCGGTCTTCTCCTTGATGATGTCAAAAGCGTCGTAAACGACCTTCTGAGCAACACCCTTTTTGCCGTCCAGCATGATAGCGTTGATGAGCTTGGTCACCAGAACACTATTGTACATAGGATCGGGTAAAATTTCTCTTTTGGGAACATTACCTCTTCTGGGCACTGTGCTTCCCTCCTTCATTAAAAAATGACTTCACAGGTACTCGGAACGGATTTGCACCATTCCGTCTGCGCCCCGAGGTCTAATAATATATAGTAGACAACAGGGCAAAATTTTGCTTGTTGGAAATTACTTTTTCTTTGCAGCCTTGGGTTTCTTCGCACCGTACTTGGAGCGAGCCTGCATACGACCCGTAACACCCTGAGCGTCGAGGGTGCCGCGAATGATGTGGTAACGAACACCGGGAAGGTCCTTGACACGGCCGCCGCGGATCATAACAACGCTATGCTCCTGAAGGTTGTGGCCGACACCGGGAATGTAAGCGGTGACTTCGTAACCGTTGGTCAGACGCACACGAGCGATCTTACGCAGTGCGGAGTTAGGCTTCTTGGGGGTGGAGGTACGAACTGCGGTGCAGACGCCTCTCTTCTGAGGGGAGCTCAGGTCGGTCTCGCAATTTTTCAGGGTGTTGAGGCCCTTCTGCATTGCGGGGGAGTTGGACTTATAAGTCGACTTCTCTCTGCCTTTTCTCACCAGCTGGTTAAACGTAGGCAATTTTCATTTCTCCTTTCTTGAAAAATTCCTTGAAATTCAAGGTTTTTGCATGGATTTTATGCTTTTGGGCGCACAAATCCCACACAGACTGAAATTTTAGCATATTACACAAATTCAGTCAAGATTTTTTTACACAAAAATGAGCTGCAATTTTCAAATTTATATGTTGATTTCGCATTTTTCGTATTTAAACGGCAAAAGTGCAGATTGCATCTTCGGCATATTTTTATGCTAAAGCTAACGAGAGTCGAACGCATATCGGTTTTGACGGGCAGATTTCCGCCCATGCTGCGTT
>ERZ824473.55-NODE-55-length-185266-cov-8.396499_pt1 | contig 185266 bp, 127 predicted proteins | sample MGYA00519874_ERZ824473 | MGnify/ENA primary metagenome ERZ824473 (study PRJEB31778, sample SAMEA3449151) | human gut metagenome | biome: human gut; feature: human-associated habitat; material: faeces | place: United Kingdom | collected 2010/2012 ...
CCCCACTGCTGCCTCCCGTAGGAGTCTGGGCCGTGTCTCAGTCCCAATGTGGCCGATCGGCCTCTCAGCCCGGCTACCCGTTGCAGGCACGGTGGGCCGTTACCCCGCCGTCTACCTGATGGGCCGCGACCCCATCCCCTCCCGCATGGGCTTTCCCGGGCCCCCCATGCGGGGGGCCCGGAGTATCCGGTATTAGCCTCGGTTTCCCGAGGTTGTCCCGGAGGAGGGGGCAGGTTGGTCACGTGTTACTCACCCGTTCGCCACTCTATCCACGCCCGAAGGCGTCTTACTCGTTCGACTTGCATGTGTTAGGCGCGCCGCCAGCGTTCATCCTGAGCCAGGATCAAACTCTCCGTGGAAAGCCGAGAGCCCGGAAGGCTCTCGAATCCTAGTTGATTAAAAAATTGAATCAGGGTCCATATGGTTGCTTCGGGGCTGATGCCCCGAAGCCCTGTCTGGCTTCGTAAAATTCCATCCACAGTATCCGGTTCTCAAGGTTCCCGGCGGGGCTTCATGCCCGCCGTGCGCTTCGCGTTCCCGCTTGGCGCAAGATTGAATACTACCTTGCGCGCTCGGCCGTGTCAAGAACTTTTTTCAGAAAGTTTTTCACGGCCGTCCCGCGGGCCGCGGGGCGCCCCGCCCTCCGGGTCTCTGCCCTTCGCGGCGGCGAGTTCGGTATTATACGCGCCCCCGGCGCGGCGCGGGCGGGAAACCCGCCCGCACACAGGATGCCGACAACTCCAGCGCGGCGGAGCGCGGGCGGATGGCGGGGGATTTCGGATGGGAGGGCGGCATCGGGCTGGCGCTTCGCCCCGGCCCGCATGCATGGCCGCCCCGCATCGCCTCGGTCCATGTCCATAGACGCAACCGCCCCGGAGGTCCGGCGCTTGCGCGTCTCGGCCCTCCGGGGCGATCGACTCGGCTGCGTGTATTCAACCACTTATATAAGTAGAAGGATTGGGCTCACCTTCAGGCCAGGAGTCCTCCCGCCTTCATCGCGCAAGCGGAGCTTCCCCTATCGTTGGCGCTTCCTCATTCGCCTTCGTCAAACTTCTCACGAAGCGAATACCAGCCGTGGTTGCTTTCTACAGCCAAGGGCACACCGAAGAGTTCCGTCATGCAGTCGCCCGTAAGAAGCTCTTCCTTTTTGCCGTCGGCATAAATCGCGGCGTCCTTAATAAGAAGCACGCGATTGATGGCGGGAATGATGTCTTCGGGATAATGCGTGACCAAAATGACCGATCGGCCCTCGGACGCCAGCTGGCGCATAACGCCGCGCAGTTGATACATGCCTTCGGGGTCGAGGCCCGTGCATGGCTCGTCGAAAATGAGCGCCTGCGGATCATGGATGAGCTCGCGTGCGACGAGCACGCGGCGTACTTGGCCCGTTGACATTGTCATAATGTCGCGATTGGCAAGTTCACCAATGCCCAAACGCTCAAGCTGCTCTTCGGCTTTTTTGAAATCGGCCTCGGTCGCATGAACATGACGCGGAATGCCGAGCGTGCCGAACAGGCCACCGCACACGATATCGCGTGCAGGCAGGTGAACGCGCACCTGGTCGTGCATCGTGTTGCTCACCACGCCGAAGCACGCCTTGATATCGGCGAGCGACGGGCGCTCTTGACCGCGGAAAATCACGGGCGGCACATCGCGGTGCAACGGCAACACCTCACGAGTGAGCAGCTGGATAAAGGTCGACTTGCCAGCGCCATTCGGGCCGAGCAGTGCGATGTTCTCGCCTTCCGCAAGCTCAAAGTTTTCGACATGCAGAATGACCTTTTCCTTGCGACGCACCGTGGCATCGTGGATTTTGAACAACGGAGTTTCTTGCGTTGCCACGAACTACCCCACGACCTCGGCGATGACCTCGACCTCAACAAGGGCGCCCTTAGGCAGCTTGTCAACTGCGACGCACGAACGGGCGGGCAGCGTTTCGCCGAACGATTCGGCATAAATCGCATTGAAGACGGCGAAGTCGTTGATGTCGTCAAGGAAGCAGGTGGTTTTCACCACGTGGTCGAAGTCGGTACCGGCAGCCTCGAGCAAGGCTCCGACGTTTTTCATGACCTGTCGGCTCTGGGCTTCGATGGTGTCGCCAGCCAACTCGCCCGTCTCGGGAACCAGGGCAATTTGGCCCGATGCGAACAGCAGGCCGTTCACGATATTGCCCTGGGCGTAAGGGCCGACGGCTGCAGGGGCGTTAGGGGTAGAAATGGTCTTCATTGAAAGCCTCCTTCTTTGTGGCTGTGTTGCGGCAACTCTACTACATATATATGTAGGTGTTGCTCAAGGCAGGTTCGCCGTGCCGCGAGGACGGTCGAAAACGTCCCTTCCTTCACTCGACTCCAGCAATGACAACCGATCTGACGCGTATTTTCCCTATCGTGCGTCCTTGCCGAAAGAATGCACGATACAAATGGACGAGCAGCAGAAGGCCCTGGCCGTTGCCGAAAACGAATGCGCAAAAGGACGCCGCGCTTCCCTCGAACCTCACGAGAATGCGCATACAATGTGAGCATCACGCAAGGTTTCGTGCATGAATTCTTCCATTGTCGGCGCAAATGAGTATACTGCTTTACTACGATAGAGTACGATATTATCAAGGAAGTAACCGACATGACCGAGATGCTCACGCTCGACGCTTTTGAAGAGGCATCTGCCAAAGTGCAGGAGGTCACGCAGAAGACGGGGCTCATCGAAAGCCCTCACTTCAGCGCGCAAACCGGCAACAAGGTATTCTTCAAGCCCGAAAACATGCAGCGCACCGGCGCGTATAAGGTACGCGGCGCGTACTACAAGATTTCAACGCTGACCGATGAAGAGCGCGAGCGTGGCCTTATTACCGCTTCGGCGGGCAACCATGCACAAGGCGTCGCTTTCGCCGCAAGCCGCTATGGCGCCAAGGCAACCATCGTCATGCCCACCACGACCCCGCTCATCAAGGTCGAGCGCACGCAGCACTACGGCGGCACCGCCGTTCTGCACGGCGACGTGTACGACGAGGCCTGCGAATACGCCATGCAGTTGGCCGAAGAAAACGGTTACACCTTCATCCATCCCTTCAACGACCCCGCAGTTGCCACGGGCCAAGGCACCATTGCCATGGAAATCGTGAAAGAGCTGCCGCTCGTTGACTACATTCTGGTTCCCATCGGTGGCGGCGGACTGGCCACGGGCGTATCTACGCTGGCCAAGCTGTTGAACCCGCATATCAAGGTCATTGGCGTCGAGCCCGCTAACGCAGCGTGCATGAAGGCTTCCTTGGAAGCTGGCCATGTGGTGAAGCTGCCGAGCGCGAACACCATCGCCGACGGCACCGCCGTGCTGGAGCCAGGCGACAAGATTTTCCCGTACATTCAGCAGAACCTCGATGACATCATCACCGTCGAAGACGACGAGCTCATCTCCGCCTTCCTCGACATGGTCGAGAATCATAAGATGATTGTCGAGAATTCCGGCCTGCTCACCGTAGCGGCCTTGAAGCACCTACCCTTCACCGGCAAGAAGGTCGTTTCGATTCTGTCGGGCGGCAACATGGACGTTATCACCATGTCTTCCGTCATTCAGCACGGCCTCATCCAGCGCGACCGCGTGTTCACGGTTTCGACGCTTCTGCCCGATCGCCCCGGCGAGCTCGTTCGCGTTGCGCAAACCATCGCCAGCAAGAACGGCAACGTCATTCGCCTCGACCACAACCAGTTCGTGAATACGAACCGCAATGAGGGCGTCGAGCTGCGCGTGACCATCGAGGCCTACGGCACCGACCACAAAAACCAAATCGTCGCAGCACTTGAAGCCGCTGGCTTCCGCCCCAAGCTTATTCAGGCGCACCTGTAAGCGCCACTTCGGCACCCCACGGGTCTGCGCCTTATAAATCCCTTCGTCACTTAACCGGGCGTGCGTTCGCATGCCCGGAATTTGCGCCCTCGTGCGGCCGACGACCGGATGAAAGCGAGAGCGCTCCATGTCTGTAATCTAAAAGTGCCGCCATGCGGCCAACCACAGAAAGGGAGCCTCCCATGACCGGAATGCCCAACCATGTAAAGTATCAACGCGGATATTTCATGCCGCCCGAGCCGTGCTTCGACTGGGCGAAGAAGGAATACATCGAAAAAGCCCCGAAGTGGGTGAGCGTTGACCTTCGCGACGGCAACCAGGCGCTCATCATTCCTATGAGCCTCGAGCAGAAGCTGGAATACTTCAAGAAGCTCGTCGAGATCGGATTCAAGGAAATCGAGATCGGCTTCCCCGCTGCCAGCGAAACCGAATTTGAGCTGGCCCGTACGCTTATCGAGAACGACATGATTCCCGAAGACGTCACCATCCAGGTGCTCACCCAGGCACGCGAGCACATTATCAAGAAGACATTCGACGCCCTCGAGGGCTGCAAGACTCCCGTCATCATTCACGTATACAACTCAACGAGCCTCGCGCAGCGCGAGCAGGTATTCAAGCGCGACAAAGAGCAGATTAAGGAAATCGCTCTGACCGGCGCTAAACTGCTGAAGGAGCTCACCGACGAAGCTGGCCACGACAACTACCGCTTCGAGTACTCGCCCGAAAGCTTCACCGGCACCGAGCCCGAGTACGCGCTCGAGGTATGCAACGCCGTTCTGGACGTATGGCAGCCGACCCCCGACCGCAAGGCCATCATCAACCTGCCCGCGACGGTCGAAATGAGCCTGCCGCATGTATTCGCGCAGCAAGTCGAATACATGAGCAAGAACCTGAAGTATCGCGACGCCGTTGAACTGTCGCTGCATTGCCACAACGACCGCGGCACGGGCGTTGCCGAAACCGAGCTGGGCATTCTGGCTGGCGCCGACCGCGTTGAGGGCACTCTGTTCGGAAATGGCGAGCGCACGGGCAACACCGACCTGATCACCATCGCCATGAACATGTTCGCCCATGGCGTTGACCCGCAGCTGAACTTAGCCAACATGCCCGAGCTAGTCGAGCTGTACGAGCGCGTGACCAACATGAAGGTTGAGCCGCGCCGCCCCTACGCTGGCCAGCTCGTGTTCGCCGCCTTCTCGGGCAGCCATCAGGACGCTATCGCTAAGGGCCTGAAGTGGCGCGAGGAGCATGACCCCGAGCATTGGACCACGCCGTACCTGCCGATCGACCCCACCGATGTGGGCCGCCATTACGAAACCGACGTCATTCGCATCAACAGCCAGTCGGGCAAGGGTGGCATCGGCTACATTCTGGAGCAGAACTTCGGTTACGTGCTGCCCCCGAAGATGCGTGAAGAGCTGAGCTACGCCTCTAAGAACGTTTCCGACCACACGCATGCCGAACTGTCGCCCGAAGAAGTGAATCGCATCTTCCACGAGAACTATGTGAACCACGAAGGCCGCATTGAACTCATGGACTTCCACTTCACGCATGCCGAGAACAACAAGGCATTCAAGGCGTTCGTGACCGTGAAGATCGACGGCGACGAGCAGGATGTTATTGGCAACGGCAACGGTCGCCTCGACTCGGTGTGCAACGCCATGGAGAAGCTGGGGCTGAAGGCGCATATCGCAAGCTACAGCGAACATGCCATGACCGGCGGCTCCGACAGTTCGGCTATGGCCTACGTGGGCGTCGAAGACCCGGACGGCAAAATTGTTTGGGGCGCGGGCGAGCATCACGACATTATTACCGCATCCATCAAGGGCCTCATTTCTGCCCTGAACCGCATGTAGCACCATTCGGGGCCGGGACGTGCTCCCCGGCCCCACATTGAGGGGCGAGCGCGCTTCCTCGGGATCAACGCTTCAAACGCCCCGAGGCGTATGCACCGCCCCTCAACGCTCATTTCCTTATGTCACTAACCATCCTTAAGGGGGATTCCATATGGGCATGACCATGACCCAGAAAATTTTGGCGGCGCACGCCGAGCTCGATTCCGTAGTGCCCGGCCAGCTGATTGAGGCGAACATCGACCTCGCGCTCGCCAACGACATCACCGGACCGGTAGCTATTCGCGAGCTGAAGAAGGCCGACATGGACAAGGTGTTCGACCGCACGAAGGTTGCCCTTGTTATGGACCACTTCGCCCCGAACAAAGACATCAAGAGCGCCGAGCAGTGCAAGGAGTGCCGCGATTTCGCACGCAAGCACGACATTGTGAACTTCTTCGACGTGGGCCGCATGGGCGTTGAGCACGCGCTGCTTCCCGAACAGGGCATCGTCGCTTCTGGCGACGTGATTATCGGCGCCGACAGCCACACCTGTACCTATGGTGCGCTGGGCGCGTTCTCGACGGGCGTTGGCTCCACCGACTGCGCAGCGGGCATCGCTACGGGCAAGGCCTGGTTCCGCGTGCCTTCCGCCATTAAGTTCAATCTCACGGGCAAGCTGAACCCTTGGGTTTCGGGCAAAGACGTGATTTTGTACATCATCGGCATGATTGGCGTTGACGGTGCCCTGTACCAGAGCATGGAGTTCCAGGGCGAGGGCATTGCGTCACTTTCCATGGACGACCGCTTCAGCATCGCGAACATGGCCATTGAAGCTGGCGCGAAAAACGGAATTTTCCCCGTCGACGAGAAGACGATTGAATATATGAAGGGCCGCGCGCAGCATGAGCCGGTCGTGTTTACCGCCGACGACGACGCCGAATACGAGCGCGTGATCGACATCGACCTTTCCACCGTTCCTTCCACGGTCGCAGCGCCCCACCTGCCCGAAAACACCAAGCCCGTCACCGAATTCGCCGACGTGAAAATCGACCAGGCGGTTATTGGCTCGTGCACGAACGGCCGCATCGAAGACATGCGCATTGCTGCCGAGATTCTAAAGGGCCGCAAAGTCGCCGACGGCGTGCGCGCCATCGTGATGCCCGCGACGCAGGAAGTCGAACTGCAGTGCATTCGCGAAGGCCTGGCTGAAATCTTCATTGAGGCAGGCGCGATTATTTCCACGCCGACCTGTGGTCCGTGCCTAGGTGGCCACATGGGCATTCTGGCCGCGGGCGAACGCGCGATTTCAACCACGAACCGCAACTTCGTAGGCCGCATGGGCCACGTGGAGTCGGAAGTGTACCTGTCTAGCCCCGCGGTTGCAGCCGCATCGGCCATCACGGGCTACATTACCGACCCGGCCTCTCTGTAGGTCAGGCGGCCTGAAAGCCGTTTAGCTTTGCTCGAACCACGTTGACGAAGCAGGTCGACCAAAAGTCAGCGAGAGCGAGCCCGGCGCCGAAGATTCGGCCGAATGGTTGAGCGACGCGTACTTCACAGTACGCGAGCTCGGCCAGTCGGGCGAAGATTCGGTGCCCGGCTCGCTCGCAGCGTCGGCCTCTTCGTCGTTCGTCAGAACGACGAAAGGAACACATATGAAAATGACTGCTCAGGGCACTGTTTTCAAGTATGGCGACAACGTCGACACCGACGTTATTATCCCCGCCCGCTACCTCAACATTGCCGACCCCAAGGAACTCGCATCGCACGCGATGGAAGACATCGACACCGAGTTCGTGAAGAACGTAAAGCCAGGCGACATCATTGTTGCCAACAAAAACTTCGGCTGCGGCTCTTCTCGCGAGCATGCGCCGCGCGTGCTGAAAGACAACGGCGTGGCCTGCGTAATTGCCGCAAGCTTCGCGCGCATTTTCTACCGCAACGCCATCAATATCGGCCTGCCGATTCTGGAGAGCGCCGAGGCGGCCGAGGCCATTGCTGCGGGCGACACCGTGTCTATCGATTTCGGCACGGGCGTGATTACCGACGAAACCACGGGCGAAACCTTCCAGGCACTGCCCTTCCCCGAGTTCATTCAGAACATCATCGACAACGACGGATTGCTGAACAGCCTCAAAGCTCGAGGCATTTAGTTTTCGGCGCCGAGATGGGCGGAGGGCGTCGCACTAAGCTCAGACAGTCCTGCTCGCACGAACAGCACATGAGTGCTGTTCGGCTCGTGCGGAACTCGCGTGCGACGCCATCCCGCCCATCCCGGCGCGCCACAAACTCAACTAGCCTTACGAGTTATCGGCTGAGATTTGGACGCACGGTTTTTTGATTGGGCGCTTTCCTTCGTTGAGAGCGCTTGACCTGGTGATTGGAGAATTATGAATTTCAATATTTGCGTTTTGAAGGGCGACGGAATTGGCCCCGAAATCGTCGATGAGGCGCTGAAAGCTCTCGACAAGGTTGGCGAAAAATTCGGCCACACCTTCAACTACGACGAACGTCTCATTGGCGGTGCGGCCATCGACGAGTTCGGCGTGCCCCTGCCGCAGGAAACCATCGACGCGTGCAAGGCATCCGATTCGGTGCTGTTGGGCGCTGTTGGCGGCCCGAAATGGGACCACATTGAGCCCTCCACCAACCGCCCCGAGCGCGGCCTTCTGGGCATTCGCAAAGAGCTGAACCTGTTCGCGAACCTGCGCCCCGCCAAGCTATGGGCTCCTCTGGCCGACGCATGTCCGCTGAAACCTGAGCGACTGGGCGATGGCCTTGACCTGGTTGTATGCCGCGAGCTCGTGGGCGATGTGTACTTCGGCAAGAAGTGGCGCGACGAGGCTGGCGCGGGCCACGACGACATGAACTATTCCACGCCCGAAGTCGAGCGCATCGCCCGCGTCGCCTTCGATATGGCCCGCAAGCGTCGCGGCAAGGTGACGAGCATCGACAAGGCGAACGTTCTTGAGACGAGCCGCGTGTGGCGCGAAACCGTGCAGCGCATCGCCGCCGAGTATCCCGACGTCGAGACCGATTACCTCTACGTTGACAACGGCGCCATGCAGCTGGTGCTCAACCCCAGCCAGTTCGACGTTATTTTGACCGGCAACCTATTCGGCGACATCTTGTCCGACGAGGCTTCCTGCATCACCGGCTCCGTAGGCATGCTGCCTTCCGCCTCGCTTTCCGATACGAAGCTTGGCATGTACGAGCCCATTCACGGCAGCGCACCCGACATTGCCGGCCAGAACATTGCGAACCCCATCGCAACCATTCTGTCTGCCGCAATGATGCTTCGTTACAGCTTCGATTTGGCCGAGGAAGCCGACGCCATCGAAAACGCCGTGGCAAGCGTGCTTGAAGCGGGCCACCGCACGGGCGACATCGCCAAAGCCGGCGAGAAAAAGCTCACCTGCACCGAGATGGGCGACCTCATCTGCGCCGCTATTTAGCAACATGATTATCGGACGCGCCCGCGAAAGCCGCAAGAACACTGCTATCGCATTTGCCGCATGAGCACACTTGCAGTTTCGCTGAACGCATCCCGCAACAGGCCACAGCAAAAGGCCAGTTCGGACACGTGAGCTGGCCTTTTGCTCTTCCCGCAACCGCCGCGCACCTCACCCTTGAATACTCGGCTTCGTTGCGCCCCGCCCCGCCACTTGCCGTCATTGCATCTCGCTGACCTGCGGCAATGCATTCATCAATTGTGACGATACATGGAGATTATTTGGCACAACCTTCGCAAAGGGAGTATGATGGGAGTTAGTTTTCCCAGTTCAAACCTATATTTTAAGCTCCTTGAGGTGAAGTATGTTCAAATGCGGCGATAAGGTGATCTATAAGAGCTTCGGCGTGTGCACCATTGAGCAGACCGACTACGTATTGGAATCGATGAACTCGAAAGGTGGCGACGTGCCGCCGCGCCTCTATTTCGTACTGAAATCGGAAAGCGCGCGCGGCGGGCAGGCGTTCGTCCCTGCCGACAAAGCCGAAGAGCTCATTCGCCCCGTCATCGATCGCGCCGATGCCATCAACCTTGCGCAGCAGCTTTCTGAAATCGAACCAGAAACGTACATCGACAAGAACATGCATACCACCGACCAGCACTTCCGCGAAGAGCTTGCCCAGCACGACTGCATCACAAGCATGCGTGTGGCTCGCACCATGGAGCATCGCATTGCCGAGCAAGAGGCAACGGGACACAAGCCCTCGGCCCTCTATATTCGTCTTCTCGATGCAGCACGAAAACAGGTGCAGGAAGAGTACGCCGCTGCGCTGGGGCTTTCCATCGAAGAGGCCGACGAGTATTTGAAGAAGGCTACGAGCCAAGCGTAGGGTGTTTCCTTAGTTCATTCCGTTCGCAAGGTGAAAAGATCAACATCATAGAACGGTTTTCCGCGCCCTTTGCCTTACATGAGCAGCACGCTGGCCGCGGTCATAAGCACGAGCGCGACCACCACCGAAAGCGAAATGGCAAATCCGGCCGTTTGCGTATCGCCGTTGACCCAGATGATGTATACGAGACCAACCGACATAATGGGCGCAAGCAGGCACAGAATCGTGACATTGCGCAGATCGGTCGGCATGGGCACCACAAAGTACACGAACGCGCAAAACGTTAGCGCAACCACAAGGCGCCACCCGAGCACCTTGCATACCTCAATAAGGTGGCGCTTGTCGATGCGCCACTCGAACACGAGGCCAATCATGAACATGGCCAAGAAGCTGTTGGCCTGCGCCATGGGATGAATAAGCGTGCCGAGCTGTTCAGGAACCGAAATTCCCACAAGCGACAGTGCGATGAGCACGAGGTAGCAGTCGAGCGCGGGCGATTTCAGCATGGTGCGAATGAGGGAGCCAATCACGCCGCCCGTTCGCTTCTTCAAAATGAACGTGCGCACAATCGCATACGCACCGCCCGACACAAGAATCGTATTGCCAAGGTCGAACATGCAGGCGATTACGACGCCCGTCGGCCCTACGACCGACGAGATGAACGGCAAGGCAAAACAACCAATGTTATAGCCAAAGCCCATAAGCGTGGGAATCATGCGATCCTCGGGCTTGCGGCGACGCGTGAACAGCATGGCGCCGCCGAAACCAACGACCGTCGCGGCAAACGACACCGCCGAAACGAGCAGCAAGCTCGCATCAAACTGGAAGCCCACAAACGAATACACCACCGTGCACGGCAGCGTGATATTGAAGAGCAAGCGCGAAAACACGTTCTTGGTTTCCGATTTAATGAAGCCGGTGTGCGAGCATACAGCGCCGACAACGATAATGAGCGCATATGCGCTGGCCGAAAGCAGGATATCGAACATGAAGGTAGGGCCTTTCCGTAAAAGCGTTCCTACCCTAGCACCTGCATATTGCTGCAGGCTTTCCTTGAGAATGTTTTCACAGGTTCTTTTTCATACGTTCGCATGTTTCCATAAGGGGAACTCGCATGAAAAAAGGGGCTCGCATATGCGAGCCCCTTGAGGCAAACGAGCGAGTTTGCGGCGTTCGTTACACGCGCAGCCCTTATACCGGCTGGAACACGATATAAAGGTAAATACCCGCAATAAGCACCGTGAGCAGCATGAGGGGAAAGCCCACCTTCATGTACTTCACAAAGCTGATGGGGTTGCCGTTCTTTGCCGCGATGTCGGAGATAACGACGTTGCACGACGCGCCGATGAGCGTGCCGTTGCCGCCGAGGCATGCGCCGAGCGACGTTGCCCACCACAGAGGCGTTACATCCATGCCCGCACCCTCCATGGCAAGCAGAATAGGAATCATGGTTGCCACGAACGGAATGTTGTCGAGCACCGAAGAGATAACAGCCGACGCCACGAGCAAGATGATCATGGTGAACAGCACGTCGTCGCCCGTGAAGTCCATCAGCGCATTCGCGAGCATGTCGATGGTGCCGGTCTCGACCATGCCGCCAACGATGATGAACAGGCCACAGAAGAACGTGAGCGTAGTCCACTCGACATGCAGCAAGGCCTGCGGAACGTCGACGCGGGAAATGAGCATGATGACGGCAGCGGCGGTAAGGGCGACAACCGACGACTCGATACCGAGTGCGCCGTGGCACATGAAGCCGATAACCACGCACACGAGCATAACGACCGAAATCTTCAGCAGGCGCATGTCTTCGATTTGCTCTTTCGGGTCGAGCTCGAGCACGCGGTTGCGGTCTTCGTCGGGAACATGCAGGCCACGGCCATACAGGAAGTAAAACACCACGAGCACGACGGCCAAAATCACGCACACGATAGGCGCGTCGACGATGATGAAGTCGAGGAACGTGTAGCCAGCGGCGGAACCGATCATGATGTTCGGCGGATCGCCGATGAGGGTTGCAGTGCCGCCGATGTTCGACGCCATGATTTCAACCATGAAGAACGGAATCGGGTTTACCTTGAGCAGCTTGCAAATGGTAAGCGTCATGGGGCCGATGAGCAGCACCGTGGTGACGTTGTCGAGGAATGCCGAAAGCACGGCGGTGAGCAGCACATACATAATCATGATGTGCCACGGGTCGCCCTTGGCGATGTGGGCGGTTTTAATGGCCAGGTAGCCAAACATGCCCGACTGCTTCACGACGGCCACGAACAGCATCATGCCAAACAACACGCCAATGGTGTTGAAGTCAACATGCGCCACAGCTTGGTCGAGCGTCATAACGTGCGCGAGAAGCAGCACGGCCGCGCCGCCAATGGCGACGAGCGAACGATGCACCTTTTCCGACATCACGAGCGCGATGACGATAAGGAACACCGCAACAGCGAATATTGCGTTGAAATCCATAGGCTCTGCGTTTCTTCTTAAACGGTTTTTAGTAACCCCCCTACTATAGCCGAATAAAGTCGATTCAAAAGTAACGCCCTCATTAAAAGCGCGTGATAAGCAGGAATATCGGGCCGAAATGCGACGCGCACGACTAGGACGCATCGCTGCGGCTGGCGCATATCAGCTGCAGCGATGCGAGGTGCACCCGTGCATCCAAAGGCACGTTGCAGCAAAAAAGCCGCGCCCTGTGGCTGGCCCGAAGGGGCCAAGCCTCAGAGCGCGGTTTGTACATACCAGAGGCCGCCGACGTCTCGTGCGGCGAAGAGCTCGCGATTCGCTAAATCGCCTCGACCTTCACGGCACAGACCTTGTATTCAGGCACCTTCGCGGTGGGGTCAAGCGCGGCATTCGTGAGCCAGTTGGAATTGCCGTCTTGGAAATGGAACGGCATCCATGTTTGACCAGGATTTGTCTTGCTCGACACGCGCGCCGTAGTTTCGATTTCACCACGGCGGCTCGACACGCGCACGCGATCGCCATCGGCCACGCCGAGCTGTTCAGCGTCGACCGAGTTCAGCTCGATAAACGATTCTCCCGCAATTTCATTGAGGCCTTCCGTACGGCCCGTCATGGCGCAGGCATTGTACTGAGCGAGCACGCGACCGGTCATAAGCATAAGCGGGTATTCCGCATTGGGAAGCTCCGCCGACGGACGATACTGAGCGAGCGAATAGCCGCCTTTGCCGCGAGAGAACTGTCCCACATGCATGATGGCCGTGCCGGGATGATCCTCCGACGGGCATGGCCACTGGATACCGCGACCTGCAACCTGGGCACCATCGAGGCGCGCATGACTTATGCCAGCGTACGACGGCGTGAGGCTTGCGATTTCCTCCATAATCTGAGAGGCAGAAAGCGAGGGCTGGTCATAACCCATGCGACGCATGATTTCGGCAAACACCTCGGTATCGAGACGCGGTCCATCGGGACCCTTCACGGCCTTGCGAACGCGCTGCACGCGGCGCTCGGTATTGGTAAAGGTTCCTTCCTTTTCCGCATAGCTGCGACCAGGCAAAATAACGTCGGCATACTTCGCGGTTTCGGTCATGAACAGCTCTTCGACAACCAAGAAATCAAGCGACTCGAGGGCATGAATCACGTGATGCGTATCGGGATCGGTGCGAACGGGGTCTTCGCCGAAGAGGAACAGGGCCTTGATACGTCCATCAATCATCGCGGGGAAGCACTCCGTTGCCATAAGCCCCGGCGTGCGATTCATTTTCACGCCCCACGCCGTCTCGAACTTCGCAAGCGCATCGGGATTAGCAACCTTCTGATAGCCCGTGAAATCAGCCGGTCCGGCACCCATGTCGCACGCGCCCTGAACGTTGTTCTGGCCGCGCAGAGGGTTGACACCACAACCGGGTTTGCCGAACTTGCCGCAGACCATGGCCATGTTGGACATGGACATAACGCCTTCGGTGCCCGTAGAATGCTCCGCCACGCCCAGACAATAAATGATGGGCGCGCGATCGGCCTTCGCATACATCGTTGCGACCTGAACAAGATCATCCGCATCGATACCGCAAATCTCCGCCACCTTTTCGGGCGTATAGTCGGCAACCATGGCTGCGAATTCCTCGAAGCCCTCGGTACGATTTTCGACGAATTCCTTATCGGCAAGCCCCTGGGCAATAATGGCATGGGCCATGCCGTTGGCGAACGCCACGTTGGTACCAGGGCGCAGCTTCAGGTGGATATCGGCCTTGCTCGCAAGCCCGATATCGCGCGGGTCGACGACGATAAGCTTCGCGCCGCGCTCAACCGCCTGACGAATGCGCATGCCCATAACGGGATGCGCCTCTTCGGGGTTGCTGCCCACGAGCAAAATGACCTGCGCTTGCTCGCACACATCTTCGATGGAATTAGTCATGGCTCCAGAGCCAAGCGTTGTCGCCAGACCGGCGACCGTAGGAGCGTGTCAAACACGTGCGCAGTTGTCGATATTCGGGGTATCGAATGCGCACCTCGCCATCTTCTGGAGCATGTAAATGTCTTCATTGGTGGAACGCGAGCACGCGAACGCGGCAATGGACTCACCGCCGTGCTCGGCCTTGATCGCACCAAAGCGTTCGGCAACAAGAGCGAGCGCGTCATCCCAGCTCACGGGCTCAAACTCGCCCGTTTCGCGATTCTTCACAAGCGGCGAGATGATGCGGTCGGGCGAATTCACGAAGTCAAAACTTCCGCTGCGGCCCTTCACGCACAAAAGTCCCGCGTTCGAGGGGCCGTTCACGGCCTGCGCGTCGACGATTTCGTCGCCCTTCACAATAAGGTCGAGCTGGCAGCCAACGCCGCAATGCGGGCACGTAGTGCGCACGCGCGAGACTTCCCATTCGCGATAATTGCCACGGCGCTTTTCCGTAAGCGCACCCGTGGGGCACGCCTGGGCGCAGTTGCCGCAGCTCTCGCACTGGGTTGCTTTCCAATTGGGGCCGAACGGCGCCTGGATGGTGGTGCGAACGCCACGCTTGCCCGTGCGCAGCGTATGGTTGCCTGCCGCCGTGTTGCATGCGCCGACGCACCGCTGGCACGCGATGCACAAGTTCGGATTGAATGAGAGGAAAGGATTGCTGTCGAGCACGGGAGCATTTTTGACGGGCGCCTCAAACGAGAGCTCTTCCATGCCGAACTCTCGACCGAGGTCTTGCAGCTCACACGCTCCGTTCTTCTTACAGCTGAAGCAGAAATTCGTCGAGTTCAAGCCGTGACTCGACAAAATAAGGTCGAGCGTGAGGCGACGCGTAGCATCGAGCTCATCGGAGGTCGCCGTGACCTGCATACCTTCCTCGGCAAGCGTAGAACACGCGGGCAGCAGGCCCTGCACGCCTTCGACTTCGACCACGCACATGCGGCACGAGGCGATGTCGCTCACGTTCTTCAGGAAGCACAGCGTGGGAATGTGGATGTTCGCCGCGCGGGCCGCATCCAAAATAGTTGAGCCCTGCGGCACCTCGACGGAAACGCCGTCGATCGTGAGATTCACGTTAGACATATTGGATTCGACCCCCTTCCACAGCGCCGCAACCGAAGTGGTCGCAACGCAGACAACGCCCGCATTCCTGAACCGCTTCTTCGCGGCTCATGGGCATTTCGACATAGGCAAAATCGTGCTTGCGTTCACGCGCGGGACGTTCGGAAATTTCCACGCGGCCCTTGGGTGCGCGGTCGTTGGGCGAGGGCGCGGGAACGTCAACGCCGCAATCGAGCGTGTGGTGGTAGCCCAAGTACTCGTCGATGTTGCGCGCGGCAACCTTGCCAGCGCCAATCGCCTTAATGGCAGTCGCGGGACCGGTTTGGCAGTCGCCGCCGACGAACACGCCGGCGAGCATGCCGTTTTCGCCTTGGGCTTCGAGGAATTCGTTTGCCTTGAATTCGCCCCATTCGGCGAGCATGCCCGCGTCTTCGAACGGCTGTGACTCGATGCCCTGCCCCACCGCAACGAGGATTACATCGGCTTCGATGCGGCGCTTGGGCTTGTCGGCGGCCTTCACCGACGGGCGGCCGCCCTTCACCGCGGAAATCATCTGCGGCTGCGTGATGAGTGCCACGACCTGGCCCGCTTCGTTCGTCTCAATGGAATCGGGCGATTCGAGCGTGATCATTTCCACGCCTTCGGCAATGGCGCTTTCGATTTCGGCGTCGAGCGCGGTCATATCGGCTACGCGGCGACGGTAGACGCACGACACCTCGTCGGCGCCGGCACGCACCGCCGTGCGCACGCAGTCCATGGCAACGTTGCCGCCGCCAATAACGGCCACGCGCTTGCCGCTGAAATCGGGGTAATCGCCATCGCCGATGCGGCCGAGCAGGTCAACGGCAGAAATGACGCCTTCGGCCTTCGCGCCGTCGATGCGCAGGCCCTTGCCCTTTTGAGCGCCGATGGCAACATACACGGCATCGAATTCGTTTTGCAGCTCAGCCATGGCCTGGGTGCCGACCTTCGTTTCGAGGCGAACTTCGATTCCGTCCACGGCGAGAATGGCGTTGATGTCTTCATCCAGACGCTCACGAGGCAAACGATACGCGGGAATGCCGTAACGCAGCATGCCGCCGAGGTGCTTGCGAGCCTCGAAGATCACTACATCGTGGCCCATGAGCGAAAGAAAATAAGCGCAGGTCAAACCACTGGGACCGCCGCCAATCACCGCAACGCGACGGTTGGTTTGGGCCGACCGCGCAGGCACGGGAGCCTTGTCGGCCGCACAGGAATCGACCGCGAATTTCTTGATGCCGCGAATATTGATGGGGGCGTCGAGCAAGCCACGGCGACAACGGCGCTCGCACGGATGCTCGCACACGAGCGCGCATGCGGTGGGCAGCGGGTTGTCTTTGCGCACCATGTTCACGGCGCCAGCGTAATCACCCGCCGCAACAAGCGCGATATAGGCCGGCACGTTCACATGCGCTGGGCACAGCGCCTCGCACGGAACCTTCTGCTCGGTGCCTTCGGTGCAAGCGTGGTTTTCGATGTGGCTCGCATATTCATCGGCATGGGTCTCAAGACCCGCCAGGAATTGGGCCGCGGCTTCATAGCCAATGGCGCAATCGGAGGCATCGCGGATCATTTCCGCCAAAACGCGGGCGCGGTCGAGGTCGGCGGCCGTCGCCTTGCAGTCAAGAATGCTGCGCACCAGCGAGGCAAGCTGGGGCAGGCCATCGCGGCACGGCACGCACTTGCCGCACGTTTGAGCCGCGCCGGTCTCGAGCAGCGTCAGCTGTGAGGCGACCGGGCACATGCCCGGGGGCGTTGCCGAAATGCGCCGAGCATAGGCTTCGAGTTCAGCCGATACGCCCGAGTCGCTCGCCCCTTTCACGGCCACGGAAAGTTTGGTCATAATACCCCCTTTATAGAAAAACCCGCGCGCTTCGGAACGCGCGCGGGCCGAATTCCGTCAGGCGCATAATTTTAAGACGCGAAGACACATATACCCAGACAAACCCCGTAAATGGCACTGGGAATGCACCAAATGCGCACCCTGTAACACGACTGTAACAAACAAGGGATGCCGTGAGGCTATTCAGAAACATCGTCGACCATGATATACATGGCTCGGCAGGGCCGAACGTCGCGCTCAGATTGCCCGAACGCCGACCAACGCGCGCAATAGCGATGCAATAAGGTATAATAAAAACGTGCATGCAGGAGGAGCGCCAAGCGCAGGCGCAGAGGCATCGCTGGAGCCAACAGTCCATCAGTCAGGGGAGCTGACCGTATATGTCGGAAACCAATCTGGCAGCCTTCGAAAAAATCATCAAAGCACTGCCGTCGTGTGTTTACTACAAAGATGCAGAGGGAAAATACGTTTTCGCCACGCACCATTGGGCCCATATCGAACATCCCGACGACCCAAATTGGAGCATAAAAGGCAAAACCGATTTGGACATTCGCAAGAATAAAGAAAACGCGCTGTTTGCCATGGAGCAAGACCGTCACATTCTGGAAACGGGCGAGGGCGTTTCGTACGTGATTCAAGAGCAGAACGGCGACCAAGTCGAATACCTCGAGCTTATTAAGAACCCCGTGCACGATGATAACGGAAACATTATCGGCATCGTGGGACTGATCAATAACATCACCGAGCAAGAGTTGATGCGCCAGAAGCTGGAACGGTATGCGCGCACAGACGACTTGACCGGGCTTCTAAACCGCCGAGCATTCGATGAATGGACGCGTAATGAACTGTCCAATACCGAATTCCCCATCAGCATTATTGCGGCCGATTGCGACCATTTGAAAATGTTCAACGACAGCTTTGGACACGATGCCGGTGACGAGCTTATTCGCAGCACGGCCATGTTACTCAATTTGGCAAAACCATCGCGGGCCCTGGCCTTTCGCGTAGGCGGCGACGAATTCAGCGTCATTGTTCCTAGCTGCACGCGCGAGCAAGCCGACGAGATCCTCGAGCAGCTTATCATCACGGCAAATACGCTTTCCATAGAAGACCGGCCCATCAGCGTTTCGATAGGTATTGCTGTCATGAAGTCGCCCGACGACGACTTCTTAGCAGTACTGCACCAGGCCGACCTGGATATGTATGAATCCAAGCGTCGCCACCACGAACATTTGCTCGAGATATACGACTAAAGGCTTCGACGGGTCGTGGAAATTGCGGCCCAAGATGGATGTCATAGAACGGCGGGGTGTCGATGGTGGTGAGCCACTTGCCGGCCTTGCCGAAGTCTTCGTCCTTGCCTTCGGCGGCAAGAGCGTTGTAGCGCTCGACGGTCTTCTTGAATGCGGTGACCACTGCGGAAACGCCCGCGGGGTCGGAGCCATCGAGCAGAATGCCCGTGGCGGTGTTGCCTTGGGAAATTGCGGTTGCCTCTTTTTGGATAAGAGCGACGGTTGCGCCGGCTTCCTTGGCCGAAATTGCCGCAGGCACGCCGGCGGCACCAGCGCCCACGATTACAACGTCGTATAAAGAGCGCCGGCAAGGAAACGCCCGCGGAATAGGCAGCAACCAACCGCAGATACGAAAAGGCCCGCTGAGAAGCGGGCCTTTGAGAATTCATGGAGCCGTTGACCGGACTCGAACCGGTGACCTGCTCATTACGAGTGAGCTGCTCTACCAACTGAGCCACAACGGCGCATGGCGTTCGTAACGCGAATGAGTATATTACAGGAAGCTCTTCGATACGTCTAGGACATTTTCCGATTAATTAGGAAATTCTTTTGCGAATTACTTCGCAGCATCAGGACGCCTCGAACGAAAAAGCGCCGTTCGTTAGAACGGCGCAACAATGCTGGAAAATGGCTGGGCCACCAGGATTCGAACCCGGACTAAGGGCACCAAAAACCCCTGTGCTGCCATTACACCATGGCCCAGTAAGAAAAAGGCGGGCTGAGCCCGTCTTAGAAAAATCGGTGGTGGGCCGTGAGGGAATCGAACCCGCGGCCTTGGGATTAAAAGTCCCCTGCTCTACCAGCTGAGCTAACGGCCCACATACACGACGCGATTACGCGCAGGAATGAATTGTACCCGTACACGCGCCCGCCGTCAATGAGAATTTCTTTCGCCCAATATCGTCACATTCGCACCAAACGCAAGGCAAAACGAAGTTCGCATTCTCTGCGGAAAGAGCAAAGGCAACTCCTATCGAGCAAAATACCCACGCGAGTGGCTTGCGACAGCGCGCAACTCGCAATTTGCCAAACAACAAGACAGAAGGCCTGCGACAATTCGCGCCGCAGGCCTTCATGGCTTCTTACTGCTTATATACCGGGGTTGCGGTTTCGTCGTAGCCGATTTTTTCCTTGTCGGCGTTCAACGCGGCCTCGGCTTCCTTCATCTGAACCTTCACGGCCTCATATCCCGTGCCGCCATACGTCTTACGGGCGGCAACTATGGTTTCCATATCGAGCGCGCTCACGATATCGGCCTCGAACAGCTCGTTAGCCTGCTTGAATTCGTCAAGCGTGAGGTCTTCCAGGCCCTTGTGGTGCTTCTCGCAATACAGCACGAGCTCACCAACCACTTCGTGTGCCTGACGGAACGGCATACCCTTCTTGGCCAGGTAGTCGGCCACGTCGGTCGCAGCCGTGAAGCCCTTGCCAGCCGACTTGCGCATCTCGGGCACGTGCAGCTCCATGCTTTCGATCATGCCCTCCATGCACACCATGCAGTCGTGCAGGGTTTTCGCGGCGTCCATGGCGCCTTCCTTGCACTCCTGCAAGTCTTTGTTGTAGGCAAGCGGCAGCGACTTCATGGTTACCAGCAGCGCAACCAAGTCGCCCACCACGCGGCCCATCTTGCCGCGCGTGAGCTCGGCAAAGTCGGGATTCTTCTTCTGCGGCATAATCGACGAACCCGTGGCGAAGCTGTCGGAAAGCGTGACGAAACCGAATTCGGTAGTGGACCACAGAATGATCTCTTCGCACAGGCGCGACAAGTGCATCATCGAGACGCTGCAGGCGTATTCAAGATCAAGCAGATAGTCGCGGTCGGAAACGGCATCCATGGAGTTCGGAATGGGATGATCGAAACCGAGCAGCTCGGTTGTCATGTGGCGATCGAGCGGATACGTGGTGCCGGCAAGCGCCGCGGAACCCAGCGGGTTGGCGTCGGCGGCGTCGAAGGCAGCCACAAGACGCGTGAAATCGCGCGTGAACATCCAGAAATACGCGAGCATATGATGGCTGAACAGCACGGGCTGGGCATGCTGCAAATGCGTGTAACCAGGCATGATAACGTCGAAATTGTCACAGGCCTTGGCATAAATCACGCTACGCAGCGCACAGTTCTGGGCAAGCAGCTCGTTGAGCAGGTCTTTCGCATGCAAACGCGTGTCGGTGGCAACCTGGTCGTTACGGGAGCGGCCCGTATGCAGGCGCGCGCCCGCGACGCCAACGTCTTTGATCAGCGTTTTCTCGATGGCCATATGGATGTCTTCGTCGTTGATGTCGAACTGGAAGCGGCCCTGAGCGATTTGGTTCTCAATCTCGACCAAGCCCACCTCGATTTTGTCGAAGTCGGCCTTGGAGATGATGCCCTTCTCGCACAGCATGCGGGCATGCGCGAGGGAGCCCTTGATGTCCTGCGAATACATCGACTTATCGACCTGCAACGATGCGCCGAACGCCTGGGTAAACGACCCGACGCTCTTCTCAAACCTGCCGCCCCACAAAGCACCCATGGAATAGCCTTTCTTGTTTCAAACGGACGCCCGTGCGCCGCAATACTCTTATATAAAAGTGCGGGCCCGAAAGCCCGCACCAGCTTCAATGCGTTTCGAACAACGCTCTATTCTAGCGTGGAATTACAGGTCCTGCGCTTCGTGGCCCTGCTTCTCCGCCCAGACTGCAAACGGCAGCGCGGAGAGGTCAATGAAGCCCTTCGCGGCCTTGTGGTCGAACGTGTCGGCCGCGGTGTAGCTCGCCAGACCGTAATCGTAGAGCGAGTGGTCGCTCATGCGGCCAGCCACGGTGCAGCTGCCCTTGTACAGCTTCACCTTCACGGTGCCGGTGACGAACTTCTGGGTTTCGGCGAAGAATGCGTCGAGAGCGTTCTTCAGCGGGCTGAACCACTGGCCGTAATACACGGTGGTGGACCACTGATGCTCGAGGTTGAGCTTGAAGTGCTGCGTCTCGCGATCGAGGCACAGAGTCTCAAGTGCCTTGTGGGCGGCAATGAGCACCTCGGCGGCAGGGGTCTCGTAGCATTCGCGCGATTTCACGCCAACGAGACGATTCTCGACCATGTCGATGCGGCCGCAGCCATGCTTGCCGGCGAGGACGTTGAGGTCCATGACGATTTGCAGGAAGCTCTTCTCTTCGCCATTGAGCGAGCAAGGAACGCCCTTCTCGAAGCCAATCTCGATATATTCAGCTTCGTTGGGAGCATTCTCGGGGTCGACGGAAAGGGTCCAGATGTCCGCGGGAGGCTCATTCCAGGGATTCTCGAGCGCGCCGCATTCGATGGCGCGACCCCACACGTTGTCGTCGATGGAGTACGGCGAAGCCTTGGACGCCTTCACCGGAACGCCGTGCTCGGCAGCCCAGTCGATTTCTTCTTCACGGGTGTGAAGTTCCCAATCGCGAACGGGAGCGAGAATCTCAAGCTTCGGGTCGAGGGCCTTGATGGCGGTTTCGAAGCGAACCTGGTCGTTGCCCTTGCCGGTGCAGCCATGGGCGATGTACTTCGCGCCGTACTTGTGCGCAGCCTCGACCATGTGCTTAGAGAGCAGCGGACGAGAAAGCGCAGAAAGCAGCGGGTAGGTGTTCTCGTAGAGGCCGTTGGCGGCAAGCGCCTTGGTGAGGTACTCGCTGGCGTATTCCTCGCGCATATCCATGGCCTCGGAAGCGATTGCGCCGCACTCGAGCGCCTTGTTCTTGATGTACTCGAGGTCGGCTTCGTCTTGGCCGACGTTGCCGCAAATAGCGATAACGTCGAGGTTCTTTTCAACCTGCAGCCACTTCAGGCAGCACGAGGTGTCCAGACCGCCGGAGTATGCGAGTACAACTTTTTCTTTCTCAGCCATGGTTGTGCCTTTCTCATTCCGCCGCCAAGGCGGCGGCAATTTCAGATCAACGTTTTCTCCGTGCGTGGGTTGTGTTTCGACCCCGATTGGATGCTCCGTTGCACGAAAACGGAGCCAAATCGCTGCGGCGAGGCAACTGCGGGCAACAAAAAACCCGGCAGGGGCCGGGTGCTGTCATGCGTCCAATTGTATTGCGACAGAAAATAAGGAATTACCTTATAAGGACAGCAGACAACACACGCGCTCGTCGCAGCGTGTTTCGTCGGCTCTGGCGTCGGAGAGAAGCGTTGGTGAAGTTGAAGAACATCGCGCAGCTCCTTTCCTTGGTCAGTTCCTTACAGGCGATGATTGCGGGCTTCCCCGCCACTCCAGTACGTTGGAGTGTGACAGTGAGAATATTCGAGGCTTGCGTTAATTGCAACCCCAATTCACAAAATAGTCGAATTTTTTAGTTTTATGCATAAATCTGCCAAAAACGAGGGAGCACCGCTTATGAATCGGAAGGATTGATGCAAAATGATGGGCATGTACTCGGTTGAAACATGCAAAAACATGCATGAAGTGCCCGCGTTCTCGCACGCATAAAAAAAGCTGGCGCACCGGCCCGAAGAAAGCCGATGCGCCATAAGAGAGGACGTTTTGCCGCCCGATGATTTCGATTTCGCTCCTTATTGTACGGTCTTGGTAGCCACCAAGGCAACACCCGTGCCGGCAACATTTTCGAGCAAGGTGTCGCCTTCGCGCACCGGCGGCTGCACGCGCAGCGCTCGGATTTCCTCGAGCGCCGCGAGCATGCGATTTTTCGCGATGGGCTGGGCCGTTTTCGCGCTTACTGGGCATAAACGGCCATCGACAGGCACCGCCGCCGTGACCATGCGCACGGGATGCGTGGCTTCTTGGCGCGCGTAGTCTTTGCCACGGCGGCAGGTATAGCCAACGACGCCCGTCACGTCCAAGCCCGCAGGGCCCTGCTGCAACATAACCGTAAGCTGGCACCCCAAAGGACAGCAGATGCACGTGTACGTTTCCTCATAAGCCCGGGAAGGCAGGCCCGTTTGTACAGAAACGCCCGCATGGCTGCTTTGCACGCCCTGCCAGCGAGGCGGATTGTTCTGAACGTTCTTGCCATCACCTGCGGAAATTCCGCCATTGGCCCTGCTATTCATGACTCGCCTCCTCCCCTTGCGCGCTTACGGGCGCGATTTTTGTCGCACCGTCAGATTCGGCTGCGCCGTTTACCTTCGCCGCGCCACCAACTTTTGGCGCGTTTTCCGCACCATCGAATCCGCCGGATTTCGCTTCGCCGTTCGCTTCTTCTGCTTCCTTCGGCTCAATGCGGACCATGATTTCCTTCGCGCCGGCAAACACGTCGCCCGCAAGCGCGACGCTTTGCATCTCAGCGGGAACCGCCACGAGCACGCGACGGCGCTTCACGAGCTCAATCTCGCCATTCGCCAGGCGTTTCTCAATGACGATCGACGCGTTTTCGAACGATGCCGATGTACGGAAGCGCAGCGTGACGCGACTCGTTTGCGGATGCACGAACTGCGGAACGATATAGCGCACGCCTGCGCCTGCACGTGTGGGGGCGGATCCTTCGCGCGATGTAGCCGCCGGCGGCGTAGCGTGAGGCGTTACGGAACGGCGAAGCGCGCGCCGCGCGGCCGATGCTCCTGCATGGTCGCCTTCATCGGACACGAAATCGACCAGGTCGTGAATATGAAGCGCGTTTCCGCAGGCGAACAGGCCCGCCGCGCTTGTCTCAAAATTGTCGTCGACGATGGCGCCACCCGTCATGGGGTCAAGCGCCACACCCGCATCGGTCGCAAGCGCATTTTCGGGAATAAGGCCCACAGAAAGCAGCAGCGTGTCGCACGGAATGCGACGCTCGGTACCCGGAATAGGTGCGTAATGGCCATCAACTTTGCTCACGATGACGGCTTCAAGCTTCGAGGTGCCTTCAATGCCCACGACCGTCGTAGACGTATGCAGCGGAATGCCGAAGTCGTCGAGGCACTGCACGATATTGCGTCGCAGGCCGCTTGGCGTGGGGTTGATTTCGAACACGCCGGCCACGCGCGCGCCCGCGAACGTGAGGCGGCGCGCCATGATGAGGCCGATGTCGCCCGAACCAAGAATCACCACGTTGCTGCCGGGAGCACAGCCCTGCAAGTTCATGAAATTCTGTGCCGAACCCGCCGAGAACACGCCCGCCGGGCGCGTGCCCGGCGTTCCGAGCGCACCAGCGCCGCGTTCGCGCGAGCCCGTCGCAAGCACCGCCGCGCCCGCCGAAATGGTTTGCTCGCCTTGCGGCGACACGATTTCCACCGAAATGTCGCGCGCGCCTTCGCCGCCGTTTTTCACGCGCAGCACGCTCGCATCGCGAACGACGTGCACATCGAGGCCTTCGAGCGTCGCAAGCTCGCGCGAAGCATATTCAGGACCGGTGAGTTCCTCGCCAAAACGGTGCAAGCCGAAGCCATTGTGGATGCACTGCTTCAAAATGCCGCCCTGGTGGCTTTCGCGATCGACGAGCACCACACTCGCGCCTTTGCGCGCAGCCGAAGCAGCCGCGGCGATACCCGCCGCGCCGCCACCGATAACAGCAACGTCGTATTCGAGCGAGGAGCACGCGGCGATTGAAGCTTCGAGAGCTTGGAGGGCACCGGCTTCGACGCCAGCTGCAAAGCTTGCCGAAAGGGCCCCGGCTTTGAAGCCATCGGCATCAGGAACGGCAGGCGCGGGCTCCTCAACCTTGAAACCGCCGGCCTTCCCTTGATTGGCTTGGACGTTCGAGGACAGGCCCTCTTCCGAAGATTCGCTTTCGCCTTCGAGTTTCGCCGCCGCATCGGCAACGCCGCCAACGGCGCGGTTCGATTCGTTCCGCACAAGCTCAACGTAGTTTTCGGGCGCTTCGGCAACGATGCGCGAACCAGCAAAGCGCTTCGGCAGCTCGCTCGGAGCGATGCCGGCCTCGCGCGCCACGACCTTTGCGAGCTCGGGCATGCAGAAGCCGCCGTGGCAGCGACCCATGGTCGCGCCCGTGCGCCACTTCAACGCGTCGAGGCACAGCACGGGCAGCTTCGTGTGCAGCGCGGAAGCGACATCGGCTTCGGTCACCTCGTTGCAGCGGCAGAGCATATGGCCTGCGTCGGGATTGACAGAGATGGCTGCACGGCGCTCCTCTTCATTCATGTTCTTGAACAGCGCAGGCAGCGTCAATATCGGGTTGAACTGGTGGTTTTCCGCAGCATTGAGCTTTTCGGCAATGCGCGCAGCCATATCAACGGCAACAGCGGGAGCGGAAGTCAAGCCCGGCGATTCAAAGCACGCGATATCGAAAAAGCCTGGCGCACTCGGCACCTCACCAATTTCGAAATCGCCCGTATCGCCCGTGGCGCGCACGCCGGCGAACGTGGTAATGCGGGCTCGCATGTTGAGCGCTGGGTACGTCTTTTTCGCGGCGGACGTGATTGCGGCCAAGCCCTCGGCGGTAGTTGCCGTGGCATCTTTGTCGCCTTGGGGAACGGCATTCGGACCAACGAGCATGTTGCCGTGCACCGTAGGCGAGACAAGCACGCCCTTGCCCGCTTTCGTAGGGGCCTGGAACATCGTGTGCGCGAACAGGCCGCCCATATCGGTATCCATGAGGTTGTATTCGCCGCGACGGGGGGTTATCGAAAACGCGTGCGGCGCGACCATGTCGTGGATTTCGTCGGCATGCACGCCGGCGGCATTCACCACGACACGGGCGTGCACCGCTTCAGCAACGTCGCCCTGGGCGCCTTCGATGTGAAGGATGTAGCCCGCGCCCCGGGCGGGCTCGACGGCGGCGGACCGGGCGGAATCGGTGGTCGGAGTCTGCGCAGACTCGATGCCCACAACTTTGCTTGAGAAATTAAATTCGACGCCATTGCGGGCCGCGTTTTCGCCAGCGCGGAACGCCACTTGATACGGATCGCAAATCGCGCCCGTGGGAACAAGCAGTGCGCCAAGCACCTCGGGCGACACGTTCGGCTCAAGCTCGCGAAGTTCTCGTGCATCGATTACGCGCAGGCCCTCGACGCCATTATGCTCGCCCCGCTCGCGCAACCCGCGAATCGCCTCGAGCTCGTCTTCCGTAAAAGCGAGTACCATCGATCCGTTGTTGATATAGGGAAATCCCAGTTCGCTCGCCCATTGCGGATACAACTTCGCGCCTTCTACGTTAAAGCGCGCCTTGCGGGTGCCAGGCTTCGGGTCGTAACCCGCATGCACGATTCCGCTGTTTGCACGCGTGGCGCCATCGGCCACATCGAGTCCGGCCTCGAACACTGCAACTTTCAATGCGAAACGGGCGCATTCGCGAGCCACGCAACAGCCCGCAACGCCCGCTCCCACAATGGCGACATCCACTTCGCGCATGGAGCCCTCCTAGCGACGGTAACGGGATAATGCTACATCAGTGAACTATTTTCCGCGACACCGTTGGGCGAATTTGGTCAAATGGAAAAATGGGCGTTGGAGCGCTACAGCGTCTCGTTGCGCTCGAAGAACGCCGCAGCGTTTTCGAAGCAAATGGCATTGGCAATCTCGGCGCCGAATTCATGCGAGAACAGCGTATGCAGCTCGCCTACGCGCTGCGCAGGCTCGAGCCAACTCGGCACATCGCAGCCGTCATAATCGCTGCCAAGAGCGATAGCGTGCTCGCCGCCGAGTTTCAGGAAATGGTCGATGTGGAACAACACGTCATCGCGCGTAGGATCGGCGCCGTCTTCGCGCACGAAATCTCGGCAGAAATTGAAGCCCACAATGCCGCCACGGTCAACGAGCGCGCGGAACATATCGTCGGTAAGGTTGCGCGGGCGGCCGCACACGGCGCGCGAGTTCGAATGCGACGCCGCGAACGGGCGTGAGGACGCCTTCACCACGTCCCAGAAGCTCGTGTCGTTCAGATGCGACACATCGACCACCATGCGGCACTGCTCCATGGCGTGCACCACCTGGGCACCGAACGTCGAAAGCCCATCGGTCGTAACATTGCCCGACGCGATGGCGTTTTTGCCGTTCCACGTGAGCGTGAGCATTTTCACGCCCGCGTCGGCAGCTGCGTGCAGGCGATCGAGCGAGCCCTCGATGAATGAGCCGCCTTCAACCGTGAACATGCCAGCGCATTTCCCGCTATCGACAATGCCGCGAATATCGCGAGCGTCGTGCACCTGTTCAATGAGCGCCGCATGCTCGGCAAGCTGAGACTGGAAGAAATCGTGCACGGCGCAGAAAACCTGCCAGCCCCAATCGGCCGGCATATGGTCGGGAATGAACGCCGCGAAGCACTGGCACCAGGCATACTGGGCCTTCGCCATGCGATCGAGCGCGATATGGCAATCGTTGCTCGCGAGCGAAGACATGCGCGCATCAGGAATCGCAGCGTCTTGCTCCATGAAGCCGGCGTCGGGGAACGACTTATGCAGGGCGAGCCTATCGAGCGTGTCGCAATGCAGGTCGAAAATATAAGTCGGTGCGGTTTCAAACGGCATAGTTGCTCTCCTTTGCTTGTGTTACTCAACCTGGGCAATCCATGCCGCATATTCGTCAAGCTTTCCCGCCATCATTTTCGCGCAGCGTTCCTGGATGGCCTTCGTTATGGGGCCTGGCTTTGAACCCGCTTTCCCAGGCTTGCCTATCGTGCAGCCGTCAATCGAAGAAACCGGAATCACGCCACGCACCGCATCACACAAGAACAGTTCGTCGGCAATGCAAAGATCGGCACGCGTCATGCGTTCTTCAACGATAGGGACATCGAGATCCATAGCGAAATTGATTACGGTGTCGCGCTCGACCGACTCGCGCACGCCACACGCGAGGGGCGGCGTGGAGAGCACGCCATCGCGTACGGCAAACACGGCTTTGCGTGCACCGGAGCATACGTCGCCCGCCTCGTTCAGAAGAATCGGCTCGTCAAAGCCACGCTGCCTCGCCTCGCGCAAGGCGAATGCCGCATTCGCACGAGACGCGGCAAGCTCTGCTTGCGGCGGCAACGCGTTGTTCGAAATCGCACGCCACGAGGAGATTCCCGCGGTGGCCACTTCGGAATCGGAGCGCGACAAACCGCTCTCGCCCGAATGAGTGCCTTCATCATCGCGGAATGACCCGTCGGCGCCGGGAAGCGAGTCGCCGCAACCGGAGCACGCATCGCTTCCTGCGGAAATCGATTTAGCCTCGCCCGAAAACGGCATACAGAATATGGCAACGCTCGCCCGTCCGTCCAAAGGAAGCAAGCCGTCGATTGGAGCCGCGCCGCCGAAATACGCAATGAAACGCACAATACCTTCGTCGCACCCGTTGGCTACACTCGCCTTCGCGACCTTAAGAGCGGCTTTTGCGAGCTTGCCCGAGGTGTGCGGCAGTTCGATGTGCGCGATTTTCGCCGAACGTTCGAACTGCTTTACATGGTCGTCCACACGAAACATGAAGCCGCCGCGCTCGTTTTTGAACAAGGGGACATCCTCAAGCACGACCATGCCATCCATAAGCGAAGCACACGAAATCGCGCACGTTGCCTCGGCAGCCGCCACAAATTTGCCATCGAGCCATATGGTTTTCGTTTCCACGGAATTCCTTTCGAAGCATAAAAAATGAACGGCCACGGAACAGTCAAGCAGGGCGGCACTCGCTCGGAGCATTGCCCGCAATGCGGGCAGGTCCCGAGGGGTTGCCAATCAGGCGCCTTCGGAAAGCCGTCTGACCCGTCTCGTCTCCAAAGGAGCCCGAGGGTGTTGCTGTGCCCCGAAGGGCCCGGGTCAGGGTTTTGTCGAACCGCTCCGACGTTATTCGCCGTATACGTTGTCGAGTGCAGTATGATCCCACTTCACAGGGGCGCCGCATTCCTGGACACTGCGAATTGCAAGCACTTCCATGGCGTCGACCACAACCATGCCGTGCGATTTCGCGGGCGCGTTAATCACGGAAAGCTCGGTGCAGCCAAGAATCACGCTGTCGCACCCTTGCTCACGCAAATGGGCACTCACCTCGTCGAACGCGCGCATGTTTGCGGGGCGGCCACGCTTCACGTCGTCGTAAATAATGCTCATGACCTTCGCCTGATTTTCGGCATCGGGCAGCACCGCTTTCAGGCCATATGCCTCGAGCTCGTTTTGCAGCACGCGCGCGTGCCCCGTGCCATCGGTCGCCATAATGCCCACGCAGCGCTTGCCCGCAAGAGCCAAATAGCGCGCCGTTTCACGCGGCATGTGCACCAAATGCGCCGTTTGCAGGCCAGCCGACCATTCGTCGCTGCGATAATGCCCGGTCACACACGGAGTGGCGAGCACCTCGCATCCCAAATCTTCCAACTCAAGCGCAGCCTCGTGCAACGGCGGCAAATACGACTCATCGCTTTTGCCCAAAATAAACGCCGTGCGATCAGGCGTTTGTGGACGATTCAAAATGGTGATATCAAGGTGGTCCTGATCGGTTTCCGCCTCGGTAAGGTCGATGACGCGCGCAAACAGGGTCGCCGTTGCCGCCGGACCCAATCCGCCAATAATTCCGAGCTTCTTGTAATTCTCGTTGCCCATACGAAGCCTCTTTTCCTGCCGTTTGGCGGTTTGCTGCGCTTTCGCGCCGCTCGCCCGCCCGGCTTCCTCGGTTTGCTGCCATGAATTATAATCCGCAAGGTTTCAATGCCATTGCAACAGTAAAGATACGGTAAGGAATCCATGGACCCCATAACGCTGCTCATCGTGTGCCCGCTTGTGTTTCTGGCGATGCTCGTCGACGCCATTGCGGGAGGCGGCGGGCTCATCTCGCTCACTGCGTACCTGGTAGCCGGCCTGCCGCCGCACGTCGCGCTGGGCACCAACAAGGTTTCGAGCGCCATTGGCACCGTCGTTGCGACGGCCCGCTTTGCAAAAAGCGGCCTCATCAAAATCAAACTCGCAATTCCCGCCGTGATTTTCGCGCTCGCAGGTTCCGCCATCGGCGCGAAGGTTGCGTTGCACACACCCGACGGCGTCATTCAGATGATTATGGTGTTCGCCCTGCCCGTGGTCGCGTTTTTCGTGCTGCGCAAGCGCGCGCTCGACGTACCCGCCGACGCCACGATCTCCACGAAAAAGCAGATCGCCATCATCGCCATTTCGTCGTTTTTCATCGGCATGTACGACGGCTTCTACGGACCGGGCACGGGCACGTTCATGCTGCTCGCATTCACGGCGGCGGCGAAGCTGCCCGTGCGCGAAGCGAACGGCGAAGCGAAGTGCGCAAACCTCGCGTCAAACGTCGCCGCGCTCGTGACGTTCGCCGCCAATGGCGCCGTTTGGTGGGGCCTGGGCCTTGTTGCTTCGGTGTTCGCGATTGCCGGTAGCTATGTGGGTTCGGGATTGGTCATGAAAAACGGCGCAAAAGTCGTGCGCCCCATCATGCTCGTCGTGCTCGCGCTCTTGTTCGTGAAGGTGCTTTACGATCTGGTATTTTAAAAAATACGCGAAGTGGTCTGAAAACTATCGCATATCAAAAAACGGCCGAGGCGGTTCAATATCCGCCTCGGCCGTTCGTCGCTCCGCGGGCAACCGAGCGAATTCGTCTAAATGAAACGCCCGATCGCCTAGATGAAATGCCCAATAAGGAAACCGGCAATCACGCCCACCATGGCCACAAGCACGGTGAACACGCTCACGAGCCAATCGTGGCGGCGGTCTTCTTGACGATGGCGCTCGATTCGCTGAATCTCGGCGCGCTCAGAATCGATGTAGCCCACATAGGAATATCCCTTCGCGAGCACTTCCACCACATAGGGGTTGCCCTCTTTGTAGATGGCGCCAATCATGCCCATTTGGTCGAGGCGGCGCATAGCCGCGCCCGCTTCGGTGTCGCGTTTAATGAACGCAAGCGGCGCCTGGCGGCCTTCCTGCCTGCGCGCGGTCTCGAGCTGGATAAGCCGGCGAAGAACCTTCTCGTCGTATGTGCTCAGCCTGTCTTGCATGCTCGAAACCTTCCCTATCTCGCTCACGTGCGGCACCCATTTCCGCACCCAATAATTACTAAAAGATACGAGCAGTATAGCGCACCGACGCGCAAGCTTCGAAATTCATTGCTTTTCAGCGCAAATCGGCGAGCGCGCGGGGGTTGGTGGTACCCTGATAGCCGTTTAATTCTACGCCAAGGGAGACGGCATGGACCAGGCAAGCCTTTTCGATACTGAAGTGGCCAGCGAAAATGAGAACGCGCTCAGCAAGGGCGACTCGAAGCGCGCGGAAGACGCCGTGGCTTTGATGGAAAACGCAGGTCGAACTGCGAAAGAAGCGGAGCTATTGAGCAAAGAGGACGTCGCCACCGCCGCCAAGGCGCTCGAACACGCGCAGGCTGCCGCACGTGCGGCCGAGCTTCGCCACTTGCTCGACTACCACGCCTATCGCTATTACGCGCTCGACGCGCCGGAAATCACCGACGCCGCCTTCGACAAGCTGCTCGTCGAGCTGCAACGCATCGAGGCAAAGTTTCCCGATTTGGTTACGTCCGACAGCTACACGCAGCGCGTGGGCGGCTACGTGGGCGAGCAGTTCGCACCCGTCACCCACATGGCGCGCATGTATTCCATGGACGACGCCATGGACTTGGCAGAGCTCGACGAATGGTTGCGGCGCACCGAAGACGCGCTAGGCACAGGCAAGGCCGCATACACCTGCGAGTTGAAAATCGACGGCTTGGGCGTGGCGCTCACGTATGAAAACGGCGCCTTCGTACGAGCGGCGACGCGCGGCGACGGCACAACCGGCGAAGACGTGTCGCTTAACGTGCGCACTATTCGCGACGTGCCCATGCACCTGGCAGAAGCAGGCCTTTCGCACATGGGAGCCGATCGCAACGCGCGCATCGAGGTGCGCGGCGAGGTCTATATGCCCAAAGGAAGCTTCGCGCGCCTGAATGAGGAAGCCGACGCCGAAGGGCGCGCACCGTTTGCAAACCCGCGCAATGCCGCTGCAGGCTCGCTTCGACAAAAAGACCCGAAAGTCACCGCCAAACGCGATTTGGCCACGTTCCTCTATGCTGTCGCAAGCACCGACCCCTTGCACGTGCATTCGCAACGCGAGTTCTTGGACTGGCTGCGCGACGCGGGCTTTTCGGTTAACCCCAACGCAAAACGCTGCACCTCGCCTGCCGAGGTGCACGAGTTCTGCGCGAACGCGCTCGCCCATCGCGCCGACCTCGATTACGACATCGACGGCGTGGTGGTGAAGGTCGACGCGTTCGAGCAACAAGCTGACCTGGGTTTTACCGCCCGCGCGCCGCGTTGGGCCATCGCATTCAAGTTCCCGCCCGAAGAAAAGCAGACCGTGCTGCGCGAAATTCGCATTCAGGTGGGCCGCACTGGCGTGCTCACGCCGGTCGCCGAGTTCGACCCCGTTACCGTAGCCGGCTCGACCATCGCGCGCGCCACGCTGCATAACATCGACGAGATTCGCCGCAAGAACGTGCGCGTGGGCGACACCATCGTGGTGCATAAAGCCGGCGACGTGATTCCCGAGGTTGTTGGCCCCGTGCTGGAAAAACGCCCCGCTGGCGCCGTTGAGTGGAATATGCCCACGCACTGCCCCGCGTGCGGCAGCCCCGTGGTGAATGACGAAGGCGAAGTCGCCTATCGCTGCGTGTCGATGGATTGCCCCGCGCAAACCAAGGAGCGCCTGCTGCACTGGGTAAGCCGAGGCTGCATGGATGTCGACGGCCTGGGCGAGGAAATCGTCGACAAGATGCTCGAAGCCGGACTCGTGCGCGACGTGAGCGATTTCTACAAGCTGAGCGTCGAAGACATCGCCACGCTCGACACAGGTCGCTTCTATTCGGCGGCCAACGCCAAGCGCGGCATCGAGGCGGGCGACCCCATTCCCGTCGGCGCGAAAACCGCGACGAAAATTCACGATGAGCTGGAGAAATCGAAGCAGCAGCCGCTTGGCCGCGTACTGTTCGCCCTGGGCATTCGCCATGTTGGCAAAAGCGTCGGCGAAGTTATCGCCACGAAGTTCCCTTCGATTGACGCGCTCATCGCCGCGCAGGAAGAAGACATTGCCGAAATCGATGGCATTGGCCCGAAAATCGCCGCAAGCGTGAAGCAGTTCTTGGCCGTGCCCGAGAATCTCGAGGTCATCGAGCGTTTGCGCTCGGCCGGCTTCCCGTTCGAAGACAACGCAAGCGATGCAGCGGCGCGCGCGGCGAAGGAAACCGGCGTTGACGCATCGCTCGCAGAATCGCAGCCGCTCGCGGGACTCACGTTCGTGCTCACCGGCACGCTCGAAAACCGCACGCGCGACGAAGCGGGCGCAGCGCTGAAGGCACTCGGCGCCAAAGTCACGGGCTCGGTTTCGAAAAAGACGAGCTTCGTGGTGGCTGGAGCGAATGCCGGATCAAAGCTCACGAAGGCCGAAAGCCTCGGCGTCGCCGTGCTTGACGAGGCCCAGATGGAAGAAGTGCTCGCCACGGGACGCGTACCGCAAGCGTAGAAGCGAGAGGCAACCCGCCACCAGCACACGTTCAATCAGTCCCTGAAAAGCCTGTTCAGAAATCCCTTGCGCTTCCGCTTTTCCTCACGAAGCGCACCTTGGCTCGCCGTGGTGGTCCCAACGACCGCCGCGTTGCCGCCAATTCGAACGATCTCGTAAAGGAAAGGCGATTTCACGTAGCGCACTTCGACGGGCGTCGCATGCACGGTGCTCTCGCTCGACAGGTGCACGCTCGGGTTCAGCGGCGCAACCACATGGGTGTCTCGCTTCTCGTCGAACACGACGGCAACCGCGCGGCCCGTTTGCCCGTTCACGGCAATGCGCACCTGTTCGCCCTCGCGGCCATCGGAAATCGGGCGGTCGACATAGAATACCGGCACGAGCATGAGCGCCGACTCATGCTTCCTCACCTTGCGCGACCACTGGCGCATGCTGGTCTTGCTGAAGCCGAACGCGCTTTCGGCGTCGTTGCCCGCGATTGAATAGGCGAGCTTGTCGATGACGGCGCTGTCTTTCTGAATTCCTTCGACCGCCACAATGCGGAAATTTCCCTCTTCCATGGCGGGGTCGAACGGCACAACCTTCGAGAAATCCCACGGCTCAAGAAGGCCCATGAGAGGCACATCGACGTAGTGCGTTTTGGGATATGGCCAATCGAGCACCTCGTAGTACACGAGCGATTCTTTCTTCATTCCCTTGCCGGAAAACGACACCATCATGCGCAAATCGGCAAGCGCGACGGGGATATACATGAGCACCATCTGGCTTTGAATGGCCTCTTCAACCGCGTGGCCGGCGAACACCTCGGGGTACTGCCGCACGAGTTGAAGGGCATTCGCCCGGGCTTGCTGCTCGGAAATGCTGCACGGAATCGCCTGTTCAGGAACGTATTCCGCGCCGGTTCCCATCGTGAGGCGCTTGCTGAACTTACCTGGCTTGAGCAAATCGCCCGCGCCGATTTTATTGCCGCACGAAGGGCACTCGAACACGCTCTGGGTCGATTCGCCCTCGAACGCGGCACCGCAGAAGGGGCACGGAATGCTCACATGCGTTGCTTGCTCAAGCTCTTCGGCGGTTCCTCGGTCTTCCCAGAAAAGCCACTCGAGCAGCGACGAGTTGCGCCAGTAAGGCTCGAAATAGTACCAATCGGCATCTTTCGCGGGCTCAAGCTGCGATACGTGAGTCAGCTTCATCAGGCCGTCGACCATCTGAATCGGCTGATGGCGAATGCCAACGGTGTCCGCCGGCTGCTGCCCGCCAGCCTCCCACGGCACACTCGTTCCGCAATATGCGCAATCGAAGCTTCGCGTCGCCTGGTGGGAATACATAGGGCCGCCGCAATTTTGACACTTGATGGCGAACATCTCTTCCATGGCCTGGCCTCCTTTGCGTGGGTTGCTGCCTTACAGCATGCAGCAACGCCCGCATTCGCAGCAGACCCCCATGGCCCAAATTTGTGCGCTATTCCTGATGAAAAGGCTAGCTTGGCGAAAGCGCCCCTACCAAAGCGTATTCGTGCGATCGCGCCCAATGGGCAGGCTGAACACGATGGTGTCGACGGCATGCACAATGGCGAACAAGCCCAAGAACAGGCCAATCGAGGAAGGGAACACGCAAATAAGCACGCCGAGCACGATTTCAGCGATGCCGGAAATGCCAACCATGGAACCAAGGCCTGCGCCCACCAGGAAAAACGGGCGTGCCGCGACAAGCTGAACAACGCCGAAAAGCACGACGCCAATGCCGAAAACCCACGCGATCGTCGCCACACCAACCGCGGGGAACATGAGCAGCAGCACACCGAGCAGCACGATCATGGCGCTGAAGAACAGGCTCCATACGCTTTGCGAAAACAGCGTGTTGCGATAGCGCACATACGAAGCAACGCCAATGCCACCAGCGACAATCACGCACACGGCGATAATCGCAGAAATGCCCATGAGCACCTCGAACGGGCAGAACACGCACACAAGGCCGAACACCAACATCAGCACGCCCGAAAGCAGTTGCATCCAATTGACCGACCCGCCCTTTCGGCCGGGGCGGAACTCGCTGCTCGAATCGAGCACCTCTACTTGAATGTTGTCGTTTGCCATCGCAGCCTCCTTACGCTCAAGCCACTTATTTGGCATGGTTCGAGTATGTGACCAATTCCCGTCGCACGCACGAGTTTTGCGTAGGTTGTTTCCAAATCGAATACATCGGAAACCGAAGCGCGAAATTCGAAAGGCCCCTGCAACGATCGGCTAAAACAGGCCTCTCCAAGCAAAGAGAGCAAAGACCGAATCGCCGCATTGGGGAAACCTCATCGGCAATCGCACGCCGCGTCACCAAAAGGCAGTCAAGCTGACGAATCGTCGCGTTTGCCAACTTCTACAGTTTCCTGTCGAGCGCACGAATAGCATGCGGAAGGTGCGCGAGCACGTCTTCCGTCGTCACGCACAGCTCGGCAGAATCGGCAGCCGCAAGCACACCGGCGCGGGCGTGCACGAACGCGCCCAAGGCGCAAGCATCTTTAGGTTCCATGCCACGTGCGAGCAGTGAGCCAATTGAGCCTGCGAGCACGTCGCCCGTTCCCGCCTTCGCGAGCGCCGGCGTGCCGCACGTGAGCACGAGCACATCATCGGCGCTTTCCTCATTGCCGTCGGCGATATAGGTATCGGGGCCCTTCAGCACGCATATCACGCCAAAGGCCCTTGCAATAAGCAGTGCGTCAAACGCCGCCGCCGGGATGCCTTTCTTTTCGCAACGAGCGCGCGATGCCTGGACTTCTTCAGTATTGAGCGTTGCAAGAATGCGGTCGGCCTCGCCCCTATGCGGGGTAATAACCGTAGGAAGCCCCGCGACGAAGCGCTCGCGCAGCGCGGAAGCGCCCTCGTCAGTTGCAAGCGCCGCAAGCCCGCCGCCATCGACAAGCACGGGCGCCTGCGTGAGCCTAAGCACATCGAGCACCGTTGCCGTCGACGCATCACTTACGGCAAAGCCGCTTCCTACAACAACAGCGCACGGGCGCCCCTCGCGCGCTGCATGACGATGCTCAACGAAGGTATCGACGGGTTGGCAGACGCACGACGGCTGCACCACGCGCAGCGCGGCGGCGGTCTCGAAGCTTGTGTAGGCGCGCACATAGCCTGCGCCCATGCGCGTCGCAGCCATTACGGCAAGCACACCCGCGCCTGCATAAATCGGGTCGCCCACGACGAGCTCACACAAACCGCGCGTGTACTTATTATCGTCAGGAAGAAGACCCGGCAACAGGCGCGCGGCCTTTTTCGAAGTAATCGTCTTCACAATTGGGGTCTCCTTATTCGGACACCGGCTCGCCAGCACCCTTGGCCTCGGCACTCGTTGCGGTTTGCTCGCCCAAATCGTCGAGCATGCCACGCATTTCCTTGAACTGTTGGGCGAGCTCAGCTTTCACGTCGCGGCGTTTTTCACGTTCGGCTTGCGACGCCTTCGTAATAGCCACAGCGTTGGCCACCGCGACCGAATGGGTATAGGTAATCGACAGGGGCACATCAACAACGCCCTGCTCTTCGGCAATGCGGGCAGCAGCGCCATGCAACGCGATGGCGGGTTTGCCGCGGGAATCGCGCACAACCTCGACGTCGCGCATGCCTATGCCGCTTGCCAAAATACCCGTGCCGAGCGCCTTGCACACCGCTTCCTTCGCGGCGAATCGGGCGGCGTAATGCGTCGCCGGATTGCCCTTTCGGTTGCAATAGCCCTGCTCAGCATCGGTGAACACCTTGTGCGCAAACGACGGCGTGCGGTCCAAAATGCGCCGCATGCGTTCGATTTCGACGATATCTACACCCAAACCAACCGACACAACACCCTCCTTTTATGCGCATGGTTTTCTGCATTCATCAGTTTAGCCAATAAAGAAGGCGTGCAAAAACGCTTCACAATCCACGCGTCAAGCCATTGCGGGCAAACGGGCCCGGCCGCCATTCACGCTAAAAGTCAGCGAGCGCGGGCCCGGTGCGCCAGGTTGCCCCGCCGCATGGCCAAGCGTACTTCGGTACGCGCCGTGCCATGCACAAGGGGCAAGATGGCGTGCCCGGCCCGCGCGCAGCGTCGGCTTCATGCGCCGTTCGGCAGAACGGCGCAATCACCCTACTCGACCGTGACGCTCTTCGCCAAATTGCGGGGCTGGTCGACGTCGCATCCGCGAGCGATGGCAATATCGCGGGCGAACAGCTGCAGCGGCACGCTCGCCGTGATGGCGCTGAAGCAATCGCGCACCTTCGGAATATATATCACGTGGTCGGCATGCTTCTTGATTTCCTCGTCGCCTTCGGTGGCAATCGCCACTACAAGGGCGCCGCGGGCCTTGCATTCCTGAATATTGGAAATCACCTTGTCGTACGTGGGGCTCTTCGTGGCAACCACGATCACAGGGAAGCCCTCGTCGAGCAGCGCAATGGGCCCGTGCTTCATTTCACCGGCGGCATACGCCTCGGCATGCAGGTAGGAAATTTCCTTGAGTTTCAGCGCGCCCTCGTAGCAAATGGTCGAGCCAATGCCACGGCCAATGAACAGGGCGTTCTGCGCATCTTTGCATGCGAGCGCCGCTTCTTCGATAGCGCTCGTGTCGGCCAGGATTTGTTCAATGTGCTGTGCGGTATCGGCCATCTCGCGGAACAACATGCGAATTTGAGCCGTCGTAAGGCCGCCACGCAGCTGGCCGAGCAGCATCGCGAGCAGCATGAGCGCCGCCACCTGGCCCAAGAAGCTCTTCGTTGCTGCCACGGCGATTTCCTTGTTTGCCTTGATGTAAATTACTCCGTCACTCTCGCGCGCCACGGGGCTGCCCACCACATTGGTGATGCCGAACACCTTCGCGCCCTTGATGCGTGCATCGCGAATGGCGGCCAGCGTATCTGCCGTCTCGCCTGACTGAGACACGGCAACCACGAGCGTCGAGGGCGTGATGATGGGGTTTCGATAGCGGAATTCGCTCGCCACCTCGACTTCGCAAGGAATACGGCTCCACGCCTCGATAAGGTTCTTCGCGATAAGGCCCGCATGGTAGCTCGTGCCACACGCGATGATATACACGCGGTCGATGGCTGCCAGTTCGTCGTAATTGAGCGACAACTCGTCGAACTGCAAATGGCCGTTCACCATGCGGCCGGCAAGCGTGTCGCGAATCGTGCGCGGCTCCTCGTAGATTTCCTTCAACATGAAATCGGGGAAACCACCCTTTTCAGCTGCGGAAACATCCCAATCAACATGCGTGACGGACGGGTGGATTTCGCCACCTTCTTGGTCGAAATACTCAATCGTCGACTCGCCGTCCGTAAACGTGAGCTTCGCGAAGGTGTCGTCTTCGAGCACGACCACATCGCGTGTCTCGTCGATGAGCGCCACGATATCGCTCGCGACGAGCGCGCCGCTTTTGCCCTGGCCCACCACGATGGGCGAATCTTTGCGGGCGCACACGATGACGCCCGGCTCGGCATCGCACACAACCGCGATGCCGTACGCGCCGGCCAAGCGATAGGTCGCCTGGCGCACAGCGTCGAGCAAATCGCCGTCGTATGCTTCTTCAACCAAATGAGCAATGACTTCGGTATCGGTCTCGCTCGAGAACACATGTCCGCGGCCGATGAGTTCTTCTTTGAGCGTGGCGTAGTTCTCAATGATGCCGTTATGAACCACGGCGATATCGTTCGCGCAGGCCGTATGCGGGTGCGCGTTATTCTCGCTCGGTTTACCATGGGTCGCCCAACGTGTATGGCCAATGCCGCACGTGCCATCGATATCCATGTTCTCAACCATGGCTTCAAGGCCGGCGACCTTGCCAACCTTGTGCTTCACGTTGAGGCCCAGCGGCGTTTGCACGGCGATGCCCGCTGAATCGTAGCCGCGGTATTCCATGCGCTTCAGGCTGCGAATCAAAACGTCCTTCGCCTGCAAGCTTCCGGTGTATCCAATGATGCCGCACATAGGGAAATTCCTTTCCTTATCAGGAACGTGAGCTTGACACAACGCTTCATTGTAGTGTCGGGGAAGCCACGGAAAGGAAGGTCGTCACAGGTTGTTTACACGCTGACGGGTAAGCGGCGCCAAAGAGAAAGCGAGCGGCGCATCGCGCCACCCAACCATCGCGCTACCCAAGCATCTCGACATCGGGGTCGGTTTGCGCGATGGCATGCAGCTCGTCGATATAATGCAGAAGAAGTTCGCTCGGGCGGCGTTCGCGATGCATGATGTAGCCCACGCGCATGCGCTCGTCGGCATCGAGGGGAACGCTTGCGATGCCGTGCGACATTTCGCTCGAAAGCACGCCCGTGGAAAGCGTGTAGCCGTTATGGCTCACAAGCAAATTCGAAAGCGTGCCGCGATCGGAGCAGCGAATATTGCGCGCGCTCGGCAGCCACGCGAGCGGCTCTTCGGCATAATAAAACGAGTTCACCGTACCCTGCTCGAATGAATAACGAGGATAAGCCGCCAATTCTTCGGGCGAGATGATCTCGCGTTTCGCGAGCGGATGATTCTCGCCCACAAACACATGCGCAGAAGCCTCGAACAAGGGGTGGAACTGCACGTCGGCTTCTTCAAAAGCGCGTTCGAGCACGCGCCTGTTGAAATCGTCGGTATACAGCACGCCTATTTCACTGCGGAAGCTGCGCACGTCTTCGATGATTTCTGCCGTGGTGCTCTCGCGCAGCACCAGGTCGTACTCATCGCCCGTGCAGGTTTCGGCCACATTTACGAACGCCTGCACGCTGAAGGCGTAATGCTGCGTGGAAACGGCCAGGCGCACATGGCTCGAACCGTGCTCGGCATAGCGGCGCTCGAGCATGTCGGCCTGCTCGATTACCTGGCGCGCATAGCCCAAAAGCTCGGTGCCGTCGTTGGTCAGCGCCACGCCGCGATTGCTGCGCGTGAAAATGGTGACGCCCAGCTCCTGCTCGAGGTCTTTGATGGCCGTGGACAAGTTCGACTGCGTCGCGAACAGCTCGCGCGCGGCGGCGTTGATGGAGCCGTATTCCGCGACAGCGATAAGGTAGCGAAGTTGTTGCAGTGTGGCCATAGGGGTTTCTTCCTTTACGAATTCGGCTTTATGCCAGCAAATGCGTCGAACCGAATTCTACCGCGCCGCGCGCTATAAAACGGAAACTCCAACTCCCACCAGTCCAGGACCGGTATGCACCACGAGCGCGGGCGAGATTTGGCAGAAAATCACGTCAATCGCCTGAGGGAATTCGGCCTTCAAATCGTCGGCAATGACGCGCGCTTCGGCCTCGGCGTCGCCGTGAGCCACGGCGAAACGAACCGAGCGGCCCTCTTCGAGAGCGGCGGCGGCAACCTTCTTCGCAAGCGAAACGGTCTTCTTCAGCGAGCCCTTGCGGCCGTGGCTTTTCGCGCACACCACGTATTTGCCCTCTTCATTACACTTGATGGTAGGACGAATATCGAGCTTCGAGCCAATCGCGTACGTCGCGGCGCCAATGCGGCCGCCTTTATAGAGATACTCGAGCGTGTTCACGCAGAAAAAGCCCTCGGAGCGCTCGGCGGTACCCTCGGCGCGGGCGATAACCTGCGAGAACGGCATGCCCGAGCCAACGAGCTCACACACGAGCACTGCGGTAAGGCCCGCAGCGATGCCGATGCTCTTCGTGTCAATCACAGCGCACTGCAAATCGGCACGGCCGGATGCGATGCTGCGCACCAAGTCGTAGGTACCCGAAAGCCCCGAGGAAATCGTGACGGCAATCACATGGGTGTAGCCTTCAGCGGCAATTCGATCGAACAGGGCCATGATATCGGCAGGCGCCGGCGTCGAGGTTTTAGGAATTTCGGTTTCGAAGCGACGGTAGACTTCTTCGGGCTGAATAGTCACGCGATCGAGAAAGTCGCCATCGGAATAGTTCACATGAAGGGGCGCGATGAACACGCCGTACTTTTCGACGACCTCCGGCGGCACATCGGTCGCGGAATCGACCAGCACGGCGATACGCTGATTTTCCGCGTCGCCTTCGCCTGCCGCGGCGGCCACGGTGGCGGCAACCGTCTCAGCGGCGTCAGACGCCGTAGCCACAGCAGTTGCGGCCGCCGAGGCAGCCTCGCCGAAAACCGCAGCTGCGTCGGCGGCAACGGCGTCGCCGAGGTCGCGAACTTTTTCAATCCCCTGCTTAATGGCGCCATTAATGCCGTTATTGCCGATCATGGAGCCTTCCCTTCTTCACCCAACAACACTTGCGCGATGCTGGCGTTCGATACATCTCGTTTTGAAAACCAGCTTATGTGCGCAGCAAAACCGTGTCAAGCAATATGGAGTTTGATTGGACACTTCGCAACGGTAACGTTTCCGGTGCCCGCACAGGAGCATGCGACGTGCTACGCTTGCGTCCATGACACGCAAAGCAAAACATATCCAAGCACTCAGCGAGGCGGAATACGTCGAGCTTATTCGCGAGCTACGCCTGCCGCGCTATGCCGATATTCCCGCAATCGACTTGTACATGGATCAGTTGCTCACCTATATAGATGCGCAACTGCGCCCGCTCGTGGCGCCCGACGAAAAGCTGCTCACAGCTTCCATGGTGAACAACTATGTGAAACAAGGCATTATCCCCGCACCGAAGGCCAAGCGCTACACCGCGAACCATGTTGCCATGCTTACCGTGATTTGCCTGATGAAACGCACATTCTCAATGGACGACATCCATTCGCTGCTGCGAGTTTCGGCGGCGACCCACGGCATCGACCATGCGTACAACTTCTTCTGCGAGGCGGTAGAGGAAACCCTTCGCCAGCTCTTTTGCGGCGAAATTGCCCACACGAGCCTTGGGTCGTGTGACATTCGCAAGCCAGACGGTCCCGCGTTCGCCCTCCAGGTGAGCAATGCCGCCGACCTTTCCCCCGAGCGTCGACTTGCGCTTTCGGCGGCAACGAGCGTCGCGAATAAAATCTATGTCGAGAAGTGCTTTGAGCTGGGTATTCTCGATGGAGCACGCAATGCGCAGCTGCGAAAGGCAGAAAACTAATGGCCAAAACGAGCGAACACGATGCCCTCGTCGAGCCCGAAAGGAAATCGACCGAAAGCGACCTAACAACGAAGACCCAGAACGAAACAGCCGAAGCCGAAGGCGCCACAGCCAACGCAACCTCTGCCGAGGCGACCCCGGCTCGAGAAACTAAGGCCGCAGCCGAAGGGGTCGCCAAACTCCACGCCCCTCGCTTCGATGGAGCCGACATAGCCGCGGCCGCAAACCAAGCCGCCGCAAAAGCGTGGGACAAGCATCGGGCGCGCATTCTTAACCGCATTGCCGAAAAGGAAATCGCACGCGACATCGTAACGCTCGCTGGCATGACGGAAATCTACTGCGCCGACCACCACGCCGCCGCCGACCGCACGCCATACGAAAGCGAAGCCACCGCCGTGGGCATGTATCCCCAGCACAAGATTCCGCGCCTTTGCCCCGAATGCGCCGCACATTTGCGCTACGGCGAAGTTCGCCGAGCACTGTGCCGACGCGAGCCGCGCCCCGCATGCAAAACGTGCAAGAGCCATTGCTACACACCCACCGAATCGGCATGGCAACGCCGCGCCATGGCCTATGCGGGCCCCAGGGCAATGTTCCGCGGGCACGCGATTGAAGCAATTCGCCACCTTATCCATACGAGGAAGAGCTAGAGGGAGTCACCTGCACCGGCAAAACGCACAACGGCGCGCAGCCCCCCCGACCAACTTCGCATCGTCGACAGACGCCCGAAACAACGCGTCGCCTTGAGGTGTTCCTCCCTGGCTTGCGTTTCCATCTGCAGAAAAAAGGTTCCATTCCCCAACTTTCTCGCCCTTTGCGCTTTATCATAGATGCGTGAAGGAAACCAGCAACGCCGCCCGTAGGCGCGCGCGGGGAAACGAGGGCACCATGATCAATCAACGCATGTACGAGTTGGGCAGCGAACCGTCGGCGATTCGCGAGCTGTTCGCATACGGCCAAGCACGCAAGGCCGAAATCGGCGAGGATAACGTCTTCGACTTCAGCATCGGCAACCCCAGCGTTCCGGCGCCCGAAGCGGTTAAGCGAGCAATTCTCGATGTGATGGAGCAGCCCCCCGCCCAAGTGCACGGCTACACCCCCAGCCAGGGCGCACCGAGCGTTCGCGCCGCCGTGGCCGCATCGCTCAACCGCCGCTTCGATACGTCGTACGAAGGTGCGAACATCTACATGACCTGCGGCGCCGCCGCATCGCTTTCCATCTGCTTCAACGCCGTTGGAAACCCGGGCGACGAGTTCATCGTCATTTCGCCCTATTTCCCCGAATACAAGGTTTGGATTGAGAACGCCGGCTGCAACTGCATCGAGGTGCCCGCTCGCCGCGACGATTTCCAAATGAACATCGAAGCCATCGAAGACGCCATTACGCCGAAAACCAAGGCCATCGTGATTAATTCGCCCAACAACCCGGTTGGCTCGGTGTACCCCGAATGCGACTTGATCGAACTCGCCAACGCGCTGCGCCGCAAGCAGGACGAATTCGGCATCACCATTTACATCATCGCCGATGAGCCGTATCGCGAAATCGTCTACGGCAACGTGCGCGTGCCGTTCGTTCCGCCTATCTACGAGAACACGCTCGTATGCTACTCGTATTCCAAATCGCTCAGCCTGCCAGGCGAGCGCATTGGCTACATTCTGGTTCCCAACACCATGCCCGACTGGGAACGTACCTTCAACGCCGTGTGCGGCGCGGGCCGCGCGCTTGGCTTCGTGTGCGCCCCGTCGCTTCTGCAGTACGTCATCGAGCGCTGCGTCGACGAGCCGAGCGATGTTGAGGCCTATGCGAAGAACCGCGAAGCCCTGTATGGCGGCCTTACGAAACTCGGCTACGAGTGCGTTGCGCCCCAAGGCGCATTCTACTTGTGGGTTCGCGCGCTCGAACCCGACGCTCAGGCTTTCGCCGAGGCCGCGAAGGCACATGAGCTGCTGCTCGTTCCCAGCAACAGCTTCGGCGTCGAGGGCTGGCTGCGCGTAAGCTACTGCGTCGCCCACGAGACCATCGTGAATTCGATGCCTGCATTTGCCGAACTCATGCGCGAGTACCAAACGAAATAGCGCATCTTAGACAACGCGTTTTTTGACGCAAAAACACGAAGGCTCGCCTACCGCAGGCGAGCCTTCGTTACATAGAGGTGCCGAAACCGCGCGGGCAAATCGGGCTGAGCATTTCGCGTGCCGCGCCCGCATGAGCTGCGGACTTACGCAGGCTCAGCACATGCGTGCAGGCAACAACGTTAGGCCGCTGCCGCGCGAACGCCGCGCCATTCGGCCCTATCACTTCTGGAATTTCTTGGCCTCTTCGGCTTCGACGCCCTCCATCGAGGCACCATATTTCGCGGTTTTCGGATCTTTGCCGCCATCTTTAAGCAGCTCATCGACGCTTTCCGCACGCAGCGCCTCGCGTCGCGCATCGTGTTTTTCCTGATAGCGGCCCGCCGCAACAGCATCGAGCTTCACATTGCGGAAGTACACGATCCAGTTCGCCGCGATGGCAATCATGTTCAGGAAATAGACCGCCAGCACCCAGTTGATTTGGCCCGATACGAACTTCGCCGCAATACCGGCAACGTATCCCAACGTGATAAGCAAAATGAACTGCCAGCTTGTGCCCGCAGCCGTGCGCGCCTTCGCCGCCTTATACGCATTCATCGGCCACGACAAGCCAAAACAAACCAGCATGACCGCTTCAAGAAATTCCGCCATTGCACCCTCGATTTCTCGGATTTCAAACCCTTTGAGAATAGTTCGCGCGCATCATAGCGTCTAATATATGAATTAGTTATCTATCATCACTTTGACGTTATAATTCAAGAAAACGAGGGGAGCGCCGTGGAGCTTTTGCAGTTGAGATATTTTCTGGAAGTTGCGGAAAGCGAGCACGTCACGCACAGCGCCCAGAAACTTCGCGTATCGCAGCCCTCGCTCACCCAAGCGATTAGCCGCCTCGAGCGAGAACTGGGCGTGCAGCTTTTCGAACCAGAAGGGCGCGGCATTCGCCTTACTGAAGCAGGACGCTTCTACAGCAAACGCATCGCGAAAGCGGTGGGGGAAATCGACTCAGCGACCAGCGAGCTTGCGCGGTTCGACGAAGAGCGCAGCTCGATTGTGCGCATCAACGTTGTTTCGGCCTCGAACATCGTCGTTGACGCCGTCGCGGAATGGCGCACTCAACACCCCGCGGCAAAGTTTCAGATTGTGAGCAGCGAAACCGCCAGCAAAATTGAACCGTGCGACATCGAAGTGCGCATGCAAACGGGGAAAACGCCGGAAGCGAAGGGCGCGCGCCTATTCAAGGAACGCATCATGCTCGCCGTGCCCACAACGAACGGCGACGAAACCGAGGAGTGCGCGTTGCGCGAAACCAAAGAGCCCGACGCAGGTTTTCGCGACAATCCAGGAAAAGGCGAGAGACCTGGAAGCGAAGAGCGCGACATCGCAGCGAGCGACGCCTTGGCCAACGGCCGCGGCGAAGCGATTTCGCTGGCCCAGATGCAAAACAGCGGCTTCATCATGCTCGCAGGCTCGCGCAACATCAGCAACCTCTGCCTGTCGCAATGCGCCAAACTGGGGTTTCGCCCCACAATCGCCTTCGAGAGCGATAACCCATCGGTCGTGCGCAAGATGATCGGCCTTGGCCTCGGCGTTGGCTTTTGGCCCGAACACAGCTGGGGCGAGCTTGGCGCCGGCGCGCGCCTTGCTCCCATTCTTGAGCCGGGATTCGTACGCACCATCGAAGTCGCGCGAACGCGCCACGGCGGCTCGAACGAGCAGGCCGATAAGTTCTATTCGTTCCTGCTTCAGCGATTCGAAGCCCGCTGGAATATCTAGCGGTTCCCCGCGTCAACCATGGTAGACTTTTGCGTACATGTGCGAGAGAAAGGGATTCCATGGCCGCACAATGCAATTTAATCATCGATTCATGCTGCGATTTGCCGCTGAGTATGCTGCAAATCGAAGGCGTCGATACGCTGAACTTCAATTATGTCATGAGCGATGGCGACCACGAGGACGATTTCTATCAATCCATCACGCCGCACGAGTTCTACGAGAAGATTCGCAATGGAGAAATGCCGAGCACCTCGCAGGCTTCGCCGGCGGCAATCGAAGCGGCATGGCGCCGCGCTGCCGAAAACGGCATTCCCACGGTATATCTATGTTTCTCGAGCGGCCTTTCGTCGAACTACTCAACTGCGGCGGCGTTGCTTGCCCAGGTGAAAGAGGAATTCCCCGATGCTCCGCTCTATTTGGTCGACCTCATGATCGGCTCTACGCCCGAGGGCTTGCTCGTTCTTGAGGCGTTGCGCCAGCGCGATTCGGGGCTTTCTGCAGAAGAGCTGGTCGAGTGGGCCGAACAGGCGCGCTACTTCGTGCAAACCGCTTTCATGGTTGACGATCTTGATGCGCTGCACCGCGGCGGACGCATTCCCGCATCGGTTGCCGCAGCAGGCTCGGCACTCAATGTGAAACCCCTGCTCACCTTCGATACGTCGGGGCACTTGGCACTCACGGGCGCCGCGCGTGGGCGCAAGAAGGGCCTGAAGCAAATGGCCGATTTCTTCGCAAAAGAGCACGACACGCAAGGTGGTTCGCCCGTAGTGCTCATCGGCAACGCCGACTGCCCGAAAGACGCCGAAGCGCTGCGAGACCTTTTGGCCAAACAAGACGAGAGCATCACCGTGGTACAGCACAATATTGGTGCCACCATCGGCAGCCATGTTGGGCCCGGCATGGTGTCGATTTCGTTCTGGGGCGGCGACCGCCGTGAAAACATGTCCGTCGCCGACCGCATCGCCGCGAAGATCAAGCGCGGCTAGCAAGTCGAACGGACGGTTCGGGGCCGCAGGGCATCAAGGTGCTCTGAGGCCCCGACTCACTACCGTCATCTCGCCGACCTCGGAGCCCCTTTTTTCGCAATTGCCTGTCGCGGCCAATCGTAGCAGACTCGTATTGCATGCACATGAACGGACCTTCTACGCACCTTCCCTCTCCCTTCTCGCACCTTGCCCCTCTTTCTCATCCCCACAAGTGCCCGTCGGCGCGAAGGCCCGCGCTCGAATATCCCATCCTTGCAAAGCCCATCCCCCGTCTCTTATGTTTGTCGCGGTTCCGTGGCGCCGAGGTAACGTTTCGATTCAGATTCTTCCCATTATGCGAACGCGCGATATGTTCGATTCGTACCAAACGCATTTACCGCAAGCCAATCGAGCGCTTGCTTTTATTTGATAGGAGGCAACCATGGACAGACGCGCATACAGTCAAGAAAACCGCAACCAGCGCGCCAATTCGGTGGCAAAAACCGCCGTTATCTCGCCCAAGGCTGAAGCCGAAACCCCTAACCCAACCGGAATCAAGGGCCTTTTTGAGGGGCTTTCGGTTTCACAGGTCACCGCCGGTGCTTTGGCCGCGGTGACCTCGATGCTGCTTTCTGCGCAAATTGGCATTGCCGGCTCGGTTATCGGCGTCGCCGTAGGCTCGGTCGTGTCGACCGTTTCATCGCAGCTTTACAAAAAATTCCTGGCAGGGTCAGCCGAAAAACTTCGCGGCTTCGCCTCGAGCGACAACGAGGAAGAAAATGCGGCGGCTAACACCGCTGCCGACCAAAACGCAACCCAAAGCTTCGCACACGCGCAAACCACCGTTATGCCCATCACACGCGCACCATTCGAGGGCGCCGAAACCACCACGCTGCCTTCGGTGGGCACGGCGACGCGCGCATTCAACGAAGCGGCGGTCCCGTCGGCCAATTCCGCCGAAACGAGCATTCTATCCGCGGGCCAAATCGTTGGAGCCGATGCGCACGACATGCGCGGCAGCCAAGCCGCTCAAGGCACCCAATCGAATACGCCGCGCATCAATAGCGCAGCCGGCCACACGGGCAATGCAAGCCACGCAACGGGCGTCGTCGAGATTGAGGCCCAAAAACAAAAGACCATGCAGCGCCGCGTGCTCGCGGTTTCAGTCGCCTCGTCCCTTGCGGCAATCCTGCTGTTCGCAAGCCTCGTGCTTATGTTTACCGGCGGCGAAGGCATCGGTACAAAAGTAACCCCGTTCACCGGTGAAGTCGTAACGAGCCAGCTTGCAGACGAAAACAGCGCTGCGACCAGTAACGACACCGAAAAAGCCCATGATGCCAAGAAGGCCGAGACAACAACTCAAGACGAGAACGGGAAGAACAGCACTCCGCAATCCCCTCAGCAGAATTCGACGCAGAGCGCTTCCAACCCTTCATCCACAACCGAATCGGGCGCAAACTCCAGCAACACGAATTCGGGATCGGAGAACTCGAGCTCCGCAAGCGGCAACAACAGCCCATCCTCAAGCGGCTCAGGCTCCGGCCAAACTTCCAGCGATAATACGAATTCAAATTCCAACAACGCAAACAGCTCTGGCTCTGGCTCTGGCTCAACGGATTCGGGCGGAAATGCCACAAATTCAGGGTCAACGGGATCGGAATCGAGCGCATCGTCGCAAGCGGGGTCGGGCAAGTAACCCACGGCGAAATATTTCGCTCGGCAAGAAAAGCCGCGAGTCGGCAACACGCGCCCAAGTGAAAACGAATTCAGCTCCACAGGCAACTCCAAGAAAGCGCATGCATACATACAAAAGCGGGCCTACATCATTCTGCAGGCCCGTCGCCGTTCAGGGCAATTATGTTTGCCATTTGGCTCATCGCCCTGCGAGTTCGTTAGTCGACGCTCTTCAAACTTTCGACCATATCGATTTTCTTGAGCTTGAATTTCATCGCCAAAGTCACGATAACCGAGAACAGCATGGTGAGCGCAAATGCGATAACGAAGCTCAAAGTGTGAATTTCGCGGCCGAACATCACCTGATCGACCTCGGCGGTGATTACAACATAGCCCTCCATGGCAATGCCAAGGAACAAACCAACGAATGCGCCAATCAGCGAAAGCAGCATGGTTTCGCGATAGATATACGCGTTCACCTCATGCGGCGTGAAGCCAAGCACCTTCAGCGTGGCAATCTCGCGCACACGCTCGGTGATGTTGATGTTCGTGAGGTTGTACAGCACCACGAACGCGAGCAGGGCCGCAGCAACCACAAGCACCACCACGACCGAATCGACGCTCTTCAGCATGCTGCGATAGCTGTTGATGGTTTCGTCGTTATACGTCACGGTTTTCACGCCATCCATCGCGAGCACGTCGTCGCTGAACACTTCGCGCACGTCATCGCCCTCGGCAACGTTCGCAAGCAGCGTCGCATACGAAGGCGCTTCTCCCATGGTGGATTCGTACAACGCAGGCGACATGAGCACGTATTGCGCCACGTAGTTCTCCATGATGCCCGACACGCGCACCTCGCGGCCTTCGCCCATCGCGTTGCCAATAGCATCTTCGTCGTAAATCGCGATGGAATCGCCCACCGAAACGCCCAGCTTCGTCGCGAGCTTCTCGCTTATGAGCACGCCTTCATCGTCAATCGCGAGGGGCTTGTGGCCCACGCGCGTGCGCAGCGTGTTGAAGTTGCCGAATTCCTGCGTATCTTGCGGCACGTTCAACTCGACGCGTTGGTCGATATCATCCGACGCACCCGGAGTGCGCACAATTTTGTTCTCGGTAAGCACCCATGCCTTCGGACCTTCGGAGTCGGCCTCGACGCGTTCGGCCACGGCATTCTTTTCGGCATCGGCAACATCGGAATCCATGCGCACGATGGCGTTGTAGTGGTACAGCTCGCCATACTGCTTGTCGATGATATCGTTGATGGCGTTTTGCAAACCAAGACCGGTGAGCAAAAGACCCGTGCAACCTGCAATGCCAATAATCGCCATGAAGAAACGGCGCTTATAGCGGAAGAGGTTGCGCGCGGTGACCTTCCAACTGAACGACATGCGGCTCCACAGCGGACGAATACGTTCGAGCAGAATGCGCTTGCCGGCCTTCGGCGCGCGGGGCAGCATAAGCGCTGCCGGCTTTTCGCGCAGGGTGGCCATCGCAGCGAACAGCGTTGCCGCAACCGTGATGCCCACGGAAAGGCCCGCCGCCAGCAAGAACAGCGCGGGGTCGATTGGCGTAGGCCTGCACGGCACAACATAAATAATCGCGTACGCATTCATGATGAACCACGGCAGGAATTGCGACAGCAGCACAATGCCCACGATTGAGCCCACGCCGCTGGCAACCATGGCATACACCAAATACTTCGAGGCGATGCGTCCATTGGAATAGCCAAGCGCCTTAAACGTGCCAATGAGCACGCGCTCTTCATCGACCATGCGCGTCATAGTCGTAAGCGAAACCAAGGCGGCCACAAGGAAGAACAGCAGTGGGAACACCTGGGCAATTTGATCAATGCGTCCCGCGTCGGAACGGAAGCTTTCGGCGCCGATGTTCTTCTTCAAATCGAGCGCATACACGTCGGCATCCATGGTGGCGATGTCGTCCACCTCGGCTTGGGCGTCGGCGAGCTGCGCTTCGGCGTCGGCGAATTCGGCCTCGGCCTGGGCGCGCTTATCAGCAAGCTCGGCCGCGCCGTTTTCCCACTGCGACAAACCGTCGGCATATTCGGCCTGGCCGCTTTTGAGCTGAGCGCGGCCCTCATCGAGCTGTGCCTGGCCTTGGGCAAGCTGCGCCGCAGCGGCATCGAGCGAGGCCTGACCGCTCGCGAAGCCCTGATTGGCCGCAGCCTTCTGGGCAGCAAGCTCCTGCTGGCCCGCCGCAAGTTGCTCAGGCACGCCCGCGGTTTCCGTATCGATTTGAGCGATGCCCGCCTGAAGCTGAGCGACGCCCGCCTCGATTTCGGTTTTCTGGGATTCAAGCTGCGCTTGCTGCTGCTGGAGCTGTGGCAAGGACGTCTGGGCTTGGGCAAGCTGCTGCTCGAGAGCTGTCTTTTGCGCCTCGAGCTGCGCTTTCGTTTCCTCATACGTAGGATCGGCCGGATCCAACTCATCAATTATCTTCTGCAAATCCGCGATTGCCATCGGCAGCCCATCGATCGCCTGCTGCGCCTGATCGATGCCAGCCGCAACCTGCACAAGGCCATCGTTTACCTGGTCAAGGCCCTTCTGCGCTTCAGCGAGCTCATTGTTCAACATTTCACGCGTCTGCATGGCGGTGTGGTATTTCGCCCACCCTTCGTCAATCGACGCCTGAGCCTGAGCCAATGCCGCTTGCGCCTGCGAACGCTGGTCGGCGAGTTCAGCCACACCCGACTCATACTGGGCGCGACCGCTTGCCAACTGCGATTCGCTTTGAGCAATGGTCGCCTTCGCCGATTCGAGCTCGGCGGCCGCAGAATCGAGCTGCGCCTTAGAATCGTCGAGCGTCGCCTGGCCATCGTCGAGCTGCGCGAGCGCGTCGGCCTTCTTCTGCTCGTATTCCGCACGCTTTTCATCAAGCGTGGCCTGAGCGTCTGCCTGCAGGCTCTCGATGCGCGACGCCTTCAAATCGTCGGCAATCGCGTCGATGCGATTGGCCACTTCGTCGACTTTCGCCTGATAGGCACCGCTTGCCCACGGCAAGTCGCGCGCACCATCGACCGCGATGAACGCTTCGGTAATGGGGTAATCGTCAGCGAAGGCCGAATCGGGAACGAACACGAAGCTCGTAAGACGGCCGCTTCCAAGCGACGTCGAACCCACATTGGTCGAGCACGTGTAATACGACGAGTTCACAAAGCCGACCACCGTAAACTCGCGCTCGGCGAAGCTGTCGTCCAAATCTTGCGTGCCCTCGATAAGGCGCACCTTGTCGCCGATATGCACATCGGTCTGCCACACCGTGTCAGACGAAAGCAGGCACTCGTCGCTTTTCGTGGGCCAGGTGCCGCTCTTCAAGACAGGCCTGTTCAAATACGAATCGTCGCTCGATTGCACGGTAAAGCCATCGTCGCACGTGCTCGCCTGGGCAGCGTCAACATCAAGCGACTGGAAGCACAGCGTATATTGCACGCCGTCCAATTCTGAAATGGCGTCGGCTTCGCGAGCGGGCATAACAGCCGAAACGCCCTCCACATCGCGCAACGCGTCGATTTGCGCCTCATCGAATCCAACCGTCGAAACCACGCGCACGTCGGCCAAACTCGTGCCATCATAGTATTCGTCGCCCGCAAGGCGCATGTCGGGCCCCGTCATGCGCAGGCCGGCATAAAAGCCCGCACCAAGTGCAGCAATAATCGCAATCGCCAAAAAGCGACCCCACGAATGGGTGATAGAACGCCGTAGGTCTTTTCCGAATGCGCTCGCCATGCTTACCACTCAACCGTTTCGGCGGCTTGCGGATGGGCATTGAGCTCCATACGCTCGACTTTTCCTTCTTTCACATGAATCACGCGGTCGGCAATAGCGCAGAACGCAGAATTATGCGTAATGAGCACCACCGTGCGCCCCGTTTCACGACACGTTTCTTGCAACAGCTTCAGAATAGCCTTGCCCGTTTTGTAGTCGAGCGCACCCGTGGGCTCGTCGCACAGCAAGAGCTTCGGGTTTTTCGCGATGGCGCGGGCGATAGCCACACGCTGCTGTTCGCCGCCCGAGAGTTGCGCGGGGAAGTTGTCCATGCGATGCGCGAGCCCCACCTGGGTCAACACATCGGCAGGCGGAAGAGGATTGCGGCAAATTTGGCTCGCAAGCTCCACATTTTCGAGCGCGGTAAGATTTTGCACCAAGTTATAGAATTGGAACACAAAGCCGATATCGTAACGACGGTAATCGGTGAGCTGCTTTTCATCAAACTGATCGACGCGGGCGCCATCGAGCGTAATAGAACCCGATGTACATGAATCCATGCCGCCCATCATGTTAAGCAGGGTCGTTTTGCCCGAACCAGAGGGGCCGACAACCACCACAAGCTCACCCTGCTCGATTTCGAAAGACATGCCATCGACGGCAGCCACCTGCACTTCGCCCATGGTATAGATCTTACGCACATCTTTAAATTCGACGAATGCCATAGCGACCCCTTACGCGGCGCGGTTTCCTGAATAATCCCTCATACTGAGTATATTGAAAGCGTCGCGGAAACCAGCGACGATTTTATGCCAGCGGCCCTACAACAGGCTTGGTTATCCCTCGAGAAGAGCGCGGCTGTTAGCCGCCACTTTCTCCTTCAGTGAATCGAGGCGGCACCTGCGCAGCTCTGCCATATGCTCGAGGGACGCTTCCAGCAGCGCGCGCACTTCTCGAGCGTTGAATTCCGCGCCCGCGGCGGGCGGCAGGTCGCTTTCAAGCAGCAATTTTTCTTCAGGGATTTGCTGCACATACGCGCGGCCGCGCTTGGTGGAAAGCATGCGAGGATTGATGGAAAAATAGCAGCCGCATTCGATGGCGCGCGCAAGCTCGACACCCGAACCAGAGAACCAGTGGAAAATCACCGCGGTACCCTGCGGGTTTTGAGGGCCCTGCGGCGCACCAGGAGCCACGAGCCCCACGCTTTCCATAAGATCAAGCGCCACGCCCACGCTTTTCGCGGCATGCAACGAGAGCACTTTGCCCCTCGATGCCGCGGCAATGCGCGCGAACACCGTGCGCTGCAGTTGGGCGCTTTCGGCACGACGAGGTGCAAAATCAAGACCGATTTCGCCAATAAAGCGCGTTTCGGCAGCGTAGGCAACGAGCTTATCAACCGCATCGGCGCCGCACGAACCGTCGGAGAGCCACCACGGGTGCAAGCCTACACCGAGTTTGAGGTTGGAATTTCGATTGAGCTCATCGGCCAAGGCCAATGACGCAAGGTGATATTCATCAGGGGTCACCGTAGCGCACATGCCGCCTATTCCCTCTTGGCGCATCGCGATGGCCGATGCTCGAGTATCGGGAGAAAAGGCCAGGTGACAATGCATGTCATACAAATCAAAGACCGTCATAGCGTCCCCCTCTTTTTATGCACGCGCCCCCACGTTTTTCCCAATAAGGTTATACCACTCAAAGGACAAAGGGCGCAAACAACCCAGACGCAACGGCGCGAAAGATTTTCGAATAGAGCCTATATTCCCAGTTAGTCGGCGAATTCCCCCACGTGTGCGATGGCGCGAAGCGTTTCGGCCGCGATCATTTGACCCATCATGGGAGGCATATACGATGCCGTGCCCAAATTCGATCGCTCACTGCGAGGAGCACCTTCACGCACCGGCACGGGCACAGGCTGCTCGCAGGAATACACGACGCGCAGATGCTTGATACCGCGCTTGCGACATTCCTTGCGCATGATGCGCGAAATGGGGTCGTTCACGGTTTCGTACAAATCGGACGCACGCAAATATTCAGGCTGCAGCTTATTGGCGGCACCCATGGCGCTTATCAAGCGCAAGCCGTGCTTTTGCGCGAATTCCGCAATAAAAATTTTCGTCGAAATAGTGTCGATGCAGTCAAGAACGAAATCGATACGGTCGTCACACTCTTCGAGGCACTCGGCATACAGCTCGTCGAAAGTCTCGGCGAGCACGAACGAATGCTTGGTAACGACGTGCACGTTCGGATTAATATCCAGGCACATTTCGCGCATCACGTCGATTTTTCGACGACCCATCGTGCTCTGAAACGCGATAACCTGGCGATTCACGTTGCTCGGCGACACCACATCGCGATCGATGAGCACCAAACGACCAACACCGCCGCGCACGAGCGCCTCAACGCAGCTCGAGCCCACGCCGCCCAAGCCCAACACCATGACCGTCGCGTTCGCCAGGCGGTCCATGCCATCATCGCCCATAATTCGGCGCAGGCGAGAGTCGGCCGCATCGTCACCTGGAGCAGGCTCGGGAGCAGGGCCAGCGATGCCATTCGGGTAGGCGTACGTGTTTTCGGAAGCGTTCATATAAGTGGGTCTTTCTGTGCATGCCATATCGCGAAAATGAATCGGCGATTCTTCAAACCTGGCCATTGTAAACCCCAGAACCTGCTAAATGCTCGTAGCGTTTAGCAGGTTCATCTTCGCGTGACCGGCAACACCTGCTAAACGCTACGAGCGTTTAGCAGGTCGTGATTCTGGCTTGGGCGTGAATACGGAGGCGCGGCGCAAGCCCACCTACAAAAGAAGACTACAATGCTGGAATATTTACCACACGAGAAACCGGGACCGAAAGAGCGCCCGGAAACCGCAGCCGACGCGCTCCAAGAACGCGCTCGCAGCTGCACCACCGAGAACAAGGAGTCATCATGAGCACCACCCTGCCCCAGACCAATGATTTTGGCGGCACGCCCCTTGTCTCACTTCAAGCCATCGCCGAAGCGATTCGCGCCAACGGCACCGACTGCGAAATCGTGGGCGATTCATCCACCGAAATTCGCGGCGTCGCGATTGATTCGCGCAAGGCCGCCGCTACATGCCTGTTCATCTGCAAAGGCGCGGGCTTCAAGCCGGCGTTTCTCGAAAGCGCCATCGCAAGCGGCGCCGCCGCCTATCTGTGCCAGGGCGAGCTCGACGAGCAGGGCAAACTAACCGCGCCCGCCGACTTGGCCGCCGCAGCCGCAGGCACCCCCGCAATCGTGGCCGCCGACGTGCGCCGCGCCATGGCTACGGCATCGAAGGTCGCCTATGGCGACCCGAGCGCCGCACTGAACATCGTGGGCATCACGGGCACCAAAGGCAAAACCACAACCTCGTACATGCTGCACGCCATTATGGACGCCGCCGAGGTGAGCACCTCGATTCTTGGCTCCATCGAAACCGACGACGGCATCGAGGAGTTCGAGAGCTGCAACACGACGCCCGAATCGCCCGATTTGTGGCGCCACCTTTCCAATACCGTGGCTTCGGGCCGCACCCATATGGTCATGGAGGTTTCCAGTCAGGCGCTCAAATACGACCGCGTGCTGGGGCTCACCCTGAGCATCGCCTGCTTCCTCAACATCGGCCGCGACCATATTTCGCCCGCCGAGCACCCCACGTTCGAAGATTATTTCGAAAGCAAGCTTCGCATTTTCGACCAGTGCAAATGCGCTGTCGTAAACCTTGGCACCGAACACGTTGACGAGGTCATAGCAGCCGCGAAAGCCGCCCCGCAGCTGTTCACCGTCGGCGTCGACTGCGACAGCGCCGATTTGGTCGCCAGCAACGTGCGCACGGTCAAAGGCGGCATCGAATTCGATATCGCAGAAAGCGCCAAACTCGCCGCAGCGGCAGGCGAAGAAGATGCTTCGGCCAGCGCTCACACGGTCAAGCTGAGCATCGCAGGCCTGTTCAATGCCGAAAATGCGTTGTGCGCCATCGCGTGCGCGCGTCTTTTGGGCATCGGCTGGAACGCGATTGAGCAGGGCCTTTCGCACGTACGCGTGCCTGGCCGCATGGAAATCATCGCTTCGCCGAACGAGCCCATCACCGCTATTGTCGACTACGCGCACAACAAGCTTTCGTTCGAAACGCTGTTCAAGTCGTTGAAGAAGGAATATCCGGGCCAGCAAATCATCGCCATCTTCGGCGCTCCGGGCGGCAAGGCGTACGAGCGCCGCGAAGTGCTGCCGCAAACCGCCGGCGCCTATGCCGACCTGCTCATTTACGCCGAAGAGGATCCCGCGCACGATCGCGTGGAAGACATTTGCGCCGAGATGGCCAACAACACCCCTGAAGGCGTTGCGCACGAAATCATCTACGACCGCGAAGAAGCCTTCAAGCGCGCCGTGGAAGTCGCCCACGAAAGCGGCAAACCCACGGTTATCGCATTTCTCGCCAAGGGCGAAGAAGAGCTGCAACATCGCGGTGACAACTTCGAACCTATCAAGAGCGACTCAGCCATTGCCCACGAGGTTCTAGGCGCCTAACGTCGCACGCAACCCACCCCAAACAAGAAAGCCGCCCCGGGGCGGCTTTCTTTCGTTTGCTATTCGTCGATGAAGTAGCGTTTATACCAAATAAGGAACACAAGCGGCGTATAAATCTTGCGCTGGTTCTGCGCCTTGCCCTCGTAGTGCTCATCGAGCAAGCGCATAAGCACGTCGCAATCGAAGAACTCACTCGCCCACGGCGCCGTGAAGTATTCCTTCACCCAGTTATACCACTTCTCTTCGCGCAGCCAATAAATCATAGGCACGGGGAAGCCGATCTTCGGACGCGTCGCCCACTCATCGGGCAGGCTCTTGTTCGCGGCGTGGCGCAGCACGAGCTTGTTGCCGTTTTCATTCACGCGATAGCGATCGGGAATATGCTCGGCAAATTCCATCACACGGCGATCGAGGAACGGAACGCGCAGCTCGAGTGAGTGCGCCATACACATCTTGTCGGCCTTGAGCAGAATATCGCCCGGCAACCACATATTCATGTCGAGGTACTGCTTGCGAATGAGCTCGCTCTTATCGGAAACGCGCGCATAGATGGGCGCGGCAAGCTCGAAAGCGCCTTCACCCTTGTCATATTCGGGGCGCAGCACGCTCGAGACTTCGCGCTCAGGCCACACGAGCGCCTGGCCAACGAAGTATTCCTCGGCCATTTCGGCACCCTTCATAAGGAAGTTATGGCCCTTGAAATACGGCATGTGCTTCGCTGCCTTGCCCAGCGCGCGGCGCACGCCGAACGGCACCATGCGCTTGTATTTCGCAACCGACGGGTTGTCCTCATACCATGCATACCCGCCGAAAATCTCATCGGCGCCTTCGCCCGAAAGCACAACCGTAACCTGCTCAGCAGCCATTTGCGCCAAGAACCACAGCGGCACGCTCGACAGATTCGACTGCGGCTCGTCCATGTGGTACTGAATCTCGGGCAGGGCTTCGAAAAATTCGTCCGCAGAAATCATCTTGCGGTAGTTCTCGATGCCTAGCTTGTCGGAAAGCTCCTTGGCGTAATTGGTTTCGTTGAACTTGTTGTAATCGAAACCGACCGAGAACGTTTTGTCGGGCATGAGGCATGCGGCGATGTAGCTCGAATCGACGCCGCCCGAAAGGAAGCTGCCCACCTTCACGTCGGCGATGCGGTGCGCGCTCACGCTTTCATGCACCACTTCATCGAGCTCGTCGACATATTCCTCGAACGGCTTGTCGATTTCCGAGAAATCGCAATCCCAATAGCGGCGCACGTCCATCGTGTGGGTGGCCAGGTCGTAAGTGAAGCAATGCGCGGCCGGCAGCTTGTACACGCCCTCGAAGAACGTTTCGTCGGTCGCGGAGAACTGCAGCGTGAGATACGGACGCAGCGCATTGTGGTTCACGGCCTTGTGGAACTTCGGGTGCGCGAGGAAGCTCTTGATCTCGCTGCCGAACATCAGGCCGCTGCCATCTTCGGCCTCGGAGTAATAAAACGGCTTGATGCCGAAAATATCGCGAGCGCCGAACAGGCGATTCTTCTTCTTATCCCAGATAACGAACGCATACATGCCACGAAGCTTGTCGACGATTTCCTCGCCCCACTCCTCGTAGCCATGCAGAAGCGACTCGGTGTCGGCGCCACAATGGAAGGTATAGCCCTTCGCCTCGAGCTCGCCGCGAAGCTCCATGAAGTTGTAGATTTCGCCGTTGAACACGATGACGACGCTGCCGTCTTCGTTGCTCATGGGCTGGGAGCCCGCCGGCGTAAGGTCGAGAATCGACAAGCGGCGGAAGCCCAACGCCACACCCGGCGCGAAGAACGTATCGCCCATGTCGGGACCGCGGTGGACGATGCGGTCCATCATGCTCGTGAGCACTTGCTCCTTGTTTTCGACATCACCGGTAAATCCGACGAATCCGCACATAGGGCACCTTTCGTTTGTATGGCACAGCATTAAAGCCGATAAATCGCTGAAATCTGAATTTTACCGCGCTTGCGCACCTTCGCGCGAATCTTCGTTAAAACGCCTAATGCCGCCGCTGTTCACACGCGCGCGGAAGAAACGACGCTGCGTAATCGCGGAAGCGACCGCATTGGCAACCACAGAAGCAACTGGCTCCGGCGCGATCGCGGAAGTAACCAGGGTCGGCAACCGCCAAAGCCACGAGGGCTCAAGCCAAAGCAAACGCGCAGAAAGCCAGGGCGCCGCGACCCGCGCCGGGGCGCCGTGGCGTAGCGTCTGCGCACAACGCCCGTGCACCATGCACCGCATGCGACGCCGCCCGCGCACCTCGACGCCGCACCGCATCTCGCGCGTCCGCGCATGCAAAAGGCCAGCACGGGCTGGCCTTTCAACTTTCACTTAGCGATAGTTCTCGGGGTTTTTGAACTTGTCGAAGTAACGGAACACGTGAATCTTCACCCAAGCCCAACGCATGGGGTTGAAGCGCAGATCATACGGGTAATCGAACGTCATCGATTCCTTGCCGGCAGCCACGAGCTTCTTCGCGCGTTCGACGAACTCGGGGTCTTTCACGTAATCGTAAACGACCTTGCGCGGCACGGAATGCCAGAACACTTCGTTGGTATTTTCGACGCACTCACCCAAATCACGCTTATACACGCGATCTTCCACGACGAACTTTGCGAGGTTGTGGCCGGCAGCGGTCACATGGTAGTTCGTGCGGCCTTGGCGCAGGTTTACCTCGAACACCTTATACGACCCGTCGCGATCGTCGCGCTTAATGTCGAAGTTCGCGAAGCCCGTGAAATGAATTTCCTCAAGGAAGTTTTTAATGAGCTGCTGCAGCTCGGGGTTGGGCTGCGTGATAATGGCGCACGGGTTGCCAAGCGCGGTGGGCGTGTGCTCCTCGAGGCCCTCGCGACCGAAGCAGATGAGCTTCACCTTGCAGTTGCGATCGCAATACGCGGTGAGCACGTTCATGTTGCAATCTTCGCCGACAACCATGTCTTGCAGCAGCACTTCATCGGGATAGCCCGCGCCGAAAATGAGGCCCAAAATATGCGCCGCCTCGGCGGGATCTTGCGCGGTGTACACCTTCTTCATGTGGTCAAACGGGTGCTCCCAATACGTTGAGCTCATAGACGGCTTCACGATGATGGGGTATTTGAAACCGATTTTCTCCTCGGTAAGGTCGGCCTCGGCCACGCCCTGTTCCCACTCGCTAGGGCGCACCACAAACGTTTTGGGGTACGGAATGCCATACTTGTCGCACATCTCGTAAAAGCTCAGCTTGCTTTCGAGCTTGTCGCGCAGGTCGGGCTGAATGTAGAGCGTGACGCAGTTTTCGGGCAAATCGTTCTGGATTTCAGAAATGACCTGCGCATATACGTCAGCACAGCCCCACACTAGATGCGTTTTATCGGGGTGCTGAGCGGCAAATTCCTTCACCTTCGCCAACACCACTTCGGGCTTGTCCATATGCTCGTCATAGAAGCACTCCACGATGCGGCTATGCATGGTGTCGCCCGCGGGGAAGCGACCAAACGCGTAGCTCTTCACGCCATACTCCTCGTGAATGGCGCGCGCAACGCTGTAGCAATTCATATCGCCGCCGATGAGAACGGGAATGAAATCGGGTTTTTCGGTTGCCATAAATGCAGTTCCTTCAAAAGATGGTTTGCAGAAAGCTTGTGCGATTATACGCCGCATTGGGCACTTCCGTCGCACCTCAAAAAAGAGCGCACGAACGACCCTGGGGCAAGATTCTTGCGCATTGCTTCGTTATCAAAGAAGCGCGATTCGAAAACCGCGCTTCTTTATGCTTAAAACTCTGTTCGATGGTGTTGAGCGCCAGCTACGACAGGCGGCTGCCAACTTCCTTAGCGGCCTGAGCCTTGTCGAAGTTTCCGCCGGTGGCAGCGGTAAGCGCACCCATAACCTTGCCCATTTCGCGCTTGGTGGTGGCGCCAAGATCGGCAATGGTTTTCTCGACAAGCGCCACAAGCTCATCGCCCGCGAGCTGCTTGGGCAGGTAGCCCTCAAGAATCTCGACCTGCTCCTTCAGCATGGCCGTGCGCTCGTCGTTGTTCGCGGCTTTGATAGAGCCCTCGAGCGTTTCGCTCGTCTGCTTAATGACGCGCTTGAGCATAGCATCGACGTCGGCATCGGTCACCTCGCGACGCTCGTTGACCTCGATATTCTTGATCTCGCCGTGCACCTGGCGCAGAATGTCGCGACGCACATTGTCGTGCGCCTTCATCGCGGCCTTGATTTCGTCTTTGAGCTCTTCGTATTTCATGAGTGCCTCTTTCTAAAGTGCCATCTATCAGCGAGTATAGCGCGAACACGTACGCGTGTGGAAAACGGCAAGCCAAAACCATGCACGAAGGAGCACGTACGGTGCGGACGCACGAAAGCGGAGCTCGGGGCGCAAGTTTGCTTGAGGGCGCACCGCGAGAGCAGCGTGCCAGAAATATGCACAAAAAGGTGCCCGAATGTGGCATTTTAACCGAGCACAGACCTGAGTTGAGCGACTTGCAATTAGAAAAGCCCAGGTCGCAACGCATCGCACTACAATCGACGCGCAAGTGAGCATAGGTCGTTGCCACATTCGAGGCCGCTTTTGAACAAGTTAGCGAATGCGTTTGCCGCGCAAAATGACGCCCGCGACGTCCAGGTCGGCATTGAGCAACACCACGTCGGCAACCTTGCCCGCGTCGAGACTGCCGCGCTCGTCGAACAGGCCAATCGCGCGTGCGGGGTTTTCCGTCGCAGCGCGCACAGCCACCTCGAGCGGCAAGCCCATTTCAGTAGCGGCAACCTTCATGCAGCCCATCAGGTCGGTCGCGCTTCCAGCCAGCGTACCGTCGTGCAGCGTGGCATGCGAGCCGTTCTTCGTCACGGCCTGACCGCCCAGGCTATATTCGCCATCGGGCATGCCGGTGGCTTCCATGGAATCGCTGATCAGAATCATGCGCTCGACACCAAACATCGAGAACGCAAGGCGCACCATAGCGGGGTGAATATGCACGCCATCGGCGATGATCTCGGGAGTCGCGCCTGCCTCGAGTGCCGCAGGAATCACGCCCGGCTTGCGGTGATGCAGCCCCGGCATGGCGTTGTACAAATGCGTCACATGCTTGGCGCCGCGGCGGAAAGCCTCGGCCGCCTGATCGTAATTCGCGCACGTATGGGCAACGGAAATGCGCACGGCATCGTGCATTTCATCGACGAATTCGAGCGCGCCGGGCTCCTCGGGGGCAATATCGACAAGCTTGATTTTGCCGCCCGACGCATTCTGCAAGCGACAAAACATTGCCGCATTGCACTGCTGCACGTAGGCGGGGTTTTGTGCGCCCACTTTTTCAGGGCTGATGAACGGGCCTTCCATATTGATGCCCACGAGCGCGGCAGCATCGGAGGCATCGACATGCTCGGCGGCGCATTCCATAATGCCCGCGAGCTTTTCCTCGGGGAACGTCATGGTCGTGCCGCACCATGCAGTTACGCCACGACTGGCCTCATAGCGCGTGATGGCGTCGATCGACTCATGCGTACCGTCGCAGAAATCGTGCCCCACCGCACCATGGGAATGCACGTCGACCAAGCCAGGAATGGCGAGCAGCCCCTCGGCATCGATGACCTCGCCCGTCTCGTCGCTGGTCGCAACAATGCGGTCGCCTTCGATGAAGATATCGTCTTCGGCGAATTCGCCATTCCTAAAAACTTTCGCACCAGCAATTTTCAGCATGCCGCGCTTCCTTTCGTTATAGACAGGAAACCCTGCCTCAATTTAATCGTGACCAGTTGAAATACACGTTGCGAAGATGGCGCCGCGACGAGCGCGCAGCATCCACGCTTTGACGAAACGTTGCGCGAAGGCCAATGTCGCCACCTAGCCCAAAAAAGAAGCGGCCACAGGGGCCGCTTCCTCGGTTTACTATTCGTGGCAGCCGCAGCCTTCGCCATGCTCGTGGTCGTGGTCGCAATCGCAATCGGGATCGCCGCAACCGCAGCCTTCATCGGCAAGGTCGCCGCACAGCGAGAACGCCGCTTCGTCCACAATAGCCACCGCATTGGGATGGAACTGCAGAATGGACGCGGGAACCTCGGGGGTCACGGGGCCGAAGAAGGCATCGCGCACGATTTGCGCCTTGTCTTCGCCGCTCACCACGACGAGCACCTGCTTGGCGGCCATGATGGTGCCAATGCCCATGGTGTATGCCTGGCGGGGCACTTCGTCGACGGAATCGAACAGGCGGCTGTTCGCGTTAATGGTGGATTCCGTAAGGTCGACGCAGTGGGTTTCCTTCGGGAATTCGGGCGCGGGCTCGTTGAAGCCGATGTGGCCGTTGTGGCCCAGGCCCAGAAGCTGCAGGTCAACGCCGCCGGCAAGCAGGATGGAAGCCTCGTAGGCATCGCATGCGGCCTGAGCATCGGGGTTGGCGCCATTGGGCACATGCGTGTTCTCGGGGCGCACGTTAATCTTGCTGAACAGGTGCTTCTGCATGAAGTAGTGATAGCTCTGCTCATGGTCGGCAGGCAGGCCGCGGTATTCGTCTAGGTTGAACGTTGCAACGCGCGAGAAGTCGATGTCCTCGGCTTCGTGGCGCTTGGCGATTTCGGCGTAGAGGCCCTCAGGCGTGGAGCCGGTGGCCAAGCCCAACACGCAGCCAGGTTTTTCCTCGACCAGGTCGACAATCATGTCGGCGGCGGCTTCGCTCATTTCCTGATAGTCTTTGGTCACGAAAATCTGCATGAACGCATCCTTCTCTTCGTTGTATTTTGCGACTATTCATAATACATGCTCACGCGGCAATTTCCAGGTGCGGCGAGAAAGCAACAGAAGCCTTAGGTTCGTGGGGCGAAACATGCGCGACGAGGGGCGGAAGAGATCAGCGACTAATACCCAATGCCCGCCAAGCATGCCGACACCTTTTCGGAAAACACCCACCACACGCGCGCCAAATGCGGCAGGTATACTGCGAAGCGATTAATGACCTGCGCGGCACGGCCGCGCCAACACGAAAGGATCCCACGATGGAATTGCTTCGCACCCACGAACCGCTCGAGGCGTTCGTGTTCGACATGGACGGCACACTGCTCGATTCGCTGCCCGACCTGGTCGACGTGACCAACGAAACGCTCACGCATTTCTGCTATCCAACGCACACCACCGAGGAAATCTTGGCCATGATCGGCAACGGCTTGCGTTCGCTTATTCTGCAAGCGCTGCCGCAAAACCTGAATGACAACGCCACTGAAGCGGCGCTCGCCTGGTGGAAAGCGCGCTACGACGAAGTGGGCAACCAGAAAACGACTGTGTACGACGGCATGCTCGACACCTTGGCCGAGCTGAAGGCACGCGGCATGAAGCTCGCCGTGCTATCGAACAAATACGACGGCGGCGTGCAAATTCTGACCAAGCATTACTTCGCTGACCTCATGGATTTCGCGCTTGGCGATGGTCCCGTGCCGCGCAAGCCCGACCCGAAAGGCCTCACGCTCGTCGCGAAAACGCTCGACGTGTCAATCGAACGCGTGGCGTATGTCGGCGATTCTGACGTGGACATGCAGGTCGCGAACAACGCTGGCGCATTCCCCATTGGCGCGAAATGGGGCTACCAAACTCTCGATCACCTTACGAACAACAACCCCGGCGCGCTCATCGACGCGCCCACCGAGCTGCTGAAATTTGCGGAATAAGCAAACAGGCAGACGAAAGCTCCGAGGGAGAAAGGCTGAAAGCAGCAGAACGAAATACGAAGCGAAGCAGAGCGCGACGTGATTTCGATCGAATTTGGCAAAAGACGCGTCAATACATGAGCCCCAATGCCCAAAGCGCGATAACGTTTCCGTAGGAAAACTCAATATCGTCTTTCACGACGTATCCACGCTTGGCTTCGGCAATTTGATTTTGGCCCTTGTTCTTTCCGCCCACCTCGAACGTAAGCCCATCGATCTCGAAGTCGGAAATCTTCGATGCGGTCACCTTGTGCCCCACGCGCATTTGGTTGAAAAAGAATGTCTCTCGCACATTGCCAATATCTTCACTTCCTTCACTGAGGTTGTACAGAATATTGGTGTTGTCGAGATACACTTTCTCAGTTTTGCCAAGAGCGCCAAGCCCGCCCGCATTCGTGCGCAGCTGCGCAACCATGCCCGCTTTCTCCATATACAACAGGTAATCTTCGACGTTGTTTCGACTCACTTGAATTTGACTACCCAAGCTTGTCATATTCGGTTTGAAGGGAGCCAACGTACTCACTATCGCCATAAGCCGCTTCAATTTGCGGCCGGTCGCCGCCGTCATGCCCGCAAACTGGGGAATATCAACCTCGAGCGTTCGTGCAATGACCTGTCCAAGCTCAATATCGAACTGTTCGTCGTCGCCAAAGGGATAATAGCCGCAACGCAAATAGTCTTTGAACAAGGGCAACGGGTGTTCGACCCCAGGAATTCCCTCCTTATGCGCAAGTATGTCCGCAAGCGTAAGGCACGGAGCATGCACGCCGTGACGAACGGCTAAATATTCTCGGAACGACATTCCCTGCATAAGGTATTTCGGCGCACGGCGACTCAAGTCGGCCTCGCCTTTCTCGATATCAAGAACCGAGGAGCCTGTGAAGTACACATGCAAACCAGGAAGGGAATCGTACATGAGCTTGAGTTCGCGCGACCAGCCTTCGTATTTATGAACCTCATCAATAAAAAGATATTTGCCGCCGTTTTTAAAAAACTCCTCTGCCAGGCCGTACAAGGAATGGTTGGCAAAATACATATGCTCGGCCGAAACATACAATGTGTCATCCGTCGAATGATGTTCCTTGATATGTTGTAAAAACAGCGTCGTTTTGCCAACGCCACGTGGCCCGACCAAACCAAGCATGCGATTGCCCCAGTTGATTTTGTCGTACATATATCGGTGGAATTCATCGTTTACGCTTTTCAGTTGACGATTCATGTACTCGTAGAGCCGCTCCATGAAGCACCACCTTTCAAATCGCACTCTTACAGTGCAATTTTAACTCGAAATCGCACTGTAAGAGTGCGATTTTCTTCACCCTGCCATACAAAGCGGCTGCGCCAGCACGACATGCTTCCTCAATGAGATCGCATCATCGTAGCACGCCCCTTGCAGCACCGTTGTGCGCGATACAATAGCCCTCGCACTTCGCGGAGTCACCCATAATTCGAGAACAGAACGCCCGCGTTTATTACAACCAATGTAGAAAGGCATCGCTTTGATGCAGATACCTTCTCGCGAGCATGAATCTCGCAGCATACCCGCGCGTTTTGCGGCGCTATTTGCCGCCATCGCCCTTGCGCTGTGCTGCACGTTGCCGCTCGCCGCATGCGAGAGCGGCTCTTTCAGCGGCGCCCAAACGAGCAGCCCCGCCGCCGTGCAGATTGCCGACATTCCCGAATACTCGGGCGCGCTTTGCATTGACGTCAACAACAGCGAGCCAGGCTTTACCGACGACAACTTCAAACGCGGCGCATTCATGGAATTCTCCGACCTCGATTTCGAAGGGCGCTGCGGCGCGGCATTCGCGCGCATCGGTACCGACACGTTGAGCAACGCGCCCCGCGGCGACATTTCGCAGGTGCATCCAAGCGGCTAGGAGCAGCACCGCTACGACTTCGTTGACCAGGAAATGCTCTACAACCGCAGCCACCTGATCGCGCATCAGCTTTGCGGAGAAGACGCCAACGAGAAAAACCTCATCACGGGCACGCGCACCATGAATTCTGTTGGCATGACTTATTACGAAAACATCGTGGCCAATTACGTGAAGCAAACGGGCAACCACGTGCTCTATCGCGTGACGCCCATTTTTGCCGCTAACGACCTCGTGGCACGCGGCGTGCAGATGGAAGCGGAATCGATTGAAGATGGCGGGCAGGCCGTTCGCTTCAACGTGTTCGTGTACAACGTGGAACCCGGTGTGGAAATCGATTACGTCACGGGCAAAAGTCGGGAGTCGAGCGACGTGCCACATGTGGCGACCGGTGGCGAGGCAACCACCACTGGCGCGGGCACGGCGCCGAACGCGACCGGCAAAGAAGCCAACGACGCATCTGTCAAAAGCCCCAATGGAAATGCCCGCTCGGAGAGCACGAATAATACGACTTCGAAGGGCGATGCCGAAAACGGCCAGACCAACCAGACAAACAACGCAACCGGTTCGAGCGACGCAACGAATCCCAGCAACGGCGCGGGTTCCGAGGAAGGCTCGGCCACTTCATATGAGTCGCAAGAATACGTGCTCAACACCAAGAGCATGAAATTTCACCGCCCAACCTGCTCTTCGGTCAACGACATAGCCGACAACAACAAGCAAGAGGCCACAGCCACGCGCGACGAGCTTATTTCGGAAGGCTATTCGCCCTGCAAACAGTGCAATCCGTAAAAATGCCAGCGTGAAAAACAACCGCGTGGGAACGAGAAGAGTCACGCGCATAGAGCGCCGTTTCCCACTCAAACTCGACCGCCGCGCTCAAGCAAAAAGGCCCGCTCATTGAGCGGGCCTTTTCTGATATTTCAGGGAGGGCATCAAACCCAAGCGCCAAGAATCACCTCGCGCGTTGACCAAGCAACCTGTCGCAGTTTACGCGGCCACAAGCACTTCTTTCAAAGCCTGTTCGCTGTCGAAGTCGATTTCCTCGTTACCGTTTTCGCGATCGATGCGAATAACCGTGCCTTTCCAAGTGCCTTCTTCCTGCTTCTCTTCATCGGCAGGCTTGAATTCGTCGGTTTGCACCACAAAGCGATAATCGAACTTAGCCTGCTCGGGCATCGCCTTTTTGTCAAACCCATACTTCAGGTTCCGCAGAATACTCTGCATGCCCTCAACTGCTGTTGCGTCCTTCAATCCAACAACGCCACTTTCGCTGTTGTACAGCGCCGTCGGCGACACGTAAATCGTGCGAATCTGACGCTGGCGCTGGCGCTCGAGGCGCGCGATAACTACTGCGATAACTACGATTCCAACCCACCACACAATGGCAAGAACCAAATCGAGTGGGCTATCGATATGGTTGAAGCCCAGGTAATACCACAGCGCAAGCAGCAGGGCGGCAGCAATGGCGGAAATGCCCAGCACGATGAAATTGCTCATCTTCATGGCTTAGGCCTCCATTCCCGCGGGATGATTGGTGGCAACAGGGGACCCGCTCGGATCTTTTCCGTCGTCGCCACCACCAAGAATGTTGTTCATATCGTTCTTCAGCTTACGCGTATGGTTTCCGCGACGCAGCCACACCGCAACACCGTAGAGGGCAGTCAAAATCATGACCAGGATCATGTACCAATGCACCCAGCAATGCGCGGCCTGCTCCTTGCCCAACGGGTTCTCGGAATCGTAAATCTGCTCTTCGGTGGCCTTATCGCCCGTCACCGTTTCGTAAGCCCCCTCGAGCGCGTCAGCAACGACATCTGCAGGACCGGCGGGTTCAGTCGTCGTAGGAGGCACGACAACCGGGCCACCGGACTGCTGCGGACCAGGAATAACCGGCGCCACAACGGCCTCAACAGTAAGCACGCCGAGCTGCTCGGTAATCTCGTAGTTCGCCGGGTCAACTTCGCCCCACGTCAGGGTATAGGTGTTCGCGCTCGAGCCAACTTCAGTCTGGCTTCCCGTCGTGCGACCCGTTACGACATCGCCCGCAACCAAACCATCAACCTTCAACGTGGCGTTGGTAAGCGCACTGCCATCATAGGTCTTCTTGGCCGAGCCAGTCTCGATGTTCAAAGGCGCCGGAGTGATCTGGATTTCGCCGTCGATCTTGCGAATCTTCAGCTCATTGGTCACGTCTTTGCCCTGGGCGTTGCGAATCACGAGCGTGTCGGCGGTAGCGGCAACCGTGCCGTCGGCGACATTGGTCGCGCTCGCGCTCGACTCAGCCTTCTCAAGCGTGTAGCCCTCGGGAAGCTCGCTCACCGAAACGGTGGCACCATGCGCCTGGCCGTCGTAGGCGAAGGTTCCGCCCGTGGTGGTCACCACGATTTCGTCAGCGTTCTCGGTAACGGTGAGCGTACCGAGCTGCTCGCTAGCGAGCGTGTAGTTCTTAGCCATCTGCTCGCTTGAGAACGTGAGCTTGTAAGTGTTGGTCGAAGAGCCAACACCGGGCTGTTCGCCCGTTACGACAAACGCCGCGTCGGAATCGCTCACAAGGCCATCGACCGCGCTGCCCTCAAGGTCAGCGCCCACGATGCCCGTGCCGTTGTAGACCTTGGTCGCACCGGCGGTCACAACCGTGTAGGGCTTCGGCGTAATCTGGTAAGACTGAGCGACGCTGCCTGCGTAGTTGCCCATGCCAGTAACAGTTACGGTAATGGAGCCGGTCACGTTGGTGAAGTCGGCCTTGGCCTCGCCGTTGGCGCCCGCGTAGGAAACGGTGTAGTCCACGCCCTCAACGAGCGTCTTTTCGCCGTCGGTCACAACGGGCACGAACTTCTGCTCGGCGCCGGTGTACACCTTATCGGAAGGCGCGCTCACCTTCATGCCGTTGGCATCGCCGGGCACGATGGACTTCGGCGTCACGGTAAGAGAGCCGAATGCCGCTTCAATCGCATAATTGTCAAGGTTCGTGCCAGGCTTCGCCTCCCAGGTGAAGGTATTGCCCTGAAGCGTGGTACCTTCATCGGTGCGCGAACCGGTGAACGCAAGGTTCACGCCCTGGCCGTCAACGAATCCGTCGTTGGTCGCCAACGCCACGTCGCCATTCACGAGCGGAGTGCCGTCATAAGGCTTCGTAAGGTCACTCGATACGAGTTTCACGGCCTTCTTCAGAATTTGATACGTCACATCAACGGAGCCCTCATAGTTGCCCTTACCCTTCACGGTCACGGTCACCGTGCCCGCGTTGGTGGTATCGGCGCTATACGAAAGCTCGTAGTCGGTGCCTTCGGAAAGCATGGTCTCGCCGTCTTTCACCACAGGCTTCTGCTGCTGAGAGGCACCATTGTAGACAACATCGCTCGGTGCCTGCGCCTCGAACGCGCGCTTCAGGCTTGGGCCGCCAGGCTCGCTCGGGTTAGGCTGCGGCGTGTTGCCGATAGTCTCGGTGTCGCTGCCCGTAACCGGGTTGCCCTTCGGATCGCTGCCCGTGGCGGTCGCGACGTTCGCAAGCGTACCGGCAGCGACGTCTTCCATCGTCACCGCATAGCTCGTGGTGAACGTCTTTGTCTCGCCCACAGCCAAATCGCACGTCTCATCAAGGCCGGTCTTCGCATCGACAACCTTCACGTTGGACAAAGCTACGTTGCCCGTGTTGGAAACCGCAATGGCGTAGTTCACAGTATCGCCCGTGCCATACACGCCCGCTTCGGCCTTCTTCTCAACGCTCAGCGCACCGTTCATGGCCTCGGTCGTGGTGGTGGCAGAGCCCTCGCCCGTCACCGTGCCGCCCTTGGAATCGGTGCCCTCGCCCTTGGCGACGTTCACGATGGAGCCATTCACGATGTCAGATTCCTGCACGGTGTAGGAAGTGTCGAAGGTCCTCGATTCGCCCTTGGCCAAATCGAACGCATCGCTCGTGAAGCCGGTGAGCTCGTCGGTAACCACGACGCCCGTCAGGTCAACGTTGCCGTTGTTGATAGCGGTGATGGTGTAGCTCACTGTGCTGCCGGCAGCAACATCAGCGGAGCCGTTATTCGATTTCTGGATGCTCAACGAAGGTTTGGCGGTCTCGGTCGGGTCATCCTTGGTGCCGGGCGCACCGGGATCAACCGGCTTGTTCGGGTCGGGCGACACGCCAGAAGCCGTGGCCTCGTTATGCACGCTGCCCGCAACCACGTCGGCCTGGGTGACCTCGTACACGTAGTTCACGCTGAATTGCTCGCCGGGAGCAAGCTCGGCACGCGTGTCGCTCTGGCCCGGGGCAAGCGTGGCGCCAGCCAGGTTATCGGTCGCCTTCACGTTGGTGAGCGTGAGGTTGCCCGTGTTCTCGACCGTTACCGTATAGGTAACTGCATCGCCTTCCTTGAGCAGCGTGCCTGCATCGACGTCGCTCGTCTTAGTAATGCGCAGCGCCGGGTTTGAAGGCTCGATGGGCCTGTCGGTGTTCGCGCCGATGGTCTCGTCATCGGAGCCCTGCGGCGTAACGTCGGCGCCAGTCTTCGGGTCGTGAATCGGGTCGGCAGTCGCGGTTGCCACATTGGTATAGGAACCAGCGATGATGTCGGCTTCATCAACCACATGCGTGGTGGTGAAGGTGCGCGTCTCGCCCACGGCCAGCGTATCGATGGTCTCGTTCAGGCCAGTCTGCCCGTCTGCGACCTTCACGTTCTCGTAGGGAACATTGCCGCTGTTGGTCACCTTGATAGTGTAGACAACTCCCTCGCCGAGCTTGTAAGAGCCACTCGCGGAAGCCGCAGCGGTCTTTTCAACGTTCAGCGTGGCGTTCACCGCATCGACCGGCTGATCGTTTTCGCCAGGCGTAGGCTCAGGGTCGACCTTCGGGTCGAGTGTGGTGCCGCCAGCAGTGGTGGCAACGTTGAACACGCTGCCCGCCAGAATGTCATCGCTCGTCACCATATGCTTCGCGGAAATGGCATCGGTCGTAGCGCCGGGGGCAAGCTCGTCAATAGTAACGGGCTCGAAGCCGTCAGCGTTGTTATCGATAACCTTGAAGCCCTTGGCGGTGAGGGTGCCCCTGTTGGTCACGGTAATCTTGTATTCGATGGTATCGCCCAACTTGAAGGCACCAGATTCGCCCGTGCCCTCATTGGTGACGACCTTTTCAACCGCCAGGTTCGCGCTGCCGGGGACGAGAGGCTTATCGGTGTTCGCGCCAATGGTTTCAGTCGCTTCGCCCTGAGGCGTATGCGACGTGCCATTGCCGTCGACAATCGGGTCGGCCTTTGCCGTAGCGGTGTTCACATACACACCGGCAACGATATCTTGTTCGGTAATAACATGCTTCGCTTCGTACGTCTTCGTCTCGCCCACGGCCAGCGTACCAATAACCTCGTTCAGGCCAGTTTGAGCATCGGAGACCTTCACGTTGCTGTACGCAACGTTGCCGCTGTTGGTCACGCTAATTGTATAGGCAACCTCTTCACCCAGCTGGTAGGCCTCGCCATTGGCGGGTGCGGCCGCTTGCTTGTCCACCGTAAGCGCCGTGTTCACGTGATCGACGATCTTCGTATCTTCGCCAGGCGTCACGGGAACTTCGGGGGTGGTCGGGTCGGGCGAGGCGCCCTTCGCCGTGGCCACATTATCCACCTTGCCCGCAAGCACATCGGCCTCGGTCACCGTATGGGAGGCGGTGAACGTTTCGGACGCGCCGGGTGCCAGGCTCTCGATGGTCTTCTCGCCGAAGTTGTCGGCGTTGGCGTCGGAAACCTTCACGTCGGTCGCCGTGAGGTTGCCCGTGTTGGTAACCGTGATGGCGTATTCAATTGTCTCGCCGAGCTTGAAGGCACCAGCCTCGCCCGAGCCATTCTGCTCGGCATGCTTGACAATCGTGATGTGCGCGTTCGGCGTATCGGTGGGTTCGTCTTTCGTGCCCGGGGTCACGGGAACTTCGGGAGCATTCGGGTCGGGCGAAGTGCCCTTCGCCGTGGCAACGTTGGTCACCGTGCCCGCGAGCACATCGGCCTCGGTCACCGTATGGGTTGCCTCGAAGTCTTCAGACGCGCCGGGCGCCAGGCTCTCGATAACCTTCTCGCCGAAGTTGTCCGCGTTGGCGTCGGAAACCTTTACGTTGCTAGCAGTGAGGTTACCGTCGTTCACAACATGGATGCTGTAAACGATCTTTTCACCGAGCTGGTAGGCCTTGCCGTTTTCAGGCGTGCTCGTGGTGGTTTTAACCACAGTGATGTGGCCCGCCGCAGGACCCGTGGGGTCGGTGGTAGCGCCAGGCGTAACGTCGAGCGTACCGCCGCCGTTGGGGGTGCCCGTTGCGGTAGCGTTGTTGCGCACGTTACCAGCAAGCACGTCTGCCTCGGTCACCGTGTACACAAAGTTCACTGTGGCAGATGCGCCCGGAGCCAGTGTCCCAACGTTGGCATTCTGGCCCTCAGCGAGCTGGACGCCAGCAAGCTCGTCGCTTACCGCAACGTCGTTCGCAGTAAGGTTGCCGTCGTTGGTCACCGTAACGGCGTATTCGATTGTCTCGCCCAGCTGATACGCGCTGCCGTTTGAGGGCGTGCTCGTGGTCGCTTTTACGACGCTCAGGTGCGCGTTGAGCTTAGCAACGTCAACCTCGTCGGTATTCTTGTAGCTCTTGCCGTTGCCGAACGTGACAGTCGCGGTATTCACGAACGTGCCAGCCAGCAGGTCGGCCTCAGTGATGGTATAAGTCGCATGCGCCTCGATTGACGCTCCGGGGGCGACGTTCTCAAACACGCTCTGGTCGAGCGTGACGCCCTCGATTTCCGAGATGGTCATGGTCTGCGGCGTATCGTAGACGTTCTTCGCCGTAATAGCGAAGTTCACCGTGGCGCCAAGGTCATAGGTACCGCTCTCGTGGCTCTTATTGATGACCTTGCTGTTGTCGACATCGTCGGTAACCTTGAGCTTGCCGATGACGGGTGCAACGGTGTAGTTGCTTTCCTTGGCAGTACCATCCCACGCGATGCTGTAAGTGTTATCGCTTTCGCCCACATAGGTCTGCGAGCCCGTGGTGGCGAAGGTCGCGGTTTCATTGTTCACGAAGCCTTCAATGGTGCCATCGGCGGTAAGCGCGTTGCCGTTGTACTTAGCCTCCGCACCGTACGTAGTCACCGTGAGTGTCGCAGGCGTCACTTTGATGGTGCCGGGGATCTTCTTGATATTGAGCTTATTGGTCACGTCTTCGCCCTGGGCGTTTTTAATGACCAGGGTATCGGCGTCGGCAATCACGTCGTCGGTCGTGACATCGGTAGCCGTCGCGCTCGACTCGGCCTTCTCAAGCGTGTAGCCCTCGGGAAGCTCGCTCACCGAGACAGTGGCGCCATGCGCCTGGCCGCTGTAGGTGAACTCGCCACCCGTGGTGGTGACCACGATTTCGCCGGCGTTCTCGGTAACGGTGAGCGTGCCGAGCTGCTCGCTGGCAAGCGTATAGTTCTTGGCCATCTGCTCGCTTGAGAACGTGAGCTTGTAAGTGTTGTTCTTTGCGTCGCCGCCGACCTCGGTCTGAGAGCCGGTCACGGTGAAGGTAGCATCGCTGCCGTCCACCAGGCCGTCGACCGCGTTGCCTTCAAGCTCGGAGCCTTTGAGCGGCTTGCCGTCGTAGGGCTTTGAGCCAGTTGCGGTCTTCACGCTGTATTCCTTCGGCAGCACTTGATAGGTACGCGCGAGCTCGCCCGTGTAGTTACCCTTGCCAACGATGGTCACGGTAATAGCACCCGTGACATTAGTACGATCCTCGGTGCTGTAGCTCACTGTGAAATCGTCAGCGGAGAGCTCCTTATCGCCATCTTTCACGACGGGCGTCCAGGTTTGGTCGGCGCCGTTGTAAGTGACGTCGCTCGGGCTGCTAACGCTCATGCCATTATCGTCGGTAGGCATGATGCTCTTTGCCTTGATTGAGAGTTTGCCAAGCGCGGTCGTAATGTTGTAGTTGCTGGCAGTGAAGCCATCTTTCCAAGTGTAGGAAATCAGGTTGTCGACGGTGCCATCCGCGACGGTCGTCACGGAGCCAGTTGCCTTAAGGTCGTTGACCTGACTCTGGAAGAGCTCGGCCGCGCCCGAGACGTTCACCGCGGCATCGCCCTGGGACTCGCCGGTGTAGGTGAACTCATGACTGTTGGAGCTCAGGGCAACAGAAGCAGGCGTGATCTGGTAGGTGCGGATCACGGTGCCGGTGTAGTTGCCTTTGCCGACAATGGTCACCTTGATGGAGCCGGTGACGTTGGTGAAGTCATTGGTGCTGTAGGTCACGTCGTAGTCGATGCCCTCAACGAGCGCGTTGCCCTTGGCATCTTTGACTTCGGGAGTCCACTTGTGCTCGTTGGCATCGTAGGTGACGTCGCTCGACGAATCGACCTCAACGCCCGTGTAGGCACCGGGAGTTGGGTCGGTGGGGTTAATAGACTGCGCCGTAACGGTAAGAGTTCCGTTCGCCTTCGTAATCTCATAGTTGTCGAGGTCGGTATTCGCACCGGCCTTGATGGCGTAGGCGTTCGACGTGCTACCCACAGTGGTCTGCTCGCCACTGAAGTCGTACGAGAAGCTTTCGCCCGTCGCAAGCGAACCATCGGTCACGCTGACCTCATGCTTCGTAAGCGCTATGCCGTCATAGACCTTAGATGCGGAAGCGGAAGCAATCGTCACGGGACGCTTGGTCACCTGCAGCGTAGCCTTGCCAGTGAAGACGTTGCCAAACTGGTCGGTGACATCTTCGCCCGTGGCATCCTTAATGCTGTAGGTATCGACCTCGGCAGTAGCGCCGCCCACGTTCGTGACGGAACCCTTTGTCGTGGCCGTAAGCGTATAACCCGCCGGCAGGCCGTAGGTAGTCACACCGGCGCTGGTAAGCGCAGTGCCGTCGTAGGGCTTGGATGCGCCCTGCGGAATCACCATAATCGCGGCCATATTCTTGGTGACCTCAAGGGTGCCCAGGTGTTCCTCAACCGTGTAGTTAGACTGTTTGGCAGTGTCGCTCCAATCGATGGCATAGGTGTTGGTACTGGAGCCAACCTCGGTCTGGGAGCCCGTGGTGGTGAAGGCAGCTGCCTCGTTGTTCACAAAGCCCGTAACCTCGCCGTCGGCGGTCAGGGCATTGCCGTTGTACTCGGCCTTTGCGCCGTAGGTGGTCACCTTAAGCGTTGCGGGCGTGATCTTGATAGTGCCGGCACCCTTGGTAATCTTGAGGTTTGCGGTCACGTCTTCGCCCTGCGCGTTGACAATCACAAGTTCATCGACGTTGGCAATCACGCCGTCGCCGTCGGTCACATCGGTGGCCGCGGCGTAAGAGACAGCAGTCTTAACGGAATAGCCCTCGGGCAGGCCGGTAACGGTCACGTCGACACCGTGAGTCTGACCATCGTAGGTTCCGTTGTAGTTACCGGGAGTAGCAATGATCTCGTCGGTGGTCTCGGTCACCGTAAGGGTGCCGAGGTTCTCGGAGATGGTGTAGTTGCCCTGCTTGGCCGCGCCAGTCCAGTTGATGGCATAGGTGTTGGTGCTGGAGCCGACCTCGGTCTGGGATCCCGTGGTGGTGAAGGCAGCGGTCTCACCGTTGACGAAGCCGGAGATGGAACCCTCGGCGGTGAGTGCATTGCCGTTGTAGACCTTGGAAGCGCTGGGCGTAGTGACAGTCAACTTAGCCGGGACAATCTGGTACGTACGGGTCACTTCGCCGGCGTAGTTACCCTTACCGGTAACGACAACGGTAACAGTGCCAACATTGGTCTTGTCCTCAGAGAAGTCCAGGTCGTAGTCGGTGCCCTCGACGAGCGCCGTGTCGCCATCCTTGACTTCGGGCTTCTGCGCCTGTTCGGTGCCACTGTATACAACATCAGGAAGAGCGCCAACCGTTATGTCGGACGCGGTGATGCCCTTAGCCGTAACAGTGAGCTTGCCGTCGGTCAGAGACTGGATGTAGTAGTTGTCTTTGTTAGTAGCAGCACCCCACTCGATGCTCTCCTTTGCAGTATTGACGGAGGAGCCAACCTCGGTCTGGGAGCCTTCGGTTTGAGCGGTAGCGGTCTCACCGTTCACAAGGCCCTCGATAACGCCGCCTGCGGTGAGCGGCTTGCCGTCATAAGGCTTGGAAGCGCTGTCGGCAATGACCTTGAGCGGAGCAGGCGTAATCTTGTAGGTCTTGGTGGCGATGCCGGTATAGTTGCCGGTGCCGGTAATAGTCACCTTGATGGTCTTCGCATCGGTGAAGTTGTCCGTGTCGTAGGAAACCGTGTAATCGGTGCCCTCAACCAGCGCTTTGCCCTTGGCGTCTTTGACCTCAGGAGTCCACTTGTGCGTCTCGCCGTTATAAACGGAATCGGAAGGATTGCTAATAGTGACACCCGTGTAGCTCTCGGGATTCTTGGGGTCAGGCACGATGGACTGTTTCGTTACCTCAAGGGTGCCGAGGTGTTCACCAATGATGTTGTAATTGCTCGCAGCACCAGCTTTGAGCTTGTACGATATGGTGTTTTCGCTCTTCCCAACCACAGTTTGGGAGCCAGTCGCATGAACCTGGCCGTCGTCGGCGAGGTCGGTCCAGATGAAACCGGTGTCAGCACGGTTCGGGCCCATGTCGACCCAATCCTTAGTGAGGGCAGTACCGTCGTAGACCTTGGTCGCACTTGCGGAAGTCAGCTCGACGTCGCGCTTATTAATAGTGAGGGTTTGTTCGGCGTACTTGTAACCGCTGTAGTTATCAGCAGAGGCGCGAACCTCGATCGTCACCGTACCGGCATTAATTGCCGTAATCTCAGACACGTTGCTGCGCCATTCGGCGTCGGGCGAGCCCTTAACGCGGTACTCAAGGCTCACATTAACGCCAGCAACAGACGCACTTGCCAAACCAGCGGAATGAGACTCGGCATTGTAAGTGTATTCGACGTTGCTGGGCGTGATGACCAGACCATCCTCTGCGGAAAGCGCAGTGATGGAGAGCTTGCCCTCTTTCTTGGTGATGTCGTAGTTGCCCGCCTTGAAGTTGACGCCCTCGTCGTAAACGATGGTATTGACAACCTCGCCCTCGGCAACCGTGGTCACAGAGCCGGTAGCACGAACGTTGGTGACTTCGCCCTCGACAAAGCCGTCGCCCGTCACAGTGACATTAGGCCTGGTAAGAGCAGTGCCATCGTAGGGCTTAGAGTCTGTCGCGCTTTCGAGAACCACAGAGCGCTTGAGAATCTGGTATTCCACGTCGGCGCTGCCGGAGTAGTTGCCCTTACCGGTAACGGTAACGGTAACGGTGCCGACGTTAGTAGCGTCCTTGCTGTAAGAAAGCGTGTAGTCAACGTTCTTCGCCAGAGTCTTATCCCCGTCCTTAACGACGGGCTCCTCCTGCTGAGGCTGGCCGTTGTACGTGACGTTTGCAGGAGCCTCCACCGTCATGTTCTCGCCAGTCTTGATATCCTTGGGCGTGATGTTCAGCTGACCATCGACAACCACGAACGTAACCTTGGAGAAGTTCTGGTTGTTGTTGGTGAAGTCGCTAGGCTTGAGCTCCATGTCGTAGGTGCCGACGTTTGTACCCTTGACAGTGTCGTTGCCGCTAAAGGTGAAGTCGGATTTCTTATACAGGTCGTTGGAAGCCTTGAAGCCATAGCCAGAGACAGACTTCTCGGTGCCATCGTACTCAACGTTACCGCCGTTCTCGGTGATAGTGACGACGACCTCGTTCTCGTCAGCGGTCACAATGAGTTTGCCGCACTTGGTGGTAACCCAGTAGTCGGCCTCGCTGGTGCCCTCGTTGAAGGTATAGTCGAAGGTGTTATCGCTCTCGCCCTTCTCGGTCTGGGAACCAGTAACGTTGAAGGAAACGCCCTCGCCGTCGATAAAGCCGACGCCCTCACCCTTGGCGGTTGCGGTGACGGTGCCGTTGGTAAGCGGAGTTCCGTCATACGGCTTGTTGCCGCCCTCGGAAGTCAGCGTCACAAGACGCTTGGTGATCGCGATGTTCTCGTAGCTGGTGGCGTACTGGCCCTCTGCATAGTTGGAGCCAGTGGCGCGCAGCTGCACGGCCTGGTAACCAAAGTGGGTAATCGTGATTTGGGACGGATCGCTCGTCCAGGTCTTGCCATCGGTGCTGTACTCGACGTTCAGGGCATTGCCATGCTTATCGGTCGCGGTCGCGGCGTAGGCGGCAAGAGGCGTGCCGTCATAGACCTTCTGATTGTCGTGCGTGTTCCACACAACACCATCCTGGTCGATTTCGCCGCCCTCAATCTTGAGCCAGCCGTCCTCAACCACGAACTCGACGTTGGAGAAGTTCTCATTGGTGTTGGAGAACTGCCCCTTGGCAAGGTTCATATTGTAGCTGCCAACAGCGATACCCTTAGCAGTCGCATCGCCCGTAAACTTGACGTTGGTCTGTGCATAAAGGCTGTTATTGGTGGAGAATTCATAGCCGGTTACGAACTGCGTGGAGCCGTTGTAGGACTTAGTGTCCTGCTTGCCCTTGATGGTGACGGTGACCTTATCGGTAACCGGGTTCACCTTCAGAGTGCCGTACTCGGGCTCGGCGAAGGTGTAGTTGTCCGCGCTCGTATTGGCGTTGAGTGTATAGGTATAGGTGTTTTCCGCCTCGCCAACGTTGGTGATGGCGCCGGTGTAGGTAAAGGTCGCACCCTCACCCTCGGCGAAGCCGTTCACAAACTCCATATCTTGCTTGGCGTGCTCGTTACCGTCATAGGTCCACTCGTCAGAGGCGGATTTCATGGTGACAGCGGCCTTATCGATGACGAGAGAACCGTTCTCGGTCGTAACCTCAAACTGGTCAGACACATCGTTGCCGTTAGCGTCCGTCACCACAGCGGTGCCGGTGATGTTATTGGAATAGGTGCCCGCGTTGGTCTTGGCGGGGTCCTCGGTAGTAAGGCCAGAGACGGTATACACGTTGCCCTCGACCGTGAACTCATTGGTCTCGATGCCAGTGGCAGAGTGCTGCTTGCCGTCATAGGTGGCGGTGTCGGAGTTGGCCTTGACCGTGATCTGGTACTTGGCGTCACGGTTGGTGACGGTCAGCGTACCCTCGGTCTTGGTAATGTTGTAGTTCTCGGCCTTGGTGCCTTCGTTCAGCGTATAGCTGAAAGTGTTGGCGCTCGAGCCGACAACAGTCTGGGATCCAGAGAAGATATAGGTCGCTCCCTCGCCCTCGGCGAAGCCAGATTCCGTCGCAAGAGGAGTCTCGGTCTCGCCACCATTTTTGTTTGTGAGGGCCGTACCGTCGTAGGGTTTGGTGAGGTCAGCGGACTTTAGGGTCACGTCAGCCTTGGCGATGTCGACGTAACCGTCGGTCACGTTAAAGGTGACGTTGGTAAAGTTGTTTGTATCGGCATTGGCGAACTTGCCAGGCAGGCCCATCTCGGTCTTGCCGGCATCGGTACGGGCAACCTTGCTATCGCCAGAGAACGCAACTTTGTCCTGCGTGTAATACGTATTGTCGGACGTAAAGGTATAGCCCTCGGCCGTAAGCTCTTTGCCGTTGTAGGTGTCAGTTGCGGTTTTACCAACAATGGTGACCGTTACAGGGGCCGTAATGGGGTCTACCGTCAGCTTACCCTCGGATTTTGCAATAGTGTAATTACCGTTCTCGCCCTCGGTCGCGCCACCGGTGAGCTCATAAGTGAACGTATTGTCGCTCGAACCAGCATCAGTCTGCGATCCGGTCACATTCGCCGTAAAGCCCTGGCCGTCAACGAAGCCGTCACCGGAAACCGTAACAGCATTATTAGTAAGGGCATCACCGTCGTAGGTCTTTTTGTCAGTCGCAGAGGTCAACGTGACCGCACGCTTCGTAACGGTCATGGAGCCGTCTTCGACTTCGAAGGTGACGTTAGAGAAATTCTTATTTGCGTTCTTGAACTGTTCGGCGCTCAAGCCCATTTGAGTAGTGCCCGCATCGGTGCGCACCGCAGTCGCGGTGCCACCGAAAGTAAAGTCAGTTTCGGCCGCGGGGTAGAGCGTGGACTCCTGGCCATCGACAGTCACACCGGTAACTTTGTAGCCAGAAATGCCCTGCTCGGAGCCGTTGTACTTCTGGCTATCTTTATTACCTGCGATTTTAACAACAACGACAGCATGCGAAGCGGTGACCTCGAGGGTACCCGGCTTGGTGGTGATGTTGTAGTTCTCGGCCTTCGTGTTGCCCTTGAGCGTGTACGCGTCAATCACGTTGCTGGAGCTGCCGACCTCAAGTTGACTGCCGGAAACAGTCACGGAGTCCAGACCCTCATCGCCAACAAAAGCACCGTTAGTGATGTCATAACCATTGTTGGTCAGGGCGGTGCCGCTGTACGGCTGATTATCGCTTTTTGCGGTAAGCTCAATGTCGATAGGCTTAACAACGAGCCTCTCGGTACCGGTAACGTAGCTGCCCTCGCCATAGTTCGCAGGAGAAGAGACGCGGACATTCACAATTCCGTACTCGCCGACATTCACGGCATAGACCTCATTGCGGTCAGTGGTCCAGTTGCCGTCCGACTTCTGGTATTCGACCACAAGGCTGTTGCCGTTTTGATCGATTGCGGTAGCCTCGCCCGCAATGTGATGCTCGCCGTTGTAGGTCTCCTCAACGTCGGTTGTGTTCAGCGTCACATATTTATTGATATCACCCGCGCTCACAGCAAGAGAGCCGTAGCGTTTGGTGATGTTGTAGTTCTGCTCTTTAGCGTTACTCCAATCGTAATCAAAGGAATTGTCCTTCGTTCCAACATCCTTGATCGAAGCGAAATCCTTATAGGTAACGCTCTCGCCATTAACAAAGCCATCGGAGTTGGGGTCGACATTCACCTTTTGCCAATCGTGATCCAGGCCATCGTAGGTGAAGCCGTGAGACTCGGAAACGAGAACCACATTGCGCTTATTGATAATGAGCTTGCCGTCAACCGTGGTTACATTGAACTGAGAAGTGACATCGTTGCCCTGGGCATCCTTCACCACGGCGGTGCCGACCACCTTATTGTCGTACTCGCCCGCATCGGTGGCGGAGACACTTGCGCTCAGGCCTTCAACGGTGAAGGTTGCACCCTTGTCGTTGGTAAAGGTGGTATCAGCCACGCCAGAAACAGTGTACACGTTGCCGTTATAGGGCTTGGTGTCGGAGTTGGCCTTGACCGTAATCTGGTACTTATCCTTATCGGAGCGAGCGTTGACTACCAATTCGCCAAACTCGAGTGTGACCTCGTAGTTATTAAGGTTAGTACCCTCGGTATAAGCAGGTTTAAACTCATTCTCGTACGTTCCAGGGAGAATGTTGTTCTCGTCGTACCAGGTGAGCTTGTCTTTGGCGAGAACGCCATCGTTGCCCACAAAGCCGTCGCCGCCTACCTTAAGGTTGGTACGGCGCTGCAACGTCTTACCATCGTAGTTCTTGTGGCCGTCCTCAGACGTAAGCGTAACGGCACGCTTATCAATCTTGAGTTCGCCATCGGTCACAACGAATTTCACGTTGGTATAGTTTTTGGCAGCATCGCCGGAAAGCGAGAACTGTTTTTCATTCAGATTCATTTGGTAGGTGCCAGCATCGGTAGCCTTGACTTCCGCGGAGCCATTGGAAGCAATGTCGTCCTTGCTCACGCCAGAAGGAAGGCCGGACACATCGTAACCCTCGACGGTCTGTTCCTCGCCGTTATACTTCTCGCCACCCTTGTGGCCGGTAATCGTGATGGCGACCTCATTGTTAACGGGGCTGATATGCAAATTACCAGGGGTCACCTCGGTGACAATATAGTTATTGTCGGTGCTCACCTTGTCCACGGTGTCGTCGGCAAACGTGTAGGCATAGTCACCAGCATTGGTGCCCTTGCCGCCATTGAGCGTAACGCCGTCGAAGGAAGTGGTCGTTCCTTCGGGTAGATTAGTCGTGTACCCGTCGACGCTTTGCTCGGAGCCGCTATAGGTCTTGTCGTCGGAGTTCGCCGTAAGCGTCACGTTCTTGTAGTAGTAGAACTTGACAACGTTTTTGTCTTCATCGCCAGAAAGCGTAAGGCTTTTCGGATTGGGGTTCACCGCGGTATAACCGCTGAACGATTTGGGCGCAATGCTGCTGATGGTACCGCACTTATCAGAAGCATTGTCGGTTTCAAACGGCTCACTGGAACCGTTCCAGTAGTATTCAACTTTGTAGTTAACGGTATTCGCCGTGTAGTAGAAATCAATCGAAGCATCGGTACCCACGACACCCATCTTAGCTTCACCCGATACAGGAGTGTATCCAGGGATAGCAATCGGCTCCTGCGTGACCGTTTGGCCCTTCATATATCCAGTAAGGGTCTTAGACGGGGCAACAGGCTTCGTCGTTCCCTCGAGATAGTAGTTCACCTGGATTGACTGGTCGCAGGGCACATATTTGCCGTAATAGAAAACGTTTTCGCTTGTCGTAATGGGGAAGGTAACCGCCTGCGTGCAGGCTTCGTCGGAATACCAACCCATGAACTTGTACTTCGTGCCGTCGACGGTCTTCTCCGCCTCAGGAGCCTCGGGAGCAACGACCTGCGCCACGCCATCTTTGACTTCAAGCGTCGAAACCGAATATTGCTTGTCAAAGCCAGTCGCGCCGGGGGACTGAATCCAGAACGTTGCCGTCACAACCTGCTTAACTTTGATTTCGACCTTGCAGTCGAGATGGTAGACACCGCTGTTTTTGGAAATCTTGTAGGGGTGCAGAATGATAGCCTCGACGTCATCTTCGGTAATCGAGACGTGCAGCTTGTTCTGTATTTCGTTTTTGTAGTTGCTGAAAACCTGGCTCCAATAGGAGTTGGTGCGCGGCAATGTCCAAGTGGCGCCAGTGGAGCCATCGGGCCAACTTACGACACGGTTCGCAACGTTGTCCCACGTGTTTTTGCCGCTAAAAGCAGCGCCGTCTACATTCACTTTGACATTAAGGTTGCTGCTTCCGCCAGTCGGGAACCAGTCGCGCGCGGAGTTCGAATCGGGATTGCTCGTCGGGCTCTTCAGGAAGAAGAGCTTCGCGGAGTTCGTTTGCGCGGTCGACTTCGTTACCGTGACGTCATGCGTTGCCGTGAGCACTTTGCCGTCGGCGGTAATAGCGGTCGCCGTAATAGTGACTCTTCCTTCGGTCACACCGGTCACCTTACCGTTCGCGTCAATGGTAGCGATAGATGGATCGCTCGACGTCCACGTGACATCGGTGTCGGCATTGGTTTTAAGTACGATATTCTTGAATTGTTCGACGGTATCGGGGCCAGTGATTTCGAACGTCTCGTCGTCGGGCTTTTGGGTGGGAATCGGAACAACGATTTCGGATTGGTCGCCGAAATCGTAAATCCAGCCGCCGTTGGGCCTGATTTTCACCGTGTAGTTGCCAGGCTGTTTGAAATCATCGGGATTATGCCAGTATTGGGACGCATTAAGCTTCACGCCATCGCGATAGTATTCGAATGGGTAGAAAGACCCGCTAGGAGCCTCGCTCATAAGATCGATGATTTTGCCGGTTTCGTTGTCTTTAATCTGGGGGAGCCAGAAGCAATCGTCACCAACCGATTTTGCTGCGGGCTGAACGACGGTAAACGAACGCTTTTTAACGGTCACGTTAAACTTGAAGCAATCGTCACCTTGGTTGTGCCACACACCTTGCCCGTCGATGTAACCCAAAGAAATCGTGGTAATTTTCAAAGAACCGTTAAAATTCCAATTGCTGGTTGCTGTCAATTTAAGGGTTTTCTTATCGGCGGAAACCTCCCAACCGGAGAACACCCCATCGTGGCCATACCAGTTGTCGATTTTCATATCACCGTTGTAGGTAAGAGTAATCGAATCACCCTGGGCAACAACATTCGGCCCCGAAATGGGGCCATCACTAACAGCCTTTGCGGCATTGCTTTCCTGGGTTACGGGTTCGTCAATCGATACGGCATTTTCAACAGACGCAGTAACTGCGTCTTTTTCGGTTTCAAGGGTGATGGTCACGCCGGCCTCGAAGGCAGAGGCCTCAATGGTGTAAACGCCGGCATCGTCGGCAGCAAGGGGCGATTGCTGTCCGCCAACGTTTACGAGCACGCGATTCAGCTTGTAGCCGTTATCGGGCACCACGGTGAATTTGAAATCGTTGCCCGCAGGCACGGTGACTTTGGTTGCGGGCAGGCTGATAACGGCATCGGTGCCGTCGGCTTTTTTAATAGATGCGTTGTTCAGCTCAAGTGCGATATCGTACTCAGATTTCACCTGAGCGGAGGCATCGGCAGAAGCTGCCTTGTTGACGGAAGGCTGGGAGGGCTGCGTCGCGGGCTGCTCGCTTGCCGCTGCGGCGCTCGTCGAAGCGGCCGTATTCGCATCAGCAGCCTGATTGGCGCTGGAAGCTTCAACCGCTTGCTCGCTCGAGGCCGACTCCCCTGGCTGTGCAGCAGGCACATCGGTCGCGCCCGTCGCGCTTTCCTGCGTTTGGGCAACTTTGCTTTGCGCGGCAGAATCGTTGTTCGCGAACACTTCAGCCGGGTTTACCGCGGGCCAGCCAAAGCCCAACAGAACCACCGACAACACCACCGAAAGGGCCTTGTGCCCAAACGAGTAGCGATCAGCCAAGCTTGCCGCTTTGGTTTTCTGAGCCTTCTTCGCCTTCTTCATTTTCTCGTTCATTTCAATCCACCCCATCGACCGTTTGCCTTCGGTCGGTTGTCTTGCTGTATTCGGCAGCACATGCCCCCTAGCCCAAAATCGAATATGGGGTTTGATTTTGGGCTAGGGGGCACATAGCACTACATAATCAGGGCAATTTTACCACTAAAGTAAATCTACGTATACAACGCGAATTTATCAATCGGCATCATAATGCCTGTTCATTGGACCGTTGCAGCAAATCTACAAATTGCTGCAACCTTTGTTCCATTTTTCGCTGCAACAAACAATTCACATTGCGCCCCACCCAAAAGCTGAAACAATCCTCAGAACTTTCTTCGTGTGGGGCATGGGAACCCGCGCACCGCGCACGCATGGGCAGGCGCTCGACCTTGACTGCAGCGGGCGCATACCAAACTGCAACCTCGAATCGCCCCGCACATGCCGCGCACCGCAGGAACCACAGGCGCCCGTTAGAAGCACCCCGCCAATGCCGCCGACCCCTCCTTGGTATATACTGGCTCTCGATGAACACGTCTAACGCAAACCCCGCCTCGCCGCGCGCGCCCAAATGCGGGGCGCGCCTGTTAACTGCGCTCGTCACCTTCGCCTTCATCCTTCTTGCTGGCGCAAGTCTTTCCAGCTGCAACCAAACCAACCAGGCAGAAGGCGCCGCATTTTCTCCCGCCACAAACATCACGCCTGCAGCATTCAACCCTCAGGCCGCCACAGGTGACGCCACGGCGAGCATCGACACAAGCCAAACCGAAAACGGATTCGTAGGGGCTTGCGCCACAAGCGACGCCCATCTGAAACTCCAAATCACGCAAGGCGACCACAGCGCGAACTGCGATTTGCCGAACGACGGCACGCCCATCGTATATCCGCTCACCTTCGGCGATGGCACCTACACCTTCCGCATTATGCTGAACACGCAGGGGAACAACTACGTGGAGCTCTACAGCACCACGGCCAGCGTTTCGCTCGAAAGCGAATTCGCGCCTTTCGTAAGGCCTAACGTCTATTGCGATTTCAATGAGGAAAGCTCGTGCGTGAAAAAGGCGCGCGAGCTCGTTGCGAACTCGACGAACGAGGCCGAAGCGCTTGAGGCCATATGCACGTGGATCGTCGACAACGTATCGTATGACAACGCGAAAGCCGAACGGCTGAAAAGCGCGACCGGGTATGTGCCCAACCCCGACGAAACGCTCGCAAGCGGTACGGGCATCTGCTTCGATTACGCGAGCCTGGGCGCGGCCATGCTGCGAAGCCAAGGCATTCCCACCAAAATCGTCACCGGGTACGTTTCGCCGGGCAATATCTATCACGCATGGATCATGGTCTATATCGACGGCACATGGAAAAGCGCCCAATTCAGCGTAAGCCCGAATACGTGGAGTCGCGTTGATTTGACGTTCGCGGCAAGCGGCGGCGGCGAAAACGTGGGCGATGGCGAAAGCTATACCGACCGATTTGTGTACTAGGTGCCAGTAAAAAATTTGCTCTGATGCCCCCACCGCAGGCAAAACGTGGGACAATACGGGCGCTATTTGAAGGAACGAGGAGATGCGATGGCAGATAAACTCTTAGAAAGCAGCGCCATTAGCGCGTTTTGCTCAAGCGTGGCAACCATGCTCGCTGCAGGCGTGCAAACCGACGAAGCGGTGCACATGCTTTCGGAAAATCGGGCCGAATCGCAGTTCAAGCGCGTATGCGACGAAGCGTATTCGCACTTGGTAGCTGGTGAAACCCTTTCGGAATCGATGCAGGCGACAGAAGCATTTCCCGCCTATGCCGTCGAGATGGTGCGCGTGGGCGAGGCATCGGGCCGCACCGAGCGCGTGCTGCGCAGCCTTGGCTCGTATTACGACAGCGAGCAGCGATCGTTCGCGAAGCTACAAAACGCAGTTGGCTACCCAGCTGCGCTTTTGTGTGTAATGAGCATCATCTTGGCATTCACGGTCATTTGGATTTTGCCCATCTTCTCGAAAACCTACGACAACATCGCGGGCTCGCTGACAAACGGGTCGTTTTCCATGGTGGGCGTTTCGGTCGCCATTGGCTGGGTCGCACTCATCGTGGTGTTAGTGTCCACCATCGCCGCACTCGTTTTATGGGGACTTTCCCATAACGAAAGCGGCCGCATGCGCGTCGCAAAGCTGTTCGAGAAGTTCCCCGCAACACGCCAGGCCATGTATCAAATAGCCTTGTCGCGCTTCACCAACGCGCTCGCAGCGTTCGTCGCGAGCGGCGTGCAAGACGAAGAGGCGCTGCGCCAAGCCATAGCCACGGTCGACCACGAAGCCCTTATGCCAAAGCTGCAGGCCACGCTCACGAGCATGACCGATTTGGACAACCCGCGCAGCCTAGGCCAGGCCATTGTAGAAAACGAAGTGTTCGAGCCCGTATACGGCCGTATGCTTTTGGTGTACACGCGCTCGGGTTCGACCGACGAAGTTCTGCGCAACCTTTCCGACATTTTCTTTGAAGACGCGAACGCTCAAATTGATGCTGCCATCGACAGTGTCGAGCCCGCGCTCGCCGCGTTCCTTACCATTGCCGTTGGCGCCACGCTCATCGCCGTTATGCTGCCGCTCGTCGGCATCATGGGATCGATTGCGTAAGGTCGCGCCATGTTTCACGAAATAACAGATTCGCAACTCGCAAAACACCGCACACGCCGCATAGCCGTTGCATGCGCCGTGGCATGCGTGCTCGTTGCAGCGTTCCTCATTGTAGGTGCGCTGCAGACGCACGCACGCGAGCAGGGCGCCGCCGCACTTCGCGAGAGCATCATAAACGCAGCCAAGCAATGCTGCGCAATCGAAGGCAGCTATCCATCAACTCTGGAGCATTTGGAAGAACACTACGGCGTCGTGGTCAACGACGATGACTATGTTGTTTCTTACGAAAGCTTCGCCGACAACGTGATGCCAACCGTGGTGGTGACGCCGCGATGAATATGCATGACGAAATGGCGCCCACGCACGAAGAGCTCGAAGCCGAACAGCGCACGCGCGCCTATTCATCGCTCGCTCACCTTGAGCTCGAAACCGAGCAGCGAACGTTTTCGCCCAAGCGCATGTTTCCCCAGTTGGTTTTAGGCGTTTTCTTTATCGCGCTGCTGCTGGCGCTCACAACGGGCGCGCTCGTGTACAAATCAATCATCGATTCGGCCGCGCAGAGCAGCAGCTCGCGCCAGGGCGCCGCCCTTGTATGCAACGCGGTGCATGCCAACGATGCCCAAGGGGCGATTGCAACGGGAACGGGTCCCGAGGGTCGCTCGCTTGTTATTGTGGAAGAGCTGCAATCGGGCACGTTTGAAACGCGCTTCTATTTGTACCAGGACCAAATTTTGCAGGAATACAGCATCGCCGGAACCCCGTACACACCCGAGAAGGCATCGGTCGTGGCCGATTCCGACACATTCGAGTTCACGTATTCGAAGGGCCTTTTAAGCGTGACCACCGACCAGGGCACGTCGAACGTGGCTCTGCGCAGTGCGCAAGGGGGTGCTTAACATGCCTCGTCAAGAACACTACGACTTCCTGGCACGCAGCGGCGGCGCATCGCGCAATAAACGCCGTTCGAACTGGTCAAGCACCGCATTTCTGGTCGAATCGCTCGTGTTGCTGTTCTTCCTTATCGCATGTTTGGCCGTATTCACGCAGATGTTCGCCCATTCATGGCTTGCATCCTCGAACGCAAGCAGGCTCTCGGCAGCCTGCGTCGTTGCGCAAAACGCCGCTGAAGATTTTGAAGCAAACCCCCAGGGTGTGCAAAACGGCGCATTCGACGTGAACGACGCGGACGGCGCAAGCTTCCACGTGAGCCGCACCGTCGAAAGCGAAGCTACGGCAGCCGGCACCATGTATACCGTTCACATTGCCGTAAGCGACGATACCGGCGAGGTTTATTCGCTCGAGGCACAACGCTATATGGAAGGGGGCGCGCGATGACGAAGAAAGCCGAAGGCTTGCGTGTTGGCCCCATTACGCTGGTCACGCTTATTGCCGCATTGCTCTTGGCTGTGCTCGCCACACTGTGCGCAACCACCGCAAACGCGCAGGCCACCATGGCGAATCGCCAGGCGACGTCGCTCACCGAGGCGTACGCGATTGACTCATGCGGGCAGCGCATGGTCGCAGGTATCGAAGAGTCGCTTAGTCAGGGCGACGTCGCAGCCGCGCTCACGACCGCCAAGCTCGATGCCATCGCAAACAACGCGAAAGCCGCAGACGGCGCAAGCGATTTGAATATCGAATCGGAGTACGACGGTTCAACGGTTTCTTTCACTATTTCGGCGCCGAGCGGCAAAACGCTGCGCGCAAAAGTAACCCGTGAAAACGCGTCGGTCTCTGTCGAGGAATGGAAACTGACGACAGCACAAGAAACGCCGCAGGACGAGCTGTGGTCTTCGAACAACACGAAGTAGATTCGCGAGGAGTTAGCATGAATTTGCAGAACCTTTTGAAGAAAATGATCGACGTCAAAGCCTCCGACGTATTCGTCAACGCCGGACTGCCGCTTTCATATCAAACGAACGGCGTACATGTGCGCACCGACACCGATCCTTTCACCCCTGACGACACCAAGGAGTTCATCTCGCGCATCTACGAGCTCGCCGGCCGCAATATGAAACCGTTCGAGCGAAGCATGAATCACGATGACGATTTCAGCTTTGCGGTTTCTGGCGTCGGGCGCTTCCGTGCGAACATTTTCCGCCAGCGCGGCTCATACGGCGCGGTTATTCGTGTGATTCCCTTTGGGCTGCCCACGCCCGAAGAAATGCACATTCCCGAGCAGGTCATGCAGCTGGCCGATGTGAACAAGGGCCTCGTGCTTATTACCGGCCCCGCTGGCTCAGGCAAATCGACCACGCTCGCATGCTTGCTCGACCGCATGAACCACGGCCGCACGGGGCACATCATTACGATGGAAGATCCCATTGAGTACGTGCACAAGCATGGCACCTGCATTATCACGCAGCGTGAAGTGCCTACCGATATCGCAACGTTCCCTGAAGCGCTGCGCTCGGCCATGCGCGAGAGCCCCAATGTGATTCTGCTTGGCGAAATGCGCGACGCCGAAACCATCGGCACCGCAGTGAACGCGGCTGAAATGGCGCAGCTGGTGCTCTCCACATTGCACACCACCAGCGCCGCCGATACCGTCGAGCGCATCGTTGACGCATTCCCGCCTAGCCAGCAACGCCAAATGCGCATTCAGCTTTCCATGGTACTGCAGGCGACGGTGGCCCAGCAGCTCGTGCCTACCGTCGATGGCGGAAGCATACCGGTGTTCGAGATCATGATTATGAACACCGCTATTCGCAATTTGATTCGCGAGGAAAAAGCGTACCAGATCGATTCGGTTATCGCGTCGAATGCGAAGGCTGGCATGCAAACCATGGATCAAGCCCTGTTCGCGGCTTTCAAGGAAGGCAAAATCACCAAGGAAACGGCCTTGAATTACGCCAATCACCAAGAAGCGCTCGTCCGTCGATTCGATGCAGAACACCTGTAACCGACGAGCTTTGCCCATATGCTGCACCCGCATTGGCAGGTGCAGCTTTCACGAATACAAAAGAGGGAATGCAGTCTAGGCCGCATTCCCTCTTTTTTCTTGCGAAGAACACACCGCTCGAAAACGACGATTGCGCGAGCGGCGATTGATTGCGTCCCTGAGCAAAAACGCGTAGCGCCCAGCTCACGGCTCATTGCAAGCAGGGCTTGAGCACTTCTTCCGTTCTGCGATACTCGTCTGCCACCTTTGCGTACAACTCGTCGGCGCCTTCGAGGCTGCCAGCACGTAACACCTCGGTAAGCTCGCTTAAGGGCGCATACAAATTGTCGAGTCCGAGGTTTTGACACACGCCCTTCAACGTATGAGCCGCCATGAACGCTGCCTTCACGTCCTGCGCGGCAAGAGCCTCCCCGAGCTTGGCGAAACTCTCGTCTTCGAAAAATTTGCCCACAAAACGAGCAATCAGCGCATCGCCCATCAGGCGATTCGTGACCCCTTCATAATCGGAACCAAGCTCATAGTACGCTTGCTCAAGAGTTGTCATGCGTTAACTCCTTTTCCTTGCTACCGTCTGGGGGGGGGAATTCGCCCGCCGACTTTTTAACCTCTTCTGCAATACGATCGCTCGACTCTTTCAAGCACTCTATGAGCAGCGGGTTGAATTCGCCGCATTCTCCATGAAGAATCATTTCCATGGCGCGCTCATGCGGCAGCGCGCTTTTGTACACGCGTTCGCTCGTAAGGGCGTCATAGGTATCGGCTAGCGAAACGACCTGTGCGGAAATAGGGATTTGTTCGCCCTTCAGCCCGTCGGGGTAGCCGCCGCCATCCCAGCGTTCGTGATGCCAGCGGCAAATTTCGTACGCCGTTCGGAAAAAGCGGGGATATTCATCGCATGCATCCAAGCCGGCGAGCATATCGGCGCCCTTCACGGTATGCGTTTTCATAATCTCGAATTCTTCGCTCGTCAGGCCCTGCGGCTTATTGAGCACATTATCGGGAATAGCCAGTTTGCCAATGTCGTGCAACATGGAAGCCGCCACGATATTCGAGCGGTCTTCCCCCGTAATGTCATATTTATCGGTTTTGGCAATAAGGCATTCAATAAGAACGTCGGTGATGACGCGCACATGCCGCGCGTGTGGACCGCTTCCGCCATTATGCATATCCATGGCGCCGCCCACGATGCCCAGCAAAATACTGTTTGCCCTTTCGCGCTCGAAATACTGGCGCGACAGCAATGCGCTCAGCCTACGCTGGCGAGCATACAGGCGCATGATATTGCTCACGCGCTGGCGCACCACACGCGCATCGAACGGCCGGCTGATATAGTCTGAAGCGCCCAGCTCGTAAGCGCGCAGCGCCGCATCGTCGGAATTTTCGCCGGAAATCATGATAACGGGCACGTCGTCGATAAGGTCGGTCGACACCATGTGGGAAAGCACATCGAAACCGTTCATCACGGGCATGATGATATCGAGCAGCACGAGTGAGATTTCTTTACCATGCTCTTGCAACAGCTTCACTGCTTCGCGCCCGTTCACGGCTTCGATAACTTCGTACTCGTCACCAAGCATTTCACGCAGAATCATGCGATTCACCTCGGCGTCATCGACAATAAGCAAAAGCGGCTTGCGAAATTCGCTCGACTCGAGGGGATCGACATCGGTAGCCACGCAGCCCCTTTTGCTTTTCGCGCGATACATAAGCCCATCGGCCTGCTGCATGGCGGCCTCGATGGTCTCGCCGTTGGCAATAACGCCGCCGATGCTCGCCGAAAGAAACTGGTTATCATAGTTAGGCATCGGTGTTTGCGCCACGGCGTCGCATATGCCATGAAGGCGACGCGAAAAGGTTTCTTGATCGACATTGGGCATCACGAGCAAGAATTCGTCACCACCGAAACGCACGAGCATATCGGAGTCGCGGACGCATCGCTTTATTGCCTCCACAGCGGCCTGCAGCGCCAAATCGCCCGCATGATGGCCCATGGAATCGTTTATAAGCTTGAAATCATCCAAATCGACAACGGCAACGCCCGCGAAAATACGTTGGTGCCGCAACTCGTCTTCATAGAAGCGGCGATTGTATACACCCGTCAACGCATCGGTATACAGAAGATGGCGATTTCGCAGGTCAATTTCCTCTTCAGGAGCCGATACGCACAAAAGCACGCGAGGGTCACCGGCGACACTTACATGGCGAGCCGTGGCCTTGAAGCTTTCGCCCGCCAAATGCAGTGTCCAATCCTTTTCCCCGCCGCCTTGGTCGAAAAGCTCTTCGGCGACCATTTTCCCGCATTCTTCAAAGAGCAAACATTTGTTGCAGAGCACATCGCTCTTCGTAATAAGGCGCACCACAGGATATTCGTTGAGCAGGAGTGCAATCTGCTCTTGCGCTTGAGAGTTTGACAACTCTTGTATTGCGTCGTCCATATGTGTACCCATTCCTATTGCTTCCCACTGTTGGGCTTGCGCGCGCTCGTCATGCGACTCCGCAATAATACTCTTTCTCAAATGAATCGGGTAAAACAATTGAAGAAGGGGCACAAAAAGTTGCCCTTGCGCTCCTTCTTCGTTTCACCTTGCGATTCACGCTTCTGCATCGTTCGAACCGCTCTGCTCGGACACAATGACCGTAGACGATTCAACGGTGGGCAGGCGGAGCATTGTACGGAGGCGATTTTCTGGCTCAAGCAGGATTTCGGCCATGCGCGCGCGAATGTCGTCCTCCGTCGGCGAGACGCCAGTCTCAAACGAGTCCATGAGCATGTCCCATGCAATGGCGCTGTAACAATCATCGTAGTCGCTGTATCCCAAAAGGTTATAGACCCATGCGTTTATGTAAGCCCGCTCTTCACCCTCCGGCACATGAAGTGAAATGCGGGCGGCCTCCTCGTTGGCTTCAACCGCGCCATCGAAGACGTAGGCTATTTTCGGCGAAGGATACACGAGCTGCGGCACCGGGCTTCCCACCGTGAGGCTCACAAGCGCAGCGTCACCCGAAAACACCCCAAAGCCGATGTTGTTTTTATTCAAGTAATGCACATCGTCAGAGGTCGGGGATTCATTCGCAATGAAACACGCGCTTTTAAGCGCCGTGCAATTCGCGAATGCCGTATCGCCAATAGAGAGCGTTCTCGCGGTGACGCTCACATGCGTGAGGTTTGCGCATCCCTCGAAGGCACTTTGCTCCATACCGAACTTTACGGAAGGGGCATAAATATCGACGCTTGCTACGCTCGACCCGGCGAATGCGCGCGAACCGATGTATTGCAAGTTCGGCGCGCTCGACCAATCGATAGCCCAGTCCCCCATTGTGTTCTCGAATGCGCCCACGAGATTCAGGCCCGCCGTGCTTGTGGCTCCAAAGATTTCGGTCGTCGTCGAACGCAGCTTAATGGTCCCATCCAAAGCCGCCGGCGAGCCCAAAAGCAGGCTCGCCTCGTTGGGCGCCTCGCCGCCAAGGCAGCCATACAAAATAAGGGAGCCGTCATCTTGCCTATCGACCGCAAAATCGTTCACGTTGTCAATGCGCACGAATCGGCTGTCATAACCGCCGGAAATGTTGCTCGGGGCATACCATTTGCACGCTTCGGCATTGGGGTTTTCAGTCGTGGCAAAGTTCACAGCGCTCGATCGCGATGCCACAAAGCCCAAATTCGCGCAGCCCCTTAACGCATTGGCCCCAACGTCAACCGCGTTCGGCGAGCCGATGAACAGCGCCTGGAGGTTCTCGCAATTCTCGAACGCGCCCCTGCCGATAGACGAAACGCTCTCGGGAAGCGAGACCGACCTCAATGAGGCATCTCCCGCGAATACGTAGGGAGCAAGGGCATTGACGTAAACCGTTTCGCCTTCTTTATTTACAAGCGTGCCGTCGAATTCTTCTGCGCCCTCGTTATCGTAAAGCAAGGTCGTTTTTCCATCTGCCGTGTAATACACGAAGCCTTCCCGGGACCCCTCGAGCACCGTCACCGTTGCATTTGGCGCACCCGCAGCCGCCTTGCGTTGCTCGACCTTAGCCGCTATGTCTTCGTCTGTACACACGATTGTTTGCACATTGCCGCCCGCAAGGCAGCCGTCTTCGAGCTCGATGGATTCACATCCGCTATCGAGGACGAGTGTGGTTGCCGACGAATTGCCCTCGAACGCGCCTTTTTCAATGCGAGACTGCATTTGCAAGAAAACGGTATCGATGCCCAATTCGGGCACGCGGAAAACGCTATCCTCAGTTTGGAGTACGCCATTGCAGAAAGCCATCTGACATTTAGGGTCGCTCGCCAAGGCGATGGAAATCGTGCCCGATTCCTCGATGGCATCGGCATACCGCACAATGAATGCGTCGAGCACGTCGTCCTCCACCACGATGTTACAATCCCGGAGTTTCGTGAGGTCAATGTCGGGTAATTCGTCGGCCGACGTGGCATGCACAACGAGCGTTTCGATCGCATTTCCATCGGGCACCACCACTCGATGCACCCCCTCGGGCACATCGAGTTTGGTCACACCGCAGGGTATGCCAATATATTCGGTACCATCTTTCGATTCAAGAATGCCCTTGTCGGTTACGACGTACGCAGGATTATCGCTCGCCACGCTGTAGCCATCAGTGACTCGAATGCCCGAATTCACATTCACATACACAGTCGAAGACGGCACCTCCATAGTATTGACGCTCAAAGCGAAACTCGAACGTTTCGTTTGGTCGTCGAAACTATCGACTGCCTGCACGCCCTGAGGCACCGAAAGCGTCGTGGTACCGTCGACGTTTTCATGAATCACCGACTCATCGGCATCGACAAGCGTTTGCAGACGACAGGCATTCCTATTGCCCAATTCAGCGTTGTAGCGATAGTTCTCATCGATCGAATACGTCTGGAAACGCACCCGGTACGCAGGGTCGAGCTGAGTCACGTCGCCAGGGATAATCACATGTCTGCCGGGCGTGACGGAATAGTAATAGGGAACGCTGGCATCGCCTTCTTTCCACCCCTGCAAAAGCGCATTCAAGTATCCCTCGTCATCGATGTTGCCGTTGCTTCTCAAAAACGCCTCTTGGGCATTAACGCTGAAAAGATTGATGGGCGAGAATACGCCCCCGGTCTCTAAGGGCGCAGTCGACCACACCACATCGCGGTTGCCAAGCTCGTCAGGCTCGCCCACAACGAACACGTGCGATTCACACGGCACTATTTCCACCGTGCGCGAAACCCATGCATCATCGGTCGAAAGGCGAAACGAAACATTCACGACAATGGTGGTCGATGGGCAATACCCAGGGTTCTTCTCGCCCGTCGCCGCGTTTTCCCACGAATCGATGCGAAAATACGGGTAAGTCGCAAACGATGCCTGATCGCAGCCGAAATAGAGCAAATTGAGGCCATCGTCGGTGAAAAAAGCGTCGATTCCGCAAAAAATCGTCCACGCATCGAGTTTTTGGCCCCTGTAAAACGCATCGCCCATAGCGCTCATCGTTACCTTGTCGGGGTCGACGCTTCCAAAGGAGGCATTGCCGTTGTAGGGTCGGAAATACGTCGTGTCGTTAAGCGGAGGGAGTTTCTCTGGAACGGGGTCCTCTTTCAAGTATTTGTACGAGTTCGCCGTCGGGTTTGCGGGATAGATTGCGGAGCCGCCGCCGTTGGCGCTGCCGTTGCCGCCAGCATTCGCGCCCCCATTGGAACCATTGCCGTTTTCGACAAGACCGTTATTGCCCTCGATAGCACCCGGTGCACCATCGGCAACATTGCCCGATTGGCCGCTGCCCGCAGCTGTAGTTATAGACCCTTGGGCACCATCTGTGACATTGTATGCCGTGGTGCCGCTTCGGTCGTTGAGGGGAGCCTGAGAAAACGCATCATCGCCCACTTCGCTCTCTTTGACGGCGGAATCTTTTTCTTCTTCATTTTCACCGTGGCGATTCGCCTGCGAGTCGACCTGCGAATCCTTCGCCTGATAACCGATTTCCGTATCTTCTGCGCCATGATTATAGGAAAAGGCAAATTGAGAGGGGTCGAAAGAGACATCCGATTGGGAAAACGCGATCGCCCCCGCACCCACGACGCCCGCGAACGCCACCGATATCGCCGCCACCGCAATGCGCTTCTGCGTTGTACCATGCGGCACGAGTTTCGTTGTTTGCTTCATATGCTTCGCCACAATGACCACCTATAAAACATTCCCAAAGTATCGAACCATAGCCTCAAGCGTGTTCGCGGGCTTAGGCAGCGTGCCATGTAGGCGCTCGTCGAAACGGCGCAACGTGCGCAACTCATTGGGACGCAAGTCGCGACCGCCAAATGCGTAGGCCTGATACAACCCAACGACGCGTTGGTATTCCAGCGAATCGATACCTGGAAATGCGGTCTCGAAACGCTGCACGCAATCGAGTGGGCGATTCTTATCGTACTCCGGGCACCCCACCGCCATAACTTGCGACATAAAACTATAGAGCGCAGGCACGCACACACTCTGCTTTTCGCTCGAGCATCGGCGCCTGCGATAGATGCGTCGCACCTGGCGCTGGCCGAAAAGCACGATCGCCAACCCCACGACGACAAGCACGCATGCGCATGCGACAGAAACACCCAGAACCAGTGGCAAGAATCGAGTCTGGCGATTCTCGCCATGCTCCTTATCGACACCACCTGCTACCGCCGTATCGCTCGCTACGTTTTCATGCGCGCCGCTGCTGTAGGCTTCACCCACATCGACGACGTTATCGGGCTGAATAGCTTGGTTGTAAAAACCGGGCGTCACTTCAATAGGAGTCCAACCGATACCTTGGATATAGATCTCACACCAGGCATGCGCTTGATTCGCGCCAAGCAGCACATCTCCGTCGTTGTCGCTCGCAGTATCGCGCTCGTCCGTACCGACACGGTACCCTTCGACGTATCGGGCGGGAATCCCCTGCTCGCGGAAAGCCATCGTGGCGACCGTGGCGAAATAGGCAGAATTGCCCTCGTGGGCGCTAGAGAAAAACCACCGCGCGAAAGACGCATTCTGGGGAACATCGATGGGGCTTTCGGTATAGCTCGCAACCGTCGACAGCATCGTGCGCACGCGACTCACCACCGCGTATGTCGATTCACCAGCGGTTTCGTCCCATGTTTCTTCGTCGAAGATATACGCACGCACCGCTTCGGCATCGTCAGTGGAAATATCGAGGTAATGTTCTTTCGAAAAAGCGGAGAACACCGCCTCGGCGTGAGCATAGCCTGTCTCATCTTCAGAAAGAAACGTTGCATCAGCGAGCAGTTCGCTCGGCGCCACATCGTCATATTCCACGGTATACACGTCTTTGCCAACCATGCCGCTCAGAATGGTTCCATCGAGATTCGCCTGCACGTCGCCGCGATCGAGCGAGCGCGCGCTGGCAGGCGCATACACGTAGCGCGTTGAGGCGTCGTGCGCGACAATGCGCATCGTTTTCGCGGATACGGCCCCCTCGCCCGCCGCGGCACGGGCATCGTCGAATGCGGCGCGCTGGAAACTCGGCCGTAATCCGCTGTTGGCGAGCCATGACACCACTCCATGCCAATCGCCCTCGAACGCGCTTTCGGGAAGCGCCGACCACTTGCCATTTATAAACTCCGCACCCGTGAATCCTCGAAGCAGCATGTCGCCCGACGGCACACCATCAAAATGGATGGCGAGGCAGTCATCAGACCCAGTATTCATGGTCGCTGCTTTTGCAAGGTTTCCCAGAGGCAGTGAATCGGAACCGAAACGAACGCCGTCGGCAGCTCTTTCGATCGACTGAGACACATGCGATATTTGGGACACGGGCTTATAGAGAGCCGAAACAGCGGCCATAACGACGTAATTCGAAACGAGAACGAGCACGATAAGACCCACGAAGTAAGAAGTAGTAAGTTTCGAATAACGGAGCTGCGAAAAGCGGCACTGAAGCAGCCACGCGGTTATGGCGAGAGAAGAGCCGAGGGCAGCCATGCCCATGTTCAAACGCATAGAAAACGCGCCATAGAGCACTACCGCAAGCAACACCACGCCCGAGGTGCGCACGCGAGAGAACGTCCACGACAAAACGCCCACCAGCACGCCCGCCAACACGGCAAATGCGATCGACGTCGCTACTGTTTGCCCATTGGCGATCAAGCCGAAATACGCATTGAATTCCTCGTTGACGTGAGAAAGCGTGCAATTCACCACGGCGAACGCTCCCTCGCGCGCAGGCGCGATGAACACGATTCCCACCAGACACACCGCGATTACACAAGCAAGTACCGGCACGCGATACGCCCGAAAGAACGCCGATGCTCCACTAGCCACACTCAAAAAGCACGCGACAAAAACGCCGACAATCGCCATGAGCTCAACAACTTGAACGGCAGACGCCGATGCAGCCACAAGCGGTATGGCGACAGCATAGAGCATGGATGGTATCGCTCCACACAGCGCATCGATAAGAACATATGGGGCTTTTTCTCGACGCGAAGGGAGGTCCTCGGAAACATGGATACGCGCATTCACCGTTTCGGCCATAGCTTACAGCTCCATATTCTTGACGCTTGCACCAACCGAATCCGCCGAAACGGCGATGACGCGATACAGGCGTTTTTCGCTAAAAGCAGTCACGTTCCGTGCTCCTACCACGACCACCGAAAGGTCGCCGTAGACGCCCAATCGTTCCAATTCCGCGTTTTGAAGAAAATTCGTCACCAGGATGATTTTCGAAAGCTGCTGCATTGAGCTAAGCCGCTTTTCGTCTTCCGCGCTGATTACCACGTCGGAAGGCAGCGGAAAGGCGATGAATTCATCGATCATCGTGTTGAAGTCACCCTCGTTTTCAACGGGGCGAGCGTCAATAATAATGCCGTTGGCTTTGTGCAGCACCGTATGTACCACGCCTTGGCGCAGCAGCGACTGGCTAATGCCAACGAACAGGGAAGCCGCAGAGTTGAGTTCTGCCTTGGCTTCCTCGCTCTCGTTAGCCCCTGCTATGCCGCCGAAGATGAGAACTGTTCGTGAATCAACGGGACGCGATGCCTCGCGAACGACCAGCTCATCAAAACAAGCAGTACGCTTCCAGTGCACAGTGCGCATCGCATCGCCCCGACGGAATTCACGCAAATCGAACACCTCGCTTTCGTCGCGCCCTTTCATGCTTTGGTCATACGAGGCATTCGACAATTCGGTTTGCGCCATGCGGTCGAAATAAGTATCAACTTGAGGAATCGACGGATATACCGCATAGCTTCCCTCAAATGCGCAAGAGAGCGGCGAAAGGCTCATTCCTATTGCGTCGATGAGCGTGGCTTTTTTTAGCGTGATCGATATAAGGCCCACGCATGAAGTATCCAGGGGCACATCGAAACGCTCAATGCCGCGCTGACCAGGGCAAAGCGTCACAGGCAATTCGACTATAGCACCCGTGAAGCGATTTTTGCATTCGAATACCATGTCGATATGGCCACGCAATCCGCGACGCCTGGCAATCTCAATGCGCATGCACTTGTTCATTCCCACAACGCACGCACCCGAAAGTTCAAAATTGATTTTCATGCGCCGCGCCATAAGAAGAGAGTCGACGGCGAAAAACACGGGGAAGAAGAGGGAGATGGCAAAAATGCTAAGCGATGTGGGGGTGTTCAACGCAATGAACGAGAAACCCGCAATCATGCAGGCAAAAATTGCCACAGCTTTATTCTTCAGCATACCGAATCCGCGCCTTTCGCCTTCGCCGCCGCGCGCCTATGCGCGACCGTACGCTTTATCCATGGAAGGCGCCGGCACCTCTTCAAGCACTCGATCCAAAATATCGTTCGCAGAAATAGATTCGATACGCGCTTGAGGCTTCAGCATAAGGCGATGGGCGCACACAGCATGGAAAACCTCGCGCACATCTTCAGGCACAACGAAATCGCGCTCGCGCATAATGGCGCACGCGCGCGACATGCGGGAAAGCGCCAAGATGCCGCGAGGGCTTACGCCCAATTGGACCATTTCGAGTTCGCGCGTGCGTTCGCATAGGTTGACGATATATTCGAGCACCATGTCGGAAATGAATACATTGCCCAAGTAGTTCTGGATTTCGACCAAATCGTCTTTTGATATTTTCGCTTGAATGTCGTCTAGCAGGTTGCTGTATCGCTTTGCCTTCAAGATAGCCACTTGGCTTTCCGTAGATGGATAGCCCACAGAAAGACGAACCATGAAACGGTCGAGCTGGCTGTCAGGCAAAGGCTGCGTGCCTATTGACCCAACGGGGTTTTCGGTAGCAATGCAAACGAACGGCTGGGGTACGGGGCGGGTAACGCCGTCGACGGTAACCGAATGCTCCTCCATAACCTCAAGCAGCGCCGACTGCGTTTTGGCGCTCGTGCGGTTGATTTCGTCGCCCAAAAGCAGATTGCAGTTTACGGCACCCCAATTGAATTCGAATTCTCCCTTATGAGGCACATATACCGAGAAGCCCGTGATATCGGAAGGCATGGTATCGGGCGTAAACTGAACACGCTTGTAATCGAGGTCGAGCGCACGGGATAACGCAAGAGCAAGCGTGGTTTTACCCGTACCCGGCACATCTTCAAGCAACACATGGCCGCCAGCATAAATCGCCATAAGCGTTTTCTCGATCACATCGCGCTTTCCAAGCAACGCCTTGCTAACTTCGGCCACAATAGCCTTGGATCGCTCAACAATCATTTAATCGTTCCTCCTTAGGCGCTTCTCGGCCGAAGCGGCTGCGAGCTGAGCTTTCAGTTCATTGAAATCAATGGGCTTACCTACATGTCCATTCATGCCCGCCTCTCGCGACGCACGCATATCTTCGGCGTTATCATTCGCCGAAAGCGCGATTATCGGCACGATTGCGGCCTCGGGCAAATCGAGAGCACGAATGCGCCGCGTGGCCTCCCAGCCGTTGTACGTGGGCATTTGGATATCCATGAGAATGGCGTCATAAGTGCCTGGTGCCGCCTTTTCAAACATATCGACCACTACGGGGCCATCATTCGCAATGTCAACCTCGGCGCCCCGTATTTTGAGCATTTCGGTAGTAATCATGGCGTTAATCTCATTGTCTTCCGCCAAAAGGAATCGCCGTCGTTCAAAATTGTATTCAATTTCGGAATTGGAGCTTTCTTTCCACAGCTCAAGAGTTTCCCTTTGCCGCTCAAGATATTCCACCTGTTCGCTTTTGGCTTTCTCAAATGAGATATAGGCCATGAAATCGGAACCTTTGCCCAACTCGGTATCTACGACGATTTGCCCACCCATAAGCTCGACGAGGCCGTTTGCAATAGGCATTCCCAAGCCAGTTCCCCCGTAGTGGCGAGCAATGGATGTATCTTCTTGCTCAAAAGGCTTGAAAATACGGCTCACGAAGCACGGATCCATGCCTTTCCCCGTGTCATGCACGCGAATGACGTAGGACGCCGTATTGTCGTTCGCGCGCATCTGGCGAAAAGTGACGCTGACGTCGCCGCCTTTGGGCGTAAACTTAAGCGCATTTGAGATAAAATTCACGATAACCTGACTTAGGCGCATCTTGTCGCCTATTAAGAAATGGTCGGGGCACTCCTCGCACGACACAGTGTAGTTCAGGCCTTTGTCCTTCGCCTGCAAAGCGAACATGTATTCCATCTCGGCCGCCACGACACGCATATCGAACGGTATGGCTTCCAATTCGGTGCGGCCGCTGTTCAATCGGCTCATGTCGAGCACATCATTGATGAGCGTGAGCAAATACGATGAGAGCTCATCGGCGCGAGTGAGGTCGTCTATAACGCGCGATGTTTCGTCAGGATGCTGCATGGCGAGAGAAATCATGCCCTTGATGCCGTTAAGCGGTGTGCGAATTTCATGGCTCATTTGGCTGAGGAAGTCGGTGCGGTCTTGCGCCATGGCGAGAGCCCTGTCGCGCTCGGAGATGGCTTGCTCGACCTTGGCATGAGTCGTCGTAATATCAATCGCCACCATAAGTATATGGGTTTCTTCAAGCACGTTTGTAAACCGTAGCCGGAAGAGCTTTTCTTCGCCGCTGTTCGGCATGATATACAAGACATCTGTCTCTAAGGGCTTTTTTCGGTCCCATTGCATGATTTCATTCTTCACACGGGGGCGATCGGCTTCAACGACGAAGCGGAAAAGCGTTTCTACGTCGTCTTCCATACGCTCGGGCTCAACCGAGAAAACGCGCTCGAAGCTGCTAGAGATATATACGGGGTAAAGATCAGTGGCGCGTAGCAAGATTTGTACATTCACGCCCGCCTGCCGGTACGCTTCAGTAAACAGATCCCTACCGCGCGCCGCGGCTTTTTTTTTCGATGAAGCAAACAGGCCCATAGCACCTCCCGATACAATGCGTTTCATTGTCGCATATCCTCATTTAGCAATATGAATAATTCGATGCAAGAACAATAAAATACGTTGTTAAAGATGAAGGTATTGGGAGCTAGACGCGAATATGGGACACTGCGTAGGCGAACTATACCCAACAAAAAAGCCGCTCGTTTGAGCGGCTTAAGCATTTAAGTGGTGCGCCGTGAGGGATTCGAACCCCCGACGTACTGATTCGTAGTCAGTCCCTCTATCCAGCTGAGGTAACGGCGCATTGCTTTGTCAGCTCGTCTATAATAACAAGCTTTTCTAAGATTTGCAAAGACTTTTTTAAAGATTTTTCTAACTCGATTATGGCCTCGTATTTTGCATTAATTCTCACGAGATGCGTGAACTATTGGCCTTAAAGCAGGAGCAAATTCTTCTCTTGCCGAACACGCGTTATACTTCGGTCATGCAAAACGATGCGATACATATCAAGAAGGAACTCCGCCACGAGGTGCTTACCCGGCGTGACGCCATGTTGGCTTCCGCCCGGGAACAAGCCTCACATGCCATTTGCCGGAAGCTCAAGAATCAACTCGCATACCTGAGCGCAGGTTCGACGGTTGCTGTATATGCCCCAATGAAAAGCGAGGTCAACCTTGAGGATTTCATTGCCTGGTGCTATACGCAAAAGTTAACCGTGGTTTTCCCTTGCATGAATATAAAAGGTTCTACTCCTCGCATGTATATGCGCTCGGTCGAATACCGAGCTTGGCGAGATGGAAACGTGCCTTTTATCGCTAACCCTCTTAAACGCTTTGCGGAAGACGATGGATCGGTTTCCGATTTCCCTGTTTGTGCACCTGAATTCATTGATGCGGTAATCGTGCCCATGGTCGCATTCGATAACGACTTTCAGCGCTTGGGGTACGGCGGTGGCAATTACGATGAATACCTCGGGCTCATTTCACGTGAAAAAATTCCTGGAGCCAATGCCGAAATCATCGGTGTGGCATTCGAAACGCAGCGGGTTAATCAGGTTCCAACCGAGCCGCATGATTTGCCTTTGCCGTGCATTATTTCAGCATAGGCACGCTTCTTTTACTATATTAATCAAGTTTCATGCAGGCATCGCCAAACGGCAAGGCATCAGCTTCCCAATGTTTCGGCTGACACGTTCCGCTAACTTCCCTTGCAAATCGGCTTTCTAAATAATCCCATGCCAGAGGGCTTTTCTCTATTCATGCACCCTTAGTGGGATAGGGCCGTGGAGATAAAGGGAGATACGGCAGCGTCGACGCATGCGGCCTGGAGGGGGCGACCGCATGCGTCGTACGCGCTCGAGAGGGAGGGTCGTGATACGATTTGGTTGAATGGACTATTCCGTAATTTCGCCGTTTACAATGTGCTCGCCGGCAAGGTAGCCATAGGTTAGTGCGGCTGCGTGGCTGGCGCCTGACAGGCTGAACGGATAATCGTCGACGAACCTGCCACCTTGAACGTTTCCAACCGCATACAGCCCCTGGATGGGATTCAGGTCGTCGTCAAGAACTCGTGCGCTTGTATCGGTGACAAGACCGCCCATGGTGACAAGAAGACGCATGCAGCTTACGTCTTCGACGGACGTATGCTTGAGCGTATCGTAGGTTACCGCCTTAAACGGAGGCTCGATAATCGGATGCATTTTCTCGGCGGCTTTTCCAAAGTCGTCGTCATGTCCCTTTTCGCAAAGTTCATTGTATCTTTCGATGCTGGCCACAAAGGTGCTTGCGGCGTCATTATCGAATCCAAGCTTGGCGGCGAGTTCTTCGAGGGTGTCCGCCTCTGCAGAGTACGTCTCACCGTCGCCATAGCTTCTCATCATGGGAAGCATCTCGTCAATCGGATAGTAGTCGTTCGCCTTGGCGTCGATAATTTGGAAGACTTTACTTCCAGGCTGATTCAGTATTACTTTCGCGATGTTTGTCATGCTGAGGTCTTCATTGCAGAAGCGTTCTCCGCGCTCGTTCAGCTCGATAAAGTTTTCGACGCCGAATTGGAAGATATGCGCCATGATTGCATGGGGGGCGATATCAAGGTGTCCGCCGACGCTGATTCCGAGCTTCTGACCGTCGCCAGTGCTTGCGTGGTTTCCTTTGCAGTCCATTGCTTCGTGAGAGAAAAGGTAGTTATCCTTGTGGGCATACACCCAGGGGGCGTACTTTTGAAGCATCTCGTCGTTATAGCTGTAGTCTCCCGAAGCAAGAATCACACCCTTGGAGGCAGCATAACGCGTGTAGGTGCCATCCTGCAGGTTTTTGCATACTACCGCAGACACCTTGCCATCTTTCGTTTCCAGCTTCACTGCAGGAGAGTCAAAGACAGCTTCAGCGTTGCCGGTTTCCAGGGCCTTTTCGATATTCGCCTCGAGAATCGGTCGATGGGTTTCGTCTCCGCCGCCTACGCAGCAGCATGCTGCGAACATGTGCTCATGATCGATGCCGGGTCTATATGTCGATCCCCCAACGCTTTCCGCATACAGATAAATCTGGTCGGGGTTTTCGGGAAAGGCATCTTCCGGCCCTAGGAGCAGAAGGTCCTTATAGGCTCCCGTATACCACTCAAACGCTTCTCCACAATGTTTGAGCCAGGTGTTGATTACCCTGTAGTCTGCGCGATGCGCCATCTGAGTCATGAGCTCATTGCCGATTTCTGTTGGGTCGGTATCGGGAATTCCCAGTTTTCGAGCGGTATCACAATTGAAAGCGGCGAACATGCTCGAACGACAATTCGCGATGCTCGTTTTTTCAACGGCGATGACGTGGGCTCCTGCTTCGGCCGCAGACCTCATCGCTGCGACGCCAGCCACTCCCAAGCCGACCACTACAACGTCCGCTTCTTTCGTCTCTTTAATCTCGCTTTCGGCGATTTCAGGGACCGTCTGCGCCTGTTCGGCATCGGCGCCAGTTTCAGACGGCTTAGCCGGGGAGCACCCTGCGATTCCCGATCCTGCAATAACAGCGCTTGCAGCCGCCAAGCCTAAAAATCCACGGCGCGTGACTCCAGCTTTGGCAACTTGACAGCTTGTCTTCATGATTCCTCCTTGGTTTTGGCATCGGTGTCGATTCCGTTGAGGGGAAGCATGACCCATGGCGTTTGGGAGCGATAGATGCGAAGTGCACCTAATTGCGGGAAAAAGAAGTTACATACAAAATATATGCATTACATGAGCTGGGGTTTCAGGGCAGCCTATAGGATATAGGACATGCTGGAACCTGCCGTGTCCCAGGTAGCGATTCCGATGAAAGCGGATGGGGAGAGATTTCATCTTGTTTGCACCTGTGGGTTATTCGGACGTTTCTTCGACAAGAGAGATGAGCTCTTGTCGGGAATGAACCCCACATTTCGAATACACTTTTTGGAGATAGGAACGTATGGTGTTTTCGCTCAAAACGAGCTTTTCCGCAATGAAGGGGCAGCTTCGTCCGACCACGGCCAGATAGAAGACGTCAGCTTCTCTGGGAGTGAGCTTGGACCGTTGGGCGACAAGCTCGGCCTTTTTCTTGAAGGCTCCCGATGCGGGGCTTTCGTTCGCTCCGATGGGACGAAAAGGATTGATGAGCGTGTCGATTCCCCTATCTCCCATAAGCCAAATTGCTGCGCAGATAAAAATGAAGCTTAAGGCAATCACAAAGTGGGAGCTGGTTATATCGACGCCCAATCCGACAAGCACGAGCAGAATCAAGGAGCTGAACGAGAGCATTGCGTACGTGGTCCCTACCGCTTTTAGCGTGTGGTACGTGCGAGACTTAACAACGAGCGCCAAGGCGTAGCTTGCAATGCTCGAGAGCACGGAGAAGGCGATTTGGGAGAGGAAATACGATGACAGAGGCGTTGCTCCCGGCATTAAAAGAAGAAGCAAAGCCCCGGCGGTAAGCGATGAAATAATCTTAAGCGCAGTTGAAAGGCGTACGTCGGGTGCGTTGGCGATGATTGCGACGACGATGACAAGCGCAATGGCCGACGGAGCTACAGAATAGAGGGAGCAAGATGGGTCCTCTATAAGGGCTATGCTTTGCGTGGTTCCCGCGACAAGCCCCACAAGACACAGTCCTGTGATGGTTCGCGCGACGGTGCTCGTATCGATGGTGGAGGCGTTTTCCGAGTGCTTAGGCGGCGTGGATGTTACGGTGTCGTCGGCGTATTTCAAACAAAGAAATCCGAGCGCAAGCGAGAGGATACCGAAGTACTCGTAAAAGGAAAGGTAATCCGTTATGAGCGTTACCAGGATTGTGGCGAGTGTATTCCCCGCAATAATCACCATAAGCTCGAACGCGGTAACGGAGGCGAGCAATTCAATCCAGTAGAAGGTCATGAAGGCGCATCCAAATGAGAATGCGATATACAGACACATTGACAATTCCGGCATTCCGGTAGTCCACATAGCCGAAATCCCGACCATTGCGACGCCGGCGGAAAGGTAGAGCGAAAGGGGATGTCTCCTCAGTGACTGCCACTTCGCGCTCAGGGCGATAAGGACGAGGGAGGCTATTGCGGTGACAACAACAAAGAGCGTGGGGTGGAAAAAACCAGAAGGAAATTGGACGCTGGGTGTTTTGGACAATACTGCAATCATGGATTGCGCAGAAATGTCGATGCACGACGCGGACAGCACGAGCGCAAGAATACGGCAAACAGCTTTTTTCGATAGTCTGCCTATGTTCGAAAAAGACGGGATCTGCATGTTCGGCTTCTTTTATCGACAATGAGGGTACGGAGTAAGTCTATCAGTTCCATTGGAGACTGGTGGGGGTACAGGAATCGATTATTGACGCCGAATCGTTAATTCTTATCTCGAATGCCTGCATTTGTGGCCGTCAAGTACACCGACGAGTTCAGGCGCGAACCGCTACGTCGGCAGGCTCGTCCCAGGGCTCATGGATGGCGGGGAAAGCATGGACTTAAGGAGGATTCCCGGTGACAAAGCTGCGCGATACGCTATACTGTCATTCGCTAAACTGCGGGCGTGGTTCAATGGTAGAACTTGAGCTTCCCAAGCTTACAACGCGGGTTCGATTCCCGTCGCCCGCTCCATGGAATCTGAAGCCAGGGACGTGTTCCTTGGCTTTTTTTATTTATAAAAACGTAACGGGGCTCGAGTCCGTTAAATGCTCGCAAGTCGATCAACGAAACAACCGAAACGGGCAGGCACCCGAGAAGCCATATTAAAAAAGCCCCTTACGGGGCTTTGATGATGCTTTATTTTGCAGCTCCAATGCGGCAGATGGTGGTTCCGCAATCGGGGCACTTACCCTTGGTGATGGGCTTACCGTTCTTGGTAACGCCCTCAACGGGATCCTGCATTTCCTTCTTAGCCTTGCACTTCACGCAGTAAGCCTCGATAGCCATAAGTAACCTCCAATGGTTCATTTGGCAAGCACCCGAGGGGCGCTCCTTAACACAACGACCTTCCATGAGGCCGTTTGAGTACCGACATATAATACCGTATTTTCCAACCCCTCACCTCGCGATTTGTCTCCGAAGAGAACAGGAATTGCCTGAGGTAGCAAAAAAGCCGCCGAATGGCGGCTTTTTTATAGACTAGATATTCTTCAGCAGCTCCACAACGAAATCGGCAGCCGCATCGACACTCTGGGAATCGATGTTTTCCACCATGTCGTTCGCTTGAGCGTAGCGAGCCGGTGCATAGCCATCCATGCCAACGAGCGATACGGCCTGCATGCGATGCTTCGCGGCATAGCTTGCCGGACTTTCTTTCCAATCGATGGAAGCGCTTGCCAGCTGCACGCCCGACGCTTGAGACGCCTTCTTGATGAAGCGCTTCATGCGAGGCGAGCATTTAGCCTGCGAGAGGTCGCCTTCACGCTCGAGGTAGGAAAGCGTGCCGCCGCCCAACGCCTCGAGGTTCACGATAACAGCGCCGCGCATTTCGGGCGCATGCTCGGCGAGGAACGCCTTGATGCCGCCGTTGTTGGCAAGTTCGGAACCAAGAGCAACGAACCACACCTCAGTGTTGATATCGCCGGCCGCGAAAGAATAGATTTGCTGAATCTCTTCAGCAGTTTCGATCTTATCGCCCTCAGATTCCGCATGGCGCAACGCAGCTTCATACGCCGAAGCGAACGAATCGGACGAAACCGAAGCGCCCTGCGACAAAGGCTGAATATCGGACGCTACCGCAGACGCAGGGGCCGGAGCCGCCGCATCGTCGGAAGCGGTCCCATTCGCCTCACCCAAAACGCGCGCACGCATATTCGAAAATGCGCCGCCGTTCCAATCGTCGTCTTCGTCACGGAAGCTCTCCCAGCCACCGCGGGCCTTTCCAACTTCACGTGCGTCGAAATCGTCGCCCACGCCGAGCCATTCGGAAGCGCTTTCCTCTTCTTCCTTCTTCTTGCGACGGAATTTCCCGAAGAACTTGCCAACGCGCGATTGGGGCATTTCAACATAGCCGGGGCCAGCAAATGCGCCGGTCTCGGTGAAATCGCTCTGGAAGGCAGAGTCGTCGGCGTCATCGATATACATATCTTCAGGTTCAACGCCGTCGAGAAGCTCATCACCCACAGGCTCAGCGCCAATAGAGCTAATAGCCGAGAAAGAACCCGTGAGGCTCACATTGGAGCGTTGTTCGACGGAAGGCACCTCATAGGCACCAGCGCCAACAACAGGCGCGACAGGCATAGAAGGCATTGCAACGGTTGCGCCCGGTGCCGGGGTTTCTATCTGAGGGACCGATGTCGAAAGCAAGCTCTTGGCAGCTTCGGTGCCGCGATTCTCGGCGGCGCTGGCAAGCGGGGCGCGCTGGCGCAGCTCGTCGAACGTAATAGGCTTCGGCTCAGGCGCCACCATGGCGGGCAGCTCGATGCGTGGCAAATCAACCACAGGAATGTTCGCTGAAATAACCTTCGCGGCGGGCTGGGCCGGAGCTACGCCTTCGACACCCTCAGAAATGCGAGCGCTTCCAGCGATTGCCGCTTCGTATGCAGCAACGCCCGATTGCTGGGCTGCCACTTTTTCATCCACGGCGATATCCACAGCTTCGGCAGCCGTCGCTTCGACAATCACGCGAGGCGTTGTCGCACGCTCGGCCTGCACGGCAGAACGATCGGCGGGCGGCTGGTAGTACATCATTTGAGGAAGGCGCGTCGTAGCGGCGGCGGGGCTCACGGGAGCCTTGTCGGCAGCGGGCCGCTGCGCTTCAGAAAGGGGCTCCTCGGAAGCGGAGACGGGCGCGACTTCAATTTCGGATTGAATGGGCTGATTCTCCTGAGCAGGTTCCTGCGCAGGATTGGCTACCTCGATTGAGGGTTCGACGGCAACAGGCTCAGCAGCCTTCACGGCGTATATATCGGCGGAAGGCTTGGGGGCTTCGATTTCCTGAGATTCATCCGCAACAGACGCGGCCAAAGGCTCCGCAACACGTGCGGCCTGAGCGGCGGGAGCAGCCGATTCAGAAACAACCGGCTCAGAAGCCGCAACGACCGCGGGAGCGGCAGCTTCATCCTGAACCTTTGCGGACTCGGCGGCGGCGCTTGCCTGAGCAGCGCCCGTCGGGTAATCGGCGAAACGGGAGCGATACGTATCGTCTGCGGCGGCCTGTTCGTTCGATTCGGCCATTTTCTCGCGAGCCTTTTCGGTCGCCTTCTTATACCAATCGGGCACCGAAGCTGGGCGGCTCGCAGCCGCAGCCGCAGCAGCGCTCGCTGCCTGCTCCTCGGCGATTCGTGCAGCCTCGGCGGCTGCGGCTTCGGCCTCGTGGCGAGCGCGCACGCGCTCTTCATACGCGGCGCGCGCGTCGGCAGCTGCTTCTTCCTGAGCATGTTTCTCGTTCAATTCGGCAGCCTTCGCCGCAACCTCGGCGAGTGGACCTTCGGGGGCGCCGGTCAACACGGCCATCGTTTCCTTGCGCTGTTGTGCGGTGTCGGAAACGATGGGGCCGTCTTTCAACTGCACCAGATTGTCGGAAATGCTCGAAAGCTCACGCTTTTCAGTAACGAAGGAGACATCCCCACCAGCGGCGATAGGCGCATCGGCAGAAACTTCGCCATTGCCAAGGCGGCGGGCGACTTCAAGCATGACGGCAACGCCGGAAGCGTTATCGTTCGCAGCTTCGGTAAAGGGACCGAATTTCTCAAGCAGGGCAAACACAAGCAGAACAGCGCTCGGAACAAGGCATATCCCCGCGAGCACGGCGAGCACCAAAGAAGCGGCGCCTTCGGAAAGCACCACCCCGCGCAGAAGCATGAACACTGCCGCAGCAACCATTCCGCCAAGCGCACCATAACGCAGGGGGCGTAGTGCACGAACGAAAACGCCGGCAGTTTCGCGGCGCACCTTGCCACTATCGTAATTGGCAACCACGATAACCTTGCGGCGACGCGAACCCGCAGCATCGCTCGATTGAGTGGGCTCGTACTTCGCAACGATGTTCTGGCTCACGCCCTTCGTGAACACCTGCGAAAGAAGAGGGTGATCGAGCGCCTCGGAAATGGCAACAGCGGCCGCAGCCAGAGCCAACACGCCGGCCGGAATAGCGATAACAGGCAGAATAATGCCGAGCAGCACTGCGACGATTGCCACGCCGTAGCAAATGATCGGCGTCATAAGCGCGTTGGAGTTGCAGGTGAAATCTTCGATTTGCGCAGATAGATGGGCATCTTTTTGCAAGCGCTCAGTAATATAGAGCGCAGCTTGCTGTTCCTCTTCGGTTCCCGCGGGACGCGGGCCAATTTCTTGGGAGAGGTATGCTATATGATCCATTGGTGTGCTCATGTTGCACCTTTCACAGACTTTATTCGCCATGATGTGGGCATATTCGTTTGAAAGTATACTCCATCAGCCGCTGATGCCGAGATAATCTCGAAGAAACGCATCGCATGCGGCTGCCTGGGAGCGTATTTCCATATACTGCTGACGCGAATCGCCGAGCGATTCATCGAGAGCCGCCACAATGGGCGCTTCTGTGGTTTTGGGAAGCTTGGCCGCGAGTTCGGCGGCAGCAGCGTCGCATTCGTTGTACTTTTCATTGTTCGAATCGGCGGTCGCCTTGTCTTGCACGTAAATCGCTTCGTCAGACGCGATGGCATACGCAATCGACTGCTGCCGCGCCTCAATGTAGTCGTCGAACGGGCCATAATCGGCGGGATACAAAGCTTGCGCTTGTTCGAATTGCGACGACGCTTGCATCAAAAGCTCGCGGGCGTGTTCGCATTTCTTTTGGGAAGCCCGCGTATTTTCCTCATTGGTATCGGTCACCAATTCGGCGGCCTCTCGAAGAAGGGCGTCGGCGCTGAGCACGTTTTCCCAGCACGAAGCCATGAGGTTTGAGGCTTGCTTGGCAGCCTGTTCCTCGGTCAAAATTGTTTCGGCGAGTTCGAGCATGGTTTTCCGAGCTTCGGCCGAAGCCGCAAGCTGATCGGCGGCCTTCTCGTCGTCGCCCGAAACGCCCTCTTTGGCCGATTCGGCAAACGATTTCGCGGCGGAAAGCTTCACATCGACATCGGGAATCTTGCCTAGCACATCGGGAATCTTCGATTCATCGAGGTCGTTGAAAGAAGCCACTACCAATTCATCGGCGGCAAGCACGACCTCATCGGCCGAGGTGAGTTCGCTGAAACCTTGGCTGAGCAGCGATTTGTGTTGTTGATTGTCTTCATACGCGGCCGTGAACACATGCACTGCGAACGCCGAAGCGCTCGCAAACGCCGCAAGAGCGAATGCGAGACCCACTGCGCGCCAAGCGCGGCGCGCAGTTTTGCGGCGTTTGATTTCGGCTTCAGGGTTCGCGAGCGCACGATCTCGCGCCTGGGCGCTTCTGTTTCGACGGTCGGAAATCGACAGAGCGATGCCCGCGACGTCGGCGCCCGTAATGGGCTGCTTTTTCGAGGAAGCGCCCGGTGCGCGTTTCGACTTCCCTGAAAAAACGTGGGGCATGGTGAATGAAGGGGAAGCGCCCGAACCGCCTAGCGACACATCTTCTTCGTCTTTTTGCGCGCTGAGGCCACCGAGCACCGAAAGCGACAGCTCGTTGGACGTTCCCTTGGTGTTTCTTTTCAAATGGAGGTTCGCCGCAATGGTGCGGTGCTCCCCAGTATGGGCTTTTTTCTTCATGCGGCTATTGTATCGCAGAGCCCACAACGCCCCGACGCAACGCCTCGATCGCTTCGGCGCGCGTGCATTTCACGATGTTTTTCGACGGAAGCGAACGCAGGAACACCCTTCCGTAGCCCTTCGTAACCAATCGCTTGTCAGCCAACACAAGTGTACCGGAATCGGTTTGAGAGCGAATAAGGCGACCTGCCGCCTGCTTCACTTCGATAACCGCCTGGGGCAGGGTGTAATGCGACCAGGCGCTTGAATCGCGCACCGCGCGCTCGCACGAAAGCGGGTCGGTCGGCTTGGCGAACGGCAGCTTCGGAATAACCACGCCTTTCAATGTAGCACCGGGGGCATCGAAGCCTTCCCAGAAGCTCTTCAGGGCGAACAGCGACAAGTGCTCGTCTTTCAAGAAGTCGTCTCGCAGACCCTTCGTGGAAACGCCCCATTTTTGGCATACGAGCCGCAGCCCCGCTTCTTTCAGCGAGGGATCGACCGCGCCGAAGCATTCTTCCATTTCGCGACGATTCGTGAACAGCGTGAGCATGCTTCCGTTTTGCACAAGATGCGCCTGCGTAAGGAAATCTTCGAGCGTTTCCAAGTAGCCAGGCTGATTGGGCTCGGGAATATCGGTAAGCACAAGCACCTGCATATTCTTGTCGAAATCGTAGCTCGATCCCAGCATGCAGGTATTTGCCCGCGACTCCTCGGTCTCGCCAAGGCCCATGGCGCCGAGGAAGTTCTTGAAATCGTCTCCCACGGCGATTGTCGCGCTCGCATACACCACAGAATGCGTTTTCTCGTAGAGGGTTTCGTCGAGCGTAGCGCCAATATTCACGATAAGAGCCTCGAGGCATTCGGCGACGCGTTCAGGCTTGCGCGAAAGCTTCGCGGCATACACGTAGTTCTCGTCGACTTTATTCAGAATAAGGTCGCACGCTTGCAGCATGCCCTTCGCATCGATGACTACCGTGGCTACATCGCGCTGCACATCGGCAACACCGTCGACGCCTTCGAGGAATGCGACGAGCTCGCTCGCCGCGGCGACGAGTTTTTCGGCCGATTCTTGGAATTTCTTGCCATATTCGCGCAGACCAGCGAACTGCTGGCTCGTGCGCACCTCGTCGTTGATCCACAACTCAATGTTTTCGTAGTTGCGATTCTGACGATTCGTGTCACACGCCACCAGGTCTTTCATGTGGTGGGAGAACGCAATCGCATCGCCAGAGAACGCACGGCCGGCCTTGGCTGCCTTTTCGGTGAGGCCATAGAAAAGTGAATTCGCTTCGGGCATCGTCGCCTCGTTCATGGGCGCGCGACGCTCCAGACGCACGAAGGGGTTGCGCTTCGCATCGGTTGCGGCCAAACGATTCGCAAGGCGCACGATTTCGGCGGCATCAAGCTTCACGGCAAGCGCGCGACGGGCTTCCGCCTCAGCGCCGTGGGCCTCATCGACGACCCAATAGCGCGTCGGAGGCAGCAAGAAACCCTCGGCGACAAGGTCGCAGAAGAACAATGAGTGGTTCGTTACGAGCACGTTCGCCGATTCGGCACGCTTTCGCAAGCCATGCACGAAGCATTGCGGACCAAAGAAGGGGCATTTGCGCTTCAGGCATTCGCGCGACGTGGTGGTGATAGCGTAGCGTGGAAGCACGCGGTAATCGAGCTTCAGGCCATCCATGTCGTCATATTCAGTTTGTTCAATATACGAAAGCAAAGCGGCAATTGACGGCGCCTGACTCACATCTTTACCCGTCACATTCACCATGCGCGCGCCGTCGCTTACGATATGCGACACTTTTCGCATGCAGGGATAGTGCGAGAATCCCTTTAGTGCCACGTACGACAAGTCGCCTACACCGGCCTCGGCAAGCGTGCTTTTCAGCAGCGGCAGTTCCTTATAGACGATTTGGTCAAGCAGGGCATTGGTTTTCGTAGCCACACCAATACGCGAGCCACTGCGAAGGGCGCCAAGCGCGGAGGGCAGCAGGTAAGCCATCGACTTGCCGACGCCCGTACCCGCTTCAACCACCAAATTCGTGCTCATGGAGAACGCCTTGAGCACTTCTTTAGCCATAACGACTTGTTCATCGCGCGGCTCGAAGTCGTTATACAGGCTGCCCACCAGGCCATCGGGGGAAAATGCCGCTTCAATTTCCTCGGCAGCGGGGAATTCCATCGGCAAATCTTCCGATTGCTCATTGACGGAAGCATTTTCGGAAGCGGGTTTCGGCTGGTTCGCCTGCGAGAAGCGACCTCGGCGCATAGCCGAAAGCGAAAACGGGAAGGTTTCCGCCTTCTCGCCCGCCGCCGATGTCGCATGTTCGCGCTGCTGGGCCGCGATGAGTGCGAACACCGCGCCCGTCGACCATTCCTCAATGGGCGCAAGTTTGGAAATATACTCGACCAAATCGTTCGGCATATCGCTCACAGCAGCCAAAAGAATGCGGTATACCGCGCACAGGGCCTCGACGTCGGCGTCGGCACGGTGGGTTGAAATAGGCGCGTCGAACGCGTGAACCAAATCAATCAGGCGATGCGACTTCAAACGTGGAAGCGCGATACGCGCCAAATCGAGGGAATCAATCCAAAGGTTTTCTTTCAAGCATGCGCCACCCGCGTTTTTCGTCACAAAATGACGGTCGAACGCGGCATTATGCGCAACGAGCGTGGCGTCGCCCACGAAACGCGCGAGCTGCTCGCACGCCTCAACGGGCGTGGGCGCATCGGCGACATCGGTATCAAAGATATTCGTAAGATGAGAAATTTCATCGGGAATAGACTTGCCGGGATTCACGAACGTCACAAACCATTCAGTGATTTCGCCGCGCTCAAGACGAGCGGCAGCAATTTGCGTGAGCTCGTCTTTCCGCTCGGAAACGCCCGTGGTTTCGGTATCGATAACCACGATATTGCGGTCGAGGTCACCGTAGTCGGCATGCAAAGCTTGCGTTTTTAACGAGGCGTAACGCGCCACCACATCGGTGGGCGTGCCATCGGTCACAAAGTCGTATACACTCGTGTGTTGATCGTCTATTTGCATTCGTTGCACTTCCGATTCGATTCATTCATCCATATATGTTTTGAAGCCTACCACGAAAGGACGCTGCATGACCTCTCATAAGCCCGGCGATATATATTTTGGCGAGTATGTTCGCTTTTCCACCTCGGATAAAAAAGTAGGAGCAGCGCTTGCAGGCCCCGATAATGCCGTGGGCGATATTGGCACCATCGAATTCGTGCTCGATGACTCCAAAAGGCAAGTCGCGTGGCTTAAAAATCCTTACGGGCAATTGGTTGGCTTTTTGAATAACCATGACTCATACAACGCTGCCGTCATGGCCGCAAAAGGCTGGGAGCCGCATTACGTGCTCAGCTTCACCGCCTACAGCGAAGAACCTGAACCGGGCGAGTATTGGGGCCAGGTTGCCCTTATCGCCTTCGCACCGCGTTACGCCGAGGAATTCAATGTTTTCTTGAAGGCGTTCGCAAAGGCAGCTGGCGACGGATTGCGCCCTGATCCTAAGCTCAGCAACGACAGCATCGTTTCCGTGCTTGCCAACCCTGCCGAATGGAAGCCTTCCTCAAAAATCAAAATCCCGCGCGGCGGCGGACGCACTGCGATTTTGAAAGACCATCGCAGCGTGCACGACTCCATGCTCGACGCCGCTCGTTCCAAAAAGGTCGGCTGCTACATCGTAAGTTGGGCCTTTATTCTGGCGGTTGTCACGCTTGTGGTTTGGGCGCTCCATAAATTCGGCCTTTTCTAAGCCGTTCTAAGACATTTTCGAAGCCTTGGTAGACTAACGAGCCCTGCGGAGGAGAAAACCCACCGCAGGGCTCGTTTCATTTGATTTAAACGATTTGGTCTATTCCAAACCGAGCGCAACGATCTTTTCGCACAGCTCGGGGAAGCTCATTCCGGCAACCTTCGCCGCATCGGGAACAAGCGAGGTTCCCGTCATGCCGGGCAGGGTGTTCGTCTCAAGAAGCCAACATACGCCGTCGGCATCCATCATCACGTCGCTGCGGGAAATGCCGCGGCAACCCAAAACGGAATGAGCCGCAACCGCGAGCTCCTGCACGGCTTCGGTTGCCTCTGCGGAAAGCGGAGCGGGGCACAAATGCTTGCTGCCGCCTTGAGCATACTTCGCATGGAAGTTATAGAACTCATCTTCAGTGGGTACGATTTGGATAACAGGCAGCGCGCGCGGATCGTCGTTGCCAATAACGCCCACGGTAAGTTCGGTGCCTTCGATAAACGCTTCGATCATGGCTTCCTCGTCGACGCTCAAAGCCAAGTCGATCGCGCCGCGCAACTCATCATACTCATGGACGATCGTCATACCGAGGGAGCTGCCCTCGGTCGTGGGCTTCACCACGCAGGGAATGCCAATCTCGGCGGAAATCTCCTTGAGGTCTTCGTCATCGAGCTCGTCGCCCTTGCCAATAACGGCGGAAGCAGCAACGTTCAAACCAGCGGCGGCATACAGCTCTTTTGCCTTGCCCTTATTCACGGCCTGAGCACTTGCGAGAATGCCCGATCCTGTATAAGGAATGCCTACCGTTTCGAGGAACCCCTGAATCGTGCCGTCTTCGCCGCCTTTGCCATGCAGCGCCAAAAACGCGATGTCGTAATTGCCGTCGATGAGCTTCTTCAGATCCTCTTTCACCGAGGGGTCGACAAGGTCAACAGCGAAGCCAGCTTCTTTCAATGCATCGGCGCATGCGACGCCGGAATTCAAAGACACCTCGCGCTCGCCGCTTGTGCCGCCATACACCACAGCGACGGAATAATCCTTCGGGTTGCCTGAATACGCCATTTCATTCCTCACTCTTATCGCAGCTTTTCGCGATGGGCTCGCGCCCTCTTAAATTGCCTTTGCCCAATATAACCCATGCACGTAAGCCATGCTTGCATTGGGCGTATTTTCTGCCGACACAACATACGCCGAACCGCATTTGAAGTTACCGATTTCGTATCAACGATGCGAATCTCAGCGTTTTTGAATCGCGTACGGATCCTAGCGTTTTTGATTTTTAAGCTGGCCGCACGCCGCCGCAATGTCGCCACCACGCGAATCTCGCATGGTCGCTTCGACGCCCGCGCGTTCAAGCGTTCGAATGAATGCATCGACGCGATGTTTGGAGGCGGGCTGAAAAGGGGAGCCCGGAACATTATTGAGGGGCAGCAAATTCACGTGTGCGGAAATGCCCTCGCAGAAATCGACGAGCGCCTGCAGGTGGTCGTCATCGTCGTTGAAGCCTTTGATAAGAAGGTATTCGAGCGAAACTCGACGGCCACAATCGGCTTGGTATTCCTCAATTGCACGATGTAAAGCGGAAAGCGATTGATTTTTCACGCGAGGCATAAGAGCATCGCGAGTTTCCTGGATGGCGGAATGCAGGGAAACCGCCAGAATAAACTGCTCGGGTTCCGCACCGAATGCTCGAATGCCATCGAGAATGCCGCACGTCGAAACCGTGATGTGGCGCGCGCCAATATTGAGCCCATCTTTGCCATTCAGGAAACGAAGGGCTGCAAGGGTATTGCCGTAATTCAAAAACGGTTCTCCTTGACCCATGATAACCACGTTGCTCACGCGGGTGCCCATATCGTTCTGAGCGATCAGTACTTGCTCGACAATTTCTCCGGGGAGCAAATTGCGCGTGAATCCCTCTTTACCTGTGGCGCAGAACGAGCACGCCATCGCGCAACCGACTTGCGATGAAACGCATACCGTAAGACGATCGCCCGACGGCATGGCAACCATTTCCACCGTGCAGCCATCGGCATATCGAACGATGTATTTCCTCGTGCCATCACAAGAAACCTGCCGATCGTCGATTTCCGCACTATACAGCGGAGCAGCTTCAGCGAGCTTCGCGCGCATGTCTTTCGAGAGATTCGTCATTTCATCATACGAGGTAGCTCCTTTTTGATAGAGCCATTGCTCGATTTGCTTCGCGCGGAATGCGGGCATGCCGGCGCTTTTCATAAACTCGGCAAGGCCTTCCCTTGAATACGCTTTGATGCCCTTTTCGATATCTACCATGTTGTATATCCCTCGTCGAAAGAAAGGGCCTTCGGAATATCGCGAAGGCCCTTGGTTATATGTCGGTGCTATTCAGCAGAATGCTTCATAAGGTCGTAGAGACGACGCAAGTCTTCTTCGTCCTTGAATTCGATTTCGATCTTATTCTTTCCGTTTACGCTGCGAACTTGAACCTTCGTATCGAACGACTCAGAAAGGTCTTTCGCGGCACGGCGGAAGAAGCGGGGCTTTGGCGGCTTTTTCACCGGATTGTTCTTTTGCTTCTCGCGGCCAGCAATCAGGCGAGCGAGCGATTCGGCCTCACGAACCGAAAGCTTTTCCTTGGCAAGCTTTTCGGTGAGCTTTGCGCGACCTTCATCGGAAGGAATGGCCAAAATCGCGCGGGCGTGACCAGCCGTGATTTTCTCCTCGTACAGCATCTGTTGGGCGTCTTCGGGAAGGTCAAGCAAACGCAAAGCGTTCGCGATGGTCGAGCGGCCTTTCGAAACCGCACTCGCAACTTCAGACTGCGTGCGGTTGCCGCGCTCCATCATGCGTTTGTAGCCATACGCCTCTTCGATAGGGTTCAAATCACTGCGTTGGAGGTTCTCGATAAGCGCAAGCTCGAGTACCTTCATATCGTCGGCCTCTTTGATGCGAACCGGAACCTTCTTCAGGCCAGCAAGTTGGGAGGCTTGCCAACGACGCTCGCCGGCAATAATTTCATAGCCCTCAGCATCTTCGCGAACCAAGATAGGCTGCAACAGGCCATCTTTCTCAATTGAAAGCGCCAATTCGTCGAGCTCTTCCTTATTGAAATGCATACGCGGCTGGTTCGGATTCGGATGCACCAATTCGATAGGAACCTCATCCAAATGATGAGGTGCTGCTTCAGCGGAAGATTCAGGAGCTCCAGCAGTTTCAACTTGAGGTTGAGCCTGAGTTGCGGCGGGAACTGTCGCTTGAGGCGCTGGAACTGTCACTTGAGGCGCGGACGCAACCTCGCGCTGCATCAAACGCGCATCAAGAGCGCTCGGACGATTGGCTTCCTCCATATAGCGAGCAGCGGGCGTCGCGGGACGTTCGGTGACGCTTTTAATGGTTACGCCATCGGGCTCTTCGATGAGCTCCGTCTTCGCTACCACATCTTTCACCGCAATGCGCGAACTCAGCGGCTCGGTTGCGGCAGTCGGCTTCGCGTATTGCTTCGGTGCGGAATACTTCTCGCCATCGAGCGTTTCGCGATCTTCGGGAGCGAGGTCTTCCTCACGAATCACTTCGCGTTCAACAACGGAGGCAGATGCGGCGGGTGCGGGTTCCGCGACCGAAGCCGCCTGCATCTCAACGCGTTCCACCTGACGTTCGGGCGCTACACGAGCAGGCTCGGCGGGCGCTTCATACCCGCCAAGAAGAGAATTCAAACCACGGCCGAGACCGGCCTTCTTATTTTTAGCCACGCTGGCTCACCTCTCTCGCAAGGGCGCAGTACGCCTCCGCGCCTTTACCAGTCGGGTCGTATTCATTAATCGGTTGGCCGAAACTCGGCGCTTCAGAGATTTTAACCGTACGAGGAATCACCGTATCGAAAACCGTGCGACCGAAGAAATTACGCACCTCGGCGGCAACCTGCTTCGAAAGCGTGGTACGTCCGTCATACATCGTGAGCAGCACGCCGTAGATTTCCAAGCCGGGATTCAGAAGGCTCTTCACGCGCTTCATTGAATCGAGCAGCTTCGTCACGCCTTCCAACGCATAAAACTCGCATTGGATAGGAATGAGCAGCTTATCGGCAGCAACAAGTGCATTCACTGTAAGCAGGCCGAGCGAAGGCGGGCAATCGATGAAAATGTAATCATATTTGCCGCGCACATGACCAATCGCTTCCTTCAGGCGTCCCTCGCGAGCCATTTCGGAAACGAGCTCGACTTCGGCACCTGCAAGATTGATAGTTGCGGGAGCAACATCGAGGCCTTCGCACACATCAGGAATGATGATATCGGTAAGCTGGGTGTCGCTGATGAGCACATCGTAGATGCATTCATTCAAAAGGTTCTTTTCTATGCCCAAGCCGCTCGAGGTATTGCCCTGCGGATCAAGGTCGATAAGCAGCACCTGTTTTCCCATGGCGCCTAATGCCGCACCAAGGTTAATGGTCGTCGTCGATTTACCGACGCCACCCTTCTGATTAAGAATCGCAATGACCTTCGTGGTGCCCACGACGTGCCTCACGGGTTTCTTTTCCGCATACGAACGAAGCGGAGTCGCGGTATATACCGCCTCGGAAGGAGCGGGGTCATTCGCGTATGCGTCAGCCTGAAGATCTTCCTTGGTGGAAGAAACAACGGATGTTTCACGTGAAACATTTGGATCTCGCTCGATAACCGGAGCGTTCTCAGGGTTGTAGCCGATCTGTTCGCTTTCGGCGGCGTTGCCTTCCTGATCTTTAGGCTTTCGACTCTGGTTCTTCAAACCATCAAACAGTCCCACGCGTCCTCCTTCATTGATACTGCGTGTATATGCGAGGCTTATAGCCAATGTAGAACGAAGATGAAGGATGTTTCACGTGAAACATCGAAACCGACGGTAAAAAACGCGAGGCTCAAGCCATTGCGAATTTCATAGGCGAGCCGTCAAGCGCATTTCCGTCGCTAAGTTGTTCCATTATATATTCAGTAAGGGAATTCGCCGCAGCAATCCACAGCCGTGCCAAAAATTCCTGGTTCGCCAATTTTTGGCACATCGACGGTTTTGACGCGGAAAGAACCGAAACGATATCGACTCTTCTTAGAGCAACCCCGAGATGCGGATATTCAACCGCACTAACGGCGTTTCTCGTAAGCAGTCTTGGGAAGAGGGGGTCGGGGCTTGTTATCGACGTTTCTTGCTCTTCTGACCGCTCTTCTGAGCGAAGTCAGCAGGCGTAAGGGGATTGCGCTGCGCCATGCCGACGCGGCGAGGAAGCGCGATACGCGGGTTTGCCGCTTTCTGGAACACGAAAATACGGCGCGTGGAACCATCGCTTAGCTCATGGCCGTCATCGCATACGAGTTCGAAGCCAAGCGGTTTCATAATGCGAAGGCAATTTCAAGTTCCTCTTCAGTCGGTTGCGCCTTGTAGCACACCAAACGACCGCCCTTACGCAAAAGGGGCGAGGCCAGCTCGAGCAGTGACCCGAGCGAGCTCAAGGCGCGAGCCGTGAGCACCGAAAACTCCCTCGGACGCTCAAGGGCGAGGTCCTCAATACGGCCGCCATATGTAGAAAGGCGATCGCCAACACCGAGCTCTTCGGCAACAGGCTCCAGAGCGCGAACCTTCTTCTTAACCGAATCGACGAGCAGAGTTTCGCGGCCTGTAAGCACGCACAGGGGAATGCCGGGAAAACCGCCGCCGGTACCTAAGTCGCCATAGAGGCCAACCGGCGCATCGTTCACGTATGGCAAACCGAGCACACTGTCTTCCAGATGCAGCACCATACCGTCTTCCTCGGAGAGAATGCGCGTGAGGTTCATGGTCTTGTTGATTTCCATAATGGCATGTAGGTCGTCGAACAGGATTTGCTCCTGCTGTTCGGTGATGTCGATGCCGTGGCGCGTGGCCAGAATATCGCGAAGCGTGCCCATGAAAACCTCTCTCGTTGCGCGGTGCGCGTGTTCATTGCCTGCAATTGTACCGTGTTGGCCAAAGCACGCCATAAAGAAAGGCCCTTCTTCAAAAGAAGGGCCTTAAAAGCATGCATATGAGTTTGTTCCCTAGCAGGGGATGATCACCACGTGGCGAGCAGCACCCTCGCCTTCGGAAGCGGTTTCAACGCCAGGCTCGTTGCGCAGAGCGAGATGAACCAGACGGCGCTCGTAGGGCGTCATGGGGCGCAGCTTCACGCTGCGATGCTGCGACTTTGCGCGTCGAGCGGCGGAGTATGCCGCAGACTCGATTTTCTGACGTTGGCGATTCTTATAACCTTCAACATCGACGATAACCGGGTAACGGAAGCCCATCGTGCGCGTTGTGATGGCGGAAATGATGAACTGCAACGCGTCGAGCGTTTTGCCGTGACGGCCAATAAGGATAGCCAGGTTGTCGCCCGTGATATCCAAAATAAGCTCGCCCTCATCGCCCTCGTACTCGTCGATGGTGACTTCGCCCACATCGAAATGCTCGAGAATACCCTTCAACGCGGCAATAGCGGTGTCGGCGATTTCATCGAGCTCTTCTTCGCTCACATCGTGTTCTTCGCTGTGCGGCTCATCGCCTTTGAGCTGGTCTTCGGTGGTATCTTCGACCGCTTCCTCGTTAACCTGATCGTCCATGATTTCGTCGGACATGGTTCAATCCTTTCTGTATATGCAAGCGCGCCAGATATGGCGCGCGGCATGGTCGGATCGATATTAGTGCTTTTTGGTCGGACGCTTCTTCTTAGCCTTGCGCTCGACGTCAACTTTGACGGGCTCGACTTCAATGCGAGCAGCCTCGGCCTGAGCCTCAACCCTCTTCAGGTGACGCATGGTGAGCTGCTGCTGCAGAATGCCGATAACAGAAGACGCACCCCAGAACAGCAGAACGCCAGCGGGCGAGCTCCAGGAAATCCAGAGCATGAAGATTGTCATAACGCCACCCATGATAAGCATCTGGTTGCGCTGTGCGGAATCGTTCTTGATGTTCTGCAGAACCATAGGCAAAAACGTTGCCAAGGCGAACACGAGCATGAGTACCAAATACGGGAAGAATGCGCCGAAACCGTCAGAAATCACGTTTGCAGGCGTTTTCGTAAGGTCGGTAACCATGCCATAGAAGCTGTACACCTCGTCGGGGTGCGAGTAACCAATCTCACGCAGCGTTTGGAACATGGCCAAGAAGATCGGCATCTGGATGAGCATGGGCACGCAGCCAGCCAGGGGATTGAACTTGGTTTCAGCGTAGAGCTTTTGCATTTCCTCGTTCTGACGAACGGGGTCGTCGGCAAACTTCTTCTGAATCTCTTGCATAAGAGGCTGGACCTTCTGCATTTGGAAGGTCGACTTGATTTGCTTGTGCATGATAGGAGCAACGAGCAAACGGAAGATAACCGTGATAACGATGATCGCAAGACCCCAGTCGCCAAGGAAATTGGCGAAGAATGCGATGCAATCGAATATCCAGTCCTTAAACACGTCCCACATACGGCACTGCCTTTCTAGAGCTTGTCGGGAACAGGATCATAGCCGCCCTCATGGAAAGGGTGGCACCTTGCGATGCGTTTTATGGCGAGCCAGCCTCCCTTGCGTAAGCCGAAACGTCGAATCGCCTCGAGCCCGTATTCTGAGCACGTGGGAACATAGCGGCAGCAGGGGCCAAAAATTGGGGAAATGGCAGCACGATAGAATTGAATCGCGAGCAAAGCGGCCCGCTTAGGCAGCGAGCGCACAAACGCAAACACGGCATTCATCGAATATGCCTTCTTCCACAAACTCCCACCCGGAGCATTATCGCGAAGCAGGATTGATTAAACCGGCCTTTTCAAGGGCCTTTTCGCATGCGTGGCTCACTTTACTATAAGAAGCCTTCAGAATGGCGGAGCGTGCCGAAATTACGACGTCCCAACCCTCCCACGGGCCCCCAAGTTCGCACACGATTGCACGGAGCCGGCGTTTCGCGGCATTGCGCCAAACGGCGTTGCCAAGCTTTTTTCCCGCTATAAAAGCAACACGACCATGCAAATCATGGTCGTGTTGCTCAGTTCTCTTCAGCACAAGCACCGTTGCGAACGGTGTGCTGAAGCGTTTTCCCTGCGAAAAAAGCCGCGAAACGTCGACGCTCGACCTAATTGTCGATTTCACGCCGACCTCCGAGGTTTTTACACGGTCAGACGCTTGCGGCCCTTGGCGCGACGACGAGCGAGAACGGCACGGCCGCCCTTGGTCGCCATGCGCGCGCGGAAACCGTGGGTCTTGGCGCGCTTGCGGTTATTCGGCTGATAGGTGCGCTTCATTTCGACTCCCTTTCACGTTATTGCAGCATGTGTTTCTCAATGAATAGCCGTACAAGTATAACGTAGCGAAATCGGATGTAAACCCCCTTTTCACGCAGTTCATAAAGCATTTTCGAAAGAAAACGGCGCTTTCGGGCGAAAAAACGCTACTAGTAGGCTCGCTTATGTTCTCAACACTATATATAGGTTTCGATTCACGACGAATTCTTCACGAGTGGAAAATGGAACGGAAAACAACGACTTTTCCAACCGCGGAAAACCGCCGGGGCGTCGTTGCGGCTCTTTCCACCGCACGATCGCGGGCTAAATAAGCTCCATTGTGGAAAACCAAGCTTATTCACCGTCTAGAAATGTGGAAAATGAGGAAAACCCAGGCATTACGCGGTTTTTCCGGTGGAAAACTACGCGGAAAACCGTGAAACACGTTTTGGAAAAATGTTTCCCAACATCGCGAAAACCACTTTGCAAAAACTTCAAAAAGCGGTTATGAGCTGGGCTTTTCCGTGTTTTCGCAAATTTTTCCAGCATGAATTCAAAACTTGCTCTGGACTTTTCAGGAAAGCGTACAAACTGTCGTGTTTTTCCGTTCTCTCCCCCTTGTTTTCCAGTAAGTCAAGCTGTTTTTCAAGGTTTTCCGCATTGGTTTCCAATCATTTCCACCGTTTTCCACATTCCTTGAATAAAAAGTGGAAAACTCGGAAAACATGAGGTTGATGGCTATGGAAATTTCCACCATGAGTGGAAAGAGTCTTGAAAAACATGACTTTCCACCTCTAGAATGGTGGAACTCATTCGTGAAAAAGTTTTTACAATTTTCCAAGCGAGTGAAAATTAGCGGAAAACCTGGAATAACTTGGGAAAAGCGTTGGAACCTACACTAAACACAGCACAAAACGCACCCGAGCCCGCATCTGGAGTCAACGAGGATTACTCTCGCGCTATCGCGAGCGCACGAATCGCTTGCTATGACGACTTCCGAAGCGCGCCACGCGTGACTGAAATAGCTCCTACCACCACGGCGGAGTTCATCGAGAATCTTGCCTCCACTATCTACACCCAGGCCCAGCAGGCCGGCGGCAGCATTCCCTATACTGCGATTCGCGAGGTCAGCGAGAATTTCATCCATGCCCAATTCAAGGAAATCGTGGTCTCAATTTTCGATAAGGGCAACACGATTCGCTTCACCGACCAAGGCCCCGGCATTCCCCAAAAGGAAAAGGCGCAAATGCCTGGCTTTTCGTCGGCCACAAGCGACATGAAACGCTACATTCGCGGCGTCGGCAGTGGATTGCCCCTGGTAAAGGAATATCTTTCGTTCTCGCACGGTCGCATCACGATCGAAGACAACATCAAATGCGGCTCCGTGGTAACCATCAGCGTGAAACCCGAAGAAGATTTCGACGTGCCGAGGGGCGCACCCACGCGCGAGCAGCGCAAACAAATGGTGCCCGCCCTTTCCGACCGCGAGAAAGACGTGCTCTATTTGTTCTTGGACCAGCCCACGCTGCGCGTGACCGACATCGTCGAAGAACTTGGCCTTGCGGCGAGCAGCGCCCACCGCGCGCTCAAAAAGCTCGAGGAGGCAGGCCTTATTTCCACCGTCGGAAAAATGCGACAGGTCACTGACGAAGGTCTGCGCGTCATCGACGCGTTGTTTTAATTTCCACACCCCGCTGAAGACACCACAATTGGAGGATTGGCCGCTATAATCTCGATACCATCTACGGAGGGAAGGCGGCTTGAATAAACATGGATCCAAACAACCCCTATGAAACCTGGCAAGCCGTTATCGAAAAGGTCAAATCGTATGGCACGGTGAATCCGGCACAGGTCGACGCGTTCCTGGGACGAATGCAGCCGCAAGCGTCGAGCGTGGGTTTCCTGCTCGCCACCGTCGATACCGACTTCATTAAAGGCCAAATCGAAAAGCGCTTTCTTTCACAAATCGAGCAGGCGCTGCGCGACTTGTTCGAAACCGAATATGTGGTAGAAATCGAGGTCGACCCAGGTTCTTCGGCGTTCATGCAGCAAATCGCCACGCAAAACGCCCAGCAAGCGGCACCTTACACGCCGCCTGTGCAACCGGCAGCCCCTCAGGCGGCGGGAGCGCAGGCGGGCGCTGCGCCCATCACGACCGCACATTCCGAACCTGCGGCGCCAGCCGCGCAGCCGATTCAACCCCAGCCCCAGATCGCACCGCAAGTTCAGCCTGCTGCCGCGGCACAGCCGAGCTCCCCACAGCCGCCGGCGGCGACAAGCCACCTCACCGGCAGCCAAATCGCGCGCGCAAACGGCATGGACACGGGCGCCGCCGCGCTGACCTTCGAGAACTTTATCATCGGCGATTCGAACCGTTTGGCCTATTCGATGGCCGTATCGGTAGCGGAATCGCCCGGCAAGTCGACCTTGAATCCCCTGTTCATCTATGGAAAAAGCGGTTTAGGCAAAACGCACTTGCTGCGAGCTATCCAGAACTACATTCTGGAAACGCGCCCCGATATGCGCGTGGTGTATATCGACGCGCAGGAGTTCATCACGGAATATTCCATCGCCGCGATTGACCACAGCAAAGACAAATCGAGCTTCCAGGCGTTCCAAAGCCGCTATCTCGACGCCGACGCGCTGCTCATCGACGACGTGCAGTATTTCCAGGGCAAATCGGCCACAGTAAATATCGTGTTCCAGCTGTTTAACCGCCTCACCGACGCCGGCAAACAAGTCGTACTTTCGGCCGACCGTTCGCCGAAGAGCATCGATATCGACGAACGCTACAAGAGCCGCTTCAATTCGGGCGGCACCTACGACATTCAGCCGCCCGAGGTCGAAACGAAGCTCGGCATTATTAAGTCGTTCATCGAGGAATACAAGCGCTCCGAAGGCAGTTGGGATTTATACGTCCCCGAAGATATACAGATGTATATCGCGGAAATATCGAGCTCAAACGTACGCGAGCTCAAAAGCGCCGTAACGAAGGTCATTTCGCAAATGACCGCGTTCGGAAACCCCGACATCACGCTTTCCGACGTGAAATCGCTGCTCGAGAACCATTTCTCAGCCGGCGCGTTGAAGAAAATCACCGTCGAAGCCGTGCAGCACGAAGTCGAGCAGTACTATCAGGTGAGCCATGCCGACCTCATTGGCACGAAGCGATCGCGCAATATCGCCTATGCGCGGCACGTAGCGATTTATTTGTGCCGCCAGATGATCGACATTCCTTACAACGACATCGGAAAGCGGTTCAATCGCGACCACTCGACCATTATGAGCTCCGTCGAGAAGATCGAGAAGAAGACCAAAGAGAGTCGAGAGCTTCAAGAAGAGCTCGAGATCATTATTAAAAACATTCGGGAAAACTAGTCGAAAACTTGAGGAAAGCGGTGGAAAGATAATATAAGCAATAAAAGCAGTGGAAAGCGGGTGCAGATTGTCAAACATTCTTCAGTCATCATAAACAATGATTGAACAGGCACGATGCAACCTTTTCCACTTTTCCACCGTCCTTATTACTACTACAATCATTAATTATTTATTTAAGAGCAGAAGGGCAAAAAAGTGAGATTCAACATCAACAAGAGCGAACTCCTTAATGCATTGACCATCGTGTCCAAGGGCACAGCTTCGCGCTCTACCATCCCTGTGCTTTCTGGCGTCTACATTAAAGCAGAGGGTATGGGGCTGGTTATGGAAACCACCGACCTCGAACGCTCTATTCGTTACAGCGTTCCTGCTCTCGTTGAAGAAGAGGGAACAACCGTTATTCCCGAGAAGCTTCTTCTGGATATCGTTAAAAACCTGCCTGAGGCAGCTGTGGAGTTCCAGACGCACGATTCCACTGTCACGGTATCGTGCGGCAAATCGTCGTTCACGCTCAAAACGCTCGATGCAGCCGACTTCCCCCCGTTCCCCAACGTTGACGTTTCGAGCTCCATCGAGGTGCCGTTCGCGGAATTCTGTTCTATGGTTAAGCGTGTGGCGAAGGTCGTCTCGAAGGACCAAAGCCGTGCAGTGCTCACGGGCGTGCTTATCTCCACGTCTGACGAAGGCTTGCGCATGGTTGCGACCGACTCGTATCGACTTGCTGTGGCCGATATTGCGCTTGAAGGCGTGCAGGAGAATTTCGAGGCGATTGTTTCTGGCGTGTTCCTTCAGGAGGTTGCCGGCCTGCCGAAGATGGAAGAAAACATTACCATTGGCCTTACGGCGAACCAGATTGTGTTCACCTATCAGAATATGGTGCTCATCAATCGCCGCATCGAGGGCAATTTCCCGAACTATCGTCAGATTATTCCGCAGACATGGGCAACGAAGACGTGCTTCACTACGCAGGAGCTCATTACTGCAGTGAAGCGCGTGGGCTTGGTGAGTGCGCTTTCGTCGCCCGTGAAAATCGACATCAACGCCGAAGCGGGCAACGCGATTATCAACGCGGCCACGCAAGACGTGGGCTCGGCCGAGGAAGTTGTCGGCTGCGAAGTGGCGGGCGAAAGCATTCAAATCGCCTTGAATCACCAGTATGTGCTCGATGGCCTTATGTCCGTCTCGACCGACCAGGTGTTCTTCGAGACCTCGTCGCCCATGAAGCCCGGCATTTTCCGTGCGGGCGCAGGCGAGAACTTCCTGTATCTCGTTATGCCCGTTCGCGTATCTTAAGGACGTGCTTGCCGTGGCAAACGATCTTCGCATTCAGGAAGTGCGCCTGGCCGGTTTTCGCAATTATCGAAGCCTCGCATTGGGCAACATAGGTGGACTCACGATTTTCGTGGGTCCTAATGCCACGGGCAAAAGCAATGTCGTCGAGGGAATTCAACTTTTGTGCGCCCATGGGTCGTTTCGTTCGGCCCGCGGCCGCGACCTCATTATGTGGGGCGCGCCATTCGCTCGCCTCGAAGCGCGATTCGTATCCGACTCGCGCGACTTGAGCGTTGCGACGGTGATTGAACCGGCATCGAGGTCGTACACGCTCAATGGGAAGCGTCGTGCTGCGCAAGATTTGCAGGGAATTCTGCCCGCCGTGGCGTTCTCTCCCGACGATCTTGAGCTTGCGAAGGGCTCCCAAACGCCCAAGCGTTCCGCGATCGATTTGCTTGGCAGCCAGCTTTCGAAGAATCATCGCGTCATTCGCCGCGATTACGAAAAGCTTTTGCGCAACAAGAATGCGCTTCTGAAAGACGAAGCGTCCGATGTGCTCATCGATAGCGTGAATGATGCGCTTATCCCCGTAGCTGCCCGCCTGCACATGTATCGCGTCGCGCTGTTCCGCAATCTATGCGGCCGCATGGCTCGCATATACGGTGACATTACCGACGGCGCGGAGGAGCTCTCATATTCGTACATTCCTTCGTGGCTTCCAGAGGATTTGGCAGAGTTGGCTGAAAGTCGGCCGTACGATGCGGAGATGTCAAAAGACGAGGTTCTTGATGCGACGGCGAATGCGATGTTCTCGCGCCGCCTTGAGGAGCGCGCTCGCCATCGCGCGGTTGTGGGCCCGCATGCTGACCGTATGGAATTTTTCATCGACGGGCGCAATGTTCGCACATTCGCTTCGCAGGGCCAGCAGCGCTCCATTGCGCTTGCGTGGAAAATCGCTGAGGTCGAATTGGTTAAGAAGATGCTTGGCGTCAAACCGGTGCTCTTGCTCGACGACGTGATGAGCGAGCTCGATGCCCGCCGCCGCGCCGCGCTCGTTGATTTGCTGCATGAAGACATCCAGACATTCATGACCGCTACCGATTTGACGTGTTTCGAGGACGATATCGTCGATCGGGCATCCGTGCTCGATTTGTCGAAGGCGGGTGTTCGCGCATGAGCAACTCCATGAAATCGTTTTCCATGGCCCTTCAAAAGACTCTGCGTGGGCAGGCGTCTTCGGATGTGCTTGCGGCTAAAGCGGCGCGCGCCGCGAAGGTGAAGCGCATGTGGAAGTCGGCGCTTGAAGCATGTGCTGGCCCTGCTGCTGCGGTGATTCTCGACCACACGAATTCGATTTACATCATTCGCAAGGCCGAAGAAGAAACTGATGTTTCACGTGAAACATCTGAACGGGATGAAACCTCGCGCACCTCGCAGGCCGCCGCTCGTTCGACAGGTGGCGCGTTCATTCGTCGAAAGCCGCCCGCAGGTGAGCTCATCGTGTATGTGGAAGACAGCCTTATCGCAGCGGAGGTCGACGCGCGTCGCGAGATGATTAAGTTGAAGTTCCTTGAGCTGTTCGGCGAAGAAATCGACGGGTTTCGCATTCGCGTCTCGCGTGGCAAGTACAAACTCTCTCATCCTTACCGCGAAGAAGCCGAAAAAACGGCGGCTCAAGAGAAAGCGCCGCGTGTGGCGCTTTCTGAGGCGCGTATAGCCCAGATTGACGAGGAGCTGTCCACGATTCCCGATAAAAAGGTGCGAGAAGCGCTTAAACGCGCCATGATTTCCGATTTAGAGGTAAAAAACGCTGCGGCAGCCAAAAAAGGCGACAATGGGGCCTTGTAGGCCGTGTGGACTATCTTAAATCGCGTGCTGAAGCGCGGTATAAAACCCTGAATATGGTAAAATTCACTAGTTGGATCGCTTGAGTTTTCGCGCCCTCTCCAGCTGGCGTGCTCTTCGGCGTCCTGTTTTATGTGAAATTGGCGGTTGAAACGCTTTATGCCTATGGCGCCGGCGTATGTCGGCGCATCCCGATTTGCATCGGGACGGAAAGGAGGAGGTCGTGGTCAAAGAAAAGCCCGACCACTACGACGGCTCAGACATTAAGGTCCTCGAGGGCCTTGAAGCCGTGCGTATGCGCCCCGGCATGTATATCGGTTCGACGGGTCCGCGTGGTTTGCACCACCTTGTGTATGAGGTTGTGGACAACGCCGTCGACGAGGCCCTTGCCGGCTATTGCACCAAAATCGATGTCACGATTCATGAGGACAATTCCATCACGGTTATCGACAACGGCCGCGGAATTCCTATCGACGAGCATCCGAAAGAGAAAATTCCTACGGTCGAGGTCGTTCTCACCATCCTTCATGCAGGCGGCAAATTCGGCGGCGAGGGCTATAAGGTTTCCGGCGGTTTGCACGGCGTCGGCGTTTCGTGCGTGAATGCGCTTTCCACGCGCCTCGAGGTTGTTGTGTGCCGTGATGGTGGCAAGCATGAAATTGCGTTTGAGCGCGGCAAAACGGTCGAGAAGCTGCACCGCATCGGCGACGCCGACCATACGGGCACCATGGTCACCTTCTGGCCCGACCCTGAAATTTTCACCGACACGGTCGTGTACGACTACGACACGCTCGCCGAACGTTTCCGCGAAATGGCCTTTCTGAACAAGGGTCTCCATATTCAACTTACCGATGAACGCGAACGCGAGGAAGACGGCTCTTTTAAGACCGAATCGTTCCAGTATGCCGGCGGTATCGTCGACTTCGTCACGTGGCTCAATCGTGGCAAGGAAACGCTGAATACCCCGATTTACTTTACGGCTGAAAGCGCCGAGGGCACGGTGGAAGTTGCTATGCAGTGGTCAACGAGCTACAGCGCTCACGGTGTGCTTGCGTTTGCAAACAACATCAACACGCACGAGGGCGGCACGCATCTCGATGGTTTCAAGAATGCCCTCACGCGTACGATCAACGAATACGCTCGCGCCCATGCCATCCTGAAGGAAAAGGACAGCAACCTTTCAGGCGACGACGCCCGTGAGGGTTTGGCGGCTATCGTGAGCGTGAAGCTGCACGATCCACAGTTCGAGGGTCAGACAAAAACCAAGCTCGGCAACACCGAGATCCGCGGTTTGGTGCAGGGTGCCGTGACGAAGGGCCTCGCTGAATACCTCGAGGAGAACCCCGCCCCAGCCAAACGCATCATTAGCAAGGCAACCCAGGCGCTTAAAGCGCGCGAGGCCGCCCGCAAAGCTCGCGAAATGACGCGCCGCAAGGGCGTGCTCGATTCGTTCAGCATGCCGGGCAAGCTTGCCGACTGCTCGAGCAAAGATGCCTCCCTGTCTGAAATCTTCATCGTCGAGGGCGATTCCGCAGGTGGTTCGGCCAAGCAGGCGCGTGACCGCAAATATCAGGCAATTCTGCCCCTGCGTGGCAAAATTTTGAACGTCGAGCGTGCTGGTTTGCATCGCGCACTTTCGAGCGACACCATTTCGAGCCTTATTACGGCAATTGGCACGAATATCGGCGAAGATTACAACGGCGACGCGGCCCGCTACCATCGCATCATCATCATGACCGATGCCGATGTCGACGGTGCGCATATTCGCATTCTGCTGTTGACGTTCTTCTATCGCTATATGCCCGACCTCATCAATCGTGGCTATATCTATATCGCGCAGCCCCCGCTGTACGGTTTGAAGAAGAAGAACTCCAAGTCGGGCAAGATTTTGAAGTACATCTACAACGACGAAGCCAAAGACAAGCTCATGGCTGAACTCGATGACCCCGACAAGTACGACATTCAGCGTTACAAAGGTTTGGGCGAGATGGACCCCGAGCAGTTGTGGGAAACCACCATGGAGCCCGAGACGCGTACGCTTCTGCAAGTGACCATCGAAGATGCCGCCGCGGCCGAGCTGGCGGTTTCCGAGCTCATGGGCGACCAGGTTGAGCCGCGTAAGGAATTCATCCAGAAGCACGCGCTCGACGTTCGCTTCCTGGATATTTAAGTTTGCGCCGGCCTGACGGCCGGCGCAAATGCCCGACGCTGCGCAGCAACCAGGCGGCGAATTTCAGGCTCAGCCTTTGGTTCGCGTACCGAAGTTTGGGTGAGCGCCATTCTGGCGAACGACACTCACCGCCGCCGCTGCGCAGGGTTTTATGCGGCACCTTGGCCATCAATCGCAGCTCGCGTACCGAAGTGCGCTTTGCTTCTCTTTCTGGCCAATCTGCTCGCCTGAAGCCCATGCTCGCTGGCATTCGCTTCGAAAGCACCTGGGGAATATCCCACATCCGGGGTATTCCCCAACTTAAGATTTAGCCGTTCTTACGAAAGGACAAAAGTGGCTGATCAGGATATTATTGCAAGCTCTGATTCGGGGGCTTCGGGCATCAAATTGGCCGAACTTGGCCACGAGATGCGCTCGTCGTTCCTCGAATACTCGATGAGCGTTATCGTCGCTCGCGCGCTGCCCGATGTGCGCGACGGCTTGAAGCCGGTTCACCGCCGCATTCTGTATGCAATGTACGACAGCGGCATTACTCCCAATCGCCCGCACAGCAAGTCTGCACGTACGGTTGGCGACGTTATTGGTAAATACCACCCGCATGGCGACTATGCGGTGTACGACACCATGGTTCGCATGGCTCAGGACTTCTCGATGCGCGTGCCTCTGGTCGACGGCCACGGCAACTTCGGCTCCATCGACGGCGACTCCGCCGCAGCTATGCGTTATACCGAGGCTCGTTTGGCTAAGCCTGCCATGGAATTGCTGCGCGACCTTGAAAAGGAAACGGTCGACTGGAATCCCAACTACGACGAAAGCCTGCAGGAGCCTTCCGTGCTTCCTGCGCGCTTCCCCAACCTGTTGGTGAATGGTTCGAACGGCATCGCTGTTGGCATGGCGACGAACATTCCACCCCACAACTTGGGCGAAACTATCGACGCGACGTGCATGATGCTCGACAACCCCGATTGCACGACCGAAGAGCTCATGACCGTGATGCCCGGCCCCGACTTTCCGACCGGTGGCGTCATCATGGGCAAAAAGGGTATTCTCGATGCGTACGAGACCGGCCGTGGCAATCTCACGATTCGTTCGAAGCACGAGATCATCGAGGGCAAGAACGGCAAGCACTCCATCGTGATTACCGAGATTCCCTATCAGGTGAATCGTACGAACCTCATGCAGAAGCTCGGCGAGCTCATTCGCGACAAGAAGCTGCCCGAGATTTCGAATGTGCACGACGGTGCCGACCGCAATTCGCCGGTCGACATTATCATCGAGCTCAAACAGAACGCGATTCCCCAGGTTGTGCTCAATAAGCTCTATAAGCATACCCAGCTGCAGGTCGGTTGGGGCGTTATCATGTTGGCCTTGGTCGATGGCGTGCCCCGTACGCTTTCCTTGAAGGAAATGTTGCATTACTACATTCTCCACCAGGAGGATGTCGTCACGCGTCGTACGAAGTACGAACTGCGCAAGGCCGAAGAGCGCGCCCATATTCTTGAAGGCTTGCTTGTCGCACTGGATAACATCGACGAAGTTATCCAGATTATTCGCAGCAGCGAGACCGATAAAGAGGCGTCTGCTCGCCTTACCGAGCGCTTTGGCCTTACCGACGCGCAAACGCAGGCCATTTTGGAAATGCGCCTGCGCCGCCTCACCGGTTTGGAGCGTCACAAGCTCGAGGCCGAGTTGAAAGAGCTCAAAGAGAAGATCGATTACTTCAAGCGCATCCTTGCCGACGAGAACCTCATGCGTCAGGTTATCAAGGAAGAGCTGCTCGAAATCAAAGCGAAGTACAATACGCCTCGCCGCACGCAGCTTTCCGCCGCCGCCAAAGATATCGATGTCGAAGACCTCATCGCTGAGGAAGACATGGTTATCACGGTGACGAAGGCCGGATACGTGAAGCGCCTGCCTGTCGCGACCTATCGCCAGCAAAAACGTGGCGGCAAGGGCATGCAGGGCGTGAGCTTGAAAGACAACGACTTCGTTGAGCACCTGTTCATCGCGTCGACCCATAGCTATATGCTGTTCTTCTCGACGCGCGGCAAGGTTTATCGCTTGAAGGTTTACGAGATTCCTGAGGCAAGCCGCCAGGCTCGCGGCACGGCAATCGTGAACCTGCTGCCGCTCGAGAAGGGCGAGACCATCTCGGCGATTATCGCGACGAAAGACTTCCCCGAAGATGAATACCTCATGTTCGGTACCGAACAAGGCATGGTGAAGAAGACCTCCATGAGCCTGTACGATCGCAGCCGCCGTGATGGACTTATCGCTATCAACCTGAAGGAAGACGATAATCTCATCGCCGTGCGCCGCGTGAAGCAAGGCGAGCGCGTGATGATGGTCTCGAGCGCCGGCAAAGCGATTACCTGGGACGAATCTGAGGTTCGCTCGATGGGTCGCGATACCATGGGCGTGCGCGGCATGACGGTTCCTGCTGGCGTGCGCGTGCTTGGCATGGAAATCGCCCGCCCGGGCACCGAGCTGTTCGTGATCACCGAAAAGGGCTATGGCAAGCGCACTCCCGTTGCCGACTATCCGCTGCACCACCGCGGCGGCCAGGGCGTGTTCACCATTACCATGACGGCGAAGAAGGGCCAGCTTACGGCTATGAAGGTCGTCGAGGAAAGCGATGAGCTCATGATTATCTCGGAGGAAGGCGTCGTGATTCGCACTTCCGTCGAGAGCATTAGCCAGCTGGGACGTTCCGCCCAGGGCGTGCGCGTGATGAACGTCGCCGATTCCGACAAGGTGTGCACTTGCGCCATCGCGACCGAGGATAAGAAGAAAGACGGCGACGAAGACGACGATGCGGACGATTTCGATGAAAACGAAACCGCTGACTTGAACGACGCCGACGACACCGAGGTTGAAGCCGACGTCGATGTTGAAGATGAGGCTGATGAAGCCGAAGACGAATTCGACGAAGCCGAAGACGACGAATAATCGCTCGTGAGAATGGTGGCCGATCGGGGCAAACCCGGTCGGCCACTAGTTTTTGAAAAATTTTTCAAAAACTCGTTGACTTCTAAGCTGTATGGGTTATTATTATCGAGCTGCTTATGAAGTGCGCCGTTACCTCAGCTGGATAGAGGGACTGACTACGAATCAGTACGTCGGGGGTTCGAATCCCTCACGGCGCACCACTTTCTCGCCGATTGCAAAATCGGATTAAAATTAGCCGATAAGCAGTTGCGCCGCGAGAGCGGCTTTTTTATTGTCTAGGAGAAAAGGGCCATTTTGAAGGTTCGAAAACACATAGTTCGCTAACCTTGAGGTCCTCCGCTTTCCTTCGTGGGCCTCAGGCCGCATTGTTCGAGGGGAGGCAAGCTTTGCTCTACTTGTCCAACATGCTGGGTAATCCCGTATACGATTCGACGGGAGAAAAGCTCGGTGTTGTGTCTGATCTCGCTATTTCCACGGGCGAGATGTTTCCACGCATTACTTCTTTGGCGTTTAAAGGCCCTGGCCGCACGCCGTTCATGATCAGTTGGCGTAAGTACGTCGACAGTTTTTCGGAAGACGAAGTTCGTCTTAATACCGAGTCGTACAACATTCGCTTCAGTTATCTGCAGCCCGACGAAGTCTTGCTTGCCCGCGATTTGCTCGATCAGCAAATCGTCGACACGCAAGGCCTCAAACTCGTGCGCGTTAACGACTTGAAGCTCTCCCCTTCTGGCACGCAGCTGCGTCTTCTGGGCGCCGAAGTTGGCGTGCGTGGTATTCTGCGTGGCCTTCATCCTCTTCTCGAGAAAGCTGTTGTGAGCGCGGCGAAGCTCTTCGGCAAGAAAATCGACGAAAAGATTATTGCCTGGAACTATATGGACCTGCTCGATCGCGACCTGTCCAAGGTGCAGCTTTCCGTGACGCACCGCCGCTTGAACGAGATGCACCCTGCCGACGTCGCAGACATTCTGGAACAGCTCGACCCCAAGCAGCGCGCCGAGGTGTTCAAGCACCTTGACGATGCGCGTTCGGCTGAGGTTATCGCCGAGTTGGAAGATGAATACCAGGCTGAAACGCTCGACGATTTGGGCGACCGTGAGGCTTCCGGCCTTTTGGGCCAAATGGACCCTGACGATGCAGCCGATATTATTCGTGATCTTCCTTATGAAAAGGCTGAAACGCTGCTTCGCCTGATGGGCGTTGAGGATGCGGCCGAGATTCGCTCCCTGCTCGGCTATAAGGACGATACTGCCGGCGGCATGATGACCACCCAGTTTGTCGCCATGAAGGAAACCGATACCGTGCTTGACACGGTTGAAGTGCTGCGCGCCCTCGATGAAGACTTCCCGACCGTCCACTTCGTGTATGTGCTTGAGGAAGATTCCGAGAAGCTTGTCGGAGTGCTATCGATGCGCACGCTGGTGCTGGCGCATCGCGAATCACAGCTCAAAGACATCATGTACACCGAGATCATCTCTGTGCCGCCCGATGAGGATGAAGAAGAGGTTGCTGCCGATATCTCGAAATATGACATGGTCGCGTTGCCTGTCGTTGACGAATCGGGACGCATGCTTGGTTTGGTTACCGTCGACGACGCCATGGAGGTCATGGAAGAAAGCACCGAGAGCGAAAAGAGTACGTCACGCGCCCTTACGGTGGTTGCCGGCGTTATCGGCGGCGCGGCGGCTCTTGCCGTGTATACGCTCATCGTGCTCGAAATCGCGGGGGTGCTGTAAATGGCCGCCGCGCGCCGCGATGCAACGTATGACGAGGTCATGCAAGAACGCCGCGAGGCTGAACATGCCGCGCACAAGGCGGGAAAGCCCGAACTTGCGGAAACCTCATCCGATTCTGCTGTCGCAGAGGAATCGGCCGACGAAAAGAAGAAGCCGTTCTTCCTGCTCGTGCTTGCAGCTATGGGTCCTGGCGTCGTAAGCGCCATGGCCGGTAACGATGCGGGCGGCATTTCGACGTATTCGACGGCGGGTGCCGATTTCGGGTATGCCACACTTTGGGTTATCCCCGTGATGTGCGTGCTGTTGCTCGTCGTGCAAATGACCGCCGCTCGCATGGGCGCGGTAACGGGCAAAGGCTTCGCTGCCCTTATTCGCGAGCGCTTCGGCATTCGCCTTACCGCATTCGCCATGTGCGCGCTGCTTATTGGCAACGTCGCTACGACGTTCAGCGAATTTGCCGGTATTGCATCGGGCATGGGGCTTTTCGGCGTGCCTACCTGGGTAAGCGTGCCTATTTCCGCCGTGATCGTGTGGCTGCTCGTGGTGAAGGGAAGCTATAAAAGCGTCGAGAAAATCTTTCTCGCGATTTCCCTCGTGTTCGTGACGTACATCGTTGCTGCGTTTTTGGCTGGTCCCAACTGGGGCGATGTTGCCCATGCTACCGTGGTGCCGCAGATTCCTGCGAACGTGCATTTCGTTTCGCTTGTTATTTCGATGATTGGTACCACCATCGCGCCGTGGATGATGTTTTTTGCACAAAGCAACGTTGTCGATAAAGGCGTTGGAACCGACCATGAGGAAATGTTCCTGCAGAAGGTTGATGTGACGGCTGGTACGGTTGTTGCCTGCTTGGTCGCCTGGTTCATTATCGTTACTACGGGCGCGGTGCTTTATCCGCAGGGCATCTCGATCGACTCCGCGCAAGATGCCGCTACCGCGCTGGCCCCGTTCGCGGGCGAATACGCGCAAATTCTGTTCGCGGCTGGCCTTACCGCGGCGAGTTTCCTGGCTGCGTGCGTGCTGCCGCTTACGACGTCGTTCGTTATTTGCGAAGCGTTCGGTTGGGAAGCCGGTGTCGACTTCACGTGGAAGGAAGCGCCCATGTTCAAGGGCATTTTCACTTCCGTCATCGTGTTCTCGGCGATTGTGGTGCTTATTCCGGGTCTCAACCTTATGAATATCATGCTTACTGCCCAGTTTATCAATGGCGTTGTGCTGCCAGTGCTGCTTGTGTTCATGGCTCTCATTGCAGCCGATAAGCGCATTATGGGAAAGTATGCGAGTGGCGTTGTGGGACGAGGTCTTATTTGGTTCACCGTGGCCATCGTTACGATACTCACCGTCGCGCTGCTTGTGATGCAGGTGCTCGGAATCGAATAGGTCTGGAACGCCCTTGGAAACCCAGGGGCGTTTTCTTTTGGATAATTCTGGGGCTGCGATGACCGGTGTTTGGATTCACCATGTCGCGTAGTTTGCGGACCTGGGCTATGTGACGTTTTTTATCTCGGTGGGTGCCTGGGCTTCGCTACCTCATTTTTTTGCCGCATTCATCCCCTTCGTTTCCCTGGGTATGGGACGGTGCGCCGAAGAGGACGGTTCGCTACCGTTCGCCTTCGGCGCACTATGCGCTCACCTCGCTGCGTTTCGTTTTGAAATGAAGAGCAAGGATGAACGCAGAGCCACATCGGCGCACCGTCCCATACCCAGGGAAATGGCATGATTCGGTGATTTCTTCGCTCTAGCCAAATAAAGTGCACTGTTTCGCTCGCATTTGAACTACAATATCGTATTTAGACGCTAAAAATCTCTCGTTGAAGAAAAGGGGGTCATCGACATGGGTAGGGTTTACAACTTCTCCGCGGGTCCCGCGGTGCTGCCCGAGAGCGTGCTTCGTGAAGCTGCCGAAGAAATGCTCGATTATCGCGGTTGCGGTATGTCGGTAATGGAGATGAGCCACCGATCTTCAGCTTTCAAGGCGATTATCGAAGAGGCTGAAGCCGACTTGCGCGACCTCATGGGTATCCCTGATAACTATAAGGTGCTGTTCTTGCAGGGCGGCGGTTCTACGCAGTTCGCCATGGTGCCCCTGAACCTTATGCGAGGCGGTTTTGCAGAGTATATCGTGAGCGGCTCTTGGAGCAAAAAGGCCTACCAAGAAGCGAAGCGCTTTGGCGATGCCCGTATTCTGGGTGATTCTTCCGATGATAATTTCAGCTATGTGCCCAATGTGGCCGAGCTGCAGGTGAATCCGAACGCCGATTACGTGTACATCTGCGAAAACGAGACCATTTATGGCACCAAATACCACGCGCTGCCCGAAACGGGCGACGTGCCGCTGGTGTCCGATGTTTCGTCGTGCTTTTTGAGCGAACCTATCGATGTGACCAAGTACGGCCTCATTTATGGTGGCGCTCAGAAGAACGTGGGTCCTGCGGGTGTCACGATTGCTATTGTTCGCGACGACCTTATCCCCACCGATGATTTGCCCAGCGTTCCCACGATGTTGCAATACAAAACGCATGTCGACGGTGGCAGCATGTATAACACCCCGCCGTGCTACGCAATTTACGTATGCGGAAAAGTTTTCAAGTGGATTAAGGCCCAGGGTGGTCTTGAGGGCATGCGCGACATCAATGTCGCCAAGGCTCAGCTGCTTTATAACGCGCTCGATGAGAGCGATGTGTTCCATGGCACCGCACGCAAGGAAGACCGTTCGCTTATGAATGTGCCGTTCGTTACGGGCGATACCGAACTCGATGCAAAATTCATCGCGGAAGCCGATGCTGCCGGTCTGAAGAATGTCAAGGGTCACCGCAGCGTGGGCGGAATGCGTGCGAGCATTTACAACGCTATGCCTATCGAGGGCGTGCAGGCTCTCGTCGACTTCATGCGCGACTTTGAATTGCGCAACCCCGCGAGTTCGCGATCTATCTAGGGCGAGACCTCGCCCCAAATTCATTCCTCTTCTCAAGCGTGGCGTTGCCAGGCTTGATTCGCACACCCGCGTGCGCCTTTCGGCGCGCGCCCACCGCCCTTTGACTGGCCGGGCGCTTGGTGGGTGGTCATACTCGACACATAATCATTGTTGTAATGCGAACCTTGAGTCTGCCAGGGAATCGACGGGTCGCCATGGCCTTTGGGATTGAAGGCTTCCGTTGGATTCGGCATACGGGTTCGATAATCTAAAAGGAGATTTCCATGCGTTATATCAAAACCATCGACGACATCACGAAAGACGGCCAGGTTACCTTTGGCGACGGTTACGAGTTCGTGACCGAAGCCGAAAAAGCCGATGCGATTCTCATGCGTTCGACCGACCTGCATGGCTATGAGCTACCTGAAAGCATTCGCGCCATCGCGCGTTGCGGCGCCGGTGTAAACAATATTCCCATTGAGGAATACGCCAAGAAGGGCGTCGTGGTATTCAATTCGCCAGGCGCGAACTCCAATGCGGTAAAAGAGCTCGTTTTGGCGATGCTCGTGCTTTCGAGCCGTGGTGTTGTGCAATCGATGAATTGGGTGCGTGAAAACGCTGCTGACCCCGATATTTTCGTGAATGCGGAAAAGGCGAAGAAGGCATTCGTCGGCCGCGAGCTGAAGGGCAAGAGCATTGCCGTTATCGGTTTGGGCAACGTGGGCTCGAAGGTCGCCAATGCCTGCGCCGATCTGGGGATGGATGTGTATGGCTACGATCCGTTTATCTCCGTCGAGCATGCGTGGGCGCTTTCCCAGAAGGTTCAGCGCGTATCGACGCTCGAGGATGCGTGCCGCGACCGCGATTACCTCACGCTGCATGTGCCCTCGAAAGCCGACACGATTCATATGATTGGCGAGCAGCAGCTGAACCTGCTTGCTCCCGATGCCGTGCTCATCAACTATTCCCGCGAAACCATCGTTGACGAGGATGCCGTGGATGCCGCCCTGCGTGCCGGCAGAATCGCATGGTTCGCGACCGACTTCGCGACCCAGAAAACCGTGCTTATGCCGAACACGTTCATTACCACCCATTCGGGTGCTGGCACGGGCGAAGCTGAAGCGAATTGCGCCGATATGGCAATTTCCGAGCTTAAAGATTACTTGGAGAACGGCAATATTGCCAATTCGGTAAACTATCCCCCCTGCTCCATGGGCAAAGCACGTGCGGCGAGCCGTGTGGCTTGCCTGCATGCGAATGTTCCGAATATGATTGGCCAAATTACGGCAGTGCTCGCTCGAGATAATGCCAATGTGCAGCGTATGACGAACGAAAGCGCCGGCGAGAATGCCTACACTATGTTCGATACCGATGAGCATCTCGACGACGAGACCATCGAGGCTCTTAAGCAGATTCCGAGCATCTATCGCGTGCGCGTTATTAAATAAATTACGCCGTTCTACGAACGGCGTAATTGCTCGATGCTGCGCTGGGTTCTGGCGGCACGTTTCGGGCTTTGGCCCCGGCTCGCGTACCGAAGTACGCGTCGCCGCGCCCACGCCCGAATCGCACTCGCCAGAACCCATGCTCGCTGACATTTGTTTGACCTGGATCATTGCTAAGGAAAGAACATGATTGTTAAACCGTTTGCTGCTGTTCGACCAACCACAAGTGTCGCCGACCAGGTCGCGGCCCTTCCTTATGACGTGTACGATCGAGTTGAGGCTGTTGCTGCCGTCGACGGCGAGCCCCTCTCCTTCTTGAACATCGATCGCCCCGAAACGCAATTTCCGGCCGATGCCGATATGTATGCGCCCGAGGTGTATGCGAAAGCTCACGAGCTCTTCGACGCTCGCCGCGCCGATGGCACATTCGTCACCGAGCCTGCGCCGTGCTTCTATTTGTATGAGCTTACGATGGGCGGGCGCTCGCAGACGGGCGTCGTGGCATGCTGTGCGATTGACGACTATCTCGAAAACGTTATCAAGAAACATGAGAATACGCTCGAGAAGAAGGAGCTCGACCGGATTCGCCATATCGATGCCCTCGATGCGCAAACGGGCCCCATTTTCCTTACGTATCGCGATTCCGATGCAATCGATATTTTGGTTGCGGCGGTGAAGAAGACCGCACCGCTCTATGATTTCGCCGGTGAAGATGGCGTTACGCACCGTGTATGGCGCATGGCTGCGGCGTCGGAGGAAACTGCCTGTTCTCAAGCGTATGCCGGTTTGGTCGCGGCGTTCGCCAAGGTGCCATGCGCTTATATTGCCGATGGGCATCATCGAGCGGCATCGGCTGTGAAGGTTGGTTTGGCGCGCCGCGAGGCGAATCCGGGTTATGACGGGACCGAGGAATTCAACTATTTCATGAGCGTGCTTTTCCCCGCGTCACAGCTTTCGATTCTTGCTTACAACCGCGTGGTGCGCGACCTTAACGGCCTCACCAAGGATGAATTCCTAAACGCCCTCGCTGGCGAAAACGGCCCGTTTGAGATTATCCATAAGCAAGAGTCCCAGCTCGAGCCAATCGATAAAGGCGCTGTGGGAATGTATCTCGACCGCGAATGGTATGGCCTTGGCGTGAAGCCCGAATTCGAGAGCAGCGACCCCGTCGGGGGCCTTGACGTTTCGATTCTTCAGGAAAAGGTGCTCGCGCCTATTCTGGGAATTGGTGATCCGCGCACCGATGAACGCATCGAGTTCGTGGGCGGAATTCGTGGCTTGCGCGAGCTCGAGCGCAAGGTGAACCGCATCGATGCGCGCGGCGATGGTCTCGCAGTGGCGTTTGCGATGTTTCCCACGTCAATCGACGAGCTGCTCGATGTGGCCGACGCCGGCCGCCTTATGCCGCCGAAGTCGACATGGTTTGAGCCGAAGCTTCGCAGTGGTTTGTTTGCTCATTTGATTTAATCGCGGCGCAGTGGCTTGCCGCTGCTTTCCCATTCGCGAGACCAAGCAGCGGCGCACCGCTACGTTACAAGTATATTTCGTTTACCGAAAGGCCGTCTGAACTGCTATAAGCTCGTCATACACTTTTCTTTCGCAGTACATCGTGGGCGCTTTTGGTGCCGGGAGGGTTGATGCTCATGAAGGAAAGCTTGCCGCTTTACACCGATTTTGAGAAATGCCATTCAATCGATCCGTGTTATTACACCACTTACGATATCAAGCGAGGCTTGCGCAATGCCGACGGTACGGGCGTTGTGGTTGGCGTTACGAATATCTCGAACGTGCATGGCTATGTTGTTTCCGAGGGCGATAAAGTTCCCGATCGCGGTCGCTTGTCGTATCGCGGCTACAGCATTTCCGATTTGGTCGACCATGCTGTTGCCGAAAACCGTTTCGGCTTCGAGGAAACGGCGTACCTGCTTATGGCGGGCGAGCTTCCGACGGCCGAGCAGCTGAAAACCTTCAACGACCTCATCGCCGCCCAGCGCGACCTGCCCGATGGATTCACGGCGAATTATATTATGAAGCCGCCTACGCGCGATTTGATGAATGCTATGAGCCGCGCGGTGCTGCAGCTCTACGCTTTCGATGACGAAGCAGAAAACCGCAGCTCGGAGCATGAAATCGATACGGCTATCATGCTGCTCTCGCGCCTTCCGCGCATCATGGTGCTTTCTTACCATGTGATGCGCGATAAATTCTTCGGCGACTCCATGTTCATTCATCACTACATTCCCGGCCAGTCGACCGCCGAGACTATTCTGTCGATGCTGCGCCCTGATCGACAATTTACCGACACCGAGGCAAAAACGCTCGACATCATGCTCATGCTGCATGCTGAGCACGGCGGTGGCAACAACTCGACGTTTACCTGCCGCGCTGTTACGAGTGCCGATACCGACCCGTATTCCGCTTACGCCGCGGCGATCGGCAGCTTGAAGGGTGCGCGCCATGGTGGCGCGAATAATCGCACGCTTCGCATGACCGATGACATCAAGCAGCACGTCGCTGACATTACCGATGAAGGCCAAGTGGCCGATTACCTGCGTAAAATCGTTCGCAAAGAAGCATACGATCGCACGGGTCTTATCTATGGCATGGGCCACGCGGTGTATACGCTTTCCGACCCGCGCGCTGAGTTGCTCCATAAATATGCGGAGCGTTTGGTTGTGGGTACCGAGCATGAAGCGGAATTCCGCTTGCTTGAGATTATCGAGCGCCTGGCGCCGCAGCTGCTCGCCGAGGCTGGCAAGAGCAAAGATATTTGCGCGAATGTCGACCTCTACAGTGGCTGCGTGTATTCCACGTTGGGCGTTCCTCGCGAATTGCTCACGCCGATGTTTGCAAGCGCTCGCATGGCTGGTTGGAGCGCGCACCGTTTCGAGGAAATTGTCTCGGGCAAGCGCATTATGCGCCCCGCGTTCAAGAAAACGGGCCATGCGCGCGAGTATGTCGACATCGCCGATCGAAAATAGTCCCGTTTTGACGAATTCTGGCACGAATTCGCGGTTGTGAACGATTTCCGTGGCCGAAATAATGGGCTTTCTGAATAGCCTTTCACATAACCCCAGTTCAAATACATGCTTCCATTCAGAAAGCATGCGAGGGCGCTAAAACAACCGTTCACAACCGCAATTCTCTGCCAGAAAGGCCGCTTCGGCGGCCATTTCTTTCTTAAGGCTTCGTCGTGTCTGCGGAAAGGGCGCGTACAATGCTGGAAGATGTGCGTATGGAAGGAATCTTATGGCCCTGACCACCAATACCGCGCTTGCGCAGCTGCAACCTTCGGGCATCCGCCGCATTACGGCTTTCGCGAAGCAGACGCCTGGGTGCATTTTGCTTACGCTCGGCGAACCAGACGGCAATACGGCCGATGCCGTGAAGGAGGAAGTTGCAAAGTCTCTTGCTGCAAACGAAACGCACTATCCGCCCAATAACGGCACGGTGGAATTGAGGCGTGCGATTTCGGCTCACATGGAAAAGCGCAACCTTGTCTATGGTGAAGACGAAATCATCGTGACCTGCGGCGCGACCGAGGCATTGTTCGCGGCGCTTTCGAGCATTCTTAATCCTGGCGATGAAGTGCTCGTACCTACGCCGGCGTTTGGTTTGTATGAATCGATCATCTCGGTAAACCGCGCGACGTTCGTTCCCGTCGACACGCGTCCAACCAAATTCCAGCTCACGTTGGGGCAGCTTGAGGCGGCGGCAACCGATCGCACGAAGGCAATCGTGCTCACGTCCCCGAACAATCCCACGGGTTGCGTGCTCAATCCGCGTTCCTTGGATGCGGTTGCAAAATTCGCCAAGGCCCATGACGCGTTCGTCATCTGCGACGATGTGTATACAAGCCTCGTTTACGAAGGCGTGTACAAAAGCGACGAAGGCGTGCATCTTGGCTTTGCGAGTTGCTATGGCGAACTACGTGACCGCATTATCGTGTGCGACAGCTTTTCGAAGCCGTACGCCATGACTGGTTGGCGTCTTGGTTGGGTTGCGGCCGATGCTCCGATTTCGGCACAAATCGCAAAAATGCATCAGTATATGGTGTCGTCAGTTCCTTCGTTTGTGCAGCGCGCGGCGATTCGGGCGTTAAAGGAAGACGTTGCACCGGCGCGCGAAGTGTATCGCGGCCGCCGCGACTATGTGCTTGCCCGCTTGAGGGAAATCGGCTTTGATGTCGTCGAGCCCGACGGCGCCTTCTATGTATTCCCCTCTATCGAGAAATTCGGCATGTCTTCGGATGAATTCTGCACGCGTCTCATTGCAGAGAAGGGCGTCGCGCTTGTGCCCGGTTCTTGTTTTGCCGCCGAGGGGTTCGTGCGTCTGTCATATTGCTGTAGCATGGAAAACCTCGAAGAAGGATTGAATCGCTTGGCGGCCTTTGTCCAAACCTTGGAACAGCGTTCCGTATAGTGGAACGGGTTTCCCGTGGATAGGGTCCGCTCCCTCAAATGCGGTGTAGAATAATGTCGTTCGCAATCTCGTATATCGAGGTGGTTGTGCGTAACGCTGTCGTGCGATTTCGTTCGGCGGTTTTCCAACCAAGAAGGGGACATATATGTCTGATGTTAAGAATATCCTGGTCACCGGCGGTGCTGGTTTTATTGGCAGCCATACGTGCGTCGAGTTGCTCCAGGCTGGTTATGGCGTGGTCATTATCGACGACCTGTCGAATTCCTGCGAGAAGGCCGTTAATCGCATCGCTCAAATTGTGAAGCAGGCAGAAGCCGACGGCAAGGCTCCGGCGGGTACTTCCGAGCGAATGAAGTTCTACGAGGACAATGTGCTCAATCGCGACGCGCTCGAGCGCATCTTTGCTGAGAATGATATTTACGGCGTTATTCACTTCGCTGGGTTCAAAGCTGTGGGCGAGAGTGTCGAAAAGCCACTCGAGTATTACTACAACAACATCACCAACACGCTCATTTTGTGCGACGTCATGCGCAAGCACGGCTGCAAGCGCATTGTGTTCAGCTCGAGCGCCACGGTGTATGGCGAGCCCGATAGCGTGCCTTTGAGCGAGACTGCGGAAAAGAAGCCGGCCACCAACCCCTATGGTTGGACGAAATGGATGATTGAGCAGATTCTTACCGATCTGCACACCGCCGACCCCGAATGGGATGTTGTGCTGCTTCGTTACTTCAATCCCATTGGCGCGCACGAAAGCGGCCTTATCGGCGAAGACCCGAAGGGCATTCCCAACAACCTCGTGCCGTATGTCGCACAGGTTGCGATTGGCAAAATGAAGGCCGTTCGCGTGTTCGGCAACGATTATCCCACGCCCGATGGCACAGGTGTGCGCGATTACATCCACGTGGTTGATTTGGCACGCGGCCATGTCGCGGCGCTCAACTGGATGGATGGCAAGACGGGCGTTGAGGTCGTGAACCTCGGCACCGGTAAAGGCTCGAGTGTGCTTGATGTGGTGGCGGCGTTCAGCCGCGCATGCGGCCGTGAGCTTCCCGTTGATATTCAGCCGCGCCGCGCTGGCGATGTTGCGGAAAATTACGCCGACCCACAGAAGGCCAAAGACGTATTCGGTTGGGTTGCGGAATACGACCTCGATCGCATGTGCGCCGATTCGTGGCGTTGGCAGTCGATGAACCCGAACGGGTATGCCGACTAAATAGTCGCGCCATTCTGTTCATCGGTGTTCGTCGCCGACGCTGCAAAGGCTTTCGACGGCCTGCCCGCCTTTCGATCGTCGCTTGCGTGCCGAATTGCCTCGATTGGTCGTCGAGATGCACCGTTCTCTCTACTTGTTGAGGTGGAGAGGGACTCATACGGGATGCGATTTCGGCGAAAATGAATGTCGTGGGGTGGCTGGGTAATCTTGCCACCCTTTCTTATTGAGTGGGAATAGATAGCGATACAATAACGTATCGGTTTGTGACGAACAGAACCCTCCTGAAAACACCAGCTCAGGAGGGTTTTCCTTTTGGTTTTACGCTCAAATAAACTGCTTGTATTACAGAAAAATGGCGTCATCGGTGACAAAGAATGTCACCAAGAAACAACGCGGTTTGCAAGTGTTTCGCATCTTTTACCTGCGGAAACGCTTTCTGTTCGATTATTCCTCATGCCACGGGGCGCACCGCCTACTACACCGCCCCCATCAAGGCGCTCGTGTCCGAGAAGTTCTTCGATATGGTGGACATCTTGGGGCGCGAGAACGTGGGCATGATCACCGGAGACTCCACCATCAACACCGAGGCGCCCGTCATCTGCTGCACGGCGGAGATTCTCGCGAACCAGGCCCTGCGCGAGGGACCAGCCTCAAAGGTGGGCTGCGTCGTGATGGACGAGTTCCACTTCTACGCCGACCCCGACCGCGGCTGGGCCCAGGAGCGCAAGGCCCGCGACGCCGCCATGGCCGCCATGAAGGTCGACGGCGTGGAATACGAGGAACGCCTGGAGCGGCTGGCCGAGGTCACCTATCCCAAGCCCCTGGAGGAGCTGCTGGACCGCGACTTCGAGCTGTACTGCCAGGGCGTGCCCTGGGCCCGCGACTACTTCGCCGAGCACAACGAGATCCGCCTGGACGGTGACGCGCGGTCGGTCGCCTACCTCTCCATCGACGAGAGCCCCGAAGCCGAACAGCACCTCTGGCATGTGCGCCAGATCTTCCTGGACGAGAACGCCGACGGCGACTTCCGCATCGAGGCTGACGTGAACCTGGACGCCACCCAGGAGGAAGGCGAGATTATCTTCAAGAACTACCGCGTGGGCTTCGTGGAGGATTTGGCGGAATAGGATAGGTTTTCCAGGCCAAGAAACTGGTACAGCTCCTGTTTGCTGTGGACGCCCAATTTTTTATAAATGTTGTGAGTGTGGGTCTTCACCGTAGCGAGGCCTACCACTAGATCGTCGCTAATTTGCGCTAACGTTTTTCTCTGGGCGAGGAGAAGGAGTACGTCTCCCTCGCGCTTAGTCAGAGAGCACTGCATGGCAACCGATGTGCAGGTTTCGGCGAGTATGGTGTAATAACGTGCCGGATCGACGTACTGCGCCTTTGCTGGATCGGTGCTCCTCTCGAGACTTCCATCTCTGAGAGGAGAAAGATAGACGAACGCAATGGCTCCTAATCCTGCGAGTAGGACGAGGGGCAACGCATGCACGCCAGGCCCTATCATGCCCGAGAAAGCTTCTCCTAGAAAAGCGGCGAGTTGCTCTGCAAGATAGGCAAGCGAGAAAACAAAGACTGGGTTGTTTCCTCTTCTTTGGCAGAGATTGCACAGTATGGTGAAGAAGAATGTCGAAAAAGTCATATAGGAGGCATCGAGAAGAACCGAAGCAATTTCGTAGGAACATCCAGCTCCTATAGCGAAAACTATGATTGCCAATTCCAGAATGGCGAGCGATGCGTCATAGAGCTGCTTGATGCGAACGATTCTTCCGTTTACCGCGAGGGCGATTGAGGTAACCGCAATGGCGATAAAGAGCCCGAAGTAGGAAACACTAGCTACGGGCGTGGGGGCAAAGCCTTGTAGCGTTTGAATAGTGAAGATGATAAGCGAATAAATGAGCAGCAAGCGCGCAATGGGAGAGAAACTGCGCGGCTCAATTTTGCCGGCCTCTTCTGAGGGCGAAGTAGCCGTAGGGTTTTCGCGCCAGAGCGCAATAGAGGTTTTCCTCGTGAGGCAGAGGGCGATTGCGAGGGGCGCAATACAGGATATGGCAAGTGGCGGAAGCAAAGTGGAGAGTGCCCGCAGTATGCCTACAAAAAACTGCCAAGCAATGAGCGTTAAAAGGCAGTCGACGAGGGGGAGCCCCGCAAGCGCCTTGAGGCACGAGATGAGCAGAGAGGCTCGGCAGAGCGCCGTTACGCAAAGACAAGCGAAGGGTGGAACTCCCTGGAAAGTTTCCGGCTGCAATGAGCACGCCCAAGCGCCAAAAAAACCGAGAAAGCACAGTGAGCAGGAGGCAACAACGAACGCCTTACTGCTGAGGAAAGTGCTGGCTTGGCGGTGAAACAGGGCCAAGACGCCGAATGCGAGCGACGTTACAAGGAGATGGGAATATTGGGAAAAGGATACGAGTGAAGCGAATCTTGCCGGAATTGCAGCAGAAGGGTCGAGCATCCAAGCGCAAGCAAAAGCCAGAGCGAGAGCAAAAGGCACGTTGCGAATCTGATTTACCGTCACCGCCTTGGCCACGCTCGACCCCCCCGAATGGTTTCGCATCATAGAACTGCCTCTCGGTCTATTTTATACCGATTAAGCCTGGAAAACCCGAGGTAATCGCACTTTGAGGAAGTGGAGTGCGGAGGCGAGGAATAGCTTGAAGTGCGCAATGCGCTTCATCAACCGTTTTTTCAATCCTTCCTTGCCTGCAATCAACCTCAATCTGCATCCTCAAAATCCAATACCTGCGTTTTCATACGTAAGTGCGATTTCGAATAGGCGCCGTCAACGTTTTGTCGATAGACGAGTTGGGCGATGGTCCATGAGCCCAAAATCGCACATGCAATAACTCAGTTAGGAAAGAGGAGGATCAAAAATGGACAAGGCGATATCGCGCAGAGATTTTATTGTTGGGGGTGGAGTATTTGGTGCGAGCATGGCAGCAGTCGGCCTCGCGGGATGCGCTCCTTCAAATGGTGGCCTGCCGTCGACTGATACCGACGCATCGGGCACCAGTACGCATAAGGGCGCAGATCGCCCTCTTTCTTCGCGGCTTGTCGAAGTGGATGAAGGGGATGTGGTCCGCACGGAGGAGTGCGATGTCGTAGTGTGCGGCTCAGGATCCGCTGGAACCTATGCCGCCATTAGAGCAGCTGAGCTTGGTGCTCGTGTAATCTGGCTTGAGAAGACAAGTCTCAAGGGAGGAACTTCAACGATAACGGAGGGTACGCTTGCGTACAACACTCAAGAGCAGCTTGATGCGCAGGGGCCCACAGACTTGCAGACCGAGTTCGAAACTTACATGCAGTGGCACAATTGGGGTGCTTATGCACCAGGGATTTGGTGCTACCTGGACAATTCTGGAGAAGCCCTCGATTGGGCTATAAGCCATGGGGCTTCGATGTCAACTGGTGGCCAGGGTGCCCTTCTGAGCTGCTTTGACGAGGCAGGCAATTGGGTAAACAACGGCGAGGGTATGCTCAAGCCGCTTTGGGCCTATGGGGAGACGCTCGATAATTTGGATTTTCGCCTAGAGTCTCCTGCCGTGAACATCATTCTCGACAATGAGGGAGTTGGGGGTGTCTACGCAAAAAGCGGCGGCGATCTCGTGCGCATTAATGCCAAAGCGACGGTGCTCGCTACGGGTGGATTCGGGAAAAACCCGGAAATGTGCGCCGAGCGGCTTCGCGTTCCTAGTGAACGAGTTGAATTTCTGGGGTTCGATGGTCAAGATGGCGACGGTATCAATATGGCGCTGACGGCAGGCGCGCTTCCCCAGGCGCCGTCTGCGGTAATGTACGGACTTTCGAAGGCGTGCGGAGAAAGTTGGAGTAGCATGCTGTCGATTTTCACTCAGTGGCCGCCCTCTTATCGGTATCCGCTAGAAATAGGCAAAACGCTCCCCATGGTCAATCAGAGCGGCGTGCGCTTTTATAACGAGACACTTGCAGAAGACGCCGACACCTCCCGCCTCAACACGGCAATCGCTTCTCAGTCGAAGGTCTTTACCTTGTTCGATGAGGCCCATGTTGAAGCCTACGAGGGCGAGGATAAACTCAATGAGTTCGTTGCCTTCATGGGTGTTGGGAGCGGAGAGTTCCGATCCTCGGTTGAAGGCAGCGACTTTGTTTGGAAGGCCGATAGCTTCGAGGAGCTTGCCGAGCTTATGGGGGTTGACTCGGAAGCATTGGCTGCAACGATGGAAGACTACAATAATAGAGCGAAGGGGGACGGCTCTCATGACCCCTTTGGAGCCGACCCAGCGCTCATGACGCCTCTAGAAAAGAAGCCATTTTATGCGGTTCAGGTCGAGGCTTGCGCCTATAGCACCTGTGGCGGCGTGCGAGGAGATCATGAGGCGCGGGCGATCGGACACGACGATCTCCCCATCAAGGGCTTGTTTGTGTGCGGCATCGATAACGGTTCCATGCAGTTTAACGACTATCCCTATGGGCTGCATGGAGGATCGGGGCAGGGGGCTGCTTGCACGACGGGATATGTTGCTGCGAACGCAGCTTGCAAGGATCTGGGTCTTGCCTAGCGATCATTTAACAGCGACCCTCGATTCCCTTCTGCAGCAACAAGGGGATTGGGGGGTCGTCTTAAAGCGCACGAAGCAGGGTTATCGCACCTTCTCTTTCAAATAGTCGTTAGGAAGCTCGCAGCTGTGGTAGTTACGAGCTTCTTGCTTTTAGCGGTTGTTGGGGAAGCCCCCCGTCGCTTCCTTATTCGCTTCTCAGAGCTTCGACCGGGTCTTTCTTCGCGGCGGCGCTTGAAGGAATGAGGCCTGCCAGGAATGTGAGCAACACGCTTATGCCGACCAGGGCAATTGCAGCCTGCCACGGCAGGATTGCGACGTTTTCCACGTCAAATAACGAATACACAATCGCGTTTGCGGGAATGCATGCCAGAGCCGTAAGCCCGATGCCGATAACGCCTGCCGCGAAACCGACGATGATGGTTTCGGCGTTGAATACGCGGCTGATATCGCCCTTGCTCGCACCAATCGAGCGTAAAATGCCAATTTCTTTCTTGCGCTCAAGCACGCTAATGTAGGTGATGATGCCAATCATGATAGAACTCACCACAAGCGAAATCGCGACGAACGCTACCAATACATAGCTGATCATATTCACGATGGTAGTCACGCTGCTCATGAGTGCGCCCACGATGTCGGTATAGTTCACGACTTTATCTTCGTCGCCAGTGGCGTTCATTTTGTCGTTGTAACCATCGAGGATGTCAATCACGCTTTGCTTGCTTTCGAAATCCTTCGGGTAAATGTCGATGCTCGCCGGCTTCGCGTAGTCGGCCCAGCCGAACTTCTTCATGTTGTTATCGTAACTGCTCTGCTCGGTCGACATGAGGCTCGCCATGAGCTCGGAAAGCTCCTGCTCGTTCATATTCATTTGGAATGCGTCGGCGAAGGCGCTTTCGTTAATGCCCATGGCTTTTGACATATTTGCCGAAAGGGTGGACATATAAGTGGTCATCGCGGAGGAGACTTGGTTTTGGATCGCTGTTCCATATTGCGTCATGACCTGCGTCATTGCTGTTTGCATATACGACTGCATAGCGACGGAAAGCTGCACTTGCAACTGCTGCGAAATAGCTGCAGAAAGTGCGGGTAGAAGCTGCGCTTGTAGTTGCTGTGAAAGCTGCTCTTGCAGCTGCTGTTGGATTTGTTCGCTCACGCCGCTGAAATCGATGCTGTCGGCAATAGCCTTCTCCATGGCAGCTTTCGTGGCGGGGTCTGCAAGATACGCCTCAACTGCCGCTTTTTGATCGGTAGCGTATTCAGGGTGGTCGCCCTTCCAAGAGGGGTACGCGCCCATGATATCCATGACGCCTCGGGTTAGAACATCGGTTTTGATATCGGGTTGGGCGCCATCGAAGTTGAGCTTGATATTGCTGAAATCCAAATTCAGCTGGCTCATGTCAATCTTACTTGGGTCGATTTGAATGCCCGAAGCATCGAATGCTGGCATGTTGGACAAGTCGATACTGGCCCCCGACAAATCCATGCTGCTCGAGAGGTCGGCGTTCGAGAGGCCTGCGGCCAGCGCGCTTTCGTCGAACGTGAACGCGCCCTGCAGCTTTTCGCCGTCAATCGTGAATAGGCTCGACATATCGAACCCATTGCCGTCTTTCGATTCGTCTTCTTCTTCGGCGAACGATTTGCCTGTAATCACATTGGTTGCGGGGTCGGCCTGCTGGTCTTTTACGATTTGTTTGTCGCTCGCCTCATCAATGAGGTGGTTGATCAAATCGTTCGAGTAATACAGGCCCGTTGAAAGCGAAGTGATTTTCTCGCCCTCTTTCGGCTTCACTACGCCGCATACCTTTAATGTCTCGCCGTGCTCGACCAAGCTTTTCATGTAGTCGGAATCGCCACTCTTGTCTTTCCAAACCTGGTAATCGCTGTCGTACTGATAGAAATCGGCGCCATTGACGAGCTTGAACTCCACATTCATGAGGTCGTCGTAGTCGAGGTCGAGCGTGCTGTCGGGCACCTGCACTTCTTCCTCGTTGGCAAACTCGCGCACCATTTCTTCGAGTTCCTTATGGTCGCGCAAGCCCATGGAGTACAGCATGAAATCGCTCACGTTGCCGTTCGGTGTGAGCACTGCTACGACCTCGTCGTAATTTTCAGGCCAATGGCCTGCTACGACGTCGTATTGGTTATCGACCTGGCTCATGTTCGCGGGCAGCTTGTAGAAAATGTTCGTGCTCATCATCGACGACATGATGCCGTTGCTCGATGCGCCTAATCCCACGCTCGCGAACGACTTATCAGGGTTTACCTGGTGTACACCGTCGTCGGTGTTAGAGCTGAAAATCTGCGGAGTGACGCTATAGCCGTATTCGATTGAATTCACGTAGCTGTCGATGTCAGAGCCGCCGTTGTCGAAATACTCTTTCAGCGATGCGAGGTCGTTGCTTCCGATGCTCGAGAACATGCCTGTGATCATTTTCGATTCATGCACCGGCTTGCCCGAATCGCTCGCAGCAGTCGCATCGTTTGCCTGCGAGTTTGTGCCTGTGTTTGAATCGTCTCCTGTGCCGCCCATGCTCATCGTCATCATGCTGGTCATGTCGAAGCCCTGGTCTTGGATTTGCAGTGGGTATTCTGAAAGCGTGTTTTCTTCGACGTTCGCGATATATTGGTTCACGCCATTCGCGAGCGACAAAATGGCCGCGATGCCAATAATGCCGATGCTGCCCGCGAAGGCGGTCATGAGTGTGCGGCCTTTTTTCGTGAGCAGGTTCTTGAATGAAAGCGAAAGAGCCGTGAAAAACGACATGCTTGTTTGACGCGCGGCTTTGGCTTCGCGGCATGGCTCATTGCTCGCGTCGGGGTCAAAGGGTCGCGTGTCGCTTTTGATAACGCCGTCGGCAAGGTTCACGATGCGTGTAGCGTATTGTTCGGCCAGCTCGGGGTTATGCGTCACCATAATTACCAGGCGGTCGCCGGCGATTTCGGTGAGCAAATCCATGATTTGCACGCTCGTTTTCGAGTCGAGGGCGCCAGTGGGTTCGTCGGCTAGGATAATTTCAGGCTCGTTGACCAGGGCGCGCGCAATGGCGACGCGCTGCATTTGGCCGCCAGAAAGCTGGCTTGGCTTTTTGTTGATATGCTCGCGAAGGCCTACCCGCTCGAGCGCCGCGCATGCTCGCTTGTGTCGCTCCGCACGAGATACGCCCGAAAGCGTGAGGGCTAATTCCACGTTTTCCAGAATGGTTTGATGGGGAATGAGGTTGTATGCCTGGAACACAAAGCCGATGCGATTATTTCGGTAGGTGTCCCAGTCCCGATCGCGGTATTGTTTGGTGGAGATGCCATCGATGAGCAAATCGCCTGAATCGTAATGGTCGAGGCCTCCGATAATGTTGAGCGTAGTCGTTTTTCCCGAACCCGAAGGGCCTAAAATGGCGACGAATTCGTTATCGCGGAATGCGAGCGACACATGGTTGAGCGCGACCTGTGTGAAGTCGGCCGTGGTGTATGACTTGCATACGTCTTTGAGTTGTAGCATGCAATGCCTTTCGAAGATGCAAAAATAATTGAGTTTCTAAAGCATTATGCCCCAATCGCCGCGGCTCGCCTCGCTTCGTTGCCCAGCCGCAAAAGAAAACGCCATGATTGAGCGGGGCGTGATCGATGAAGCTTCACTCTGGTCGCAATCGCTGTTATTTATGGTCAACATCTGCTCGCTTGATAAAAGCGAGGCGTACCTTCCTCCCGCGTACGCGAAAGACATGCTAGAATAACAAGGTTTTCAAATGCCTCCGTAGCTCAGGGGATAGAGCACCGCTCTCCTAAAGCGGGTGTCGACGGTTCGAATCCGCCCGGGGGCACCATGATATTTTTAAGGCCAGGCGCTGTTGCTGCCCGGCCTTTTCCTTTATGTGGCATACGGTTCGTAGTGGGCGGCTCGTCGCAGCAGGTTCGGTTTGCTTACGGAATGCGAATCAGCTTCTTGTAGGTCTCGAGCCCCGCCATGAGCACTTCCTCGTCGAAATTGAAGGTGTCGGCATGCAATGGAATGCCCGTGCCAGTTCCCAATAGAAGGAATACGCCGGGCAGGTGGCGCTGGTAGAACGCGAAGTCTTCCGCGATAAGCAGCGGCTTGGGAAGTTCGGTTACATCGATGTGGCGCGAGGCGAGCTCGAACAGCTCCTCATTGTTCACTACGGGCGGGTAACCTTTGCTGAAGTCGACATCGACGGTGCAGCCCGCTTCCGCGGCACGACGTTCGGCAATCTCGCGCAACGCTACTTTCGCCTCAGTACCCATTTTCTCGCTGAAGGTGCGCAGCGTGCCTTCAATGTAGGTACGCGAAGAAATCACGTTACGCGCTTGCCCGCTTTCGAGCAGGCCGCATTTGAATGTGCAGGGTTCCTCCTGCGCACGCTTCGCCATGTAGTCGTACGCTTCGAGAATGAAGCGCATGCCTGCCTCCATGGAATCGGCGCCATCTTCGGCCTTGGCGATATGCGTAGCTTTGCCGAAGAACGTGAACGTGCTTTCGCTTGTGGCGGCAAGCAGCGCGCCGGGGCGGCTTGCGATTTGGCCTTTCGGCAAATCGGGCCACAAATGGAAGCCGAAAATGCGGTCGACGTGGTATTTCTCGAACACCCCCGATTCGCAGATGAACTGTGCGCCACCGGTGGTTTCCTCGGCGGGTTGGAATACGATGAGCACGCTGCGCTCAAGTTTGTCGAGGTTCGCGGCAATATGGCGTGCCAATCCCAGCGCCATGGCCATGTGTCCGTCGTGGCCGCAGGCGTGCATCTGCCCGGCATGCGTGGAGCAGAATGACACTCCCGATTTTTCGGTCACGGGCAGCGCGTCCATATCGGTGCGAATGGCGGTTGCGTGCTCGCTTCCGCGATCGAACCACGCGCATACCGTGGAAGCGCACGGCTCGAACACTTCACATGGCAGCTTGTCGATAATCGAATGCACGTACGCGATGGTTTTCGGCAAATCGAAGTCAACTTCGGGAATTTGGTGCAGGTCGCGGCGGTATTGCGTGAGGTCAGCCAGCGTGGGTTCGGCAAACACGCCGCTGCAAGGTTCGCATTCGTTCATAGTGCCTCTTCGTCTAAAAGTTCCTTGAATTCTCGCGCATTATAGCCTTCGCGCTTTGACTTTAGCGCACTAAAGTGATAGTTTCATTCGAACGATAGAGGCGCGGGTGCGATGGGCCTTGGGGAAGTCGGCAGACATTGATCCCAAAGCGAGGCAAACCCGCCGAATTCGCCTTGCCGGGCGCGGCGCGCGAATGGGTTTGCGGGAAACACCCGCAAGACTGTCTGCGAAATCGCAGGTGCGCTATCTTGCTGTGAAATGTTTTGCGCTGCCGCTGGCCGCGCATGCGACGCCAGTGAGGCCGTGCCTTGCTGGCTTTTTTATTATGCGGCTCGGGATGGAGCCCCTTTTCCCGCCGGGCCGCGCGCAGGTTTTGAGAAAGGCGACGCGCATGAACAAGCAACCCTTCGTTTCGAAGGCCCAGCTCGATGAGATAATCGAGCATTACCCCACGCCGTTCCATCTCTATGACGAGGCGGGCATTCGTCGAAACATGGAGGCGGTGCGCGACGCGTTCGCGTGGAACCCAGGCTTCAAGGAATACTTTGCGGTAAAGGCCACGCCGAACCCGTTCCTTATCAATATCCTGCGCGATTACGGGTGCGGATGCGACTGTTCTTCGGCAACTGAGCTGCAACTTTGCGATGCTATGGGCATCTCGGGCCATGACATTATGTTCTCGTCGAATGAAACCCCCGCAGCCGACTACGAGGCGGCCGCTAAACTGGGTGCCATTATCAACCTCGACGATATTTCGCACATCGACTTCCTCGAACAAACGATTGGCGGCATTCCAGAAACCATCAGCTGCCGTTATAACCCCGGTGGCCTTTTCGAAATTTCGAACGGCATTATGGACAACCCGGGCGATGCCAAGTACGGCATGACGACCGAGCAGCTGTTCGAGGCGTTCCGCACGCTCAAGGCCAAGGGCGCCAAGCATTTCGGCATCCATGCCTTCCTGTGCAGCAATACGGTGACGAACGACTATTACCCCGAGCTCGCCGCCGTGCTGTTCAAGCTGGCTGTTCGGCTGCAGCAAGAGACGGGCGCGCACATTGAATTCATCAACCTGTCGGGCGGCGTGGGCATTCCTTACGAGCCCGGCCAAGAGCCGAACGATATTCAGGCGATTGGTGAAGGCGTTCGCCGCGTGTATGAGGAGATCCTCGTGCCTGCTGGCATGGGCGATGTGGCGATTTTCACGGAAATGGGCCGCTTCATGATGGGCCCATACGGTTGCTTGGTTACCACGGCCATCCACCACAAGCATATTTACAAGGAATATATCGGCGTCGATGCGTGTGCGGCGAACCTCATGCGTCCAGCGCTGTATGGCTCCTATCACCATATTACCGTGGCGGGCAAGGAAGACGCGCCGTGCGACCACGTGTATGACGTGGTGGGGGGCCTGTGCGAGAACAACGACAAATTCGCGATTGACCGTGCGCTGCCCGAAATCGAGGATGGCGACGTGCTCGTGATTCATGATACGGGTGCGCATGGCCACTCCATGGGCTATAACTACAACGGCAAGCTGCGCAGCGCTGAGCTGCTGCTTCGTGAAGACGGCAGCGTGAAACTTATTCGCCGCGCCGAGACGCCAGCCGACTACTTCGCGACGCTGTATGGTTGCGACGAGCTGCTGCAGAACGCCCCGTACGATGCAGAGAAGTTGAAACGGAAATAAGCGCTGTCTGACCATCGAAGGTCAGCGAGAGACCGCCCGGTGTTTCGAAGAGCCCCACCGCGCGGCCGAGCTCCTTTGCCACGCGAGGGTAAGCGCATAAGGGGCTAGACGAAGCGCCCGGCAGCCTCGCAGCGTCGAGCACTTCGTCGTTTGTTAAGACGACGAAAGGAAAGAACATGGCAGACATGAAAGGCTTGAGCGGCTCCATTGTGGCGCTCGTCACGCCATTCGCTGAAGACGGCAGCATCGACTTTGGGGCGCTTGGTCGCCTGGTCGACTTCCATTTGGAAAACGGAACCGATGCCCTGCTCACGTTGGGCACCACGGGCGAATCGTCGACCATGTCGCATGAGGAAGACGACGAGGTGTGCAAGTTCGTCGTCGATCGTGTGGCGGGACGCGTGCCCGTTATCGCGGGCAGCGGCTCGAACAGTACGCAGACCATGCTCGAAAAGAGCCTGAGCTTCCAGAAGATGGGCGCCGATGGCCTGCTGCTTATCACGCCGTACTACAACAAGTCGAACGAAGAGGGCATCTACCGTCATTTCACCACGGTGCTCGATGCGGTTGATATTCCCTGTATCCTGTACAACGTGCCTGGTCGTACGGGGTGCTCTATTTCCGAGAAGAATGTCGCGCGCCTGGCGAAGCATCCCAACGCTTTCGGTATCAAAGAGGCTTCGGGCAATATTGGCTATGCGACGAAAATCGCGCGCTACCTGTCCGATGACTTTTGCATGTTCTCGGGCAACGACGATATCGTTTTGCCCATGATGGCGTTGGGCAGCCGCGGCGTTATTTCGGTTTGGGCGAATGTGCAGCCGAAGGAAGTGCACGACATGTGCCACGCGTGGCTCGCGGGCGATCATGCCGCCGCGTTGAAAACCCAGCTTGCGGGCATCGAGCTGGTCGATTCGTTGTTCTGCGAAGTGAATCCCATTCCGGTGAAATACGCACTGGAACTCATGGGCTTTGGCAAGGCGGTATATCGCCAGCCGTTGTGCGAGCCGAGCGACGCGGCGAAGGCGACGATTGCCGCCGCCATGAAGAATGCCGGCATTATCTAGCACAGCCGCCGCTTTCAGTTGTTGAAGGGAAACGAACATGACCAAAGTACTTGTTATCGGCGATGGCCGCATGGGAACCATCATTCGCGAGCTTGTTGAAGCCGACGAATCGCTCGAGCTTACGGGCGTTATCGGCATCGACAACAAGGATGATCTCGCCGACGCGACTCCTGCGGCCGATGTCGCAATCGACTTCTCCCATAAGAGCATGCTCGACTTGGTTGAGGCTTACGTGAATCGCACGGGTGCAGCGCTTGTGAGCGGTACCACCGGCTACGACGAAGCCGAAATGAATCGCATTCGCGCGCTTGGCGAGAAGGCGCCCGTCATTCATAGCGCGAATTACTCGCTTGGTGTGGCGGTATTGCGCCGTCTTGCCGCCGAGGCCGCAAAAGCGCTGCCCAGTTTCGATATCGAAATCGTCGAGACCCACCACAACCAGAAGGTCGACGCACCGAGCGGCACCGCGAAACTGCTGCTCTCGGCCGTGAATCCCGACGATGAGTGCGATGTGGTATACGGCCGTGAAGGCATGTGTGGAAAGCGCCCCGCTCGAGAAATCGGCGTGCATGCCCTGCGTGGCGGCACGGTCGCAGGCACCCACACGGTGCACTTCTTCGGCGAAGACGAGGAAGTCGCCCTTACGCACCGCGCCACGTCACGTCGCATTTTCGCGTCGGGCGCTGTGGCTGCGGCGAAAAAGCTGGTCGAACGTGAACCGGGGTTCTACGGCTTCGACGAGCTGATGTTTTAGAATCAAGGCGCATTACGTGTGCGGTCTGGGCAGATTCCGCCGGGGCGCGGCAGGTCCTGCGGAATCGTCTGCGTTCAAGCTTGCACTTCATTTCAATATGAAACGCAGTCAAGCGGGCGCATAGTGAACGAAGTGAACGGTAGTCCGCTGTGGTTCCGTGGGGCTTGCCGCGCCCCGGCGGAATCGGCGGACTAGGGTAAGAGGAATCAACATGAACGCTGAAGAAATCATCAATTTCATCGCTACGTCTGAAAAGAAAACTCCGGTGAAGGTGTATGTACGCGAGAAGCCTGGCCAGAAGGTTAACTATAAGGCCAGCGCTACGAAGGGCGAAGTGAAGGTGTTTGGCGGCCGCAAGGGTAAGATTGTGTTCGGCGATTGGGCCGACATCAAGCCTGTGCTCGAAGCCAACGCCGACGCATTCGATTACTACGAAGTCGAGAATGATTGCCGCAATTCCGCTGTGCCCATGCTCGATATGAAGGAAATCAACGCTCGCATTGAGCCAGGTGCCATTATTCGCGATCAGGTTGAGATTGGCGATAATGCCGTCATCATGATGGGCGCGGTTATTAATATCGGCGCGGTTATCGGCGAAGGCACCATGATCGATATGGGCGTGGTGTTGGGTGGCCGTGCCATTGTTGGCAAACATTGCCATATTGGCGCAGGCACGGTGCTTGCCGGCGTGGTTGAGCCTGCGAGCGCAACCCCCGTTATCGTCGAGGACAATGTCATGATTGGCGCGAACGCCGTGGTGCTCGAGGGTTGCCGCGTGGGCGAGGGCGCTGTTGTTGCCGCCGGTGCCGTTGTGGTGAACGACGTTCCCGCGGGCGCGGTTGTCGCTGGCGTTCCCGCGAAGGTCATTAAGATGAAGGATGCGAAAACTGAGGGCAAAACTGCTCTGGTCGACGCGCTTCGCACGCTTTAGCTTTTCGGTGTGGTGAAGGGCTCATCCCTTTGCCGCACGTACGCGATTCAATGGTGAAACAACGGTAAAATCCATCATCATCTCTAAGTGTTGAGCCTTTTGAGCTGGGCAAACAATAAATTCAACACATTTGGTCCATATCTTGAAACACTTACCATCCCCTTGATTCAACCATGGGGGATGGTTCTTTTTTCGGCAAAACTTCCCATAATGCAATGCATCGGTTCGGGGTGCAGGAGGCGCCACGAACCATAAGCAAGGCCTGTGAGGGCCACATGGTTAAAGCGCAGCCAGAGGGGGCTGCACAATCCAAAGGGAGGATTACACCATGAGCATTGAGAATGGTATGAGCCGTCGTAACTTCTTGTCCGGCGCTGCTGTCGCGGGTGCCGCGATTGCCGGCATGGCTGGCTTGAGCGCTTGCTCGCCGGCTGCTTCCAGCTCCAAGAGCGACGCCAAAGCCGACACCAAGGCTGCCGCTACAGGTGAGGCCACGATTGGCTTCGACGGCACGGGCGTTATGCCTTGGCTTGGCGAGAAGCCTGAAATTGCCGATGCCGACGTTGAAGAGACCGTCGACGCCGACGTTGTCGTTGTAGGCCTGGGCGCCGCTGGCGTTCCCGCCACTCGCGCTGCCGCCGAGGCTGGTGCGAAGGTTGTTGCGCTCGAGTCTTCGCCGAAGCTCAACTCCGTTGCTTCCGACATGGCTATTTTCGGTGGCGAGACGCAGGCCAAGTGGGGCCGCGGCGACGGCTTCCTTGACAAGAAGATGGTCGTCAATATGCACATGGAAGAGTGCAGCCATCATGTGAACCAGTCCATCATTTCTACCTACTACGACAAGTCGGGCGAGGCCCTCGACTGGTTTGTGGCTGGTTCCAAGGATCTTTACATCGCTCCTGAAAGCTATGCCGAGATTCCCGAGGCAAGCCAGAAGAACTACATGTTCCCTTACATGTATCCCGTGCCTGAGACCTACGATTACACTAAGGAAGATTTGCCCTGCTACCCCACATCGGTCGGCTTCAGCAGCCTGGCGACCGTCATGCAGGACAACCTTCAGTGTGCTATCGACGCAGGCGCCGATGTGCGTTACGAGACCAAGGGCATCGAACTTATTCAGGACGCCGACGGCACCGTGACTGGCGTTTTCGCTCAGAAGACCGGCTCTGAGAAGTACATCAAGATCAACGCGAAGGCCGTTATTATCGCGACCGGCGACTACTTGGGCAACGAGGACATGATGAAGTTCTACGCTCCTCAGTGCGTTGAGAACGGCGTTCAGATTCTGTCCCTCGACATGGACTCCGCGGGCAACTACACCAATATTGGTGAGGGCCATAAGATGGGCGCATGGGCCGGTGCCCACATCGAGCAGTGGCATGCGCCGATGATTCATCACATGGGTGGCGGCGCTGGCCCCGACGGTCGTGGCGTTATTGGCAACAACGGCTACCTGTGGCTGAACCTGCGCGGCAAGCGCTTCATGAACGAAGACATTCCTGGTCAGCAGCTTGAGAACCAGGTTGAGCTTCAGCCTGAGCGCAAGGCTTACCAGTTCTTCGACGCCAGCTGGCCCGAACAGCTCAAGTACTTCCCGGCTGCCCACGGCGTTGCGTGCTTCTATCGCGAAGAGGAGCTTCCTGAATATACCGCTTCCGGCTTGCGCATCAATGTGCGTACTCAGAAAGATATCGACGACGCTGTCGCTGACGGCCGTTGCCTGAAGGCCGACACCATCGACGAGCTGCTTTCCAAAATCGAGGGCATTGATGTCGATGAGGCCAAGAAGTCCATCGAGCGCTACAACGAGCTGTGCAAGGCGGGCGAAGACACCGATTTCTTCAAGAGCTCTCAGCGTCTGTTCGCTCTGGAGAATGGCCCGTTCTATGCTGCTGAGTGCGGCTGCGCCCTTACCTTGGGCAACCTGGGCGGCTTCGATTCCGACGACGAGTGCCATGTGTACGACAACGATCGCAAGATTATCAAAGGTCTGTACGCTTGCGGCGCTCCGCAGGGCGGTCGTTTTGCGGTTCAGTACCCCATCTCGCTCAAGGGCCTTTCTTGCGGCATGTGCATGGTGTACGGCAAGATTGCTGGCGAGAACGCCGCCGCCGGCAAATAATGAATTGGCGCTGACGTTTCGCAGCGCGGCAACACGATAACTCGTAAGGGCCGATTCCACCCCTCCACCTTCCCTTCAAGGAATCGGCCCCTTTTTAGAAAAGGCTCGAGCTTTGTGGCTCGAGCTTTTGTGGTTTTAGGCGGGGCTGGTCCTCGCGAAACAATGTTTGAGAAGGGAAGGGCGGTTATGACTGTTCGAATCGGTATCGCTGTTTAGCGTCGGGGTATTTATCGCGATCGACTTCGCTTGCGAACATGTCGAGCGGTCGTGCCCAAAGGCCGCGCTCGCCATAGAGCGCGCGGTAAATAACCAGGGGCTCTTCTGTTTCCGAATGCTTTGCTACGCCAATGACCTCGTATTCGTTTCCTTTGAAGTGGCGATATACGCCTGGTGTGATTTCGCGTTCCATGCTCGGTCGTCTTCCTTTTAAACGAAAACAGGCCAGGCAAATTGCCTGGCCTGTGATATATCTGGCGGAGGAAGTAGGATTTGAACCCACGGTACCTTGCGGCACAACAGTTTTCAAGACTGCCGCCTTCAACCACTCGGCCATTCCTCCAAAGCCCTGAAAGCATACCACAAAGCGTGGTGTCTTCAAGGAAATGCGTCGACGTTCGCCGAAATTGCGTGCGTGCATCACGATTTCGGGTTCATCTTGTATGTTTGTCGCTGTCGCGGGTTTCCTGCATCGCCTCGGCAGCGGGTTCATCTCGAGGGTTCTACTGCAACCACGAATTAGCGCTCGGGCCTGCGATGCGACGATTCTCTGTGCATCGCTGTCGCGTTTGCTGCGGTGCTTATGCCGTTGCGGCGGCCTGCGTCAGCTCCGATTCGTTTTGCTCCAGGTATTTGCTCATGGAATAATGCGCGATATCGCTTCGGTTGATGACGCCTACGAGCTGGCCCTCGTCAGTCACGGGAACCTTCTTCAAGTGATTCTCGCCCAACACGCGGCATACCTCGCGAATGTCGGTGTGCACGTCAATCGAAATCACGCCATGCGTTGCGATATCGTACGCGCGCATTTTCATGACCTTCGCGGCTTTCACGGCGAAGTCGTCGCTGCTCGATTCAGTGAGCATAATGAGCGCCACAGGGTCGGTATAGGTGCTGTGGCGCTTCGAGAGGAAGCGAGCCACGTCGCCGTCCGAGACGAATGCGATGGGCTTGCCGTCGCCATCCACGATGGGTGCCGCCGAAATATGATGGTCGACGAGCAGTTTCACGGCATCGAAAACCGTTGCATTCTCGGGCAGGGTGAACACATCGCGTTTCATGATACTTTCGAGCACAGAACGTTTGGCGTTGTCGGGGTCGGCCTCGGCCGCATCGCTCGGCTTGTCTTTCACGAAAATCACGGTGAGCACGAAACCAATAAGGCACATTACCGTGGCTCCTGCAAACGCCATATTCACGCCGAAAATGCCTGCGTGCACGGGGTCTGTCGCGCCGGCGCTCATATTCGTAGCAATAGAGGAAATGGAAACGAGCAAGGCAGTTCCGAACGAGCCCGCCACCTGGCGCAGGGTATTGTTCACCGACGTACCATGGTTCATGAGGCTGTTGTCGAGCGCGTTCATGGCCCATGTGGTGATAGGCATGTTCACGAGTGAAAGCGAGAACATGCGCACCGTGTACAGAATGGTGAGGTAGATAAGCCCCGTCGAGTCACCCAGGAATGCGAACGCGAGCGTCGAGAGGGTGAGCGCGCTTGTGCCAATGAGGCTCAGCACGCGCGGGCCGTGCTTGTCGAAAAGGCGTCCGGCAATGGGGCCCATCGCGCCCATCACGATGGCGCCCGGCAGAATAACCAAGCCCGAAACAGTCGCTGAATAACCTAGGTAGCTCTGCAGATAAATTGGCATCAGAATGCCTGCTGCCAAAAGTGCACCCTGCACGAGCATGCCAATAATGGTGCCCACCAGGAATTTCCTGTTTGCGAGCACACGCACCTCGAGCATAGGACGATCCATCTTCAGCTGGCGGCGGAAGAACAGCGCCACCACAATGGCGCCGACGAGCGTGATGGCCGCGTCGGCGATGTTGAGCCCATTTGAACCGATGGTCGAAAAGCCATACAGAAGGCCGCCGAAACCGATGGTCGAAAGCGCGACCGAAGGCTTGTCGAGCGGCAGATTCTTCGACTCATTCTTCGGTGTGCTTTTCAGCGCGAACCAGGCGCAGATAATACCCGCCGCCGAAAGCGCCACCACAATCCAGAACAGCACGTGCCAGTTGTAGACGTCGATCACGAAACCGGCCGCCGAAGGGCCAATGGCGGGCGCGAATGCGATGACGATGCCGAACAGTCCCATGGCCGAGCCACGACGTTCAGGCGGGAAGGTGAGCATGAGCACCGTCATGACCATGGGCATCAAAATACCAGCGCCGGCCGCCTGCAGCAAACGGCCAGCAAGCAGCACGGGGAAATTGGGTCCCCAGCCCGAAAGCGCCGAACCGGCGGTGAAAATAAGCATCGACACCGTGAATAGGTTGTGTGTGGAATAGCGGTCGATCAGGTAAGCAGTAATGGGAATCATAATGGCGTTGACCAGGGTGAAGCCCGTGGTGAGCCATTGCGCCGTTGCCGCATCGACGTTCATTTCCGTCATGATGGAAGGCAAGGCGGGCGTGACCAGGGTTTGGTTCAGCACGGTCACGAATGTGCCGAAAATCATGACGACAAGCATAATTATTTGGTGTCGAGCTAATTTCAAATCAAAGGCTCCCTTCCGCGGCGTGTGCCGCAATGTTTTCGGGCCGGATATAGCGCCCCGGCGAAGCGATTTGGGCCAAGTGCGCACGAAGCTAGAGGCGCAGTCGCCTTCAACACGCATGTTGTTCCAAAGAAAATGCCTCCAGATGGGAGGCGTGACCTTTTCATTATAGGAGCGCCCCGAAACCGGCTCACTTGTCGTGCTCGATTATGCGGAAAGGCGGCACCGCAGATTCACGCTACGTTCACAGCTTGGTGGCTGATTCGCGAAAAGCCCCGCAGCGCGCGGGCATGCTCTACAATGCACACTGCATATATATGAAGGAAGGAGCTTGCATGGCATGGAGCTATGAGGGCATGTCGCTTGCCGAAGCGTGGCGGTCGGCCGACGATGTTGCCGAAGATGACGAACGCTTCATGCGTGCAGCCCTTGAACAGGCAAAACGCGCGGCACTTGAAGGCGAGGTGCCCATAGGCGCCGTGGTGGTGTGCCAGGGTGAGGTTATCGCCGAGGCGCGCAACCACCGCGAGGCCGACGCTGATCCTTCGGCGCATGCGGAGTTTTCCGCCATCATGCAGGCGTCGCGCGAACTTGAGCGCTGGCGTCTTCCCGACTGCACGGTATACGTCACGCTTGAACCGTGCATCATGTGCGCGGGTCTTATGCATCAAGCGCGCATCGGGCGATGCGTGTACGGCGCGCCCGACGCGAAGGCGGGCGCATTGGGCTCACTGTATTCGATACACGCCGATGCGCGGCTCAACCATACATTTGAAGTTCAGTCGGGCGTGCTTGCGAGCGAATGTGCTGACGTGCTTTCGGAATTCTTCGAAGCGCGTCGCGGCGAGAAATAGGAAGGCAATGACATGAAACAGACTCTCACGGTGTTTTCCCCTGCGAAGGTGAATTTGCAGCTCGAAATTGGCGAGCGTCGTACCGATGGCTTCCATCAGGCGAAATCGATTATGCAGGCGTTGACGCTGCACGACATGGTCACGGTTGTTCTTGATGATGGCGTGGATGCGTATTTGAACCCTGATGGCTTCAGCGATTTCGCGATTGATGTGACGTGCACGACGTTTGAGGGCATTCCCGAATTGGACGTGGCTCCTGAAAGCAATATCGCCTACAAGGCCGCGGCGGCGCTCGCCGAAAAGCTCGGTCACGAACAGGGGCATATCTTCATCCATATCGAAAAGCATATTCCGTTCGAGGCCGGCCTTGGCGGCGGCTCGTCGAACGCGGCGGCCGTTATCGCCGGACTGTGCCGCGCGTGGGGCGAAGATGCCGCGAGCGAGGCCGCGCTTGACGTGGCGCGCGCGTTGGGCGCGGACGTGGCGTTTTTCCTTCACGGTGGCTGCGTGCAGCTGGGAGAGAAGGGCGATGTGCTCGAGCGCACGTTCGAGCCTGCGCGTGGCACGGTGGTTCTCGTGAAGATTGACGAAGGCGTGTCTACGAAAGCCGCATACGCCGCATTCGACGAGCTGGCGGCCGTACAGCATGTCGAATCGACCGACGCAATTGAATCGGCTGCTGAATTGCCGTTGTTCAATAATCTGGCGGCGGCGTCCGAGCAGGTGCTTCCCGCGCTTGCCGAGACGCGCGAGTGGCTTACGTCCCAACCAGGCGTTGCTCATGATGCGGCGGGCGAGGCCGAGGTGCTTTTGTGCGGAAGCGGTTCTGCGACGTTCGCAGTTGTGGAAGACGGGGATTCGATTCGCAAGGCGGCCGATATCGTCGCGGCGGCAAAATTGAAGGGCATGTGGGCGCGCAGCTGCTCGTTTGCCCCTATTGGCGTGCGCGTGCTCGATGGGCAAGGCGCAGGTTCGAACCTCGGTGCTCCGCGCAAGATCTGGTAATCATGGCGCGTGAGGCGTGGCCCAACTCGTTTGGGGCTGTGTGGTATACGGGAAGCGCCGCGAGAATTGTCGGCCTCGTTTAGGGTTCCGGGCCCTGGGACTTGGGCTTTGGGACCCGGGATTTGGCGTCGCCTTTGCGGGGCGGCGCGCTCGCTGGCTCGCCAGTGCAACGCTTGGGTGAACGTTGATCGCGTAGGCGCTGCGCGAGCGTTCGGTTTCGTATAATGATGGCACACGGCGCGCAGGGCGCTGAAACTTCCGTCTGAAAGGCGAAATCATGGTACTTGGAATTATTCTCGCGATTATCGTCGTGCTCGTTATTGCGGCGATCATGCTGTACAACAACCTCGTGAAAATGCGCAATATGGTCGACAACGCCTGGGCGCAAATCGACGTGCAGCTGCAGCGACGTTGCGACCTTATTCCCAATCTGGTCGAAACGGTGAAAGGCTACGCCGCGCATGAGTCGGGCACGCTTGAGAAGGTCATCGCTGCGCGTTCGGCCGTCACCAACGCAACGACTCCCGAGGCGAAAATGGAAGCCGATAATGCTCTGAGCGGTACGCTGAAGTCGTTGTTCGCGGTTTCTGAGGCTTATCCTGAGCTGAAGGCGAATGCGAACTTCCAGCAACTCCAGTCTCAGCTGGCCGATACGGAAGACAAGATCAGCTACATGCGCCAGAGCTTCAACGATACGGTCATGAAGTACAACACGGCCATCCAGACGTTCCCTGCCGTGCTGTTCGCTGGCATGTTCGGCTTCAAGGAGCGTTCGAGCTTCGACGCCCAGGCCGGTGCAGAAGTTGCTCCGAAGGTAACCTTCTAAGTCGCCGTTGCATAATTAAACAGATAAGCGTCCGTTTCTGCGGGCGCTTTTTTCATGCCCAAACTCGCTCAAACCTGTTAAATGCTCGCAGCGTTTAACAGGTTTTGCAATTCTCGCTTCGCGCCTCGCGGTTCCAATAGGTCTACTATGCCTAGGCCGTCGACTAACACTTCACACCTGTTAAACGCTACGAGCATTTAGCAGGTAACGGAAGCAGGTAACGGGTAGGGTGGTGCTTGCTTCGCGTGCGCGCTGGGACGTGTTTAGTGATTCATTCGCCCAGAATGCCGCGCAGCGTCAGGACGTCTCATACGAGAAAAGGCTCGTTCGTCAGAACGGGCTTACAAAAAGAAAAACAGGCACGGCTTCCCGTGCCTGCAGCATATAACCTGGCGGAGGAGGGGGGATTCGAACCCCCGTGACCCGGGTTGCGGGCCAAACGGTTTTCGAGACCGCCGCATTCAACCACTCTGCCACCCCTCCGAGGGTGCGACCAAGAAGGTCGTATGAAAAAGCGCCGTGCGAAACGGCGCTTAGGTTATCTGGCGGAGAGATGGGGATTCGAACCCCAGATACGCTTTTGGCGCATACACGATTTCCAATCGTGCTCCTTCGGCCAGCTCGGACATCTCTCCATTGCGTCGATTGCTATGCGTATTGCGCGTAGCGAAAAAGCAGTATACCAAAAAAGCCAAAAAGGTAAACAGGTTTTTAAAAATAATTATTCGTCGACTTCTTCGTCTTCGATAATTGCGGGAACTTCCTCGTCTCCGGCCAGGAAGTTCGGCGCTTCGGCGAGATACACGACCTCTTCGTCAAACGTAAGAACGTCATCGCCCTCTTCGTACATCAGGCACACGGCAACGCCTTTGCCGCCGTCAGCCGTGCCGCCTTCGGCGATGATCGCGTCTTTGCGACCGGCATCGGTGTCGATGTAGCCGTCGTAGCACAGCACGTATGCGCGAGCGCCCGTGGCGGCCTCAACGGTTTTCCGCGCCGACTCAAAGCATTCCTCGGTCGTGCCGGTGTGGGTATCTTCGGTCACGGTTTCGCCGTTGAGCAGTGCCGTGAACGGCACGACTTCAGAACCCGCCTCCATGCGCTCCTGTGCTTCTTCGATTGCCTGCAGCAGCAGAATCTCGAGGGTTTCGTCGATCTGGGGAACGCCGAGCTCGTCGCTCTCAACGTTGCGGTCAGCCATGGTTTGCTCCTCTCTGTCGCTCGCGTGCGAGCGTGTTGGGAAACTCAATGCGCCTTTGGCGCTTTGCAAATCGTGCCGAATCATAGCAAAACGCGCCTGTCGAGCTGCGATATTGCAACGTTTCGGTTGAAAACACACGTTGCATGACATGTATGACACGTATTCGTTGGATCATAAGGCGTTTTTTTGCGAGGGAATTGAAGTGAGGTGCGAAGGAGAACGCGTGGAAACCTCGTTTGATTCGGCACAATCTGGCAACTTTTCCAAAGGAAAACGTCACGAATCGGGCAAGGTCCCGGCAAGATTCGTGCGCTAATCTGCTTAATACGTGCATGCTTCGTAGGGAATTGTGGCGCACGCGTGGAGTTGAGGCAAAGGCGCAAAACAACAATTGCCCCGATTGGATTTGGCTGTTATCATAGCCAAGTTTCCTGTCCCGGGCAGCGCCTTCATATGCCCCGGGACCGTTAAGTCCAGAGGAGGTGACACAATGAAGGCTTATGAATTGCTGTTCTTCGTCGCGCCCACCATCAGCGACGAAACCCGTCTCGCCGTTATGAAGCGTATCGAGGCTACCATCGCCGAGGGCGAAGGCAAGATCGACAACGTTGAGGATTGGGGCAAGCGCAAGCTCGCCTACGAGATCAACGGCCTGACCGAGGGCGACTACACCCTCATCGATTTCCACGCAGACCCCGCCAACATCGCGGAGCTCGATCGCGTGCTGCGCATCACCGACGCGGTGGTCCGCCACAAGATCGTTGTTCGCACCGACCGCGAGTAATCTCGGTCAACCAGTAGGCAGGGAGCAGCTGCTCTCAAACTTCAAGAATTGAGGATTTTGTCATGAGCATCAACAAAGTGGTTATCACGGGCAATCTTACGCGCGATCCCGAGCTTCGCGAAACCCCGAGCGGTTTCCAGGTCCTTTCGTTCGGCGTGGCTGTCAATGACCGTCGCCGCAACCCTCAGACCCAGCAGTGGGAAGATTACGCGAACTTCGTAGATTGCACGATGTTCGGCAACCGCGCCGCAAGCGTGTCTCGCTTCTTGAGCAAGGGCAGCAAGGTCGCTATCGAGGGTAAATTGCGCTGGTCCCAGTGGCAGGCGCAAGATGGCAGCAAGCGCAGCAAGCTTGAAGTCGTTGTCGACGAGCTCGAATTCATGACGAGCCGCGACGGCGGACAGGCTGCCCCGCGCATGCAGGCCGCGCCCGCTCAATCGTATGCTCCGGCACCCGCTGCCGCGCCTGCGATCGATACGTCCGTTTACGACGACGACATTCCGTTCTAGTCTGCTCCCGTCAATCAATTATTGACACAGTTCTGAAAGAGGAAATCAATGGCTGAATACACCAAGCAGCCTCGCCGTAAGTACTGCCAGTTCTGCAAGGACGACGCTCAGTACATCGACTACAAAGATACGGCTATGCTGCGCAAATACGTTACCGACCGCGGCAAAATCAAGCCCCGTCGTGTGACTGGCGCCTGCATGCAGCACCAGCGCGACATCGCTTGCGCGATCAAGAACGCTCGCGAGATGGCTCTCATGCCCTACACGGTTCCGGCCGTGAGCGGCCGCGGCGACCGCCGCAATCGCTAGGAGGCACCAATGAAGGTTATCCTGCTTACCGAGGTCCAGGGCAAGGGCGGCGAAGGCGACGTCGTCGAAGTTGCTCGTGGCTTCTTCAATAACTATCTCGGCCCTCAGAAGAAGGCCGTGCTGGCTACCGCCGGCAATCTCAAGCAGCTCGAGCAGCGCCGTGGCAACATTGCCAAGCGCGAGGAGAAGCGTATCGCCGACGCTGAGGCCCTGAAGGCTTCGCTCGAGGGCAAGAAGATTTTCGTCGACGCCAAGGTCGGCGAAGAGGGCGTGCTGTTCGGTTCCGTCACCACTTCCATGATCGCTGATGCGGTTCTGGCTGAGACTGGCGTCGAAATCGACCGCAAGCGTCTCGATGTCCGTAAGGCCATCAAGACCGCTGGCGAGCACACCGTTGCTCTCAACATCTATCGCGACATCCATGTTGACCTTCAGCTGATGGTCGGCGTGAAGGCCGTCGAAGAGGTTGAAGAGGCCGTTGTCGAGGCTGAGGCTGTTGAAACCGAGGCCACCGAAGAGGCCGCCGAGTAGTTTTCGTTTCGCGAAACTCAATGGCTATTGAAAAGGGAGCGTTCGCGCTCCCTTTTTTCTTGGGCTGAAAAGCGCCTTTTCCGACCCATTAAAAGGACGTCCTCTCAATCTCTGTATGTTTTGATGAGTTGAAGCGACAACTTTTCTTGGGTTGGCCGCGATTGCTTTGCGGCTTCTATAATATGGGCGAGATAGACGAAAGGGCGAAATCATGCCAGACAGGAATAATCGTAACCAAATTGATCGCGGCGATCAGGCGCCTCAGCTGCAAAGCACGACAGGCCGACCGCTGCCGAACAATATTGAAGCCGAGAAATCGGTTCTTGCTGCATGCATGCTCAACCCCGACGCTGTTGACGAGATTGCGACAAAGCTCGTGCCCGAGAATTTCTTCCGTCCCGCTCATCAGCTTATCTATGCGGGCATCCTTGAGCTCAACACGCGCCATATTCCTATCGACCAAATTTCGCTCGCCGATCGCTTGGCTGCCGAAGGCCAGCTCGAGGCTGTGGGCGGGCGTCCCTACTTGGTCGAACTTGCCAACAATACGCTTGCTCTTACCAATTGGAAGAACCATACCGAAATCGTGAAACGCAACAGCGTGCTGCGTGATTTGGTGTATGCGTCAACCAATATCAACGCGTTGGCGTACGACGCGCCCGACGATACCAACGAAGTTATCGAGGACGCGGAGAAGATGCTGTTCGAGGTTACGCAGAAGCGCGTTTCCTCTTCGTTCCAAAACATTACCGATTTGCTCACGCAGGCTTTCGACGAAATCGACGAGCTCGTGAACAATAAGAACCAAATGGCGGGCACGCCGACCGGCTTTACCGACGTCGACAAGCTATTCTGGGGCTTGCGCGGCGGCGACCTGCTTATTTTGGCCGCGCGACCTGGTGTTGGTAAAACATCGTTTGCTTTGAACGTCGCTACGAACGCCGCGAAAGCCGGTGCCGCGGTTGCCTTGTTCAGCTTGGAGATGGGCGCCAATCAGCTCGTGCAGCGTATTTTGTGCGCTGAGGCACGCGTGAACCTGGGCCAGTTGCGTGCGGGCAATTTGCAGGAAGGCGACTGGAACGCCATCATGAACGCTGCGGCTACTCTTTCGGGACTCGAACTGTATATCGACGACACCCCGGGCCTCTCGTTGCTCGAAATGCGCGCGAAGGCTCGTCGCCAGCTGCGCGACAAGAAAAAAGGGCTCATTATCGTCGACTACCTGCAGCTCATGCAGCCGCCGTCGAATCGCCGCGATGGCAACCGCGCCGTCGAGGTCGCTGAAATCTCTCGTGGTCTGAAGGTGCTCGCGAAGGAAATGGACATGCCGCTGCTCGCGCTTTCCCAGCTTTCTCGTGCCGTTGAGATGCGTGGCAGCAAACGTCCCATGCTTTCCGACCTTCGTGAATCAGGCTCCATCGAACAGGACGCTGACATTGTTATGTTCATCGACCGCTCTATGGATGAAATGGAGGCCGAGACCGACGGCCGCCCCGATTGGGGAACCGCCGAACTTATCGTTGCCAAGCACCGTAACGGCGCCACCCGCGATATCACCCTGTCGTTCAACCCCGAATACACTAAGTTCGGCAACTATATCGACGCATCCCAAATATAGGGTTACGCCGTTCTACGAACGGCGTAACGACTCGATGCTGCGCAGGCTTCTGGCGGCACGCTTCGGGCTAATGCCGCGACTCGCGTACCGAAGTACGCTTCGCCACGGCAACGCCCGAATCGCACTCGCCGGAAGCCTTGCTAGCTGACTTTTGGTGCGAATGCGGCTTTTGGCTGAAAAGGCTCTTTTCTGTTCGGAATAGTTGCCCAGCGTGTTTTCGCCGAGCTTGTTTGAACTCCGCGACATTTCTTTGTTTGTTGGGCTAAACTCGGCGTATGACCAACCGTATTACATTCATTCATTCGGGCGACATCCATTTGGGTGCGCCTTTTCGCGGCTTGCGTGATCTTTCTCCGAAATGGGCTGACCGGCTTACGCGCGCGATTCCTGAGGCGTACGACCGCGTAGTTGATGCAGCGATCGAGCGCGGGGTCGATTTCGTGCTGTTTGCGGGCGACGAATTCGATACCGACAAGCCAAGCTACGCCCATCACCGCCATTTCTTGCAGGGGCTCGAGCGCTTACGTGATGCGCAGATCCCCGTATATCTCATCGCGGGCAACCACGACCCTTATGCAACATGGGCGGGTTTGCGCGACCAGCTTCCTGAAAACGTGCATATGTTTGGTTCCGATGGGCCGGGCTATGTCGTCTATGAGCGCGATGGCGAGCCTGTTGCGATCATTGCCGCGCGCGGCTTTTCGAATCAGACGACCGAAAGCGATATCGCCGAGGGCATGACGCGCGCCGCAGCCGAAGCGGCGTGCGGCGTGCAAGTGCCGTTTGTCGTCGGCATGTTGCACACGGGGTTGTGGATGGATCCATATAAGGCTCCTACCAGCGAAGATGCCCTGTATGCGTCGGACATGGACTATTGGGCGCTTGGACACATCCATAAGAACTTCCGCTTCCCTAAAAACGCCGCCGAGACCAAACTCGCTTTCTGCGGCTGCGTACAGGGCCGCGATATTAAAGAAGTTGGCGACCGCGGTTGCTATGCGGTGACGCTCGAGGAAGGCGTGCCCAACCAGCTTGAATTCATCGCGTGCGAATCGGTTGAGTGGGAGCAGTTGCGCGTCGACGTGTCGGCCTGTGCGGGCGCGGAAGATGTGCTTGGCGCATGCGTTCGGGCTATGTTCGATGCGAATTCCCAGGTGATATGCGAGGAAATGATTGCACGGGTTACGCTTGTGGGAGCAACGCCCCTGCATGGGATGCTTGCGACCCCGGGATATATCGACGAAATGCGCGACGAGCTCAATGAACGCTATCCGTCGTTTTTCTGTGACGCGCTTATCGACGAGACGACTTCTCCCCTCGATAGGGATGCGATGCGCGCCGCGGGCCTTTTCGAGGCTTCACTTCTGCGCGAATCGGCGAAGCTTGCCTCCAACAAGCAGGAAACCATCGAATACTTGCAGCGCGAATTTGCTGCGCGCGGCCTCGCATTGCCGGCGGATATCGACCGGGCGCTTGAAGGCGCGTGTGCGCGCGCCGAAGATATGGCCCTCGAGCTTTTAGAGGGGCGTGAGCGGCTATGACGGCGAAGCATGCGGCTCAACATTCGAAGAAGAAAGCGCCCGCGCAGCCGAGCATTGGTGCGTCGCGCGGCTTGATGCAATCGGAAAACGCCTGCGCACCTGCGAATTCTCAATCGGAAAGCCATGCGGGCATATACCTTCAGCGAGCGCATATGACGGCGTTCGGGCGCTTTATCGACCGGACGCTCGGGCCCTTCAAGCCGGGCCTCAATGTTGTGTATGGTCCTAACGAGGCAGGCAAAACAACCGCTCGAGCATTCGTGGGCGGCGTGCTGTTCGGCTGGCCCGAAGCACGTGGTTCGCGCAATGCGTACAAGCCTCGCGCAGCCTCGCGCGAAGGTTCGCTTCTGTTCTGCGACGCGGCAACGGGCGAGGTGGGCCGCGTTTCGCGCGCCCGCAATGCGGAAGGCCTCATCGGCGACGATGCGTGGCTTGCGGCGGTGTGCGGCGATATCGACCGCGAAACGTTCCAAACGCTCTTCTCGCTTGATGCCGATGAGCTTCGCTCCCTCGAGGCGGCGCCCGACATTTCGGCGAAATTGCTCACAGCTGGCTCAGGAACTAAAGAAAGTCCTGCTCATGTGGCTTCCGCCTTGGATGCGCGCATCGCGGCGCTTATGAGCCGCGCAGCTTCCGAGACCGAATCGTTTCCTAATTTGAAGCGCGAGCTCGAAGGCGTGAAGGAGCGCTTTCTGGAAACGCGCGCCCAAGCCGACGAGCTGAAAGCGGAAGACATCGAGTTGCGCGCGTTGCTCGACGACCGTGAGCGGTTGCAACGTGAACTCTCGACGCTCGATTCCAAAATCGAAGCGATGGCGGCGTGCAAAGGCGAGCTTTCGCGTATCGATTCGGCGCGCCACCGCCTGCGTGAAGAAATGGCCAGTGCGCAGTCTGAATTGCGCACATGCGAGGCCGACGCACGGGCTGAGCTCGCCGCTTATGCTGCCACTCCGCACGTTTCGGCGGAGGACGAGGCTCGCCTGCGCGCTTCGCTCGAATTGCTGTCCGAGCAGGAAGACGCTGCGGCGCAGCGCTTGTCGGCGGCGCGCGAGGCGTATGAACAAGCGCGCGGTTTTTGGGAGGCCCGTCGCGATGCGGCGACGCAAGCTGAAAAGGCGCCTGAGGCTCGCGCTTCGCGCACGGCGCCCATCGCGGCATTTTGCGCGGCCGGATTGCTTGCCGTGGCGGCGTTTGCTCTGGCTCTTGCCGTGCCCGATGCCCTGCCCGTGGCGATTCTCGCCATGGTTGCGAGCGTATGCTGCGTAGGTGTGGGCGCTCTGCTTATCGCTAAGGCGAAACCAACGCCGCCTTCTTCAAATGTCGATGTCGATTCGGCCCGCGCCACCATGGTCGCGTACAAATCGACGTATGACTCGCGTGAGGGCGAGGTCATGGTCGTGGCCGATCAGGTGCGCGCGTCGCTCGCGCAGCTCGGATTTTCCTCTCATGTCGTTACGGCCCGCGCGGCGTTGCGTGAGCTTGGCGTCATGCATGATGCCCGCGAAGCCCGGCTTCGTGCCGACCGGGCGCGTCGCCAAGCGCAAGCAGGGATCGACAATGCAGGCGAAGAACTCGCAAGGTGCGAAGCGTATCGCTGCGAGTGCCTTAAATCCGTCGGCCTTGCCGGCGATTCGTCGTTCGACGATGTTGAGGCGGCGGCGTTTGAGCTTGCGCAAAAGCGTGCCAACCTTGACGAGCGACTTGAAGGCATGATTTCGCGCGTGGGCCAGCTGCGGCAAATTCTTTCCGATGGAGAGCGCGCTTCCGAGCTCGACCTGTTGAAAACCCAGCGGGCCCAAATTATCACGCGCCAAACCGACTCGGCGCATGAGCTCGTGAGACTCCTGCTTGCCAAGCGCATGGTGTCAGGCGCTATCGAGGCATGGGGAACCGAAAGCCAGCCCAAGGTGTATGAGCGGGCATCGCATCTCATGGAGCTCATGACCGCTGGAGCCTGGGTGGGCGTCGCGTCGAGCGGTTCCGATGTGTGCGCCATCGATTCGTTCGGCGCTCAATTTCCGCCGCGGTTGCTCTCGCTTGGCACATGCCAGCAGCTCTATTTGGCGCTGCGCATCGCGCTGCTCGAGTGCGCGCCTGAGGTTGGCACCGCCGTTCCCGTGCTTGCCGACGACATTCTGGTGAATTTCGATGACGACCGTCGCGCAGGTGCGGCCCGTGCTTTGGCCGAGCTCGCTCAAAGCCGACAAGTTATCGTTTTTACCTGTCATAAGGAGGTCGTGAGCACATTTACCGAACAGGCTCAGAACGTGCATGTTTTAGATATATAATCATTCAGTTCTGCTTTATTTGAATCGGCAAACGAAAGGACCATTATGCCGAACGTCGTGTTGGTCGGAGCCCAGTGGGGCGACGAAGGAAAAGGTAAGGTCACCGACCTCATCGCTCGTGACTTCGACTATGTGGTGCGCTATCAGGGCGGCAACAATGCCGGCCACACTGTTATCCACGGCGACAAAAAGCTCGCTTTGCACCTCATTCCATCAGGCATTATGTATGAAAAGGCCGTGCCGGTCATCGGCAACGGCGTTGTGGTGAACCCGCAGGTTCTCGTTGAGGAAATGCGCATGCTCGAAGGCGAGGGCCTTTCGTGCGAGCGCCTGAAGATCTCGTGCGATGCTCACGTGATCATGCCCTACCACATTGAGCTCGACAAGGCGTCCGAGTTCCGTTTGGGCAAAAACGAAATCGGCACCACCAACCGCGGCATCGGCCCGTGCTATCAGGACAAGGCTGCCCGCAGCGGCATTCGCATCCAGGACTTGCTCGACGAGCATGTGTTCCGCATGAAGGTTGAAGCTGCCCTTGAGGTGAAAAATGCCATTCTCGAGAAGGTGTACGGCAAGCGTACGTTCACCGTCGACGAGATTTGCGAGGCCTACTTGCCCTTCGCCGAAATCATTCGTCCCCATATGGCCGAAACTGCTCAGCTGCTCAACGACGCGCTGCGCGAGGGCAAGCACATTCTGTTCGAGGGCGCGCAGGGCACGCTGCTCGACATCGACCACGGCACCTATCCGTTCGTCACGAGTTCTTCGTGCTGCGCGGGTGGCGCTGCTACTGGTTCGGGCGTTGGCCCCACGGCCATCGACCGCGTGCTCGGCATTCAGAAGGCCTACGTCACGCGCGTTGGCGCCGGTCCGTTCCCCACGGAACTCGTGTATCCCGAAAACGGCGGCGAGGGCCAAGATGCCATCGATGGCGATTTGCTGTGCGCCGAGGGTCACGAATATGGCGTGACCACGGGTCGCAAGCGTCGCTGCGGTTGGTTCGACGCGGTTATCGCGCGTTATGCGGCTGAGGTCAATGGCCTTACCGACATCGCTCTCACCAAGCTCGACGTGCTTTCCGCTTTCGACGAGCTTAAGATTTGCGTTGCCTATGAGTGCGACGGCGAAACGTACGATTACTTCCCCATGCAGCAAAGTGTGCTGTTCCATGCCAAGCCGGTGTACAAGACCATGCCTGGCTGGAAGGGCGAAGATATCACGAAGGCTAAGAGCTTCGAGGACCTGCCGGCAAACGCGCAGGCCTATATCGAGGAACTCGAGCGCCTCTCGGGTGTGAAGGCCACCATTATTTCGGTTGGTCCCGACCGCGATCAGACCTTTACCAGGGGTTGGTAATTATTGCTACGCCGGCTTGTCAGCCGGCGTACGCACTCGACGCTACGATCGATTCTGATGGCTGATCTGCCTTTCAATCGTCGCTCGCGTACCTCCGAGGTACGCGTCGCTCCTCTTTCAAGGCAGCTCAACTCATCAGAATCGCTCTCGCTGACATGTACTGGTTCGTGAGTGAATCGGTACCTCGAACTATATATACCCGAGCATCAATTGCGATGCTCGGGTTTATGCATATCTAGGAAAGGAACATTCTTGAACGTTTTGGTGCTTGGTTCGGGCGGCCGCGAGCATGCCCTAGCATGGGCCATTGCGAAATCGCCTCGCCTCGACTCGCTGTTCGTTGCTCCTGGCAATGGCGGCACGGCGACTATTGCGAAAAACGTCCCCCTCGACATGAACGATGCTGATGCCGTTATCGGCTTCGCGCGCAGCGAGAACATCGACCTCGTGGTTGTTGGTCCCGAGGCTCCGCTGGTCGCTGGCGTCGCCGATGCTATTCGCGCGGCGGGCATCGCGGTGTTCGGCCCTGGTGCGCAGGGTGCGCGCCTCGAAGGTTCCAAAAGCTTCTCGAAGGAATTCATGCTGGCCCATGGCCTTCCCACGGCGCGCTACAAAAAGTGCACGTCGCAGGATGAGGCCATGGATTACCTGCACGAGGTGGGCGCCCCCATTGTCGTGAAGGCTGACGGCCTTGCTGCTGGCAAGGGCGTCGTGGTTGCCGAAGATATGGAAGAAGCCGAAGAGGCCGTTCGCGATTGCTTTGCGGGCGACTTCGGCGAAGCGGGCAGCGTGGTGGTTATCGAGGAAATGCTCGAAGGCCCCGAATGCAGCATGCTCGCGTTCCTTTCTGAGGGCAAGGCTCTTGCCATGCCCTGCGCGCAAGACCACAAGCGCGCATTCGATGGCGACTTGGGCCCGAACACGGGCGGCATGGGCGTGTACTCTCCGGTGCCGTGCGTAACCCCTGAGCTCGAAGCCGCTATGCAAGAAATCATGCAGAATGCCGCCGCCGCCACGGCGAAGGAATTCGACGACGCCTACACGGGCGTGCTCTACGGTGGTTTCATGCTTACCGCCGAAGGCCCCAAGCTGCTCGAGTTCAACGCGCGCTTCGGCGACCCTGAAACCCAGGTCATCATGCCGCGTTTGGAGTCTGACGCGCTTGAAGCGTTCTACATGGTTGCCACGGGCAAGCTTGACGCACTCGATTTGCGCTGGACCGACCAGGTTGCTGTGTGCGTGGTGCTTGCAAGCGATGGTTACCCGGGCAGCTATGAAAAGGGCAAGGTTATCTTGGGCATTGAAGAAGCCGAAGAGCTCGATGGCGTCACGGTGTTCCACGCGGGCACGGCGTTCAATCAAGACGATGAGCTCGTGACCAATGGCGGTCGCGTGCTCAACGTGGTCGCGCTTGCCGACACGTTCGAAGATGCTCGCGAGCTTGCTTACGAGGCGTGCGACAAAATCAACTTCGAGGGCAAGCAATATCGCCACGACATCGCGCTTCGTGCGCTGGAGGCGTAATTCATGCTGAGTGAACGCATGCTTACCACCGCCGTGCGCTCTTGCGCTACGCGGTTCATGAACATCAAGCCGTGCACTGAGCCCCGTATTCCCGGGCCGAATGCTGGTCAGCGCTACATGCTGTACGCGCATATTCCGTTCTGCGAACGCCTGTGTCCGTACTGCAGCTTCAATCGCTTCCCGTTTTCCGAGAAGCGCGCGGTGCCGTACTTCAAGAACCTGCGTGCCGAGCTCATGATGGTGAAGGAACTTGGCTACGACTTCGACTCGCTCTATATCGGTGGTGGCACGCCTACCATCATGATCGACGAGCTGTGCGATTTCATCGATTTGGCCAAGCGCGAGTTTTCGATCAAAGAAGTTTCGTGCGAAACCAATCCGAACCATCTTATTCCGTCGTATCTCGACAAGCTGCAGGGACGCGTCGACCGCCTGAGCGTGGGCGTTCAGAGTTTTGACAACGGCCTCCTTAAGCAGATGGACCGATACGATAAATACGGCTCGGGCGAGAGCATCCTCGAATCCATCAAGGTTGCTGCGCCGTATTTCAAGTCGCTCAACGTCGATATGATTTTCAACTTCCCGGCGCAGACTGAAGAAATCTTGCGTCGCGATTTGGAAATGGTTATCGAGGGCGGAAGCGGTCAAACCACGTTCTATCCGCTTATGGCGTCGCCTTCGGTTGAAAAATCGCTCGCACGCACGGTCGGCAAGGTCGACTATGAGCGCGAGCAGCGTTTCTATGAGATTATTTCTGAGACGCTCGCCGGCGGCGCGAATTCACCCTACGTGCATGGCAGCGCGTGGACATTCAACAAGCGTGAAGACGAAGAGTCCGCGGCAAAAACGCCGGGCGATGGCCAGATGATTGATGAGTATATCGTCGATTACGAGGAATACCCGGCTATCGGTTCTGGCGGCATGACGTATTTGGGCCATACGCAGTACGTGAACACGTTCAGCGTGCGCGAATACAATAAGGCTATTGAATCGGGTCATATGTCGCTTATGGGCAAGGCCGAGTTCAGCAAGCGCAACCGCATGCGCTACCGCTTTATGATGCAGCTGTTCGGCTTGCGTCTCGACAAAAAGCAGTGGGAGCGCGATTTCGGCTGCAGTGTCGCGGCGGGCTTGCCTGCTGAGTATATGTTCATGAAGATGAGCGGTGCATTCGATGTGGACAACGATGAGGAAATCACGCTCACGCCGAAAGGCCGCTACCTCATGGTCGTCATGATGCGCCAGTTCTTCATTGGCGTAAACAACCTGCGTGACCAGGCTCGCAGCGTGCTTCCCAAAGAAGAGCGCGACTTGCTTTTCGGGGCGGGCTGCGCAATGAAAGACTAACGAAAACGCCGCTTTGCCAAGCGGCGTTTTTTTTGTTGCCGAACGTGAGGGGCGGCGGTCGAGGCGGGCGGCGGTCGCGTTGGGCGATAGCCGATGCTTGTAAGGGGCTGATATGCTTCGTCTTAGGGTTGGGCCGTGGCCGTCGGCCATGATGCACCCGCGTCCCATTTCGGCTTTATTCGACAGTCGCTTACCGTCGTTTCTTTCGGCGCGAATGGCGTCACGCTGGCTTGTTTCGTTTAGCCGCGCATGCCGCGATATTTCACGTGCTCTTGATGCGGTGTAGGTGCTGCCGCCTGCTAGAATAGTGGCATCGTCTCCTAAGAGGAAGGTGCCACCATGGTTGGCGGTCTTGTGTTCTTCATCATTTTCATTTTGGTTATCGCGGCCATCATTAAAGATGGCCTGTTCATTGTGAAACAGCAGCATGCGGTAATCATCGAGCGCTTGGGTAAATTCAATCGCTTCGTGGGTGCCGGCTTCCATGTGAAGATCCCGTTCTTCGAGCGTAAAGCTACGACCGTGAGCCTGCGAACCATGAAGAACGGCTTCAGCATCGATGTGAAAACCGAGGACAATGTGACCATCGGCCTCGATATTTCCGCGCAGTACCACGTCGATTACTCGCTGGGCAACAATCCCATGGAATCGGGCATTTTCAAGAGCTACTACATGTTGCAGGAACCCGCCGAGCAGATGAAAGACTTTATTACCGACGCGCTGCGCTCGAGCATTCCGACGTATTCGCTCGATGAGGTATTCGCTAAGAAAGACGACATCGCCAAAGACGTCAACGCGACGGTGAGCGAGCAGATGGCTGCCTACGGCTTCACGCTGGTGAGTACGCTCATCACGCGCATTTCGCTTCCGAAGGAAGTCGAAGATTCCATGAACCAGATTAACTCCGCCCAACGTGTGCGCTTGGCTGCGCAGGATTTGGCGGAAGCCGATCGCATTAAGAAGGTCACTGAGGCGCTTGCTGAGGCAGAAAGCATGGAAAAGGCCGGCGAGGGCATCGCGAATCAGCGCAAGGCTATCGCGCAGGGCATTAAAGATTCCCTCGAGACCATTAAGGAATCGGGCGTGACGCCCCAGGAGGCAAACGAGCTGTTCATGTTCACCCAGTGGGCCGACATGATGGGCCGCTTTGCCGAATCGGGCAAAGGCTCGACCGTCGTGCTGCCGAACGATTTCAAATCGACGGCCAGCATGTTCGAGCAGATGCTTGCCGCAGGTGCCGCCAATGAGGAGTCGACGAAATAGCCGAGTCTCGTGTTTCAATAGCCCGCCCGATGCCGAAACCTGTTAAATGCTCGTAGCATTTAACAGGTTAGTCCAGGTGACAGGCTAACTTTAAGATTATTGAAAAAAGTTCTTGCATTCGGGTTGTCCGGTCTGTAATATACATACCTGCGTTTGACGCAACCGGTCAGGTAGCTCAGTCGGTAGAGCAGGGGATTGAAAATCCCCGTGTCGGGGGTTCAAGTCCCTCTCTGACCACCATTTGAATTAGAAAGCCGCTCGAAAGAGCGGCTTTTTCAAGCGCAAAATGGGCCTGTAGCTCAGTTGGTCAGAGCGCACGACTGATAATCGTGAGGTCACAAGT